>Ga0233425_10000162_pt1 | contig 171226 bp, 152 predicted proteins | sample Watercolumn_Towu_2_FD_181712 | JGI IMG/M metagenome (GOLD analysis project Ga0233425, IMG submission 181712) | Freshwater microbial communities from Lake Towuti, South Sulawesi, Indonesia - Watercolumn_Towuti2014_140_MG | ecosystem: Environmental > Aquatic > Freshwater > Lake | place...
AATATCCTTGATAAAGACCCCGATCTCGGTTCGGCCGGAAATTTGCCGCTAAAAAAATTCCTTCAGCAGCCTGGTCAGAAAGTTGTTTGGAGTAAAATTTCGTAGATAAAACATATGATGCAATAATTACGGAGGGAAATTGCGGCGGAAAAACAAATTTCAATGAGAAGACATTTCTTAACAGAAGATTTCAATCCATTTGTAGCAATAATTAGTTACTTTAATACAAAGAATTCTGTTCTGAAAACATTTCTATTCTTAGCTTTTTTTATCCCTGCCCTTGCAACCACTGCCCAGGGGTATAATAATATTGAATTCATTCAGAACAAAGGGCAATGGGATAACCGGGTGCAATACAAAGGCAACATCAGCAATGGAGCCATATTCATCCGTGAAAACGGATTCACAGTTTTACAACACGACCCAGCTGATTTTGCTAATCTATCTGTGTTTCTGCATAGTTTTAATCCCGATCATTCGCTGGTAAAAGCAGAAGATAAGTTTGTTCTTCATTCGCAGGCATGGAATGTGGATTTTATAGGAGCATCACCACAAGCTAAAACCCTGCCCGAAAAAATCGTTCCGACTTATAATAATTATTTTATTGGCAACGATCCTTCTAAGTGGGCCGGAGATTGCAAACTGTACCAGGCTGTAACCATGAAGGATGTATATCCAAATGTTGACGTTAGGTATTATACTGATAATGGTTTTTTGAAATATGATATTGTAGTAAGACCGGGTGGAAATGTATCAGACATTGCATTAAAGTATGTAGGAGTAGATAAATTGCAGGTCAAGAATAAAGATCTGCTAATAAAAACGTCTTTTGGAGAGCTGAAAGAATCGCTTCCTTATTCTTATCAGGCTGATGTGACTGGAAAAAAAGAGATAAATTGTAAATATTCAGTAAAGGACAACGTAGTAAGGTTTCAGGTGAAGGAGTATGATCCTGCAGCTACCCTTATTATAGATCCTGTGGTAGTGTTCGGCTCTTTTTCCGGAAGTTCGGCAGACAACTGGGGTTTTACAGCAACCTATGGCCCCGATGAAAGCATGTTTGGCGGAGGTATTGTTTTTGATAATGGCTTCCCGGTGTCAACCGGAGCATTTCAAACCACATTTCAGGGAGGTAATGCCGGTCCCGAAGGAGCCATTGATATTGGTGTTATCAAACTTTCTCCTGATGGCAGGAGCCGGGTATATGCAACTTATATCGGAGGAAATGGTAATGAACAACCGCACAGTCTCGTTGTTGATGGACAGGGCAATTTAGTGTTGGCCGGCAGGTCGAATTCCAGTAATTATCCAGTTACTGGTTCCGGAGGACAAGTTGGTTCTGGCGGAGGTTTCGATATTGTAGTTACTAAACTGAATGCAACAGGTACAGCTTTGATTGGCTCAAAAAAGATTGGAGGTAATGGTGATGATGGAGTGAATATATCCGCAAGCAGGGGATTGAATTCGTTGCAGAGAAACTATGGAGATGATGGTCGCAGTGAAGTGATATTGGATGGTGCTGGTAATATCTATGTTGCCTCATCAACTCAATCGGGTAACTTCCCGGTAACTGGCGTAGTTTTTCAAAATACTTTTGGGGGCGGTTCCCAAGATGCTGTTATACTTAAACTTACTCCAAATGTGAGTGCAGTAACCTTTGCCAGTTATTTCGGCGGCAGCGGTAATGATGCGGGTTATGTTCTTTCTTTAGGCTCCGGAGGAAATATTTACATGGCAGGAGGTACTGAAAGTGGCATTCTGCCCGGGAATACAGCCGGAACCATCAGTTCAACTAATAATGGTAATATTGATGGATTTGTTACAATAATCAATAATAGCGGAACTGCTATTCTTCGAACTACTTTTATCGGCACTTCAGGTATTGACCAGGTATTTGGTATACAGTTTGACCAGTTTGGTTTTCCGTATATCATGGGGCAAACGACAGGGTCATGGCCTGTTATCAATGCTGCTTACAGCAATTCTCTTGGCAAACAATTCATAGCGAAGCTGCAACCGGATCTCTCTGCTTATATATTTTCAACAGCTTTTGGTTCTGGGGCGCCCACTCCCAATATTTCTCCCATTGCCTTTCTTGTTGATAAATGCCAGAATGTTTATATATCAGGATGGGGCGGATATTTTTTTACCAATAATGCATTCGGAAGTGCGGGCACTGGTGGATTACCTGTAACACCAGACGCTATTAAGAGTGTGACTGATGGAAAAGACATGTATTTCTTTGTATTGAAAAGAGACGCTACTGCACAGTTATTCGGAAGTTTTTATGGTGAAAATAACAGTGGTTTTCCCGGAGCAGACCATGTAGATGGAGGAACCAGTCGGTTTGATGCACAAGGAAAAATATACCAGGCTATCTGCGGCAACTGTAAATTAGGAGGAACTGCTCCCAACCCGTTAAATGGTCTGGTAACATCGGGTTCATGGTCAACTACCAATAATGCAAGTAGTAACGGAGGTTGTAATCTCACCATGATAAAAATAGCCATGAACCTTGCAGGGGTGCTGGCAGGTATACAATCAGCTATCAATGGCGTGCCAAGAGATACTGCAGGATGTGTGCCGCTTACAGTTGATTTTTCCGATACTATCCGTAATGCACAAAGCTATATCTGGGATTTTGGAGATGGTTCACCCCAGGTACCAACCACCAATCCAACTATATCTCATGTTTATAATGCTGTTGGAGTCTATCGTGTAATGCTGATCGCAATAGATCCCAACAGTTGTAATATCCGTGATACATCTTACATGAACATCAAAGTAGGCGATCTGAAAGCAATGCTGGCTTTCAACCCGGTAAAATTACCTCCCTGTGATTCTTTCAAATACCGGTTTGATAATGTATCTGTCCCGCCTCCGCCAAGACCTTTTGGGCCCACTTCATTTACCTGGGATTTTGGCGATGGCTCACCAACAATTCAGGCAGGATCAGCATCTGTTTTTCATAGTTATGCCGGCCCCGTTACTTATAATGTAAAACTCATTTTGACCGATACAGGATACTGTAATGCACCTGATACGTTAACTACACCATTATCCGTAGCTGCAAATGTGAAGGCGCAGTTTACTACGCCACCAACAGGTTGTTTACAGTATGATGCTGTATTTACCAATACTTCCATTGCCGGGCAAACCTTTGAGTGGGATTTCGGTGATGGCAGCCCAATCTCAACACAATCAAGTCCAACGCATGTTTATACTGCTGTGGGAACTTACAATATTGTAATGGTGGCTAATAATCCGAATTCTTGTAACCTGACCGATACTGCGAGATTTACCATTAATGTATTTGATGCACCCGTTCCTGATTTTACCTTTGCACCGGTGCCGCCCCAGGAAAATACGCCTACCACCTTCAACAATCTTTCATCGCCGGATGCGATTCGCTTTAAATGGGATTTTGGTGATGGTGATTCGTTACTGACCACATCAAGACTGTCTGTTCAGCATCAGTATAATGCCACGGGCACTTTTAATGCCTGTCTTACTGCATATAATGCTGCAGGTTGTGATAGCACAATTTGTAAACAGATTCAGGCAACGATTGTTCCTCTGGTAGATGTACCCAATGCCTTTACTCCATTAAGCGGCGACGAAAATAGTATAGTGTATGTGCGGGGTTTTGGGATTGGTAAGATGACGTTTATTATCTGGAACCGCTGGGGGCAAAAAGTATTTGAGACAAATAACCGTTTCCAGGGATGGGATGGAAAGCTGAAAGGAGTAGTACAACCCATGGATGTGTATGCATATACGCTTAGTATAGAATTTACTGACGGCTCTAAAACAACTAAAAAGGGTGATATAACGTTAATAAGATAATTAATTTGCTAATGTGCTAATATGCCAATGTGATGATGAATAGAATGAAAAAAATATTAATTATTACGGCTTGTAGCTTGTGTCTTGCCCCTTGTGCCTTTGCTCAGGACCTTCATTTTTCCCAATTCTTCAATTCACCTTTACTTACTAACCCGGCTAATACAGGTTTTTTACCCGAAGGAGATTACCGGCTGGGAGTGAATTACAGAAATCAATGGGCTTCCATTACCAATTTTCCCTATAAAACGATGAGTGCATTCGGCGATATGCAGGTGATGCCGAACGAGGAAGGCTCAGGCTGGCTTGGTTTGGGTGCTATGGTATTAAGGGATGTGGCCGGAACCAGCAGCCTTACCTCTACCAAGATCTATGGCTCTGTTGCCTATCACCAAACACTTAATCTCGGTAGTTTGCTCAGTCTGGGTTTTAATGTGGGATGGGTAAATAAGAATATCAATACAGCCAATCTTACTTTTCCCAGTCAATGGAATGGAAAGTTCTTTGATGTTCAGCATGTATCGGTAGCGCCAAAACTGGATGCCAATAACATCAATTATTTTGATATGCAGGTGGGAATGAACTATGCCTATTTCACTGAAGGAAACCTATACCTGAATGCCGGTCTATCTGCCATGCATGTAAACAGGCCGAAAGAATCATTCTTCAGTTCTTCATCTGGCATTGACAACCGGATCCCGGTCCGTTATACAGCATTTTTGAACGGCAGTTTCAAACCCAATGACCAATGGATCATCAATCCGAATATCTACGGCTCATACCAGGCCAAAGCTTATGAGATTGTTGGCGGTCTGAATGCCCATTATAATTTATCCGGTGATGGGGAAAAAATCTTAATAGGCGGATTGTATTATCGCTACCGGGATGCGGTGATTCCGATGGTCGGCCTCGGTTACAAAGACATTACATTCACTTTCAGTTATGATGCCACTACTTCTTCACTCAGGGATTACAATAATACCCGTGGTGCATTTGAGATATCCATTATCAAGAATGGAACAAGGGATAAATACAAGGGCAATAAAAGGGATGCAATGTGCCCTTCATTCAAGTATTGATTACTCCCTAAGATTTCCCTATTTCTTCCGATTTTTACAGCAAATAGAAAACTGAAAATGAAGACAACCGCTTCTTCTGCATTAAAAGCACAGCATATCGAAGCATTCAGAAAAATTGCGGGAGATAAAAATGTATTGCTGGATGAAGAATCCCTTCATAACTATTCTCACGATGAGACCGAAGACCTGCATTACTTGCCCGATGTGGTGGTAAAACCAAGGACAGCAGAAGAGATCAGCGCCATTCTAAAGATCTGTAATAAAAAAAAACTAAATGTTACACCAAGAGGGGCAGGCACAGGCCTTAGCGGTGGTGCATTGCCACATCTTGGCGGCGTATTGCTTTCCACTGAAAGGATGAATTTCATTTTGAAAATTGATGAAAGAAATTTACAGGTGACAACGGAACCGGGAGTGATAACAGAAGTGCTGCAGAATGCTGTAAAAGAAAAAAATCTTTTCTATCCGCCCGACCCCAGCAGCCGCGGCTCCTGTTTTATTGGAGGCAATATTGCTGAGAACAGCGGTGGCCCAAAAGCTGTTAAATATGGCGTGGTGAAAGATTATGTGCTGAATCTTGAAATGGTATTGCCCACAGGGGAGATCATCTGGACAGGAGCTAATGTATTAAAGAATGCCACTGGTTATAATCTTACACAGTTGGTGGTGGGCAGTGAAGGAACATTAGGTATTGTTACTAAAATTGTTTTACGATTGATCCCATTGCCCAAACATGATCTGCTGATGCTGGTTCCTTTTCGTTCGGCTGAAAATGCCTGTGCGGCAGTGAGTGCGATCTTCCGGGCTGGATATACGCCCAGCGCCATGGAGTTTATGGAACGGGATGCACTCGATTGGGTGAGTAAATTTCTTGACAGTAGGTCCGTACAGATACCTGATGATGTGCAGGCTCATCTGCTGATAGAAGTGGATGGGAATAACATGGATGTGCTGATGCAGGAGATGGAAGGCATTTCAGCCATTGTTCAGGAATTTGAGTGCGGTGAAATACTTTTTGCTGATGATGCACAGCAAAAGGCCGAGCTGTGGAAAATGCGGAGAAGGGTGGCAGAGGCGGTGAAGTCTCATTCAATTTATAAAGAAGAAGATACTGTTGTTCCAAGAGCGGAATTACCAGTATTATTGAAAGGAGTGAAAGACATCGGCAAAAAATACGGCTTTCATTCCGTTTGTTATGGGCATGCGGGTGACGGTAATTTGCATGTAAATATTATTAAGGGCAGTTTGACAGATGAACAGTGGAACGGCTCGTTAAAGGACGGGATAAAAGAGATATTTGCATTGGTGAAACAACTGGGAGGCACTCTCAGCGGCGAGCATGGCATTGGGCTGGTGCAGAAAGAATATATGCCCATTGTATTTGATGAAACACAAATGCGATTAATGAAAGAAATAAAAAAGATATTTGACCCGAACAATATTTTAAACGCAGGTAAGATTTTTTAATCCAAACCAAAAGTCAATCTATGAATAAAAAAGTAATCCTGTTTGCTGGCCTGATGTTATTTGTTTCTTCTTTTTCATTTGCCCAGAAAAAAGAAAAAAATGAAGAGGAAAAAAGGTCTGGAAAAGAAAACCTGTTTACCGGCGGCAGTGTATCACTGGCGTTCTACAATAACACCTTTTTGATCGGGGCAAGCCCTGTTTTTGGATATAGTCTTACTAATTTCATTGATGCCGGTATAGTAGTGAACTATAATTATACTTCTTATCGTGATGTGAACATATTTGATGACCGTCTTCGCCAGACCGTTTATGGCGGTGGGGCATTTCTGAAATTGTACCCGGTCCGTTTCCTTTTCGCTCAGGCGCAGGTAGAGCATAATTTTATCCGGCAGAAATATATACCGCCTGCTGGAGGAATTACTTCTAAAGCAAAGGATGATGCCAGCAGCTTTTTGATAGGCGGCGGCTATACGACCGGAAGATTCGGCCGGGGCGGAGGGCCGTTCTACTATTTAGCTGTATTATTTGATGTATCAGAAAATACAAACTCCCCTTACACAGATGCATACGGAAGAACTATTCCCATCATCAGGGGTGGAATTCAGGTTCCATTATTCCAGGGAGGTGGAAGGGGCAGGTAGGTTATTTCAGATAACTGACTAATTCATCAGGGTCTTTGATCACAATGACCCTTTGTTCTGCAGGGCCGTACAGGAAATGCTCCGCTTCCAGCTGTTCAAAATGCCGGATAAGATGGTCATAAAATCCACCGGAGTTGAGAATAAAGATATGTTTATCGTGGATAGAAAGCTGGTTCCATGTCAGCATTTCAAATAGTTCGTCCAGTGTACCAAAACCACCGGGTAATATCAGGGCTGCATCGCAGCGTTCGTAGATCATTTTTTTGCGGTCATGCATATTTTCTGTAACGATGAGTTCGGTGATGGTTTCATGCTGCCGTTCCCATTCCAGTAAAAGTTTCGGAATGATGCCAATTACTTTCCCACCATTGGTCATAGTTGCGTTTGCGATCACACTCATGATGCCCATATTTCCTCCACCATAGATCAGTGTAGTATTGTTCTCAGCGAGCAGCATTCCCAGTCTTTCAGCATGCTGAACGAAAAGAGGATTTCTACCGGTCTTTGAGCCACAGAAAACAGCTATCGATTGAATGTTCATATTCAATTAAATTGCGGCAAAGGGAAAGTAAATTTCTTTATCTTCAAAATTGAATATTATTTGCAGTATGTCGCCAACAATACTTTTCACATTTGTTATCGGGTATTTTGTTTTACTGCTTACCGTAGCCTGGTACACTTCCCGCAAATCGGACAATGAATCCTTCTTTATCGGCAACCGAAACAGTAACTGGATGCTGGTGGCATTTGGCATGATCGGCACTTCCTTATCGGGAGTAACGTTTGTGAGTGTGCCGGGAGCTGTAGGTAGCAGTAATTTTTTCTATTTCCAGGTAGTGCTGGGCTACCTGATTGGTTATATGGTGATCGCCTTTGTGCTGATACCATTATACTATAAAATGAACCTCACCAGCATTTACACCTATCTGGAAAAAAGATTTGGCATCAATGCACATAAGGCTGGGGCTTTCTTCTTTATCATATCAAGGGTATTTGGCGCTACGGCCCGTTTGTACCTGGTAATAAGTGTGCTGCAAACATTCATATTCAATAAATTTAATATTCCGTTTGAAGTAACAGCCCTTGTCATCCTCTTGCTCATCTTGCTTTACACTTTTGAAGGCGGTGTGAAAACGATCGTTTATACAGACACCCTGCAAACAACCGGGATGCTTCTCGGGTTAGTGGTATGTGTAATTGTCATCATTAAGGCACTAGGAACAGATTTTGGAGGAGCCTGGAGCATGATGAGTGAAAAAGGATACAATCATATTTTCAACTGGGATGTAAAAGCCGGTTCTTTTGCACTTAAACATATCATCGGGGGTATGTTCATCGCTATTGCCATGACCGGGCTTGACCAGGAAATGATGCAGAAAAATATCAGTGTAAAGACGCTGAGAGATTCGCAGAAAAACATCATGACCTTCACCGGGGTACTGATGATTGTGAATTTCCTCTTTCTTGTTTTAGGAGGCGTATTATATCTCTATGCTGCTTCCAAAGGGATCAGCGCTGCACCCGATGATCTATTTCCAACAATTGCATTGAGTGATGCATTCAGCGGAACAATCGGAGTGATCTTCATTATTGCACTCATCTCCGCTTTATTCCCCAGTGTGGATGGCGCCATTACTTCACTCACTTCCTGCTTCTGTATTGATATTCTCGGACTGAAAAAAAGTGAAGCTTCTGAAAAGGAAAAGAAACGAACAAGGCTAAGGGTACATTTCACTTTTGCGGCTGTATTTTTCCTGATGGTGATGTTGTTCAAATGGATGAATGATAAACTGATCATTGACTTCATCCTGAAATTTGCAGGGGTGACTTACGGGCCATTATTGGGTTTATTTGCTTTCGGCATCCTGACAAAGCGAAAATTGAATGAAAAGCTGATATGGGCTGTCTGTATCATTGCACCGCTGCTTGCATTAGAGATTGATATGCTAAGCAACCCGGCATGGTATGAGGCCAAATTGCATATGCAACTAGCGCTGCAAAATATTTCTGATGCGATATTTAATGGATACAAGATCGGGAATGAACTGATATTGATAAATGGGATACTTACTTTTCTGGGATTGTGGTTTATTTCTAAACGGGCTACTGCAACAGATACTGTGCTTCAACCTGTATAGAGTTTTATCTTTGTACAAACTGTTTTAGTTGGACATTATTCATCCCAAAATACAGGAATATGCTGAAGCATATACTTCGCCTGAAAATACTTTGCTAAAAGAAATTGCTGAATACACCTATAGCAAACATGAAGATCCAGAAATGCTAAGCGGTCATTTGCAGGGGAAGTTGCTGGAAATGATTAGTTGCATGATAAGACCACGAAGAGTTCTTGAGATAGGAACTTTTACCGGGTACAGCGCTTTATGTCTTGCGAAAGGGTTGACAGATGATGGGCAGCTGCATACTATTGATATAAGAAGCGAGAATGTTCAGCTGGCAAGATCATATTTTATTCATTCAAAATATGCTGCAAAAATCATTTCTCATACTGGAAATGCTTTGGAAATTATCCCGCAATTAAATGAAACATGGGATCTTATCTTTATAGATGCGGATAAACCGGCCTATATCGAATATTTTAACCTCGTTTTGCCCCAGGTGCGGAAAAACGGTTTTATTTTAGCAGATAATATTTTCTTTCACGGATCGGTTTTTGAACCGGAAACAAAGAATAAAAGCGCCAAAGGAATAAGAGCTTTTAATGAGTTCATAAAGAGCAGAACAGATATTGAGAAAATTGTTTTAACCATCCGTGACGGATTGTACCTGATCAGGAAACTATAAGTGCCAATGAAAAGAAAATCTGTTTTAATTCTCTTATTGATTACCGCTTTATCAGCCAGTTCACAAAATGCTGATGTGATAAAGAATTATATTGATACTTATAAAAACCTTGCTGTTGCTGAAATGCAGCGCACCGGGGTGCCTGCTGCCATCACACTGGCACAAGGCATACATGAATCCGGTGCAGGACGGGGCGAATTAGCTCTAACTGCCAATAATCATTTTGGCATTAAATGCAAATCTGACTGGACAGGCCAATCAGTGAAACATGATGATGATACAAAGGGAGAATGTTTCCGCAAATATCCTTCCGCCGAGGATTCATACAAGGATCATTCTGATTTTTTAAAAAACAGTCATCGTTATGCTTCCTTATTTTCACTTGACCCAAGCGACTACAGCGGCTGGGCCAATGGATTAAAGAAGGCAGGTTATGCTACCAATCCAAAATATGCACCAACGCTTATCAGATTAATAGAGGATTATCATTTGCAGGATTATACTTTGATTGCCTTAGGAAAGCAACCCGTTGGAAATGATACGGCAAATTCAGGCATGATAACAACTATTGCAACAACAGAAGAATTTATTATACAGGGTGAGAGTATAAAAAAAGCAGATTACCCGGATGGTGAATTTAAACTTAATGAAACAAAAGTTGTGTATGTCAAAAAGGGGACTTCATTTCTTTTAATTGCCACACAATATGATATTGATCTATCCAAAATATTTGAATTTAATGATATGCCGGAGGCTGAGCAAACCAATAAAGATCAATTGATATATCTTCAACGAAAACGTAAAACAGGTAATGCTGAACTTCATATAGTGCAGCCGGGAGAAACCTTGCATGATATTGCACAGGATGAGGCTATACGCCTTGAAAGCCTCATGGAATTAAACTGGTTGAAAGACGGAGAAATGCCGGCTGTTGGAGAAAAACTAAGCCTTAAAGCAAAATCATCATTTGTTCCCAGGCTTGTATTAAGGAAAAATATCCGTTAACAGGAATCAATAAATAAACTATCTGACTGACCTATGGCAATAATCCGGGTTCATGACAAAAGGTTTGAAACTTATCTTTCTGAAGAAGTGATACAAAAAAGGATAAAAGAGATGGCTAAAGCTATTAATGATGATTATGCTGGCAGGCGACCGCTTTTTATAGCCATCCTGAACGGTTCTTTTATGTTCGCTTCTGATCTTTTTAAGAACCTCGCTGTTGAGACTGAGTTGTGTTTTATCAAACTGGCATCTTATAAAGGAATGCGGTCATCTGGAAAAGTGGTAACTACCGTCGGTCTTGAGGAAGATCTTTTTGGGAAAGAGGTGATCATAGTGGAAGATATTGTTGATACCGGTAAGACATTGCATAAATTTTTACCCAAGCTGATGCACCAGCAACCCAAATCACTGAAAATTGCTGCATTGCTCCATAAGACTGAGGCAACAGAATATCCGCTTACCCTGGACTATGTGGGGTTTCAAATACCGAACAAATTCGTAGTAGGTTACGGTCTTGATTATGAAGGTCTTGGTCGTAATTTCAAGGAGATCTACCAATTAGTATGAAATCAACAAAGCTCTCAGGGTTTTTTTGTAAATTTTCGGGATAAAATATCCGGTTGAAGGCCGCTTGCTATATACCATTCTTTCTTTTGTCCGGTTTGTCCGTATTCGCCCAACAATATTATGTAAGGGGAGAAGTAAAGGACGAAGCAGGCAATGTTTTACAAAATGTAACTATTCTACAATATAAAACAGGTTATGTCTTCAGAAGTGGTTCGGCAGGAACCTTTGGTATTGTAACCAATCAGCAAATTGATACATTCAGTTTTTCTTTGGAAGGATTTCAGAAACAAATAGTGGTGGTGAATGCCGAAAACTATGTAAGTGTGAAATTAAAACCGGCGCCTGCAGCAGCCGGAAATTTAAAAAAAGACCGTCTTTGTTCGCAAACAAAGAATCTTGAAAAAGAAGAACAGAAAAGCTGGTTTACAGGCGATGAAACTTATGCAAGCCTGCTCGATAACAGATTCGTCAACGCTAAAAAGTTTCCCACTACCGGCATGACGTTGAATGTGGACAGGGCTTCCTACAGTAATATCCGGAGATTCATATCACTTAAATCATTTGTGCCTCCCGATGCAGTCAGGATCGAGGAAATGTTGAATTATTTTAACCTGAATTATCATCAGCCGGAGGGGGGAAAAATTTTTAATATCACAACCACACTCAGTTCCTGTCCCTGGAATCCGGATAACCAATTATTCTTTGTTGATCTTTCTTCCAAAAAACTGAACCTGGACACACTTCCGCCCAGTCATTTGGTTTTTTTAATTGATGTTTCAGGCTCTATGGATATGCCCAACCGGCTTCCGTTGTTAAAATCAGCCTTCCGCCTACTGATAAATAACCTTAGGGAAAAAGATTCTGTCGCTATAGTGGTTTATGGGGGAACTGTTGGAGTGATGTTAAATACAACAAGCGGCGGAGAAAAAGAAAAGATTCTGAAAGCTATTGATAAACTGGAACCCGGAGGTTCTACGCCGGGTGAATCTGGCATACGGCTGGCTTATAGTGTGGCAAGGAATCACTTCATTAAGGATGGAAACAACCGGGTGATACTGGCTACAGACGGAGATTTTAATGTAGGAATGAAGACCGAAGCAGAACTAGATGAATTGATATCTAGACAAAGGGAATCCGGGATCTATCTTACCTGTCTTGGTGTTGGCATGGGAAATTATAAAGATTCCAAAATTCAAACTCTTTCAGAAAGGGGGAATGGAAATTTTTCGTATCTCGATAACTTCAAAGAGGCAGAAAAGGTGATGCTCAAAGAATTTACACAGACATTATATACTGTGGCTGATGATGTATATATGACGGTTGACTTTAATCCCGAATATGTAAAGGAGTACCGGCTGATAGGATTTGATAATAAAGTAGGCGCCTTAAGGGATTCGTTATCGGTAATAGAGGGTGGTGAAATAGGATCGGGACATTCCATGATCGCTTTATTCGAAATAGTCCCTAACGAAATTAACAAAGGAGCCATTAAAGATGATTTTACTACCGGCAGATTGGCTGATCTGAAATTAAAATACCGTCTTCCGGGAAATCCTAAAGAAGAAACATTCAATCATACGAGCCGGTTTGATTTTGTTCCTTTTGCTGAATTGGAAAAGTGTTATCATTTCTCATCTGCTGTAGCTTTATTCGGGTCATTTCTCCGCTCATCTCCTTTCATTAAGAATGCTGATTGGGATGATATTATTAACCTTGCGCATACTTCTTTAGGAACAAGTAATGATTTATTACAAAAGGAATTCATGATCTTGGTTGAGCAGGCAAAAGCCCTTTACACCAAAACAAAGAAGAAAAAAGGCAGTGCGGATGAGTGGCGATAAATCATGAAAACATTTCCCTGATCCTGTCAAAAAAATTCTTGTCTCCTTTTTCTGGATGAGGTTTGAAATTAGTTGAGTGACTCAGTTTTTCGAGCATGGCTTTTTCTTCACTGGTCAGATTTTGCGGCGTCCAGATGCTGACATAAATTAGCTGATCACCTTTTTCATACGAGTTTACAGCGGGAAAACCTTTTCCTTTCAGTCTGAAAATTTTTCCACTTTGCGTACCTACAGGAATCTTGATTTTTACTTTTCCATCAATAGTCGGAACCTCTATTTGTGTTCCAAAAACTGCGTCTGTAAATGAAAGATGCAGATCATAAACCACATTCAATCCCTCCCGGTGCAGATCTTTATGTGCTTCTTCTTCTATTAAAACGATCAGGTCTCCAGATGACCCACCCCGCTCTCCTGCATTGCCACGACCACTGATATTTAATTGCATCCCTTCCTGTACACCGGTGGGAATGTCAATACTTACCGTTTCTTCACCATACACTCTTCCCTCACCTCTGCAGTTTGCGCATTTTGCAGTCACAGTAGTTCCTTCTCCGTTACATGCCGGACAAGTTGTTACTGTTTGCATTTGTCCCAGAAAAGTATTCTGCACTCTTCTTACCTGGCCGCTTCCTCCGCATGTGCTACATGTCTGCACACTGCCTTTATCCTTTGCACCGCTTCCCCCGCATGTATTGCAGGCAACATGCTTTTTTACTTTAATATTTTTTGCAACGCCTTTTGCAATTTCCTCATAGGTCAGTTTTAATTTGACACGGAGATTACTGCCCCTAATACCCCGGCTTCTTTGCCCACCGCCGCCTCTCCGCTGACCACCTCCAAAAAAACTTCCAAACAAATCGTCACCGAAAATATCCCCAAACTGGCTGAAGATATCTTCCATATTCATTCCGCCGCCGCTGAATCCGCGACCATTTCCGCTAACACCGGCATGCCCATACCGGTCATATTGAGCTTTTTTATCAGCATCACTCAATACTTCATATGCTTCGGCCGCCTCTTTGAATTTTTCTTCAGCTGCTTTATCACCGGGATTGCGGTCAGGATGGTATTGCATGGCCACTTTGCGGTATGCCTTTTTTAGATCATCCGCAGATGCTCCTTTATTAACACCCAGTGTTTCGTAATAATCTCTCTTTGTCATGATCGTTTTATTTACCTACCACCACTTTAGCATGCCGGATAATCTTATCATTCAGATAATATCCCTTCAGTATTTCATCAACAATTTTTCCTTTCATATCTTCTGTTGCTGCAGCCACCTCTGTAATGGCATCATGCAGATCAGGGTTAAATTCCTGGTTCAGTGTTTCCATTGCTTTTACACCTCTTGCCTGCAATGTATTCCGGAGTTTGTTGAAGACAAGCATTATTCCTTCTTTAATAACTGCCGCCACATCTGTCCCTTCGATTTGTTTTTGAGCCCGGTCACAGTCATCCAGTACTTCAAGCATGTCAATGATTATTTCACGACCGGCAGTTTGAATTAATTCCATCCTCTCTTTGGCGCTGCGGCGTCTGAAGTTTTCAAATTCAGCGATCTTACGCACGAACTTATCCTTAGAATCTTCCAATTCAGCTTTTATTTTTTCCAGCTCAGATTCTTCTGCCACCGGTTCATTCAGATGCGAGGTGCCGGTAATATTCTCATCGGTATTAATGTTAACCTCCTGCATATTGCTTTCCTGTTCTTTCATTTTTTTCTGCCATTTTTTACAAATTGTCTGCCCCTCTACCGGATGATATATCCGGGCGGGCAAAGGTAAGCCTGTCAATTATATTGCCAACCACAGTTTTGGGACAAAATGGCCTGCTAAGCAGCGGGCAAAGCACAAGTGTCAGCTACCCAAAAGCCTGTTTCTTGCTACATTGCAGCCTTTTATGATTAAAGTTCACCTCAGGCGGAAAATTTCCTCCCGTATTTCAAATGGTCATCCGTGGATATTTGCAAACGAAGTGGAAAAGATTGAAGGAGATGTGAAGGGAGGAGAAGTAGCTGAGATTTTCAGTTGGGATAAGAAATTTATTGGAGAAGGATACATCAATCCCAGATCTCAAATACTCGTCCGGCTGCTTACAAGAGACAAAAAAGAAGACGTAAACGAACAATTTTTTTTAAACAAACTGACAGGCTGTTGGGAATACAGACAAAAACTTGGATACATAGAAAATTGCCGCCTGGTTTTTGGTGAAGCTGATTCACTGCCACAACTGATAATTGACAAGTTCAATGATTATTTTGTAATTCAGACACTGGCCCTTGGTATAGATGTGTGGAAGCCGGCAATTGTGAATGCACTTAATTCCATTTTCAGCCCGAAAGGAATTTATGAACGCAATGATGTTCCGGTTAGAGAACTAGAGGGATTACCATTGCAAAAAGGTTTCTTATCCGATCCCTTTGATACAAATATTTTGATTAGGGAAAACGGATTGCAGTTTCATGTTGATATAGAGAACGGGCAAAAGACCGGCTATTTTTTAGATCAGCAGGATAACAGAAGAGCTATTCAGCATATAGTGAAAGATGCAGAAGTACTTGGAGCATTCACATATACCGGAACATTTGAAATTCATGCGGCACATTATGGAGCAAAATCTGTTTTAGGTCTTGATATTTCATCCAATGCCGTGCAGCAGGCAAACAGGAATGCCGAACTAAATAACGTTCAACATATTTGCCGGTTTGAAACGGCAAATGCCTTTGATGTTTTAAAACAATGGGGAAGGGAGGGCAAGCAATATGATGTTGTAATGCTGGATCCGCCAGCATTTACCAAAAGCCGGGAAACAATTCAGAAAGCAATTACAGGCTATAAGGAAATAAACCTGCGTGGAATGAAACTGGTGAGGCCCGGAGGTTTTCTGATAACTTCATCCTGCACCAGTCTTGTTAACCCGGATCTTTTTTTACAAATTATAGAAATGGCTGCAAAAGATGCCAGAAGAAAATTGAGACAGGTGACATTTCAAACCCAGTCAGCTGATCATCCTATAGTATGGAATATGGAAAATACTCAATACTTGAAATTCCTGATCGTTCAGTTATAATAGAAAATAAAAAAGGAAGATTATTTAGTTACCTGGAATTTTCCTGACTTAATTATTTTACCCGCAGCATCGAGAAGATGATACATATAAAGACCCCGGTTAAATTCTGTGAGATCAACGGTAAGTTTTTGAGCAAGATTCTGACTTTCATACATTTTTTTGCCCAGGAAACTGTACACCTGAATAGAAAGTCCTTTGTCAAATCCGGTTTGTATCTCAAAGGTTATATAGGTAATAGCTGGGTTTGGATAAAGTTTGACAACCGGATCGCCAATAGATACAGGTGAAGCAATTCTTGCAGATTGACCCTGTGATTGAATGGCAATCAAGAGAATAAAGGATATTATGGGTAAAATCCGTTTCAACGAAACAAATTTACTTTTATTATCCGAAAAGTAGGCCGATTTTTTTTAAATGCAACGTAAATTTACGATTGTGCAAAAGATTCTCTTTTTCAACACTTTAGATATTTGACTGCTGATTTTTTAACCAAAGCTTATTTCAACTCCTCCAGAATTTTCTGAATAACTACAAAATCGGGGATATCCCCGGCATTATCCAATACTTCAGCATACCGTATTATACCATGCTTATCTATAACAAATGCTGACCTTTTGGAAACTCCTTTCATATTGTAACCAAACATTTCGTAAATGGAATCATACATCCTTGAAACATCCTTATTGAAATCACTCAACAAAGTAAAATTCAATTGCTGATCTTCTTTATATTTCGCCAATGTATGCAGTGCATCAACAGAAATACCAAAGACTTTTGCATTGGCATTATTGTACCACGAAATATTATCTCTTACTGAACAAAGTTCTTTTGTACAGGTACTTGTGAAGGCTAACGGGAAAAAAAGCAACAATACATTTTGTCCTCTTTGATCCGATAATTTTACTTGTTTTTTTTCACTGTCATAAAGTGTAAAATCTGGGGCGGGGTTTCCTGTTTCAATTTTCATTATAAATTAATCGCGTATAAGTTATGCGTAAGTTGTGTAAAAAAAATGAAAAATTATTTTTGATTCGATTATATTTAATAGCTAATAATAGGCAAAAATAGTTTTTTTCAATATTCTTCATCAAAACAACTTTTTATGAAAAAGTACATTACTGAGTTTATTGGTACATTCTTCCTGGTTCTCACTGTTGGACTTACAGTAAACGGAGACGCAGGAAATATGGCCCCGATCGCCGTAGGGGCTGCATTAATGATCATGGTTTATGCCGGCGGGCATATTTCAGGTGGACATTACAATCCGGCAGTGACTTTGGCAGTATTAATTCGAAGAAGAATATCAGCAGGCGAAGCAGTGCCATATATAATTGTTCAGCTATTGAGTTCTGTTGTAGCTGCATTTCTTGTTCAGTATTTGATTGGGAAGGGTAAAATGACTGCTGAAGCCGTTCCAAACCCTGAAGCTGTAAAGGCATTGATTGCGGAAGTTCTGGGTACTTTTGCACTTGCCTATGTAGTTTTAAATGTTGCTACTGCAAAAGCCAATGCAGGTAACAGTTATTTTGGACTTGCAATTGGTCTCACAGTTACTGTAATGTCATATTCTCTTGGATCATTTTCGAGTGGAGCTTTTAATCCGGCAGTGGCCGTTGGAGCCAGTTTTATGAAGATGGCAGCTTGGAGCGATATCTGGATTTACCTGGTGGGATGTTTTGGCGGGGGATTACTGGCAGCCATAGTTTTCAAAATGAATAACCCGGATGATAAGTAATCTCGAAGCAGATATTTGGATCAGAATTTCGCACAGAGAAGATATTCCCCATTATCTTCTCTGAATCCTATGTACGATACCGAAAGTTCAAGACCGCCGCGGCCATAGCTGGATGGTTTCAATTTTGATATGTTAACATAATAACTAAGTGTGACGGCAAAAGGATATGTTCATGATCCGGCATATTATTTTTCATCTGATGATGATTCTGTAAAAACAGCTCTTGATCTGCTGATGATGACAAATGGATGGAGAAGATTCAAATGGACAGATCTTGCAAGTCGATATTTTATAATAATGACCGGACAAAAAAAATCAAAATAATGGCGGAAGGAATGACGATGTCAGGCAAACTTATTCATATCGAAAAAGTGATTTCAACGGATCAGAAAGGTTTTAAAAAGAAAGCCCCCGGTTCTTACGGGAACCAGGGGCCAGGTTTTTCAACCGTTGAAAAGGATTTTATTATTTCGGGTAGTTAGGATCTGCTTTTACCTCATTCATTTGCTGCATATGCCTGTTGCTGTGTGATGCCATCATCAGGCAAAGCTGGTAACAGTCAAGCCAACCAAACGGCATTTGAACTACATGGTTACGCATATCTTCTGTGGTTGACTTCATATGCTTAATGTGTTCAGCCCGCATTTCTTTAAACGCACTGACAGCATCATCCAATGATTGGTGAGGAGTATTCTTTGGTTCGAATAGTTCTACAGTTTCTACTTTGAAACTGCGGTCCTCCATCATTTTTATCAATTGCTCATCCGTCATTTTTATTTCTGATCTTTTTTCCGGATTCGCCGGCGCTTTCATGGCAGTTTCCATCATGTCCCAGAGGTTTTTTTCTGAAATGGCGATATGATACATACATTCTTTTATAGACCATTTTTCAGGACTTGCCTTAAAATTTAACTGAGCATCTGAAAGGTCTTTCACTGTTTTAAGCACATCAGCTTTTGTTTCCTTCATCAGGTTCACTGCAGCTTTTCTTTCCTGCATAGATGGAGCGGAATCATTTTCAATACCGGCAAGACCCGTTATCACCAGCAGTGTGAGAAGCAAACGACCCATTGTACGTTTCAGCATAGCAGGTATTTTTAAATAATTGTTTTTGAAAAGGAGTTATCTAGAGGGGAGGGAAGCGGACTGAAAAGGTACAAAAGGATTTGAAATAAGCAAAGAAAGTTTTCGCAGACAGAAAAATATTAAAACCTGACCGTAACTTTCGGTTATGAAAATAAATGAAATAACCGCTTTTCTCGAAACACTGGCACATCCTTCCTTACAGGAAAGTTATGATAATGCCGGGCTTATAACCGGAGGTATGGATTGGGATTGCAGTGGCATCATCTGTTCTTTGGATGCAACTGAAGAAGTGGTAAAAGAAGCAGTTAAAAAAAAATGTAATCTTATTGTGGCTCATCATCCTGTCATTTTTGGTGGCCTGAAAAAAATAAACGGCAAGAACTATGTTGAGAAAGCTATCATTACTGCCATTAAAAACGATATAGCCATTTTTGCAATACATACCAACCTGGATAATGTGATATATGGAGTTAATGGTAGAATTGCGTCGATATTGGGATTAAAAAACTTATCTGTTCTTTCTTCGAAAAATGATACACTAAAAAAACTGTTCACATTCGTTCCCGTTGATAAAGCCGAGCAAGTCAGGAAAGCCATTTTTGCTGCCGGCGGCGGTGATATTGGGAATTACAGCGAATGCAGTTTCAACAGCGAAGGAGTTGGAACCTTCAAAGCCGAAGCAGGAACTGATCCCTATGTTGGTAAGCAAGGATTACAACATCAGGAAAAGGAAATAAAGATGGAAGTGGTCTTTCCGTCATTCCTTGAAAAAAATATCATAAATGCCATGAAAGCTGCCCATCCTTATGAAGAAGTGGCTTATGATATAGTGCCTCTTTCCAATCTTCATTCCGGTATTGGTTCAGGTATGGTTGGTGAATTGGAAAATGCTGTTGATGAAAAGGAGCTTTTATGTCGCATTAAGGAAGTGTTTCACCTTTCAGTTATCAGGCATACCGCCTTTTTAAATAAGAAGATCAAAAAAGTAGCAGTTTGCGGCGGCGCCGGAAGTTTCCTGATTTCCAAAGTCTTAGCAGCAGGTGCAGATGCTTACATTACTGCGGATATAAAGTACCATGAGTTCTTTGATGCCAATGGCCGGATGCTGATTGCAGATATCGGGCATTATGAAAGCGAACAATTTACCATTGACCTTTTAAAGGAAATTCTGGAGCAAAAATTCCCTACCTTTGCCGTCCTTAAAACAGGAGTAAGAACCAACCCGGTTTATTACTTCTGAGCTGTATAAACTCAAATAAAAATGGCAAACGTTAAAGAATTCTCCGTAGAAGAAAAACTGACCTCCCTGCTCTCCCTTCAGAAAATTGAAAGCAAACTGGATGAATTGCATATCCTGAGAGGCGAACTTCCGATGGAAGTAGCCGACCTTGAGGATGAAATTCAAGGCTTGCATGCCCGCCAGGTACGCATTGAAGAAGAGATCAACGGTGTTACTGATTTTATTGAGCAGCGTAAAGCCACCATCAAAGAAGCTGAAGCTCTGGTTAAAAAATATGATAAACAAAGCAGCAACGTAAAGAATAACCGGGAGTTTGAAGCCATCAATAAGGAAATTGAAACGCAACAGCTGCAAGTAAAGCTTGCTGAAAAACATATTAAAGATGCAACAGATGAGATTGCTGTTAAGGCAGTAGACCTTGATAAAGCCAGAAAAAATATTACCGCAAAAGAAGAGGCATTAGCCACCAAGAAAGGAGAACTGGAAAAAATCATTGCCTCCAACGAAAAAGAAGAAAAACATTTTAATAAACTGGCTATTGATGCCCGTCAGCATGTAGAGCCTCGTTTGCTTGCCAGTTATGAAAAGATCAGGAAAAGCTATCGCAATGGCCTGGCTGTAGTACCTGTGGAAAGAGATGCCTGTGGCGGCTGTTTTAATGCCATTCCACCGCAAAAACAAAGTGAGATCAAACAACATAAAAAGATCATGATTTGTGAGAACTGCGGAAGGATATTGGTAGATGAGGAATTGAATAATGCTGTTGAAGTAAAATAGATGATTGATCGATGTGATTACTGAAAGCTGCCCCGAAAATTTTCGGGGCAGCTTTTTTGTATCCTTAATTCAACCTGATTAAGTAATTTGCTTTTCTTATAAATTTTCCGGATCAGCTCAATAAGTTTAATCATAAGTCCTTGCTACAGAAACTTTCCATACAGAACTACGCTATCATTGATGAACTGGAAATTGATTTTTCAGACAAGCTCAATGTGATAACAGGAGAAACAGGCGCCGGTAAATCTATTATCCTTGGAGCAATGGGTTTGATTTTAGGAGAAAGGGCTGATTCCGGTACGGTGATCAATAAAGACAGGAAATGTGTTGTAGAGGGCTTTTTTAGCAGCGATAATAAAAAACCGGTGATAGAATTCCTCAAGGAACATGAACTGGACAACAATGATGAACTGGTACTACGACGGGAAATAGCTGCAAATGGCAAATCAAGAGCTTTTATCAATGACACTCCTGTCTCTCTCTATCAATTACAACAGTTAAGTGTGATACTTGTTGACCTGCACCAGCAGTTCGACACACTGGATCTCGCCGAAACAGAGTTTCAACGGGATGTATTGGATGCACTGGCAGCTAATGGCACTGCAATTAATGAATACCAGGATATCTTCCTACAATGGCAGCAGGCAAAAAAAGAACTGGAAGAGTTAAAAGCACAGAAGCAGCAATTTAACAAGGAAGCAGATTATAACCAGTTTCAGTTCAAAGAACTGGAAGAAGCCGTTTTCAAAGAAAATGAACTGGAAGATATTGATGCGGAGTTGAAGTTGCTGAATAATTCCGAAGGCATCAAAGCAGCGCTCAGTAAAACCTATTTTGATCTGAAAGAAAGTGAAACACCAGTAGTACAGCAATTAAAGGTTCTTCTGAATCAGTTGAATATTTATTCATCTTATCATCCTGAATTGCCGGCACTGTTACAACGCCTGCAATCTGCCCAGATAGAATTACAGGACATTGCTGATGATATTGACCGGATCAGCAATCATATAAACTATGATCCTGCAAGGATCGAACAATTGAATGAACGTCTTTCGCTGGGATATAAACTGCAAAAAAAACATGCGGTTGGTTCAACCAATGAATTGCTTGCAATACAAAAACAGCTGGAAGAAAAGTTGCAGGCCGTATTGGATATAGATGAAGCTATTCAGCAGAAAGAAAAGCAATTCGGAAGTTTATCAGATAGCGCAACATCACTGGCAGAAAAAATATCCACCTACAGGCAAAAACAAATAAAGCCGCTTGAAGAAAAAGTGAATAAGCTATTGGTACAGGTGGGTATGCCCAATGCAAAGCTGAAAGTGGAAATGAAGCATGCAGCTTTGAGTATATCAGGATGCGATGATATCGAGTTTTTATTCGATGCCAATAAAAGCGGACAATTTCAACTGGTACGCAAAGTAGCCAGTGGCGGGGAATTGAGTCGCCTGATGCTTTGCATTAAATCATTGGTGGCACAGTCAATGGATATGCCATCACTGATCTTTGATGAAATTGATACAGGAATTTCAGGCGAGGCGGCAAGGCAGGTAGGCATTATTATGAAAGAACTGGCAGCAAAAAGACAGGTGGTTTGTATTACACATCAGCCACAAATAGCTGGTAAAGCGGATGCCCATTTCTTTGTTTATAAGGAAATCGTTCGGGACAAAATAAAAACCAATGTCCGATTACTTACAACTGATGAAAGGATCACTGCCATTGCCAAAATGCTCAGTGGTGAAAAACCTACTGCAGCAGCAATAGCAAATGCCCGTGAGATGTTAATGAACTAATGTAAAACCCTAATGTAAAGTTTCCCGATTTCTTCTTTTCCCTCGTATTTCTGCTTTTTTATGCTGAAAATATCCGACCTGCTTTGTATAAAGTATCAGTTCGCATAGTTGTTACTTCATTTTAACCGGAACGAATTTAACAACTAAAATCTGCCCTTATGAAAACACCAATACCATTTTTACTGGCAGCATTGTTAACACTGCAAGCCTCGCTGCCGGCACTGGTTCAGTGGTATCAAAACTAGGATGGAAACAATCCTTTACCAACAGGAACGGTAGCCACTTCCATTCAATCTTTTACACCTACTTCTTTTATAGCCTGCTATTTGTGGCGAACGAAAAACGATACATTTAGCCCACCCAAAGGGTGGTGTTATTTTCAGTTTGAGTAGGGACAGGACGGCTGTTTTGAGAGATTGTTTTTATATAGGGGTTTTTTTGAAAAAATAATAACGGATTATACTCCTGTTTTTGGAGGAATAAAACAAGTTCCGGAGTTACAACTCATGGGAAACGCCTTTATTGTACCTGCTCCGTTAAAAAACCTGCTCGAAGATGTTTTTTCACTTGCTGTGCTAATATTTCCGGAATTTTTACGAAACCTTTTTGTAAATTGTATGGATGACAAAGAGAGGCTTGGCTGATGTGGATAACCCCGGATAAGGAGTGAAAAAAAGGTGCGAAAAGAAAAAGTTTTTTAAATAAGGTTTTGAATCAACTCCAACCTTTATTTTCGCTTCATTGACTGCGGAAACATTCCACTAACACAGAAATAATAATTTCTTAATTCAAGACAGGAGTTGCGCCCAAGGTCATTGAAAGTAAAAACTCAATGAATAACTTTTTATCTCTGTAGACGAACATGGATCTTACTAACCTGAACAAAGAAAGAAAGCAACGAAGAAAATCTTCACTTGACCTTGGCACAATGGTATATGGTAAAGTGCCCCCGCAGGCCAAAGACCTTGAAGAAGCGGTGCTGGGCGCCATCATGCTGGAAAAAAATGCATTTGACACCGTTGTTGAAATACTGAAGCCCGAATGTTTTTATGTAGAAGGGCATCAGCGCATCTTCAGAGCCATGCAAAGCCTTTCCAACAAAAGCCAGCCGATAGATATCTTAACTGTAGCAGAAGAATTACGATTTAAAGAAGAACTGGAAATGGTGGGTGGGCCTTACTATGTCACCAAACTTACCAATTCAGTTGTTTCATCAGCAAATATTGAAGCACATTGCCGTATCATTCTCCAGAAATTTATTCAGCGGGAATTGATCCGTATCAGCGGCGAGATCATCGGTGATGCATACGAAGATTCAACAGATGTCTTCGATCTTTTGGATGATGCAGAAACCAAATTGTTCGAAATAACTAACAATCATCTTCGCAAAAATTTTGATACAATTGATTCTGTGCTGGTGAAAACCATTCAGCGTATTGAAGATCTTCGTCATAAAAATGAGGATGTGTCCGGAGTACCCAGCGGATTTCAGTCGCTGGACAGGGTAACTTATGGTTGGCAGAATACCGATCTTATCATCCTAGCAGCAAGACCTGCTGTTGGTAAAACAGCTTTTGCATTAAACCTTGCCCGCAATGCTGCCATGCATGCAGGAAAACCAACACCGGTGGCTTTATTCTCGCTAGAAATGAGTGCCGGTCAGTTGGTACAGCGCATTCTTGCAGCTGAAAGTGAGATATGGCTGGAGAAAATTGCAAGAGGAAGACTTGAAGAGCATGAAATGAAGCAACTCTATGCAAGGGGTATCCAGCGTTTATCACAGGCACCTTTGTTTATTGATGATACTCCTGCTTTGAACATTTTTGAACTGCGGGCTAAATGCCGTCGTTTAAAAAACAAACACAATATCGGTCTCATCATCATTGATTATTTGCAACTGATGAGTGGTACAGGTGAAAATCGTAACAGCAATAGGGAACAGGAGATCAGCAATATTTCCCGGAATCTGAAAGCATTAGCCAAAGAACTGAATGTTCCAATCATCGCCATATCGCAGTTAAGCCGTGCAGTGGAAACAAGGGCAGCTGGAAAAGAAGGTATGAAGATGCCGCAACTGAGTGACCTTCGTGAATCAGGAGCTATCGAACAGGATGCGGATATGGTAATGTTTCTTTATCGTCACGAATATTATGATATCACTACTGATTCAATGGGAGAAAGCAACCGGGGAGAAACCATTGTGCGGATAGCCAAGCATAGAAACGGTTCATTGGAAACTATCAAGCTGCGGGCATTGCTGCATATACAGAAATTTACTGAGGATGATGGCAGTCTTGGTGGCACAGGATTATCCGGTAACTGGAAACCGGTAAGCGATATTGATGGCGAAGGTGGGGCTAAAATTTTTATACAAACCGGCAGCAAGATGAATGATATGGGTGATATAGATGAAACGCCTTTTTAATTTCGACATACGAGGTTAGAAGTACAAAAGAGTCCTGCAAAAGCGGGACTTTTTTTATTTTACACTCCTATGGCACTTCCTTTTTTTTATATCAGCGATTATAATGGCTCACAAAAACAGATTGTATTGGATGAAGACACATCAAAGCATGTCGTACAGGTATTGAGGATGAAAGTGGGAGAGAGGCTAAACCTGACAGATGGGAAAGGAAATTTATTGACCTGCGAAATAACCGGAGCGGATAAGAAGCATACAGCCGTAAGGGTTCTTGAAACCATAGATTATAAACCAAAAACAAGAAATATTACTATAGCCATTTCCCTTCTTAAAAACAGCAGCCGCTTTGAATGGTTTTTAGAAAAAGCAACTGAGATCGGTGTAAGTGAGATCATTCCTCTTATCTGCGAAAGAACGGAGAAAGAAAAATTCCGTTATGACAGGATGAATGCCATCTGCATTAGCGCCATGCTGCAATCGCAACAGTGCTGGCTGCCGCTATTACACGAACCTGTAGATTTTATTAAGACTGTTCAGGAATCAACTATGAATTTGAAGTTAGTTGCACATTGTGAGGAAAGCAATAAAAAAACAATTTCCCAATTTCCCACTTCCCAATTCCAAAATTCACTCATCCTCATCGGCCCCGAAGGTGATTTTACTTCCAAAGAAATCGAACTATCCTTGCAAAACAATTTTATTCCTGTGAGTTTAGGAGAAACCAGGTTGAGAACTGAGACGGCGGGAGTGGTGGCCGCAGCATTATTTTGCATTGGTTGAGCTTTACTCTTTACTATCTCTTAAAACCGGTTCATTCAATTCCACCAAATGAGCTTTCTTTTTCTTTGCCCGGCTCATCATAGTCATATTCAGCATTTCTACAATGAAAGAGAAAGCCATGGCGAAGTAAATATAATTTTTCAGGCGTAATTCATGTGCTTTATCCGCATCCCAGCCTTCAATGATCAGGCTCAGTCCGATCATAACAAGAAATGAAAGTGCCAACATTTTCAAGGTGGGGTGGTTATGAATAAATGATGAAATCTTTCGACTAAAGAGGAACATAATGATCATGGCGATCACCACGGCGGCGATCATGATCTCCACATATTTGGCTGTGCCGCCTGCGGTTATGATACTGTCGAAAGAAAATACAGCATCAATCAGCATTATCTGGGCCAATGCTTTACCTAACGAAAGAGATTTTTTATTCTTCAATTCTTCATTAGGGTCAGCTCCTTCTAATTTATGATGTATCTCCATGACGGATTTATAAATGAGAAAAAGACCGCCACCAAGCATTACAATACTTGCCAGGTCGAAACCTTTTCCGGCAATGGTGAAAACAGCTTTTCCTTTTTGTGATAACAACCAACCAAGCCCGAGTAACAAAAGTGAACGAACAATTATACCGGTGATCATCCAGAAACGCCTTGCCTTGTTCTTATCTTTCTGGGGCAAACGGTTCATGATGATGCTGACGAAAATCACATTGTCGATACCCAGCACTACTTCGAGGATGACGAGGATAAAAAAACTGATAATACTTTCTGAAGTAAACAGATGATTCATAATCATTCTTATTGTGTTTCACCGCCAAGACGCAAAGGCGCAATGGATCGCTATGTTTTTTGAAATTCCTTTGCGAATCTTAGCATCCTGGCGTTTTTGCGGTTAAATTATTATTGAGTTCCCTGCAAATTTTCCTCACAATTCCCGGGCCTTCATAGATAAATCCTGTCCACACTTGTACCAGCGATGCGCCGGCATCTAATATTTCCTTTGCATCAGCTTCTGTAAAAATTCCACCACTGGCTATAACAGAAATATGGCCTTTTGTTCTTTCGCTAATATATTTCACTATTTCTGTGCTTCTGTGTTTCAGTGGCAATCCGCTCAGTCCTCCGGCGCCGATAGTCGTGAGTCGTGAGGCGTGAGTTGTGAGTCCTTCACGGCTGAGGGTAGTGTTTGTCGCAACGATCCCATTCAGGTTTATTTCCATCGCCAGGTCAATTACATCATCAATTTGTTCTTGTGTTAGATCGGGGGCAATTTTCAGTAATATGGGTTTCTGGTTGCCGGTTGCTTGTTGCTGGTTAATGGCCTGAAGATTGGTGAGTATTTTTTTAAGACTATCCTTTTCCTGTAAATCTCTCAGACCGGGTGTGTTCGGGGAACTGACATTTACCACAAAATAATCAACATAAGGATGCAATTCTTTAAAACAGATCTCATAATCTTTCCAGGCATCTTCGTTGGGAGTGATCTTATTTTTACCAATATTACCGCCAATGATAAGTCGTGAGTCGTGAGTCGTGAGTCGTGAGCTGGTAGCTTTTGGTTCCTGACTAATGACTAACGACTCCCGACTTTCCTTCGACTTTTTTAACCTTCCTGCTATAATCTTCACACCATCATTATTGAATCCCATCCGGTTGATGAGGGCTTTGTCTTTTGGCAAGCGAAATAATCTGGGTTTATCATTTCCTTTTTGTGGGAGAGGAGTTACAGTTCCTATTTCCACGAATCCAAAACCTAAACAATCAAGTTCTCTTAAATATTTAGCATTTTTATCAAAGCCGGCGCCGAGACCAACTTTGTTGTGAAATCTCAAATTCCAAATTTCAAATTCCAAATTTCCTTTTGGCTTGTATATTCTTCTGATGAATCCTTTAAACCCAAGGCGGCAAAGCAATCTCAGGCAGTTCATTGAAAAATAATGCGCCCATTCAGCGGGGAAGAGAAAGAGAATGCTACGAAGAAGTGGATACATAACTGGTTGCGAAGATAATCGAACTTCATGCTTGATTTTGGATGGTAGAATAAGACTGTTTACTTTTGGTACTGAAAGTTGCATAAACAACCTTCAATTATTTTTATGCAAGAAGCATATATAGTAGCAGGATATCGGACAGCCGTTGGAAAAGCTAAAAGAGGAGGATTCCGTTTTTATCGCCCGGATGATCTCGCAGTTGAAGTCATCAAAGGACTGATGGCAACAGTTCCTCAATTAGAAGCAAAAAGAGTGGACGATGTGATCGTTGGCAATGCGGTTCCGGAAGCAGAGCAGGGTTTGCAATTCGGTCGGATTATTTCTGCAAGAGCTCTTGGATTTGATGTGCCCGGAGTAACTGTGAATCGTTATTGTGCATCCGGATTGGAAACGATTGCTATGGCAACCGCAAAGATCAGAACCGGCATGGCTGATTGCATCATAGCCGGTGGCACAGAAAGCATGAGTTTGGTACCAACAGCCGGCTGGAAAACTGTTCCTTCCTATTCCATCGCCAAAGATGATCCTGATTATTATCTCAGCATGGGATTGACAGCGGAAGCGGTTGCAAAAGATTATAAGATCAGCAGAGAGGCCCAGGATGAGTTTTCTTACAACAGTCATCAGAAAGCTATCAATGCAATAAAGAACGAGTATTTTAAAGTCGGGATACTTCCCATCAATGTTGAGGAAGTGTATGTGGATGCCAAAGGCAAAAAACAAAAAAGAAATTATACTGTTGATACAGATGAAGGGCCAAGGGCTGATACTTCCATAGAAGCATTGGCAAAACTGAAACCTGCTTTTGCTGCCGGTGGTGTAGTTACTGCCGGCAATTCATCTCAAACTTCAGATGGCGCTGCATTTGTGATTGTGATGGGCGAGAAAATGATGAAGGAACTTGGATTCAAACCTATCGGCAGATTGGTGGGCAGTGCAGTGGCTGGAGTACATCCCCGCATCATGGGTATCGGGCCGGTGGCTGCCATTCCCAAAGTACTAGGGCAAACAGGAATGAACCTTTCTCAAATTGATCTGATAGAACTGAATGAAGCTTTTGCATCCCAATCATTAGCAGTAATCCGTGAAGCTAACCTCGATCCGGCCAAAGTGAACATAAACGGCGGGGCTATAGCTCTTGGTCATCCACTCGGCTGTACAGGTTGTAAACTGACAATTCAGAACCTGCATGACATGAAGCGGCTAAACAAAAAGTATGGAATGATAACTGCTTGTGTTGGAGGAGGTCAGGGAATTGCCGGGATAATTGAAAATATTTGAGTTTGCGTATCATAGACAGGGCAAGTGACCACTTTGACCGTAAAAAAAGTCCTGGATTGGCTAATTTACGAATGTGCAAAGCCTTTTCCGGAGGAATTTTTTTAAAAAAATTTAAACTATTGTTTATCTTTATAGTCATTTGATGCTGATTTATTCCAGGTTTCACATCATTTTCAGGGACACTCAAAATCATTGCTTATGGACAGAAGAGATTTTTTGACTGCAAAACGCAGAAAAAAGGAAAAGGCTACGGTCATTTCTCATCAACAAAATTCCCCCCGCCGCATCACTTCAGGTGTCAATCCTTATTCGGGGCCATGGACCGAAAATGAGATCATTCATTTATTGAAACGGACCATGTTCGGTGCCAAAAAAGCCGATGTGGATTATTTTAAAACCCGGACAGTAAGCCAGGCAGTGGATGAATTGCTGAATCCTACAGCGCCACAACCCGGGCCTCCGGTAAAGGAATATGCCACTTCAACAACCGCTACCACTCCTGACGGTAATATCTCACAGGGAACCACATGGGTAAATGATTTCAACAATGATGGTACAGTTCAATCACAACGCTTAGGTTCCTACAGAAAATGGTGGACAGGGGTATTAATTAACCAGGACAGAAGTATCAGAGAAAAATTAAATCTGTTTTGGATTAATCATTTTGGAAACGAAGCTTCGGATGTAGGTAACGGAAACTGGGCTTACAAGCAACATGACCTGTTGCGGCAATATAGTCTTGGTAATTTCAAACAAATAGTAGATGCGATTACCAAGGATATTATGATGCTGCGCTACCTGAACGGTGACCTGAATGTAGCTTCGGCACCCGACGAAAATTATGCCAGGGAATTGTTTGAATTGTTCACACTGGGAAAGGGACCCGGTTCACAATACACAGAAACAGATGTAAAAGAAGCAGCTAAGGTTTTAACCGGCTGGCAGATAAACCGAACTACTTACACATCTGTATTTAATTCGGCCAGGCATTCTACGGTCAACAAAACTTTTTCCACTTTCTTTAATAATACAGTTATTACAGGCCGGACAGGAGCCACAGCAGGCCAACTTGAACTGAATGATCTGCTGAACATGATCTTTGCAATGCAGGAAACCGCCAAATTCATTTGCCGTAAGTTTTACCGCTTCTTTGTTTATTATGCCATTGATGCGGCTACCGAAACGAATGTAATTGAACCAATGGCTACTGCATTCCGGAACAGTAATTATGATATTAAAGTTCCTCTTACGATGCTTTTTAAAAGCGAACATTTCTTTGATGTGCTGAACCAGAATTGTTATATCAAAACTCCGGCTGACCATGTTATCGGTTCGCTTCGTGAGATGAATACAACTTTCCCCCCGCTTACCGACTGGGATACTAATTATGGAATGTGGAATTTCTTTTATGCCAGCATGGTAAATACAGGTCAAGCACTTCATGATCCTCCAAATGTATCTGGCCTTCCAGCATTTTACCAGGAACCGCTTTATCATGAGATGTGGATCAACTCAGATTCACTGCCTAAAAGAAACCAGTTTACAGATACCATGGTGAATACCGGTTTTACAAGAAACGGGCAACGGGTGATCTTTAATTTGGTGCTGTATGTGCAGCAGTTCAGCAATCCGGGCAATCCCAACGACCTCATAGATGATGCGCTAAAATTTATTTTCAGGAACCAGCTGTCGTATGAATCAAAGAAAGCTATTAAGACTCAAATATTGCTAAGCAACCAGCTGTATGATTACTATTGGACCAATGCATGGACGGCCTATATGTCAAACCCTACAACAGCCAATTTTAATACAGTTAATAACAGGTTGAAACAACTGTTCCAGTATTTTTTCAATTTATCAGAGTACCAGTTATCATAAACAATCATCTTTTTCATCTTAATAATAAAAAATGAAAAGAAGAGAATTTTTAGAAAAAGGAATACCGGCGGCGACTCTTTTGCCTGCAATAATAAATGGATATTCGGTAAAAGCATTTGGCGCTGAGTCGCCATTGGTGCAGGCGCTGATGCGTGGATATACCGATACAGATCATGTACTGGTAATTATCCAGTTGGCTGGCGGCAATGATGGTTTGAATACCGTGATACCGATAAGCACCTATTCCAATTATTATAATGCGAGAACCAATGTGGCCATTCCGCAAAACAGGATCCTTGCCTTAGGCACAAGTGGTGCAGGGCTGCATCCTTCTATGACCGGAATGTATAACATGTTTGGCAATGGTATGCTGAAGGTAATCCAGGCAGTAGGCTATCCCCAACCTAATTTCTCTCATTTCAGAGCAACAGATATATGGATGAGTGCCTCCAATAGCAATCAGGAGGTGTTTAGTGGCTGGGCCGGTCGCTACCTGAATTATGAATATCCCAATTTTCCTATAGGCTATCCTAATGTAAATGCCCCCGATCCATTAGCCATTCAAATTGGTTCTACTAGTACATTGACAACGCAAGGCCCTGTGGTTAATATGGCAATGAGTATTACGAATCCAACATCATTTTATAATCTATTGAATGGAACTACTGACCCCGTTCCGGATACACCGGCAGGTAAAGAATTAAAGTTTATCCGTCTTGTCAATCAGCAAACACAGAAATATTCCACTGCTATACGAAATGCAGCTAATGCAGTAACTCAGCAGGTTACTTATCCCACAAATAATAGTTTGGGTGATCAGTTGAAAATTGTTGCAAGGCTTATTAAAGGCGGTCTGAAAACGAGGATCTACATGGTTAGTTTTGGCGGATTTGATACGCATTCGGTGCAGGTAAATGCAGCAGATACTACTACCGGTGCACATGCTACCTTATTGCAAAGAGTTTCTGATGCCATCAAAGCTTTTCAGGATGATCTGCAGTTTTTGCAGGTTCAGGACAGGGTGATTGGGATGACTTACAGTGAATTTGGCCGTCGTATCAAATCCAACTCAAGCATAGGAACAGACCATGGCGCTGGTGCTCCGATGTTTTTATTCGGAAGTAAAATTGAGAACGGCGTGTTAGGTGATAACCCTGCCATTCCCACTAATGCTACGGTAAATGATAATATACCGATGCAATACGATTTCCGGAGTATTTATTCCACCATATTGGAGAAATGGTTCTGCCTGGATAAAACTGTAGTAGCTGGTTTATATCCACCAAATATCAATGCACAATTGCAATCATTGCCACTGTTCAAGAGCGGCCTGGTTTGCAATGCTGTTACTCCGCCACCTCCGCCCACTGACTGGGTCAAGGTCATTTTCAATGATCCCAATCCATTTACACATAACACCACTATCAAATTTAAAACACAGGGAGGGCATACGCTTATCCAGGTCTTCGATACGTTGGGCCGCCTGATAGCCACTCCGCTTGAAAAAGAGTATACTGCGGCTATGTCCGACAGTGTTCCGTTCAATGCTGAAGGCCTGCCCACCGGCATTTATTATGCCCGTTTGCAGAACGGAGTGACACAAAAGGTATGGCCGATGCTGAAAGTGAGATAATCTTCGCATTGCTGATAATGAAAATCCCCGTACATATTTGAACGGGGATTTTTTATAAGCAGGAAAACGTTTCTAATCCGACTGCCGATGCCCGGCATTTACCCAATCAGTTATTTTTTGTTTATCCGGTGCTGTAAGCGGCGCATTGGGGATTACAGGCATTTGTGTTGGCGTATTATCAACTGCCCTTGCCTTAATCCTGTCCCAGTTGCTGATGATGCTGGCATCCGTATCAAAGTTCTTCCCACCGCTGTTTCCACCATTTCGGTGGCAGGGACCACAATAGCCAATGATTATCTCTTTTACCAGGGCATATTTTGGCCCATAGTTTAAAATGGTTATTTGCGCTGTATCGGTGCAGCCTTTATCGTTTTTTATAGTGATCACATGGTTTCCGGGCGGCACATTGGTAAAGTACCAGGAGGTTTGATATGTTCCGTTGTTTAACTTATAAGTTATTGTATCACCCCTTGGCTCTGTTATGGTAATGGTTCCATTATTGGAAGTTCCCACTGATTCTGTCTTTGTAAAAGTGATGGTCTTATTATAGCCAATACAGGGATCAGGTGCGGGGGTATCATCTTTACTGCAGGAGTTGGTCATTATTGTTACAAAAGCCAACAGGCATAAAACAGTTAATGTTACTCTCATAGCCGGGATTTGAATATCCGGCCGGTATATGGTTTAATCCACCAGCCGTCTTTATTGAAGCAAGATAAAAAATAATGTCGAAAAATTAATAGTAATATACCATGTGATTTTCTTTGGCTTTAACTGATATTTAAAGTAAATGTAACCATGTTGCTTTTTTTATTATCTTGCAGGCAAATGCGGCTCAGACCAGTCATATTACAATGCACCGCCATATTCCTGATGATGGTTTTTGTCCAGAAATCAGGAGCAGGATTATTCCTGCATAATTTTTTACATACCGGCAGTGTGAATGAGGATGCGCCGGATACCGAGGACACTAAAACAGTGAACTATGCCTGCACATGTGTTGATGATTTCCTGATGCCTTTTGATGAAACAAATGAGGTTTGCCCGGTTCACCCATTCCCGGCTGTATTTATTGCTCCGGCTTTTCCCGAAAATAATTTTGTTTTTTACATTTCTGTATTTTCTCCCCTTCGTGGCCCGCCTTCTGTATAGATAGTATTTCCCATCACTGGCATCAGGCCAGTACCGTATTATCGGTTTTCTTATGTTAAGACGGTGATTCCTTAATCTTCTTAATTCATGATATATGAAATCAAAAAAACTTATCATATTATTTGCATATCTGTTTACTTTTTCAAATTTATTTGCACAGACAGAAATATCTTCAAATGTATTTGTTCAGATGAGAATAACATTGCAGGGTAAGATAACAGACGCCAAAACCGGCGAACCACTGTCCGGGGCTTCCATTTATTTTGTTGATGATAAAATCGGCACTACAGCCGATATTAACGGAAAGTATATTTTCAGAAATATCCCTCCCGGTCACCATGTGATTGAGGTTTCTTATACAGGTTATGGAACATTGACAGAACATCTTGAAATTAGTACTGATACCGAAAAGGATTTTGCACTGACAACTGTGATAATAGAAAATGAAGGGGTGACAGTGACCGGTGTGGCAGGTGCTACCAGCATACGCAAAGCACCGATTCCCGTAACAACTGTCAGAAAACAAGCGCTGCTGCAAACAACCTCTGCAAACATTATAGATGCATTAAGCCATATTCCGGGAGTATCTCAAATTTCTACTGGGCCCGCCATTTCAAAACCTGTAATCAGGGGGCTTGGGTACAACAGGGTGACAGTAATGAATGACGGCGTAAGGCAGGAAGGGCAGCAATGGGGAGATGAGCATGGCATTGAAGTGGATGAATTAAGTGTGAACCGGGCTGAAATAATAAAAGGACCGGCTTCGCTTTTGTATGGCAGCGATGCCATGGCCGGGGTTATTCATTTCATTACCCATGTGCCGGTGGCCGAAGGAACAATGAAAGGAAATTTTCTGGCCAATTATCAAAGCAATAATAGCCTGTTTGGCCTAAACGGAAATTTAACCGGCAATAAGCAGGGGTTTAACTGGAACGTATTTGGTACATATAAATCTGCAGGCAGTTATAAAAACCGTTATGATGGGAGGGTGCTGAACTCAGGATTTAATGAAAAAAATTTTGGCGGTTATTTTGGTATAAATAAAAGCTGGGGCTTCAGTCATATAATCTTCAGCCGTTTTGATCAGCGCCTCGGACTTACAGAAGGAGAAAGGGACGAAGCCACGGGCAATTTCATACTATTCGGCGGAACGCCGCTGGAAAGAATTGCAACAAACGAGGACCTTACAAGCAGGGAACTGTTTGTGCCCATGCAAAGGATTCAGCATAATAAGCTGGCGCTTGACAACAGTTTTTCATTGAAGAAAAGCAGGCTTAAATTAAACCTTGCTTACCAAAACAACCTTCGCCAGGAATTTGGCAATCCGGAAGAACCTAGCGAAAAGGAACTTTTCTTTGATTTAAAAACGTTCAACTACACCCTGCAATGGCAACTGCCCCGGATGAATGAATGGCATACAACGATTGGCATCAATGGGATGAGCCAAATGAATAAAAGCAAAGGCGCAGAAGTATTAATACCGGAATACGATCTCTTTGATCTTGGCGCTTTTGTATACACTCAGCGTTTTTTTAAGAAAACAACTATAAGCGGGGGACTGCGGTTTGATAACCGCTCAGTTGATTCAAAGAGTTTTACTGAGGGCGCTGAAGAAAAGTTTAAAGCATTTTCCCGGTCATTTTCTAATTTCTCCGGCAGTATAGGAGTAAGCCACGAGCCTTCTGATAATGTGGCACTAAAGGCGAATATTGCGAGGGGGTTCCGGGCGCCGACACTGGCAGAACTGGCAAGCAATGGTGCCCATGAGGGAACCAACCGGTACGAGTATGGTGATAACAACCTTCTTTCAGAAACCAGCTTTCAGGCAGATGCAGGTATTGACCTGAACGGCGAACACATTAGCCTCGGTGTTGCCGCTTTTTACAACAGCATTAATGATTTTATTTTTTACCGGAAACTAGCCTCGGTTTTTGGCGGTGATTCACTGGTAAATGTGGATGGGGAAGATATTCCTGCATTCAAATTTGACCAGCATAATGCCAGGTTATCAGGGGCAGAATTTTTCTTTGATATTCACCCTCACCCGCTGGACTGGCTGCATTTTGAAAATACTGTTTCTTTTGTCCGCGGAAAATTTGATAATGCTGTTGACGGCAGCAATAACCTTCCGTTCATTCCTGCAGCGAAATGGAACAGTGAACTGAAAGCTGAATTAAAGAAAGCGGGTAAGTGTTTCCGGAATTTTTATGCCAGCCTTGATATAGATAATACGTTTAAGCAGAACAGGCCGTTTACGGGGTTTGGCACCGAAACCTCCACAGCTGGTTATACATTATGGCATGCAGGGGCGGGGTCTGATGTAGTAAATAAAAAAATGAAAACGGTCTTCAGTATTCATTTTGCGCTGATAAATATAACTGATAAAGCCTATCAAAGCCATCTGGGCCGCTTAAAATATGCACCGGAAAATAAGGTAACGGGAAGAACAGGTGTTTTTGGTATGGGCCGAAATTTTTCTGTAAAACTGAATGTGCCGCTGGATTTCAGTAGCAAATAAATTTTTGAAAAAGGCACTTCTTTTTATTGAGTACATTGCAATATGGAAATTAGTATTAACACCCCGGCTTTATTATTTCCGGCCATCACCCTGCTGCTGCTGGCATATACCAACCGTTTTCTGGCTATAGCCAACCTTATCCGGAAATTGCACGATGAGTATAGTAGCGGAAAAAGAAGCAAGGTATTACTGAAGCAGATTGCCAACCTGAAACGTAGGATCAACTATATCCGGAACATGCAGGCATTGGGGGTGTTTAGTTTTCTGTGCTGTGTGGGCTGCATGTTCAGCATATATAAGGATTGGTCAACGGCTGCTGAGTATCTTTTTGCATTGAGCCTGCTTAGCCTGTTGGTATCGCTGATTATTTCACTGGTAGAAATATTCCTGAGTACGAGGGCGCTGGAACTGGAACTGGGCGATATGGAGGAATTAGAAAAGACCAATCTTTTTACCGACCTGTTCTCCCGCAATAGTGAAAAAAAAGATTTGTAGATTTACCGGTATGAAAAGCAATTTTGTTTCAATAGGGTTTCGGGTGATAGTTGTTATTCTCCTTGTTGCTTGCTCAAAAGGAGGGTCATCACCTTCAGATGACGGTGGAGGAGGGGGACATATCCCTTCACCCAGCGATACTACGGCCCCCTCACTTGACATTTACACCCCAACTGCCAGCCAAGTATTTACCAGCGGAAGTTCTATCAATGTTACCGGAAGGGTAACTGATGATCTTGGTTTATACAGGGGCACAATAAAAATAACCAATGATGCCAATGGGGATATGTTGAAGAACCAGGCTTATGAGATACATGGCCTGCGGTTGTACGATTTGAACCTTTCTTATGTTACAGGGGTTTCTGTTACGTCAGATTATACCGTTACTGTTTCCTTTGAAGATCATGGATACAATACTGTTGCCAAATCGGTGAAAGTAAAAGTGAATCCCTGAATACTGGGCATAAGCAGGTATCAAAGACTCTTGATGATCTTTAAAACATTGTCCCAACTTCCTCCGTTGCAGACTTCCTTTAATCCTTTTAGTTTCATCATTGAAACAGCATTACTGCTCCTGCCTCCTGATGCACAGCAAAAGATCACTGGTTTGTTCATGTTTTTTATTCTTTCTGCATTGGCTGCTATCCGGTCGACAGGAATATTGATGGATTCGGGTACTTTGCCCCGGTCAAATTCCTGCGGCGTCCGTACATCAATTACGATAGCCCCTTTACGCAAAGCGTCTTCAACTTTGCTGCCACCTAATCCGGGAAATGAAAATAGTCCCATAGTTATGCAATGATAATTTTATTTTTCCTTTCGCCAATCTGCTGCCGCCACATGGCATAATACAATCCTTTTTCTTCCAGCAGTTTTTCATGATTGCCGGTTTCCACCACATCACCTTTTTCCAGAACATAGATCCTGTCGGCATGCATGATGGTGGAAAGCCGGTGGGCAATCAATATCGTTATCTGGCTGCCGAGTTGAGAAATTTCACGGATGGTATCTGTAATTTCTTCTTCCGTCAATGAGTCAAGGGCGGATGTGGCTTCATCAAACAATAATAATTTAGGTTTTCGCAATAATGCCCTTGCAATGGAAAGCCTTTGCTTTTCGCCACCCGATAATTTTAATCCGCCTTCACCGATCATGGTGTCCAATCCTTTTTCGGCCCTCTCCAAAAGGTTCTGGCAGGAGGCTTTGCTCAATACATCTTTCAGATCTTCTTCTGTTGCCGATGGATTAAGGAATAGAAGATTCTCTTTAATGGTGCCGGAAAAAAGCTGTGTGTCCTGTGTTACAAAACCGATCTGGTTTCGCAGGTCTTCGAACTCAATACTATTTTCATCCATGCCATTATATAAAATGCTGCCCTCCTGGGGACGATAAAGGCCAACCAATAATTTCATCAAAGTAGTTTTTCCTGAGCCTGAAGGGCCAACAAAAGCGATCGTTTCGCCTGTTTTTACTTTAAAGCTTATGTCGTTGATGGCATTTTGCATGGCAGTTCTGTGTTTGAATGCCACTTGATCAAATTCCAAAGTTTCAATTCTTCCCAAATGGTTTGGATTAATGGCCTGCGGCTCGGGAGATTTTTTCATCAGGTTGCCAAAATTTTCCAGTGACGCCTGCGCTTCACGATAGGAGAGGATGATATTGCCGATCTCCTGTAACGGACCAAATACAAAAAAGGAAAATATCTGCATTGTAACAATCTGGCCGGCATCCATTTTACCCTGGTAAATAAACAACATGAGCAGGAATAAAATAATCTGGCGAAGGGTATTTACAAAAGTCCCTTGTATAAAACTGATACTGCGGATGCGTTTTACTTTCGTCAGTTCAAGCCCCAGTATTTTAAAAGTGTTTTTATTCAGGCGGCTTACCTCCTGCTGGGTAAGGCCAAGACTTTTTACGAGTTCAATGTTTCTTAATGATTCTGTTGTGGCACCCGCTAAAGCAGTGGTTTGTCCTACGATCTTTTTCTGTATCGTTTTTACTTTTTTACTGAGCAGGTTTGATATCACGGTTAAAAGAAAAATACCACCAAAATAGACCAGCGGAAGGCTCCAGTGTATGGTGGTTGCATATACAGCAACAAAAATGATCCCTATAATCACCGGGAAAAGAATATTGATAAATGCTGCGACAAATTTTTCGGTATCAATCCTTACTTTCTGCAGGATGCTTAAGGTTTCTCCGCTCCTGGCATCTTCAAATTCCTGGTAGGGTAGTTTCATGGCATGCTGCAAGCCCTGCGTAAAAACGGAGGCACCGAATTTTTGTGTGATAAGGTTTTGAAAATAATCCTGGAAGGCTTTGGCAATTCGGCTTACCATGGCTACGGAGATAGATGCAAGCAATAGCCAAACCACACCATACACCACTTTTTCTTTTCCGGATTTGGCAACAATGGTTGATTTGGTAAAAAGAAAATCGTTCCATTCAAAATGTCCAGGCGGTGTATTCACCGATTGATGATATTCTGCCAGGTTGATGAGTTTTCCGAAGATGATGGGGTCAAACAAAGAAAAACCTATGTTGATACCTGAGAGGCAAAGCACCAGCACCACCAGCCATTTATAGGGTTTGAGATATTGTATTAAGATTTTCATATTGTTGGTTGGAATGTGAAGCTATGTATTCCGCAAAAATCATGGCAAATTTATTTGCGGTAAGAATGACATGAGTGTTGATACGGCATCACCGAATATATGAATCTCTGTGACTTCCATCGGGCAGACTGTCATGTAAAAAAACTTCTGGATAAGTAATATACCCTTTTACAATACCTCTTGTCACTGCATGAGCCAGCAGGTTATCGGCGATATATTGGATCGGGGTTTGCATATTAATCAGTTTCTCTGCCCCGCTGCGGCTGACCGCATAGCAATAAGTATAGTCGTGAAATCCGGCTCGTTTTAAATGGACCGAATATTTTTTGGCAAATAAATTATTGATGATCGTATGATCCCATTTTAATCTTCCAAGACTATATTGGATATGGTAAATAACCTGTCGCAGGTATGTAACAATATTGCGCCTTCCATTTTTTGCCCAGCCCCACATCAGTAATTCACAATCGGCAGGAATTTCCTTTAAAATTTCCGGCACCTGTTTCATCATTTCCTTATCCGGTACTGCATCATCTTCAAAAATAAGGATGCGCTGATAATTATTGGCAAGCATATCTTTATACATCATCCGGTGGCTCCATGAACAGGCAATTTCTCCATGTTTCATCGTTTTGCTGAAACGATGATGCTGCCTTGTCAGGTTTTCACTGAAAATGTTTTTAGCTTCCACTTCTTCCATGCTGAATTTATTTTTATCAGCACCAAAGAAAAATGAATAATCAAGCCCCTTGAACCTTTCTGCAAACAATTTCCTTCTGTCTTCAGCCGACTCAACGCTGAGCACATATATTTTGTCGTAATATTTATTAAAGTATTGAAAATATTCCAGCATATTCAATTTAAATTATCGTAAACTTTTCTTTCATTATTAATCAACAAGTCTGTAATATCGGATGACTACAGACTCCCGACTCTTCATCCCGCCCATCCTTCTCTGTCAAGGCTCCGGTATTGTATTGCTTCTGCCAGATGCTCGGGTTTGATCTCTTCACTTTGAGAAAGATCAGCAATGGTTCTTGATACTTTCAGTATGCGGTCATATGCTCTTGCAGAAAGGTTCAGTTTTTCCATCGCTGCTTTCAGCAAATTGGCACCTACCTGGTTGATAACACAAATTTCTTTCAGCATTTTACTACTCATCTGGGCATTGCAATAAATGCCGGGGTTGTTTCTATATCTCTTCTCCTGCATTTCCCTTGCCTTAATTACTTTGTCACGGATGCTGGCAGAATTTTCCTGTGGTTTAATGGTTGACAATTCACTGAAAGGAACCGGTGTTACTTCCACATGCAGATCAATCCTGTCGAGCAGGGGCCCGGAGATCTTATTTAGATATTTCTGCACAGCTCCCGGTGGACAGGTGCATTCTCTTTCAGGATGATTATAAAACCCGCAGGGGCAGGGATTCATTGATGCAATCAACATGAAACTGGCAGGAAAATCAACTGCCACTTTAGCCCTTGAGATTGTTACCCTTCTTTCTTCCATGGGCTGACGCATCACTTCGAGTACTGTTCTTTTGAATTCAGGTAGCTCATCTAAAAATAAAACGCCGTTATGTGCCAGCGATATTTCGCCGGGTTGGGGAATGCCGCCTCCACCTACCAATGCCACATCAGAAATAGTGTGATGTGGTGAACGGAATGGTCTTTTGGAAACGAGTGTTGAATTTTCCGGCAACTTGCCTGCCACCGAATGAATTTTTGTTGTTTCCAATGCTTCCTGTAATGATAATGGCGGAAGTATTGTCGGTAATCTTTTTGCCAGCATGGTTTTTCCGGCTCCCGGTGGTCCAATAAGTATGGCATTATGGCCGCCGGCTGCTGCTATCTCCAGTGCCCTTTTGATATTTTCCTGTCCTTTCACATCAGCAAAGTCAATCTCAAAATCATATTGTGAATTAAAGAACTCTTCTCTTGTGTTCACAACAGTTGGTTCAATTCCTTTTTCATCATTTTCAAAGAAATCGATCACTTCATTTATATTCTCAACTCCATAAACATGCAGGTTATTCACCATGCCTGCTTCCCTTGCATTCACTTTTGGAACGATCAGGCCCTTGAACCCTTCCTTTCTTGCCTGAATGGCAATGGGCAAAGCTCCTTTGATGGGTCTTATATCTCCATCGAGTGATAATTCACCCATTATTACATAATGGTTTAATGCTTCATGGTTTTTTAATTGCTCCGATGCGCCCAATATTCCCAGAGCAATAGGCAGGTCAAATGCAGTTCCGCTTTTTTTTATGTCTGCCGGCGCCAGGTTCACTACTACTTTGGTTCGGGGAACTGAATAGTTGTTTGTCTTGAATGTGCTTTCGATCCGTTGTAAACTTTCTTTTACAGCATTGTCCGGAAGCCCAACGATCATCATATCCTTTCCGGATTGGTTCAGCCAATTTACTTCAATGGTAATGGTGATGGCCTCCACGCCGTACACAGCGCTGCCAAATGTTTTTACGAGCATGTTCCCATAGTTGTCCGGATGAAGATAAAACAAATACAAACATTTTATTTTGCTTCCGTTACCGTGCCATAATAAAGCAGGGAAATAAAAGGGTCAATTTTTACTGTGACCGGGTTGCCTTTTACCGGGAAACTGAAGGTTTCAGTTGTTTTATTCACTTGGCGGGTTGAAATGAGAGGAAGCGCCTGCCTGCCCTGTATCAAAATATCAAGCGGAAAACTGAACGGGCCGCTTTTCTGCAGCTGGTTTAAGATAATTGTTACTTTTTTTTCTTTGGCGTTGTATTTCCAGGATATATCCAGTTTTGGAATGTCGGCAGTATGCAGCCATTGTCGGAAAAATGTATCCAGCTTTTTACCGCTTACTTTTTCAAATACAGCCTGGAGATCCTCAGTAATGGCATTCTTCCCTTTGTAAGTTTCATAATACTCCCCGATTCCTTTGTGAAAAAGGGAATCGCCCAACTGACGGCGTAGCATATGAAGCACCCAACTACCCCGTTGATAACTGTTAGTGTTGAGTAAACTCATATAGGAAGAAACAGAATCAACAACCGGACGGTCTGATGATTTTATAAAATCAAGAATTTGCAGCCTGTCTTCCTGGATTCTTGTAGTGAACACATCAGCCCCGTATTTTGATTCATAATAAAGATGTGTGAGGTAGGTTGCAAAACCTTCGCTGAGCCAGATATGGGCAAAGTCTTTTTCTGTTGCCATATCTCCGAACCATTGGTGAACGATCTCATGGGCAAACAATCCTTCTTCAGTTCGTTTGCCATCTACCGAATTTTCATGATAAAAGATAGCCCCTGCATTTTCCATGCCGCCAAAAATTGTTTTTGATTGTACATTGGCTAATTTTTTATAAGGGTAAGGCCCGATGTAATCAATAAGGAATGAAAGGATATCCTTTGCCAGGGCATAATCATAAAACCCTTCCTCTTTATTCTCAGGGAATACCCAACTGGTTATTGGGATTGAATCAGGCGCCATGCCTGCGGTATCAACAGCAAAATCAGCCACCCCGATCACCATTATCTTGGTAGGCAGTGGAACATCCTCTTTCCAATGAGTGAGTTTTTTATTATCAGGTAAATTGGTTTCTTCGATTTGCACACCATTGGAAACAACCTGATAATGTGAAGGAGCGGTAACAATAAATTCAACCGATGCTTTGTCTGCCGGATCATCCACACAGGGGATCCAGTTATGTGCCCGGTTGGGCCAGTTGTCGGAAAAAAAAGTGCGGTGACCGTATTTGTTTTTGGAGATGATGAGGCCGTCGGCGGGGATGCCTTTATAAGTTATTATTACTTGTTCTGTGTCTCCTTTCTTAAAACCATACATGGGGGTTAAAGTAAGTTTATCATCAGCTTGTTCTGTTAACGGAGGCAATCCATTCCGAGAAGGAAATGTAGCAGAGGTAACCATCATGCCTTTTGCAGAAGAATTTACTTTAGAAAGGTCGAAACTTATATTGAGAATATCTGTATTTACAAGATAGGTGATTGTAGCAGTGCCTTTGATTGAGTCATTGCTATCATTCAATTCAATACTATATTTATAATGCAGCACATCTATCTTGCTTTGAGCCGGGCTGGATAAGACAAAGGATAAGGTCAGCACAATGAACAATAACCGCATGTAATGATTTTAGTTCAGCAATTTTACTGATTTTATTTTTCCGCTGACGGTATGACGAACTCTTACCATATAAAGTCCTTTAGCAAATCTGTTAAAATCCATTGGGATGAAGTTGTTACCCGGATAAACTGTCTGTTTCATTTCTTTGATCACCTGGCCGGCACTGTTCATTATGTTTATTTCCACAGAAGAATTTTCCTTGCTTACGATCCATAAAAGCGGATGTGAGCCCGGTTGATCCCATACCTCCACCGAAAATCCATCCTGCAGCAATGTTTCATCCAGGAATACCTGTACTGTTTTTACGTCCTGCCCGGTGCAAAAGCCATTATTGTATGTATAAGTAATTCTGTGAGTACCGATACCTGCTACCCGGGGATAAAAATATCCATCTATGACCCCGGATCCATTAAAAACACCACCTGAAGGTGAACCCGTAAGTTTTACAGCTGATGCAGCATGACCATAACTGGCCTGTAACCCCGAAAGAGTTATGGCTGGTCTTGGAACTACATATGCTGTTATAGGTTTTCTTTGCCCATTGGTGCAGGCCTGCGATGTTACTTCCAGATTCCAGTTATAAAAGAAAGGATAGGATTTATCGCCTTGCGATGAACCCACAATATTGCCGATACTCTTCAATTTAAATGGAAAACCTATATTGGCATTGCCTGTTGTACTCATAAATAATGATGCAATAGGACTGGATGTGGACAAACCCAGCTGATGATTCAAACCTGCAGGTACAAAAAAGTCAAGAACAATATCCTGAACTCCTGCAACGAGTGCTACTTGTTTTTCCTGCAATAAATGTCCGTACTGATCTCTCAACTGAATAATCCTTACGCCGGCAGTTGATGCATCAACCCTTACTTTCTTTAATTTGAAAGGAAGGAATGCATTAAAGATGATGTATTCGCTTCTGGTTGCTGTATAATTTCCAGCACCGCTGAATGTGGTAGCAGCCGGGCCCATGTTACCACTTACAATAGAAGGCTGATCAACAACGTAGAAAGTAGTTGTGTTGTTTAAATTCCCTGTTTGAAAATTATTGCCGGTAAAGATCAGGTTGCCACCAACAGGGGCATCATACCATTGTGCATTGCCGCTGGCATACAGATCAGCTTTGTCTCCGGCGCATACGGTATCTTCTTTGATAACTGAGGGGAAAGAACTGGTATTTGATTGCACTACATCCAAAGTATCACTGTTGGTGGTTCCGCATGGAGTAGTTGCCCTTACCCAATATTTTCCCGGTTGATTGACTGTGATTTTTTGTGTAGTGGCACCTGTACTCCACAAATAACTGCTGGCACCGCTGGCCTGCAGGTCAATTGAACTTCCCTGGCAAACAGTATTTCCTTTGGAACTGAAAATATAGGTATACGGATTTGTATTGGTAGTTCGCTGCTGTGATAAAACAACCTGTGCTGCTAACCAGTTATTGTTCTCATTCATTTCAAGAAAGTGATTATCCGGATCTACCTGCACCACTACCTGGTAAGCCCCATTGCAGGCTTCGTAAGGAATTTTTACAAAACTCTCATCAAGACCCCGGTTGTAAACATCAACTTTTCCTACACTGATCCCCTGCTTTGTCTGATTGCATCCATAACCACCTCCTAACCCGTAATTGGGAAAACTTCCATTGTTCAGCACATTGCCATTGGCATCAACACAATCACCAAGACTGCCGCTGCATGTGGTCAGGTCGATCAGGCAAAAACTGACTTTAATACCACTGTTGACAACCGGCCATTGCAACGTATCAGTGATGGAAGCATCCCTTAATCTTAAAGTGTATAATCCCCATCCTTCAATATGGATATGGCCATGCGACGGATGAAAGACCATCCACCCTGCATCTCTTTCCGTAAACTGAAATGTGCTGCCAACTTTATTATATACCCTTTGTTTGATCAGTCTTTTAGGGTAGGAGCCATCAGGACAAAGAAAACCAGGAGGAGGAAAAAAATTACGAAGTGTATCAGAACCGCAGACATAATCATTAGTTGAAACTGTTTCAATAGGTCCCCAACCAACATTGGGAGTTGATACATCAATTCGCAACAATCCTTTGTTTGGCGAACCGGCAGATTGCGGATATTCTGTCCATCCGGTTGTAGCATTCAATGTTTTTTTACCTGCGATGATATCGGGCAGTAAAGTGCAGTTGACGGCTCCGGGAACAGGACAGGAGCAAGGGGCAGGGTTACTGGTACTGCACTGGGCAAATAATGTGTCGGCATAAAAAAGAAGAATGCCTTGAAGTAATATTCGGAAATAGCTGATCGTATTGCGCATAAGCAGTTTTTTAAAAGAAAACGATCTTAAATGTAAAGATTTTATTTGTACTGCAGCGTAGCCGGATGGAAAGTTTGCCAGGAATGCCAGAACTCCTGTGAGGCAGATATAGTTGTAAGCTGCTGATCTTTCAAATGGCCTTCGATGCACCTGCCATCAGCATCCCAGACAGAGTTTGTGTTACTGTCGGTCAGCTTTCCATTTTCTATCCGGAAGTTCAGTATCTGACCATCTACTTTTCTATTCCATGCATGAAAAGAGGCATTGTCTGGTTCAACAAATAACAATAAAGACAATTGCGGCAGTGAATCTGAAATAATTCTTTCAGATAATAATTTATTCCAGTCATAAGCCTTCGAAATTTTTTCCTGCTGGATACCGACAACCCATGATTTAGGTTTCCATGATCCACTGTCCCTTTTTTCAAGACCACTGCTGATTATGCCCAAGTCAAAACCTGCGAGATGATCATACTGTTTTTGAAAAGCAGGATCAGGCTGCAATATCAATGAAGATGGATTTTGCCGGAGCCATGCTGACAAACGCATTTGCTGTGATGGGATTTCCCTTAATGCTTCTCCTTTTAACTTGCCGGCAACCGCTTCACCGCTCACCTGCCGCCACCAGCTTTTTGTTGTATTATCTTCAAACATGGCATTGAAATGATCCATACCCACTAAACGAAATGTTTCTTTCTTGCCATTAATCACCGGGCTATAAACTCTGCCTGTGCGGCAAACAGTGCAATAAGTGACAATGACCGGCTCGCCAGCAATTGTATCCTGTACCTGGTGATGATAGCCAATGATCTCAATAGGATATGCTTTGGATTCTCCTTTCAGTGATACGCCGACCACCAGTTTATCCAACGGTATTTTATTATCTTTTAAAGCAACAAGATTTTTTGTCTTTGGCTGGTAAAACATTTTATCCGCCAGGAATTTGAAATTGACAAGATAGAAAATGGCGATGTACAGGATCACTGGCAATGCAAACAATATCTTCTGCCATTTCTTCCACCTGGCGAATGAATCATACAATGGAAAAATGATCAGTACCAATGCAATGATGCGGATGGCCCAGATATGTTTATTGATAAAGTAAGCAATGGCCAACGTGTTACTTTGCTGGCTGCCGGGGAAAGGCATGATGAAATATACCCGCAATATTTCTGCGGCAAACAAAAAGATCAGGCCAATTGCGAATAACCAGCGGTTCACAAAATGAATTGGCCGTCAAATTACAGCTTCTCCAGCATCTCCACCACTTTTTCCCTTTTAAGTATAACATACCCGATCCGGTCGTTGCTGATACCATCCTTCAATTGGTAGGTGAATTCCAGTTGTTCGTCTTTTACATTGGTCTCAAAATAGCGGAAAGAAATATTGGGATAGTTTTTCAGTTCTTCTCCTATTTCGTACAGGTGAGTAGAAAGAATGAAGAGTGAGTTTTTGATCTTTATAAGTCCTTTGATCACCGCCAGTGAACACTTCATGGCATCCTGTACATTGGTGCCTTTGAACAACTCATCTATCAGCACCAGCCATTTTTTACCAGCATTTATTTTTTCAATGGTGTTTTTGATGCGTTGCACTTCATTAAAGAAAAAGCTTTCACCTTTGGCGATATTGTCCACCACGTTGATATTGCTGAGCAGTCCGTCAAACAGAGTGAGCTTCATTGACTCAGCCGGCACACCCATGCCGATATGCGCCAGGAAAACGGCTGAACCGATCGATTTTATCAATGTGCTTTTGCCAGCCATATTAGCGCCGGTGAGAAAAAGAAAATTATGTTGCGGGTCCATCTGCACATCATAAGCCACCGGGTTTGGTATCAGGATATGATATAGCCCTTTTGCTTCCACCAATGGGGTTTGCTGGTCCACAAATTCAGGGAAACTGAGATTATATGTTTTGACAGCAACGGCCATGGAATACCATGCATCGAGTTTGCTGAATGTATCTATTAATTCGAGAGTGTTGTTTTTATACCTGCCTCTCAGGTAATAGGCGAAATAAAGATTCTGGCTTCTGCTGAACCGGGTGGCTGGTTCGGTTTCTGAAAGTTTTTGCAATGGAGTTTCCTTAAGTAAGGATCCAATACGGTCGGTGTAAAGGCGGATATTCAATGGCAGGTCAAGTCCTTCCAGCAATTCGTTGATCTGTTTAAGCCCACGAAAAAAATCAGCAAAATGCGGGATAGAATATTTGATCATGGAATAGTCTTCGCTATGCAGCCACTTATAAAGCATATTATTGAAAGAGGCCGGGCTTTCGCTAATAGAATCAAGAGCATAATCCATCAACTTATCAATCACCAGCACAGTGCCGTTAGTAATGCCAGTTGGCCAGTCCCTCACATGCTCCATAAAAGTGCGGATGATTTTCTGGGTGCCGACGATCTTATTAATATCGTCATGCGGTTCGCTGAAAAATTTGCGCAGCCATTCTCTGCCTCCAACAGTGCGGGTGAAGTTCAGTTTATGAAAAATAGAGAATTCTTCTTCCGGGTGGAAAATCGAAATGTCATTAAATGATGTTTTATCAATTTGCATACTAAGAAAAGTTCCAAAAAGCAAGAAACAAGAACCAAAAAAATAAACTTTTATCTTTCAAACTTTAATCTTTTCCCTTTTTCCGATTCATCAAAACCTCCATTTTCATAAACCAGGTTCCCACTCACAAATGTATGAGTGATGGAGGCAGGGAATTCCATACCCTCCAAAGGGCTCCAGCCGCATTTGTATAAAATATTTTGTTGTGTGACTGCTGAAGCTTTATTCAGGTCAACAATAACCAGGTCTGCATGATAGCCTTCCCTGATATAGCCCCTTTCTTTCACATGAAAACAGTCAGCTACCGCATGGCTCATTTTCTCCGCTATCTTTTCCAAAGAAATTTTTCCTTGCCTGTAATAATGGAGCATTAGCAGCAATGAGTGTTGTACCAATGGTAATCCCGCATGAGCTTTTTCGTAAAACCCGTTCTTTTCCTCCCATGTATGCGGTGCATGGTCTGTCGCAATGACATCTAATCTGTCATCCAGCAATGCTTTCCATATTGCTTCTTTATGATGCGGCGCTTTGATAGCGGGGTTGCATTTGATCTGGTTGCCCAGCCGCTCATAATCATTACTGGTGAAATGAAGGTGATGTGCACAAACTTCTGCTGTAATGCGCTTGTCTTTCAGCGGTATCATGTTGGTGAACAACTGCAATTCTTTTTCTGTACTGATGTGCAATATGTGCAACCGGCTGCCATATTTCTTGGCTATCTGAATGGCATACAACGATGATTCGTAACAGGCATCTTCATTCCGGACGAGGGGATGATCGACTGCTGTCAGCCCCTTGCCGCTTGCTTTCATCCGTTCGGAATTTTGGCGGATGATGTTCTCGTCCTCACAATGTGTGGCAATGAGTAATTCACTTTCTCTGAAAATCCTGTCCAGTGTGCCGGGATTATCCACCAATAAATTGCCGGTGGAAGCACCCAGGAATATCTTTATCCCGCACACATCTTTTCGTTTATCGTTCGTTCGCAGCACATCATCACTGTTTTCGTTAGAAGTGCCCATGTAAAAAGAATAATTGGCCAGCGACGTGTGTGCTGCAATATTGTATTTGTCTTCCAGCAATGATTGAGTAAAAGCCGGGGGAACGGTATTCGGCATTTCCATAAAACTGGTAACACCGCCTGCCACTGCTGCTTTGGCTTCGGTAGCAATTGTTGCTTTATGGGTGAGACCCGGCTCCCGGAAATGCACCTGGTCATCTATACAGCCGGGAAAAAGATATTTTCCTTCACCGTTAATTTCAGTGGCATTGGCATTGACAGGCGCAGCAATTTTTTCAATGCGGCCTTTATGTATCAACACATCAGTTGTTGTAATGCTGCCTTCGTTGACAACCTGTATATTCTTTATCAGGTATTTTTGCATAACTTGTTCGGTTAAATTAAGTCCAAAGCCAATACCCATGCAATTTAAACAAACCCTTGTTAGACTTGCCTTTATCCTGCTTCCCTTTTCCGTTTTTTCTCAATTCACCTACCTACCGCAGGATGATAAGGCCAATATACTGATGGAGAGGCTGGAGATAATAGCCCGCAGCGATTCTTTCCTCAATTTTTCCAAAACAAAACCCCATACCCGGCAGCATGCCGTGAATGCGGTGACTACATACTTGCAGCAATACGCTAACCCATCGCTTTCTAAAACAGACCGCTACAATGCGGAGCGTCTCATGATGAATAATCTCGAGTATGTGCCTGCAGCCGACCAGGCAAAGTATGCATCCAAAAAACCTATTGCCAAAAATTTTTATAAAACACCGGCCAACCTCTATCATGTGCATGTAAAAGATTTTGACCTCATCATCAACCCGGTGATACAGTTGATTGGAAGAAAAGAAAGTGACAATGATGAAACACTGTATTTAAACACCCGTGGGCTTACCCTGCGGGGCCGCATTGCCAACAAGATAGGTTTCTACACCTACCTTACCGACAACCAGGAAAAAGACCCCCTGTATGTGCGGGACTGGGTGAATATGCGAAAGGCGGTGCCGGGGGCCGGGTTTTACAAAGATTTCAAGCAGACGGGCTATGACTATTTTGATGCAAGAGGCTATTTTACTTTTAATGTTACCAAATACATCAACGTAGCATTGGGTTACGATAAGAATTTTATCGGCAATGGTTACCGCAGCATGTTCTTCAGCGATGCGGGCAACAGTAATTTGTTCTTTAAGCTCAACACCCGTATCTGGAAAATAAATTACCAGAACCTTTTTATGGAAATGCATAATGCAGATGACCGGATAGGTGACAGGCTGATAGAAAAAAAGTATGCTGCCTTGCACCATTTGGATATCGCTTTTACCAAATGGCTGAATGTGGGTTTGTTTGAAGGAGTGGTGTTTGGCCGTCGTGACCGGTTTGATTTCGGCTATCTCAATCCCATTATCTTTTACCGTTCCATTGAACAGCAGAACGGAAGTTTTGACAACTCCGTGGCGGGGCTGGATGCCAAAGCCAACCTTGGAAGAAATATCCAATTGTACGGGCAACTTTGCCTGGATGAATTTTTGCTTGCTGAAATAACCAAGAACAACGGCTGGTGGGGCAATAAATGGGCCATACAGGCGGGCGCCAAATATATTGATGTATTTGGTGTAAGCAACCTTGACCTGCAACTGGAAGCCAATGTCATCCGGCCTTACACTTTTTCTCATGGTGATTCAGTGGCCAACTACACGCATTATAACCAGCCGATGGGGCACCCGCTGGGGGCCAATTTCAAAGAGGTTATCGGCATTGTCCGTTACCAGCCGGCACCAAAATGGCTGGCCGTAGCCAGGATGATCTATTACCAGCAGGGGAGGGACAGCAACAGCATCAGCTATGGCAGTAATATCTTTTTATACTATACATCGCCGCCGCGGCAGGGAGATTTTGGTCATTTCATCGGCGATGGATGGAAGACCAATGTTCTCTTTGCCTCTTTCCTGTTGTCTTATGAGCTGAGGGAAAATTTCTTTTTGGAACTGAATGCCCTTTACCGTAAGCAGGAAACCAAGACAGCGCCTTTCACTTCATCCAACACTTCTGTCATCAGTTTTGGGGTACGGTGGAATATGGGGCGGAGGGAGTTTGATTATTGAGTACTGAAAAAAATACATTATAAAGCGGCACATACTGTGGCCGGACGTCTTCTTTTGGCCGGGATAGGATGCCAGCCCGATTGAGTCATTCAGGCGGGTAGTCCACAAAATGTGGACTGGTAAATAATTTCTTAATTAAGACTAACGGCCAGGGCTTTCTACTGTGCTGCTATTCTGTGATTCGTCAGCCCGAACTGCTGCTGAGTAAAGTTATCAAGATGATATTATATTCTGTTGCTCGGCTTTATTCGTTGAGCCCGGACTGCAGATGATAAGCGAACGGAACAATCAGTATATATTCTTCAGCCAGCATTGCAGAAAACCGCATGTTATGGGCTGTTTTTGTCTCGATCAATTTACAGATATGCAAAGAAGAAAAATTGTTTCATTTTCATAATATCTTTTCTGTGTAAATGTTTATGACTTTATGACATTTACATTGCATTTTTGCTATAGTATTTTAAGTATGTTTTTACTGAAATATTTTTCCATCTTAGCGCAGTTAATTAAGGGGATAAAATACTATCTCCGTAATTAATCCTGTGATTCGATCCAATTCTATGGAAGTGCTGGTATTATTTTTTTGTTACTAAATTCAAATAAGCAAGTGCATTTTTGCGAACGGTTGCTTTTTTCTCTTCAGTTTGTTTATCAAAGGATTTTATAAGCATAGATAACCGTGGATTTTTTAAAAAGAATGCTCTTTGCTTATTCATGAAATGCCAGAATAATGCATCCCATGTGTCCTGCCAATTTCCTTTGGGCATATTACTCATTTTCAGAATGTAATTACTTCCGCTTATATAGGGTTTTGTAGCCATCAGGCCGCCATCAGCAAACTGGCTCATTCCATACACATTAGGTACCATTACCCAGTCATACGCATCAATATACATTTCCATAAACCACTGGTAAACACTGTCGGGATGAATTTCAATCAAAAGCATAAAGTTGCCCAAAATCATTAGTCTTTCGATATGATGGTTGTAGGCAGTGTTTAATGTTTTGGTAATGGTGGAATCTATTGGATATATCCCTGTTTTTGCGGAATAAAAACTTTTGGGTATTTCATTTGTAAAATTCCAAAAATTAGTAGTTCGTTCCTGCCTTCCTTTCAATACATAGACTGCTCTTATAAATTCACGCCAGCCCAATATTTGCCTTACAAATCCTTCCAGGCTGTTGACAGAAATATTATTCTTTTCAGCATACCCGATTGCTTTTTGTATAATAGTAAAGGGTAATAATAACCCGGTATTCATCATGGGTGTAAGCACACTATGGTGCAGGATATTTTCATTGTCGACAATAGCATCTTCATAAGCCCCAAATTCCTGGAATCTGTATTTAAAAAAGTCCTCTAACCATATGTCGGCTTCCTTAAAAGTAGTGGGATATTTATAATTCAACCTGCCATAGTTATCCTTGTATTTTTCATTTATATAATCAATCGCTTCAAGGTCAAAATTATTTTCCGGGATATGCTCCACTTTTGGTGGTTTCTTCCCCTTAGGATACTTTTTCCTGTTTTCATCATCAAATGTCCATTTGCCACCAATGGGTTTTTCTGTTTCATCCATGAGGATGTTTCTTTTCTTTCTCTGATCAATGTAAAATTCTGTTTGAAAGAATCGTTTTTTATTTAAAAAGTAGTTTTGTAATTCTTTCCTGGTATTAATAAATAAAGGCGAGTCTTTCATCACCAGCTCCATTTGATGCAATTGGCATTGTTTTTCAAGTCTTCTTTCTAACCAATCATCAACAGGTTCGCAAATTTTAATTTGTTTTACTCCCTTTTGTGACAGATAGGGAATTAAATTTCTTATATCGCTATGCTTTGTTTTACTGTCAATGTAGTAAATGGAAATGCCTTGTTGGTTGAGATAGCTTTCATAGAACTTCATGGTAGCTCTATGGTATTTTATTTTTTGCTTGTGGAATTTGTACTGGTCAAAAAATAGATATTCTTCTACCAATATTACCGTTGTATTTTTTTCAATACAAGGATGTTCTCTGAATAGTTGATTAGGTAATACAATAGTTACCTCTTGTTGGAATTTCATTCCGGTCTTCATACGGCCCGTGGTTTACTTCTTCTACATTTGTCACTACAATATTTTACATCCTCCCAGTTCTTTTCCCACTTCTTTCTCCAGGAAAATGGTCTATTGCAGTTAATACAAATTTTTGCCGGAAGATTTTCTTTTTTAATTTGTTTCATCTTTCATTTTATGAATATGCCAATCTATACTTACTGCTGAGCCAATTGCATTATACACCGAATGTGGTTGTTGCGATATCAAAAAACCAAATTCGCTTCCATAAAATAATTCAAAATCACAAAATAATTCATAGCTCAAAATTTTATTAGTATGCCATTGTGTATGATTTACTTTATACTCCCAGGTTTCTTTATCATTTACTTTGGTATAGCCATAATAATGCTCATAAATAAATTCTTCGTGAGAGCCTTTAGTAATTGGCATTTCTGTATTATCAAATGTTGCTTTAATGAAAAAGTCTGTGTTATTTTTTTTCCAGTTATAGTTAATATTTTTCACATGATGATTTATTGAAAAATAGCTATTCATTTTGGCATAACTATAATGTTCCTTATATAATGTATTTGCTAAGAATGCTACAATTTTATTAGGTACTATTTCACTGATAAATACAACGCCTCTCCTGATCTCGTTATTTACAAATCTTTTTACGTAAAATCTTAAATTAACTTCGTCAAACGAACCATAAACAGGAATCGGCATTCCAAATATCGTACTCTTTAAAAACTGAAATCCAACTAGGCTTACAAAATATTTTCCTTCAAACTCATCAAGCTCAATTCCATAAGGTAAGTATGGTAATAATAATTCTTTCGGAACTTCATAATTTATCATTACAATATCTTTCCAATATGATTTTAAGAACGTTTTCATTTTAAATTTCTTTTAGTTCTTCATCAACCTTTGCATAACTCAACCTGGCAATTTTCTTTGTGTAATGGTAGCTGTCCAGCCCACTTACGGTGATGCTCTGTGCTTTTTCCAAATCAACAAATCCATCATTTTTTAGAAAATCATTTGGCACGCTTACCAAAACAATCTTACCCAAAATCAAAGTAGTTCCGTTTATTTCCAAATCAATTTTCTGCATCAATTCGCAGGCAAACCTTATTTTACTTTCTTTTACAAACGGTACACATATTTCTTCTAAATATTCAGGGGTAAGACCAACTGCTGAAAATTCAGAAATTCCTGACTCATATTTTGCGCTGCATTGGTGAGCTTGTTTGTAAAAATCAGGCAATACATGATTTACTGTAAATTGTTTGGTGTTTATTATATTTCCGAGTGTATTTTGTTTGATTTCATTTGGTCTGACTATCACACCACACAAGGGAGGGTTTGCACCGATATGAAACAAACTGCTAAATACCGAAAGGTTTTCATTACCTTGTACGCTTTTAGTACCTATCAGAACAAGGCTTTTGAAACCGCCGATTGAGTTGATGAAATTAGCCCTGAACCTGGTTTCTAATGCGTTGATGTCGCTAGGTTTCAATATCATTTTCTTACTTCTTTGTATTCTTGATTAAAATTTTCAAATTTTCTTCCTTTACTATTTTCTTTTTAAAATGTCCCTAAATATAATCATAGCAATGTTTGAGCTCTTCCAATGCACTATCCTTGAGTATGTTTATCTTATTTCATTCATACGATTTTGATTTCTTGCTTACCTCTACATCAGTTTACTCAGGTGTTTTTCACATTTTTTCCAATAAGCAAAAAAAGATGGATAATAACCATTCACCTCTTCAAACATCCAATCTCTGTCATAGGCAGTACCTTTGTATTGGTGGCTGGTAGGGTGTTCTTTGTAGCGTATAAGTGAAAAGTGTTTCTCGGAAAATACGTTATTAAAGTCTCCTACTATAAGTTTTATACCCTTGATATTTTTTGATAGTTCAATAATGAAGGCGATCGTTTTTTCGGATACCGGATATTTTTTAAAATGTGATGGCTCTAACAATAAAATGCGATTAGCTTGTACATGATTATCCCACTCACTATCCAAGTTATAAAAATTATAAAGGTAAATGGGTAGGTTTTCATCAATATCGAATAAACCTGATTCTGGCAATTTTGTTTCCAGCTTTAATGAAATCGGTTCTTGTAATACCTCTGGAATGCCTATTTTATCAAAATCTTCATACGCAATATCCAAATACGTATTTTGTTGATTAGTGTAGAAATATTTATTGATGTTTTTTTGATTAGCTATATATTTTTTAGCGCTAAAACTACCGGCTACCCATTGCCAGCTCAGGGCATTACTGCCCCAGTCGGCATCTAAAAGGTGATAATACATCCATCGGGCAGGCTGCTGCCAATGATTTTGGGCTATATTACAACTAAGGCTTGCTACATACATTCTCATGTGGTTGTGCATATAGCCACTTGAGTATAACTCTCGAATACCGTTGTCAACAGCTTCTATTTCTGTTTGAGCCAATACAATATTTTTGGATATAGAAAAATGAGAAACCCATTCTTGCTTCCTTTTTAAATCCGTATCTAATTCATCGCCTTTGGTTATCCACACTTGCTGAAAATAATCACGCCAGGCCAATTCTTTCAGAAACGATTCTATTTGATAAAATTTGAATCCTCTTGCTATTACTGATTTTGCAATTTGCCGGGTACTGATTACGCCTCTGGAGATATAGGGCGATAGTCGAGTAACAGCTCCATCCAGATAGTTTCGGGATTTGCCGTATGCTACGGGGTCTACATTGGATACTTGCTCCCGAATTTTATCTATATCAGTTGTAAAGAGCTGCATTAATTCAAGTAAAAAATATATCCATTCAATATACTTGCAAAACTCACCCATGCGATGTAGGGTAGCAGCAAATAAGCCGAAAGTTTATCTATTTTGGCAAACTGTACGATGCAAAGATTAATGCAAATCCAAATCAAAATAATTTCGGCCAGAGCCAGACCTGGATTTTTAAAATAAAAGAAAAAGAAACTCCACAGAAAATTCAGCAGCAACTGGATTGCATATAGGTAAAGAGCTCTACGACGAACAGGATTTATTTTTGAAAAATAGATTCTGTAACTGGCATAACCCATCATCAAATATAAACTAGTCCAAACCGGACCAAAAACCCAATTTGGCGGATTAAACCAGGGTTTATTTAGTGTCTCATACCATGCAGGTATGCTCTGCGATGTGAAATAACCTGACACTGCACCTACCAATAGGGGTATGGCCAAACTGATCATCAGCACCAATGTTCTATTCATCTTTTACTTATTTTATTGAGGGTGATTGCCCTCTGCCTGTCGCACTTAAATCTGGTTATTGCTGCATTTCTTTTATGTAAATGTTTTTGACTCACACCACTATTCACCCGCTTACGCCAAAGGTTAAAACTACTTCGCTTCAGTTCTCTTCGCATGAGAGCTACCACATCCGCCTCACTTAAATAAAATTGTACTGCAATAGCCTCAAAGGGTGTTCTGTCTTCCCAAGCCATTTCTATTACTCTTTCTTTATCTGCCATACTCAGCCTTTCCATTTCCCAAAATTTTCTTCTACGGCTTTGAATCTATAATTGAAAATTTCTTTCAGTTGTTTTTTTATGAATACGTTATTGGCAATTGTCCCTAAAAATCCCAGGGGCGACTTGTAACTAACAATATCAGTCATTTCTACACCATTTTCTATTTCTCTGATATGATGTTGGTGGTGCCACATAGCGTATGGGCCCACCCGCTGCACATCCACAAAGTATTCCATACCTTTTACATAGCTGATTTCAGTAACCCAATTCATTTTTAAACCCAATATAGGCGATACTATGTAGGATATAATCATACCAGCATACATCTTGTTCGCAATGGGTTCGTTGGTGATTTCAAATCCCATGTACGGCGGTGTGATTTTAGATAAATTTCGTGGTGATGAAATAAATTCCCACACCTGTTCAATCGAAGCAGGAATAACTTGTTCTGTTTTTAACTGATATATTGACATAAATTATTAAACCTTTATTGAAGACAAACCTCCATCAATGTGAAAAATCTGACCCGTAATCCAACCGGCTTTAGGCGATAACAGGAACTCAACCATATCCGCAATATCGTCGGTAGTGCCAACCCTTTTTAATGGATGACGCTCAGCATTGGCTTGCCTTTTTTGCTCCGTGTTCAATAAAGATGAGGCCAATGGCGTATCAGTAAGAGAAGGTGCTATGCAATTCACCCTGATTTTTGGTGCAAATTCTGCTGCAAGGGCTTTTGTCAATCCTTCTATAGCACCTTTAGATGCCGATACCTGTGTATGAAAAGACAATCCTGTTTGCACAGCGATTGTAGAGAAAAGAATAATAGTTGCATTTTCCGTGCCTTTTAATTTTGGCAATGCAGCCTGCAATACTTTTATAGCGCCTGCCACTTGCAGTTGATAATCTTCTGCATATTCTGCAGGTTTTATTCTTTCGAATGGTTTTAAGTTGATACTGCCAGGACAATAAATAACACCAGATAGATTATCCGGCAAAAAATTTAAAGAAATATTTTCATCTAAAACATTTAAAGCAAAGAATTGAATATTGTTATTGTCGGCAGACATTACCTTTTTGTTGTAAGTGCCGTATACCTGATGGCCGGATAATGCCAGTTTTTCAGACAATCTTTTTCCTATACCGGAAGATGCTCCTACAATTAAATAGTTTGCCATTAATTGTTTTCAATTGTTCAGAAGGGTGGTTTCCCGGCGTTTCTTTTTTTCTGATTTAGAATCATAGGCTGGGTAATACGAAGAAATATAATAAATAGGGTTTAAAACTTGTTTTTCTTCATTTCTTTTAATGCCAGTAAAAAACCTGCAGCGAATAGGAGAGTAACCAGCCCGGCAAAATATGGTATTATCTCAATCATTTTTACTGTTGTTTAGTAGTTTTAAATAAATTCCAAAAGCCAGTATAGATGGCACCCAGAGACCGATAAATGTGGCATCGTTTACTTTTCCATTGAAATACAATATTTCGGAAAAAATAAGTGAAAGAAAAGCTGCGATAAACAATAATTTATCGGCAGTAGTAAACTTTTTAAACATGATTTGATAAAGTTTTGATTTTTTTGAAATTACTGAGCATATTAACAAAAAAGTGGTTTTTTTGTTTAAATATTTTCATCCGGGATTGATTTGGCGTATAATATTACAACCGCTAAGCTTTGATTTCTACGGTAAGTCTCCCATTTTTTCATAATTTGAAATAACTTATTTCCTTTGTTACTGGTAGGAAAAAAATATTACTTGATATGGTTAAGTATGGGCGGCTAATGATTGTCCTTCTTTTTAAATATTGCCCTGATTTTTCTTATATCTTTCTTTAATTGTATGCTGTCGCATAAAATGGCACATAACATTCTAATAATATACCCTATAGCTGGTACAGGTTTATGCTGATTATCAGGTGAATTCTGTACCAGCCATTCTTCCTAAATTTAGGAAAACTTACTGCTATGTTTGATGAAATAAGGATCAAATATTTTCATCCCGATTTGAAGCTTGGATTTCAGGATATCAGGAATGTGTTGTTGATGGATACTGCTCCTGTAAAGCTTGCCAGCAGCCTTCACCGTGGCAACCTGGTATTCCGTATGAATGTCTCCGGCAAAAGTGGTAAGAAGGGGAATTATGAAGTAAAAGATTACCGGGATTTCTTGAAATTTTAAGAATAAAGGGGGGGTGTTTCTTCACAGGCGACGAGTCCCTCCAAAAGCTTACGTTTACGGCCAGCTACTGCAGGAGAAGACTCGTCGGGAAAGAAATCTTGTCAACTTTGATATTATTAAAAGGTAAAACTTATTCCTCCCATCAAATGAAATGGCGCTTGCACCATATAAATAGGTCTGCCATAAACATTTAGTTGTCCTGAAGTGCAGGCTTTTTCATTGCTGAAATTCATCAGGCGAAGAGAAAAGACAACTTTATCTATATGATATTTTGCAATGAAATTGAAAGTAGCAAAAGATGGCAGTGAATAATTGTTTCCAAAATCAATAAATGCTTTGGATTGATAGCGGCCTTGTAATACTAAGGTGTAATTATTTTGATCGTATTGAATTTCACTGAAAGAGATCCATTCCGGCGTCAATACAGGATCAGAGTTTTTATTGTTTTCCATAATACGATGCGGTGCATAAGCAATACTTTGTAAAAACTGCCATCCCTTTGGAAATTCATAAACAAATTCCAGTTCAGCACCGGAACGGATTCCTTTGGCCACATTGCTGTGCAAAGGCAAACCAGTCGGGCCGATTTGTCCATTCAGGTCAATGGCATTCATGATTCGCATCCGGTAAATATTCAGGCGGCCTTCCCACCCGATACCCATCAGGTTTTCTTTTTTAAAACGGATACCTGCTTCAACACTGAAATTCTTTTCCGCAGCCAGATCATTGTATTGTGAATTACCATTATTGTCTTTGGTCAAATTATCATTGCCCATGAAAATATCATTACGTCCCGGTTCTCTTTTGATATATCCGGCACTTGTATAGAGGTAAATATTTTTATTGATCTGGTAACCTGCGCCAGCCAGCGGATTGAAAAAATTCCAGTTAAAATCTTTTAAGGCCACATCGCCGGTATATGTAAATTCAGCAAAGCGGTATTGCAGATCAGTAAAGAAATAAAATTTATTTTTTCGGAAAATAAACTTGACAAAAGGACTCAACTCATTTTTATCGCCATAGTTTTTATAAAGCAGTTTATCACCGGACTGTTCTACTCCATGATGGTGCTTGCGATATAATGATCCGTATATGCCCGTACTGATATTGAAATTTTTTCCGAGGATCTTGTAGTCAAGCAATAGTCCCAAATAATTGGAACGGGTACGATATTCTGTCAAAGAACCCGGCGCCGGGATATATAGAAAATTAAAAAGATCAAATCCATACCAGCCCTTGGTATAATTATAAAACAAACCTGCATGAAAGGACTGGTTCTTACCGATACTTGTTTTGATATGCAATTGCTGCAATAGCTGCGAAAAATTTCCTTTTTCCCTTTCGCTGTTGCCATTGCTTTTAAAATCAGCTTTGGCAGCGCTGTCTGTTACCCCCAGCCATGATAATTCATTTTTATTGATGCCGCCCAACAGCAAATAAAGCAACTGAATTTTTTTTCCTGTTTGCTGCCATTGGAACAATCCGCTGCCGGATTGATTTTTTGAATGGTATTTGAAACCGTCGGTACTAACAAGATTTATTTTTCCGGAAAATAAATTCTTTTCATTTCCCTGCTGTGTTTCGCCGTGCAGGCGAAAAGTTGAAAATGATCCGGCCTGTAATTCAATAGCTGTTCTGTTCTCAATCTCATTCTTTGTGTCAAAATCCAGGCTGCCGGCAAAAGCAGGGGCGCCATTCTTACTCAAGCCGATCCCTCTTTGCAGTTGTACAGATGATGCATGAGAAAGCAAACCGGAAAAGTTGGAGAAATACGTTCCTGCATCTTCAGGTTCATTCAGTGGCAACCCATTTACAGTGATATTGATCCTGTTTTGATCGATACCTCTTAACCTGAAATTTGAATAACCGAATTGTGTTCCGTTATCAGTAGTAAAACTGATACCGGGCATTCGTTGTAAAATAAAAGTGGGCTCTGCGCCATAGTCTAGAAGTCGTAGCGTTTTATCACCCGCCTGGGAATAACTTATCGGCAATCGTTTTTGCGCTTCATAAGGCGTACTGAAAACAACAACGCCTTCTATTTCTTTTCCGGTGCTGTCATTCTTTTCTGTTTCCTGCGCATATATGCTGCTTAAAAAAAATACAGTCGCAACCAACAAAGCACTCTTTTTCATATTTACCTGTAAAAGTTTAATGATAGGGTAATAAATTAGATATAAATAAAACAGTTTTGACCAAATAAAGTTGCCGCAAAAAGGAAATTTTTACCGGAAATGACAAAGTGATAACAGGTAAAGGCTTAGCCTTCCAGGTGAATCGTAAATACGATCATCCTTGATTGTATCTTATCAAATACGCTGGAGAATTTCAGGTTCTCATCCCTTGCATGTATGTTTCGCAGGCCGGTGCTTATTTTTATTTCCGGAGAAAAAATAAAGGTTGGGAAAAAGAAATTGAACCCGATGCCAAACTCAGGTCCCCAGTCATGCTTTTCGATCTTTACCAGCTCTTCCGCTTTTTTTGCACGGGCATTACTGGCCATATCAATATCGGCTTTAAAACCGATCAAGGTATACACCCGGAAATTGCCGATACGGTCACTTTGAAATTTCAGTTGAAAAGGGAAGCTCATACTAACGGATTCCACTTTCTTGGTCACTACCGTGTCGCCATTGATGTCGGGATATTTCAGTTTATAATAAATTCCCCGTTCAATGAACATCAGTTGCGGGTTGAAGCGAAGCTGGAAGCGGTTGGATAAACGTCCGGTGGCGGAAAGACCCAGTGTAAGTCCGCCGGAATTTACCGGCTCGGCTATATACACACTGTCATCCTGTAAGAATTTCGGATGCAAATAGGTTTGAAAACGGGCCAGGTTTACACCAAGAGTGATACCGAAGTAATAAGGCTTTTCATCATGGTCGGGCATGTTCAGATCAATGCCGCCTATCTGTGCTTTTGAAAGGGATGGAAATAATGATCCTGCTCCAAGCAAACAAGTTGCAGCGATACGGATCAATTGGTTTTTCTTCCTGTGTATATGCAGCATATTCCTAAACTAAGCGGTTTAAAACTGGTATCGGTGTATCCCGTCTTTTTTAAAATGTCAGTAAATAAATGACGATCAGGGAAAGCATTGGCTGATTCGTTAAGGTACTGATATGCTTTTTTGTTTTGTTTGAACCAGCGGGCCGCCTGCGGCGCCACGATTTTCATGTAAAGATTGTGTAGAGTTTTTACCGCTATTCGTCTGGGCTTAGAAAATTCAAGTATCAGCAGCTTTCCCCCCGGTTTCAGCACCCTCAGCATTTCAGTCAGCCCGGTTTCAAGATTTTCAAAGTTCCGGACTCCGAATGCCACCATTACTGCATCAAACGAATCAGATGGTTGATTTATTGCTTCTGAATCGCCGGTCTGTAACTGGATGATGTGCCCAAGGCCTTCTTTTTCAATCTTTTTCTTTCCAAGCATCAACATTCCTTCCGAGATATCAATTCCTATTATCTTTTCCGGCTTCAGCATCTTGCAGGCAAGAATGGCCATATCCGCTGTGCCGGTGGCTATATCAAGAATTGTGGCTGGATTTTCTTTTTTTAAAAGCCTGATCGCTTTTTTTCTCCATCCTATATCAGTACGGGCAGAAAGAAAACGGTTCATGCGGTCGTATCGACAGGCAATGTTGTCAAACATATCCGTTACCTGCTGCTTTTTGCTTTTGTCCGGATCTTTAAAAGGGGTGATGTGATCGTGGGGCAGATGGTTTGACATGGGTTGTAAATGTACGATTGGTTGCTGGTTTCTGCTTATTTGTTCAGAGTTTAGTAGTGTATCAGGTTGAAATTTTACCACACCTGCCCGACTTTTTATTAAAAAGTTTTGTGGTCAGGCGGAGATTACACGGATTCATGCACAGATGACACTGTGTAAATCTGTGTGTATTTAATCTGTGCTATCTGTAGTTATATCTATTTGTTTTCAAACTGAGGCACTACCCAGAGTTTTAAAGCAGAAGGTTTCCTGCTATCTTGCAACGTAATGCAGATCATTTCAGCAAAATATATTATCAGCAGTGCTATTTACAAGCAATGTCCGCCTCCGGACAGGCCGGAGTATGCATTCATCGGGCGAAGCAATGTAGGCAAGTCATCATTGATAAATATGCTGACCGGGAAAAAGAACCTGGCTAAAATATCGGCAACACCGGGAAAAACACAGCTGATAAATCATTTTGAAATTACCTCACCCCCTGCCTCACTCCAAAAGGAGAAGGGGGCATCGAAATGGTACTTAGTGGATCTTCCCGGTTATGGCTATGCTTCGGTTTCCCAAAAAGCAAGAAACAACTGGGAAAACATGATCGAATCTTACATCCGCAAAAGAGAGAATCTCGTTTGTTTGTTTGTATTGATCGATAGCCGGCATGAATTGCAGAAAGCTGATGAATCGTTTATCAATAAACTTGGGGAGTGGGGAGTTCCTTTTGCAATTGTTTTTACAAAGACTGATAAGAATAAACCCGGGGAAACCACCCGGAATATAAAAGCGATCTCAGACAAACTATTGGAGAGTTGGAAAGAACTGCCAGTCCATTTTATAACATCGGCTGTTGAAAAAAAGGGAAGAAAGGAGATACTGGATTATATTAATGGGTTGAATAACAGGTTTTCAACAGGTTAGTGATAAAATACCACCAAATGGGTACTGTTTTTCTTGGTTTTCTGCTTATTTCCGTTATAGTGACTTATGAAAGCAATCTTATCCGAAAAAAATATCGTAATCGCCTTATTCGTTGCAGTGCTCATTACATTTTCCCTTGCCCAGGAGGATACACGGAAAATGGAGAAATTGTTCACTACTGACAATTTTGGGAAGTCTTCGCACTACCTGCTTGTCCAGCAACAGCTAATCAATAAAGGATTGAGAAAAGCTGAATGATCTGGCCGGGTCATCTTGTATATTTTAGCCAAACAACATGAAAAAGGTTCTATTGTTACTTTTTTTGTCCGCCACCGTTGCAGGTTTTCTAGAAAATGATCCAAAAAGAAAGAAAAAAACCACTGATCAGTAATGATAGAGTTGCTGAAAAACTACAGCATTTAATGGATAGCACAGCTTTATTGCAAAAGGGGCAAATGGATTCAGCGACAATTACAAAAAACTTTAACTCCAATATTGATCAATTACTGTAATTGCAGAAAGAACAAAAGACAAAACAGAAAAGGGCAGCCATGATCCGTATCGGTATCGGATTGGCCTTGCTGGCTGTGCTCTTTATCGGGCTGATGCGAAGAAGAAAGAGAAAATGATCCACACAGCGAAGGAGTTTCGCTGTTCGTTGTAGATATTCCTTATTAATTCACTACTTTATTGGCGCAGCTGCTGCTGGCAAATGCTTCCGGTTTTGCTTTGAATGCAAATCCCATACCCAGGATGTAGCCCATGGCTTCCTTAAGGGCATCATTGCTTTTGAAATGCGGATTGGTGTTGATGTCGGCATGTACTTCCATGTCCACATCGTACACGGTGAAGAGGTTGCAAAGATCATAAGCGATCTCGATGCTTTTGGCCACTTCCATAAGCATTCTTTCCTTGATGGTGAATTGCTGTCTCGTTTTTTCATTGTGAATGAACATGAAGCCGCCGTGCCCTTCACGAAGAAAGACGATAACAGTTGCAAATTCCGTTTCATGACCCTTCACCTGCGAGTCGGTGCCGATACAAACTTTCAAACGGAAGCCTTTCTCCGTTTCCCGTTTGATGGCATTTTTTACCGCTTCGATGATGGGTAGTTCAATCGGGTCGCCATTAAATTTTCTCCAGCGCATATAAAAAGATTTTCAAAGTTACCGGAAAACCTTTGATCAGCCAAAGTGTACGGATTATTGTTCTGTTACCAGAACCAAAAAAGTTTATTGTTTTACAAATTTGTCCATCCATTGTTCGCTGCCATTGGTAAAGCGGATGATATACATACCTCCGGTGATCCCCAATGCAGTGATATTATTTGAACCATTGGTTGGTTTACCATTGACCAGCATTTTGCCATTAAGATCATAAATGCTGTAGTTGAATACCCCGGGACTTGATACTTCAACTCTATTGCCATTGACAAGATTGCTTATCAGCTGGGGTCTTGCAGTAATTCCAAACATTTTTTGTATTGTAACCCAGCAAAGCGGAGAATACAAAACAAGGAGTGTCATCACCCCATACGAATGAACCAACGAAAGCTACGCCACCTGCATAGCCATACCAGGAGGAACTCACCATAAGAAAAACTCTCATTCTTTGTGTAATAAGTGCAGCCAGGTATTTCGTTGAGTCGGTAGTGACATTCACATTAATGGCCTGTAATCTTCTGCCACCCTGTTAAACACTTCGGTGATCTGGGTATTGGTCATACCTGATGCACCATAATAAATAGGACCGCCAGTATTCCAGGAGGTATTTTCAACAGTGTGCCCGTCAAAGTCCAGGAAAATGACCGATGGTGCGGAAGGATAGCTACTCAATACAGGTACCTGTACTTTTACTGTCAGCGTTCCTGTCATCAGGAAAGCAATCAGTACGGATTTGTAAAGGAGTTTCATAACAAAGTCGGATTTTAGGGTTTTCAATAGGTACAGGATACGGATGTAAAAACGGGTCAGTATTTATTCGTTTACCAGTGCATAACCGGCTTCAGTTTGTTGTAATATATACAGATCGCCATGCTGAAAGCCCATTAGTCTGCCGGTATAAATGATACGGCCATCCTCGTTTTCAACTCTTGATATACTGAAAGTGGCGCCATTATAATTTGTGGATCTGATAACAATGGATTGAACTTTTCCATCATTTCTATTAACGGATGATACCAGGTTCCCTTCAAACGGGATCTACTGTTCGTCAGAAAGGCTGATGCTGACACTGGTTCCTGCCTGCCTGTTTTGCAAATCAAGAAAGCTGTCAGGATTAATGGAGATCCTTTCGGGAAGATTGCTGAAAAGTTTTGGCCTGTTGTAATCAGGTTGATTTAGCGGGACTTTGTTCGTCTGGCCAATGGATAACAAGCTGGAAAGCATCAGGCATGCGCAAAGCACCGGGGTACGAAGGTTTCTCATTTTGAACTTTTTTTAAATCAATAGGATATTGTTAGGCAGTTAGGATTTATCAACCGCAGTTTTCAGAGGGTCGGAGACACAAGGTTTGTGATTATTTTCTGAAAGGGCAAGAGGAAGCGCTGTTAATTCAGGAATATCGGGTGGTAGTACTCAGGTAAAGTAGTAACTGTGCAATAACTGGTTGGTAATTTTTCGAAAAAAAAATACTATTAATATTGGTTTGTGCTTAATAATACCAACGTACAGGCATCCATGGTTTTAATATTTTGCTTTGTGGCAAGTTTTTCCAATTCATCATTTTCAGCTCCGGGATTAAAGATGATACGTTTTGGTTTCAGTGAAAGAATATATTCATAATATCCCTGCTGGTGAAGGGGATTGAGGTAAAGAGTTACTGTATCAATATTGTCAAACTGTAGTTTTTCTGTTTCAACAGGTACATCAGCAACGAATGTGTGTGCTTTACCAATGGCTACAACAGGGTGACCATGGCTTCTCAATCGTTGTATGGCAAGATAGCTGTAGCGGGAAGGATTACCGGAAGCACCAAGTACCAGTGTTTTTTTCTTTTCATTCATGTTGTAAAGTTCATTTGAAAAGTTTCACCAATGAACCAATGAACCAGTTTTCCTCCGCCCGGATCATTACATCCAGTGTCTTATCAGCCTGCCTGCCTAATTTCTTTATATTGCTTACTGTGTCTACAAAAGTTTTTACATTCTTATCTCTTTTGTCTCCCTCCACATTTTCCAGCTTGTCCAGCAGTTGCAACATAGGCTCCAGTTCCCTTTTCTTTCTTTCTTTTACGATCTGCTTTATTACTTTCCATATGTCTTTTTCTGCGGAAAAATATTCTTTCCGTTCGCCGGGCAGCAATACTCTTTCCACCAGTCCCCAGTTGATCAGCTCCCGGATATTCATATTGGTATTGCCCCGGCTGATGTCTAATTCTTCCATGATATCATCCTGGGTCATAGGATCTGGACTGACCAGGAGTAAAGCATGTATCTGGGCCATGGTACGATTAATGCCCCAGTGGGTGCCAAAGGCTCCCCAGCTGCTGATAAATTGTTGTTTGGCTTCGGTCAGTTTCATGACCCAAAGCTACGGGGCAGTTCCGAAATTTCAAAAGTTTTTGAAAATTAGATAGTTTTCTTCATTTGCGGAGTTCATCAAGTATTTTATGCTCCGGCTTTAGCAGCAGATCATTCATTTCCTTCACTTCTTTGTCATAAAGTCCTTTACCGGAGTAATTTATCTTTTTGGTTTATGGTGATACACTTATTGATTCTAAGTAATAGGATAAGTACAAGTAGTTTGCCAACTACTGATATTGTGAATAAAAAAAACCACCATCGGGGTGGCTTTACTATGTTTCCCGGGAATAATTACTTTCACAAAAGCATCATCACAGGATTTTCCAGATACTTTTTGAAGGTCTGCAGAAAAGCAGCTCCTGTTGCGCCATCTACACTGCGATGATCGCAGCTCAGCGTAATCTTCATGATATTGGTTACAGCAAATCCATCCTGTGTTTTCACAACTACTTCTTTTATCCTGCCTACAGCCATGATGCAGCTGTCGGGTGGATTGATGATCGCCGTAAATTCATCTATATCCATCATTCCAAGATTCGATATGGTAAATGTGTTACCGGTAAATTCATTTGGTTGCAGTTTCTTATTCCTTGCCTTACCACTCAGCTCTTTACTTTCGCCTGCGATCTGTGGTAATGATTTCTGATCTGCAAACCGGACAACCGGAACGATCAATCCATCTTCTATGGCTACGGCAATACCGATGTGAATATGGCTCCAGCGCCTGATCTTATCTCCAAGCCATGAAGCATTGACCGCAGGATGCTGTCGCAAAGCAAGGGCCGTTGCCTTCACTACCAGATCATTAAAACTGATCTTTACCGGGCTTACTTCATTCAGTTGGGCTCTTGCAGAGATGGCATTGTCCATATTTATTTCCATCGTAAGATAGAAATGAGGTGCGCTGAACTTACTTTCTGCAAGTCGTTTGGCAATTACTCCACGTATCTGTGAGTTTGGAATATCAGTATATCCTTCTTCTGATTTACCATCAAATTGTTTTTGAGACCAGGGCAAAATTTCAACACCGCCTGTTACTTTAGCTGCAGGCTGTTCTTTATAATTATCAATATCTGATTTTATTATTCTGCCTCCGTCACCACTGCCATGAACCGTTTTGAGGTCCACACCTTTGTCTTTTGCAATTTTTTTAGCAAGAGGAGAAGCTTTTACCCTGCCGTTGTTCGATGTTTGATGTTGGATTTCCTCTTTTTGCGCAACTTTTTCTTTCTTTTGAATTCCAGCCTCAGCATTCTGTATCCCACTTTTAGTTGCTGCAACAATGGCATCTACATCCACATTTCCTTTTTCACCAACGATACAGAGCAATCCATTTACGGGTATTTTTTCACCTCTCTCTGCGCCGATGTATAATAATGTACCATTCTTATAGCTCTCCAGTTCCATGGTGGCTTTATCAGTTTCTATTTCAGCCAGCACATCACCTTTTTTTACCGTATCACCTACTTTTTTGTTCCATGATGCGATCACTCCTGCCTCCATTGTATCACTCAACCTTGGCATTAATACTACTTCATTTGTTTTGGAAATATCGAGGTCAGAAGTTTGGAGTTTGAGGTTTGAGGTTTGAGGTTGGGTTTCCTTTTTTTGTTCTTTCTCTTCCGAGCTCTGACCTCCGGCCTCCGGCTTCTTGCCAATCAAAGAAGAAATATCTTCTCCCGCAGTACCAATGATAGCCAGCAGATCATTTACCTGAAGTTTAGCTCCTTTTTCTGCGCCTATATGTAATAATGAGCCATCTTTATAACTTTCCAGTTCCATGGTGGCCTTATCAGTTTCCACTTCAGCGAGTACGTCTCCTTTCTTCACGGTATCTCCGATCTTTTTATGCCAGGCGGCAATCACCCCTTCGGTCATGGTATCACTCAGGCGGGGCATCAATATCACTTCAGCCATTGGCTTTGAATTTTTGTCGAAATTAAGGTAAAATGAGGAATGGGGGATCAATAGTCAAGTTCAAGCCGGAGGCGATCTTTCAGCTCTTTAACGATTGGGTATTGTTCAGCCATTTTCAAAAACTGTTCTTTTGCAGAAAGCGAGATTTCCTGTTGTGGATTTGCTCCGCTTCTTTCTTCTATGATTACATTGAATTGAAGCAATTTGTTCTGAAGCTGCTCCTGCAAAAATGCAAATAATCTGTTCCTGTCCTGTTCTATAAATTGTTTTTCGATGGTATCAGCCGTCACTGCTTCAAAAGCATTATTGTCTTTGATACGGAGCACAGCCATTTCAAAGCTATGTGCTGCAGGGTTTTTTTCGGCTTTCAGTTTTTTGATGTAATTTTTCCATGCATTTTGAAGCAGTTCCTGATTTAATGTGTGATTGATATTACTGTTTCCATTGTTGCCATTGTTTTGGTATTGCTTACGGATCTTATCAAGGGCAGAGAGTTTACCATTCGTTGCCGGTTGCCAGTACCCATCTGTTTCCTCATTATAAATAGCCTGGTTTTCTGCAACAGAAATTTTTTCAACAGGAGCTGTTTCGATAATAAGTTTCGCTTCAGATGCCTTTGATATTGATTTGCCGGTAAGCAATTGTTTTCCTGTAAATGGTTTAATAGCGGCAGTACGAAAAGCTAAACGGGATTCAACTACTTTTTTTTTACTTATTCCGGATGGGTCGGCGGAAAGTTCAATAGCTTGTTGCAGGTAACAAAGTTTTATCAATGCAAGCTCCACATGCAGCCTTTTATTGCGAGCAGATTTGTAATTTATCTCAGCTTCATTCAGGATATTCAGCGAACTGATGAGGACAGGGCTTGAAACATTCCTGGCAGTACTGATATATTTATCTTTATAACTCTCCACCACTTCCATCAAAACGGCTGCTTTTTTATCTTTGCACACAAGGAGGTTGCGGATGAATTCCGCGAATCCATTCAGTACCAAGTCGCCTTCAAAGCCTTTTCTGTTTATTTCATCATACAAAAGCATCGCCTCGGCCAGGTCCTGCTGCTGCATACAATCCAGCAGTTTAAAGTAAAACTCCGCATCTAGAATATTCAGGTGTTCTAATGTATTGGCATAATTCAGTTCACCGTCTGTAAAACTGACGATCTTATCAAGTATACTCAGCGCATCTCGCATACAGCCTTCGCTTTTTTGTGCTATCACTTGCAGTGATGCTTTGTCAGCTTTGATATCTTCTTTCTTACAGATCTCTTCCAGGTGATGAACGGTGTCATTAGTGGTGATGCGTTTGAAATCAAAGATCTGGCAACGGCTGAGAATGGTAGGCAGTATCTTATGTTTTTCTGTAGTGGCCAGGATAAATATTGCGTAAGGCGGGGGTTCCTCCAGCGTTTTCAAAAAAGCATTGAAAGCAGAAGAACTGAGCATGTGCACCTCGTCAATTACATATACTTTGTATTTGCCGGTTTGGGGAACGAATCTTATCTGGTCAACGAGATCACGGATATTATCAACAGAGTTATTACTGGCTCCGTCCAACTCAAAATAATTCATGGAAGCCCCGTCATTAAAGGATTGGCAGGAAGTGCATTTATTACATGCTTCGCCATCTTTCTTCTGGCTTTCACAATTGATGGTTTTGGCTAAAATTCTCGCACAGGTAGTTTTGCCCACACCTCTTGGCCCGCAGAATAAAAAAGCATGAGCCAGTTGCTCATTTTTGATCGCATTTTTTAAAGTAGTGGTTATATGCGATTGCCCGACAACTGTGTCGAAAGTCTGTGGTCTGTACTTTCTTGCTGATACAATGAATTTGTCCAAAAGTCAGTAGTCTTTAGTCGTTAGTCATTAGTCACCCTCAAAGCAAAAGTAAGTCTTTCGGCATTAGGAAATCTGACTAATGACTACCGGGTATTGACTAAGTACTAAATTAAAACCGGGTGTGGCTTGAATTCTTTTGTTCTGTCAAACAAATAGCGGTAAGTGGTCAATATACGGCTCCGGTAGGTGCCAAGAGCTTCGGCAACATTTATCATTTTCGGATTAAACTCGCCGATCCATTGCATTTCATAATCATCATAAATGGGCTGACCCATTTTGTATTTGCCATTTTCGATATAAACTTTTTGTATCACCTTGCTGCCTTCCACAATCATATAGCTGTCTACACCTTTACCCTGAAATTCGGGAACGAGTCCAAATACCAGCCCAGTGAATTTTGTGTTTCTTACCGTTGACTTGATCCATAGAAATTTCAACTTATGCCAAAGACTGAATTTTCCTTTTAGGTATTTAAACCATTGGTTCAGGTCGGGCAGATTGATCCAGATGCCAACAGGTTCTCCTTTATAATATACAAACCAGCTAATGCGTTCATCCAGCACCGGCTTCATTGATTGAAACATTTTCCGAACCACTTTTTCTTCCAGTTGTTTCATGCCGCCATGACCGGCCCATGCTTTATTATAAACAATTGTAAAATCCTTTGCAAATTTGTCATCCTGATTCTTTTTGATATGAGCAGAACTGAAGTTGGGATCTTTGGCGCATTCGGCATGACGGGCATAAAATTTTTGTGCCAGCGGATCCTTTACTTTTAATGCAAAACAAACCTGGTTGAAAAAATTACGGAAACCATAATTCTCAAACAGTTGCTGGTAATAGGGTGGATTGAAGTTCATGCAATATATAGGCTGAATATTATGACCTTTCACCACCAGCCCCCACCATTTATCTCTTTCGCCAAAATTGATGGGGCCATCCATTGCTTCCATGCCCCGTTGCATCAACCAGTGTTTGGCCACATCAAAAAGCATATCAGCGGCATCCTGGTCATTGATACAGTCAAAAAATCCGACACCCCCTACAGGCACATCGTCTCCTTTGTTCTTATATTTCTTGTTTACAAAAGCTGCTATGCGGCCAAAAAGTTTTCCTTTTTGATCTTTTAACACCCAGCGGATAGCTTCACCAAAACGGAAAATTTTATTCTTTTTTGGGTCAAATACTTCAAGGATGTCTTTGTCCAACGGGCGGATATAGTGCGGATTATTTTTATTCAATTCCACATTTACTTTCAAAAATTCTTTTGCCAATTTCGGGTTATTTACTTCGATCAGTTGCATAATTGAATAGCCTTGCTGCAAAAGTATAGTTTCATAATAAAAGGGATGGAAATAAGAGCAGCTTTTAATAAATTTAGTTTGTCATGTCGGCCTTTTTTAAACATACAGGTGTTTTAGGATACTTGATTTTCTTTTCCGGCGCGATAAAACCGGTTAGGTCCTATGATGCAACCATCAGGGGTTATACACCTTATTGCAAAATTTATTGATAGAAAAACAATTTTAAGTCTCAACTTAAAAGCCATTTGAAAGTAGACTTCAGGCACTGAAATCAAGTTTTCCGCCTCAAAAAAGCCTCGTTTTTGAATTGGCAAATTACCCCCGCCCCCTTACCTTTGCGGCCTCAAAACAGAAGTCGGAAGTCAGGGTTTAGGTTCCAATTTTTCAGACCTCGTACTTCGGATTTCATACCTCAAAAATTCATTATGGCAAAAGTTGGTAAAGTAAAACAGGTTATCGGAGCTGTAATTGACGTACAATTCGATGGCGCCCTTCCCGAAATTTATAACTCACTGGAACTGATAAGACCAAATGGCGATATACTCGTTCTGGAAGTGCAGCAGCATCTGGGAGAAGACAGTGTTCGCACCATTGCTATGGATGGAACGGAGGGCTTGGTAAGAGGGATGGAAGTGGTCGATACTGGCAAAGCGATTGCTATGCCAACCGGGGAAGCCATCAAGGGCCGTTTGTTCAATGTAACTGGCGACCCAATTGATGGGTTGCCTGCAGTTTTAAAAGCAAACGGTCGGCCTATCCATAATATGCCTCCGGCATTTGAGAACCTGAGTACTTCAGCAGAGGTATTATATACAGGTATAAAAGTTATTGACCTGATCGAGCCGTATGCAAAAGGAGGTAAGATCGGTTTGTTTGGCGGTGCCGGTGTTGGTAAGACGGTGATCATACAGGAACTGATCAACAATATTGCAAAAAGCTATGGAGGTCTTTCTGTATTTGCCGGTGTGGGTGAAAGAACCCGTGAAGGAAATGATCTTCTGAGAGAAATGGTGGAAGCAGGCATTATGAAATACGGTGATGCTTTTAAACACAGTATGGAAGAAGGCGGATGGGACTTGAGTAAAGTGGATATGAAAGAACTGGCCGAATCGAAAGCCACTTTTATTTTCGGACAGATGAATGAACCTCCCGGCGCTAGGGCAAGGGTGGCATTGAGTGGATTGACCATTGCAGAATATTACCGTGATGGTGATGGCCAGGGAAAAGGTAAAGACATTCTTTTCTTTGTTGATAATATTTTCCGTTTTACACAGGCTGGCTCTGAAGTATCAGCGTTACTTGGCCGTATGCCATCAGCTGTAGGTTACCAGCCAACATTGGCAACTGAAATGGGAATCATGCAGGAAAGGATCACCTCAACAAAGAATGGCTCTATCACATCGGTGCAGGCAGTGTATGTACCTGCAGATGACCTTACCGATCCGGCGCCTGCAACAACATTTGCTCACCTCGATGCTACAACCGTATTGTCAAGAAAAATCGCTGACTTAGGTATCTACCCTGCAGTTGATCCGTTAGATTCCACTTCAAGGATCCTTTCTCCACAGGTGGTAGGTGATGCGCATTACACTTGTGCCAATCGTGTGAAACTAATTTTACAGCGCTATAAAGAATTACAGGATATCATTGCCATTCTTGGCATGGATGAATTGAGTGATGATGATAAGATGACAGTAGCAAGGGCAAGAAAAGTACAGCGTTTCCTTTCACAGCCATTCCATGTGGCAGAAGCATTCACCGGTCTGAAAGGAGTATTGGTACCGATTGAAGAAACCATTCGTGGTTTCAATATGATCATGGATGGCGAAGTGGATGAATACCCAGAATCAGCATTTAACCTGGTGGGTAATATTGATGATGCAATTGAAAAAGGTAAGAAGTTAATGGCAGCAGCGCAGTAATAATCAAGCAACATGAATCTTGAAATTCTTACTCCCGAAAAAAAAATCTACAGCGGCGAAGTGTATGGCGTGCAGATGCCGGGCATCAGCGGCTCATTTGAAGTATTGGAAAAGCATGCACCACTGGTAAGTGCACTAAAGGCAGGACGGTTAAAAGTAATCAAAGACAAACAAAATCACTTTGCTCATTTTGATATACAGGGGGGTTTTGTAGAGGTATTAAATAATAAAGTGACGGTATTGGTGGAAGGAGCGACAACAATTGATTAGGACGGGAAACCGAAAACAGATCCGGATTTTGAAAACAGATTGAATCCCGACGGAAGCGTCGGGATTCTTAATTTAATTCTTTTGTAATTTTTTTTGCAATTCTCTTTCCGCCCATGTAAATTCTTTTCTCATCATATCGGTTTTCCGTAGTTCATATTTTATCCTTATTTGTTCTTCTTCATTGACCACCATCAGAAACATCAGGCCAATGATCCTTGCAGAAAAAAATCGGTAAGATTATTTTCAAGTGGCTTGCTGATAAATGGGATGCTGTTATAGATTTTCGTAATCCCATTCCATTCTTTGTCGGCTTCCTCGAGTTTGATCGTGCTATCAACAATCGGCCGGAAAGCGATCATCAATCCTGCTTTCATTTCCTGCTTGAAATAATCAGTGGCAGCATGCGGATTATCTGTTACCAGTATTTTGGCTGCATCTTTGACGCTTATGTTTTTTATCGCATCGAAAAAAAGCGGCCTGGCTGTTTTTACAGCTGCAGACATAGCCCGGGTGAATTTACCCGTGACCTGGGTGATCAATTTATCAAAGCCAAGATCTCTCAGTGTTTTTTCGATCTTTTCGGCTTCACCCGGAAATGCAAAACGTACAATGGGGTTTCCTTCAGGATCAGCAAACGCATCAAGACTTTTGAAAAGGCCTTGTGATAAAGCATCTTTCAGTCCGGTAATCATTTCAAGTTCGGAAGGAAACATGAATTTTTTGTATGCAGATGCGACATGAAGCGGAATCGTTGCACTCAGTTCAGTTGCGGATCAATCGGGAAATTCACCATGATCTCATAATCACCACCGAGATGCTTCAGTGATTCTTTCCAGATTTCATTATGATCAGTTTGAAAGATCAGTTTGCGGGTTGCCTTCACCGTCAGCCATATTTTTTCCTTCATTTCACCATCCAGTTGCCCTTCACCCCAGCCTGAGTAACCAAGATAGAACCTGATTTTTTTATGGTTTATCCCTTCATTTTTGATCAGGTTAATAACGGCGTCAAAATCTCCACCCCAATAGACTCCTTTTAATATTTCTTGTCCACCAGGAATTTCATCGGGGTATTGATGCAAAAAATAGATGGTGTCCTGCTGAACAGGGCCGCCATAGTAAACGGGTAATGTATGGCCTTCCAGTTCTGGGATCAACTCATCCAGTGTATTTTCATATTGTCGGTTCAACACAAATCCGAAACTTCCTTCCTCCTTATGTTCACACAGGAAAACAACAGTTCTCAGAAAGTTGGGATCTTTCAGAAATGGGTCTGCTATCAATAATATGCCTGGCCCGGGTTCAATCATACTTCAATTTAAGGTGAAAAATCTTTTTCGCTGAATTTATCCCGGATTTCATTTTTTGGGATTGAGAATCTGCTACCCTTTGCTGCTGCACAGTACAGTTTTTTCTAAAACCCCGTTAAAAGGTCAGCAAACAGCATGGGGGGCTATTTTAAGCAAAAACGGCAATGTATTTTTGTCCTGCCACAAGGGTTTTCTATATTTAGCAGCATTTGTGAAAATCGATGAAAAAAACTTTTACTGTTATTACTGTTTTAATCAGCCTGTCGCTTGGGGGAATTATTTTTATCCAGGTATCATGGATAAATAATATGGTAAAGCTGCGCACTGAGCAAATAAGGCATACGGCTCAGGAAGTGACCAGGAAAGTGGCAGATGAATTGTCCCAGCACAAAGGAAGTTATGCATCGGGTACAAACAGAAGGGGGCTGCTTTCTGATGAATTGTTTTTAGACTTTTCAAAGCCAATAACGATCGGTCAAAAATACACGGTAGAAGAAATCAGGCAGAAATTGCAAAAGGCATTTCAACAATATAATCTTAAGGAGTTGAAATTCGAATTTGGGATTATGTCCTTGGATAATAATGAGTTTGAAAAAGCAACACCTGGCTTTATCTCAGCTTTGGAAGATTCGGTTAATAATTATTCCAGCAATTTCGGGCTTGAAGCATTGAGCGGTACTGCGGGAGAAAATCTTAGTGTCAAAGAGGTATTATTTGTTGTGGTGCCCGATATCAAAGCAGTGGCATATAAATCTCTTACCTGGCGGATCGTTACTTCTGTGGCCTTTACATTAATTATTCTCGCTGCATTCTATCTTACAGTAAGAACCATGCTCCGGCAAAAAAAACTGGCCAAGATCAAAAATGATTTTATCAACAATATGACGCATGAATTTAAAACACCCATTGCCACTATTTCACTGGCAGTGGATGCCATGCGGAATGAAAAAGTTATTGAAGACAGGCAGAAACTAAGCTATTTCAGCGGTATCATCAAAGAAGAAAACCAGCGGATGAACCGGCAGGTCGAAACGATCCTGAAAGCATCGCAATTAGAAAAACAGGAAGTGGAACTAGCATTGAAACCGGTGCATGTGCATGATATCATCCGGGATGTAGTGGATAATTTCAACCTGCAACTGGAAAACAGAAAAGGAAGAGTGGAGCTGGTGCTGAGCGCAGCCAATGACGTTATTGAAGCGGATGAAGTTCATTTCTCTAACCTGATTAACAATTTAGTTGACAATGCCCTGAAATATTCCAAAGAGAATGTGCCACCGGTGGTAAAGGTCTCCACGCAATCCAACGGCAAAAAATTTTCGGTTAAAGTGGAAGACAATGGCATCGGCATGACCAGGGAAACGCTGAAAAAAATATTTGAACGGTTTTACCGGGCACATACCGGGAATATTCATAATGTAAAAGGATTCGGTTTGGGTCTGAGTTATGTAAAGACAATGGTAGAAGCACACGATGGTGATATAAAAGCAGAAAGCACCTTGGGAAAAGGAAGCATTTTCAACGTTGACCTTCCTTTGAAAAAGGATTGATCCCAGCCCTCCACAGCAGGCTTCCATCCCCATAACTAAGAAAACGAAAATCATTCTGCAACGCATAATCATATACATTTCGCCAGTTTGACCCGACAAAAGCAGCGACAAGCAGTAATAATGTTGATTGAGGTTGATGAAAGTTGGTCACTAAGCCATTTACAATTTTAAAATGATAACCTGGTGCGATTAATATCTGAGTTTTAGTAATCAACCTTTGTTGCTTATTTTCATCCATCCATTTTAGCAGCGATTGCAAAGCATCTTTTACCGAAATATTTTTTTCTACTAAGTCATAATCTTCCCACTGAAGTAGTTGTATTGGCTCATGACTAACGACTAATGACCTGCCTGTCCGGTAGGCAGGCTCCCGACTCTTCACTCCCATCCAATACAAGCTTTCAATTGTACGCAGCGAAGTAGTGCCAACAGCGACAATGTTATTATTGAGGTTATTCAGGATATTTTCAATTGTTGATGCAGAAACATCAATCCATTCAGCATGCATTTCGTGGTTACTAATGGTTTCGCTTTTTACCGGCTTGAACGTACCGGCACCAACATGAAGCGTTACAAAGTCAGTTTGAATATTTCTATTCTTTAATTCTTTGAAAACAGTATCAGTGAAATGAAGTCCTGCTGTTGGTGCTGCCACCGAACCATCCACATCGGCGTATACTGTCTGGTATCTGTCTTTATCTGTTTCTTCCGCTGCTCTTTTTAAATAGGGGGGAAGTGGAATAGCTCCTGTTTGATGAAGTATTTCTGCGAAGCTCATTGCTGCAGGCGACCATGATAACTCAATAGCGAATGAATCTGCTCCTTTTTTAATATACTTTGCATGAAGTGTGATTTCAATTCCCGCATATCTACTCTTTTTTTCCAGTAGTTGTCCCGGTTTCCATTTCGAAGCGCCACCAACAAGACAATGCCATAATACTTTCTCTTTCTGCAGCATGGCAGTAGTGATGTCGGGATATTGCTTATGTGGTTCAAGACAAAAGATCTCAATAATTCCCCCAGTAAGTTTTTGAAAAAGCAATCTTGCTTCTACTACCTTGGTATTATTAAAAACAAGCAGGGAGTTTACAGGAATATAAGAACTGATGTTTTTGTAAACATCTTCTGAAATATGACCTTCTTTATAAATAAGCAGTTTGGAAGCGTCTCTTTCTGCCAATGGGAATTTGGCAATTTTTTCTTCGGGAAGGGGATAGGAATAATCCTGTATGGAAATATTTCTTGGGTCTGTCATAACACAACCAACTGTTGTATTTGATAAAGAGAAAAAGTATAATATTTTTGAATTATTCGCCCCACACATTGAATTCCTTAATCATCACCCATTCATTTTTTTCGTCAAGCGAGTATAAGTAATAGCGCCACCACCGCAAAGAAGCCCACAATAAAACCCTTTGATCAGGATTGCTTTTCTTTTATCAACCGAGAACACAGGAAGACAATAATTGAGAATTACTTTCCCTCCTTTTACTCTATGGTAATCAGTTTTATCGATCACATCACTTTCTTTCACGAGATAAGATTTTTTGAATGGTTTAAGCCACTCTTTCTGAGGCGTAAATGCCTCTATCTGTTGCAAGAAGAAGTCGATATCTGAACGGTTAAATATGGAATCGAGATAATTGGAGTATGTTTTACCTTTATATACCTGGCGTTTAAAGATAAACATAGGTGGAGAAGTATTGTTTTTCTTTGCAAAATCTGCTGAATCACTGTAATAGAATACATCTTTATGTGGTAGGCCATAGCTGCATCTGACGGGTCTTGCCCCCTTTACACTATCCGCTAAGCGATCCATATTAATCAGTTCAATTATTTCTTTGTCAGGTATTATTGAGCTATATGTCTGATAATAGCAATTTTGAAGGGCAAGTATTAATAGGATGGAAAATAATCGTGTCATAGCTTGAAAAAGATGATGAGGAAAAAGAGATTACATAAATATATAAATTCAGCGAAGTTTTACCGGCACTACCAGTTTCAATCCACTCCATATATTACTTACTGCACAAACTTTTATATCCACCAGGTCATTCTTTAATGCATGATTACGGATCACATCTTCAGTTACATCTGTTGGGGTCTTCGCTGATTTTTTGTACCAGGATACCCAAATAGCAACGGAAGGATTCTTTTTGCAAACAGTCTTCAGCTTTTTCATCTCCGGTTCAAACTCATTATTGTTTTCAATAAAAAGATGAATCAGCTCAGGTGTTTCATTTTTCTTGGCTAACTGATTTTTTACGTTCATTTCAAGCAGGGAATAATAATCTGCTGGCTGGTTTATCAACATCAATTTCATTTGCGGCTTAATTCCGAGCTTCTTTAAAAGAGTAGTACCTGAATATCCTGCAAGGGCCATTGGGCAAAGCTTTCAGCGAAGTAAGCTTTCTTTTCTGACTTCAGACCTCCGGATTCTGTTTTCCACAGTTTTTCCACTCCAATCCACATCTAACTGACGGGCTTTTTGATTTATTTGTTATTTGATCCTTTAAAACCCTTTACAGACCTGAATTTGATAAAAAAAAAACGCTGTGGATAAAAGAAAATAAAAAAAATTTGGTTATTAAGTGGGAAAAAGTGTTATTTTGTGGCAATTAATTTTTAATTGACCCAATTCACTGATAATGACAGGATTTCTTGGAGAGTTCGAGGCTACTTTGGACCCCAAGGGGCGGTTCCTTCTCCCAGCGGGATTCAAAAAGCAATTGCCGGAAGGGGAGACTGATCGCTTTGTTGTCAACAGGGGATTGGAGAAATGCCTAACACTTTATCCCATGAAAACATGGGAGCCGCTCTTTGCAAGGATCACCGGCCTGAATGAATTTGATCCGAAACAAAGGGAGTTCAGGAGGGCTTTTTTAAATGGGGCCACTTATGTGGAGCCGGATACAGCAGGAAGAATATTGTTGCCACCGAGTTTGAAACTGTATGCTGAATTGCAGAAAGATATTGTGTTGATGGCAACAGGAGATAAACTGGAAATCTGGGATAGTAATAAGTACAAACAGTTCTTTGATTCAATTTCTTCGGATGCATTAAGTGATATGGGCAAGGATGTGCTGGGTGGGAAAGGGGAAAGTTAATTAGTTAAAAAGTTAATTGATAATTAGGAAATGGGAAAACCAAAAAAAGATCCTGATAGTTTAAATCCTGATAAACCAATTAACAAATTAACCAATCCCTATCATATAACGGTACTCCTTACCGAAACCATTGAAGCGCTTAACATTCAACCCAAAGGTATTTATGTGGATTGCACTTTTGGCGGTGGAGGTCATTCCAAAGCCATTTTGGAAAAACTGAGTGCAAAAGGCATACTGGTCGCTTTCGATCAGGATGATGATGCAAAAAAGAATCTGCCAGATGATGAAAGAATCATTTTTGTTCAGCAAAATTTTCGTCACCTGCAACGGTTTCTTCGGTTGCACAATATCACAGCAGTTGATGGCATCATGGCCGATCTGGGTGTAAGCAGCCACCAGTTTGATGAAGCAGAAAGAGGCTTTTCCATTCGCCATAATGCCGAAATGGATATGCGGATGGACCGGCGACAAACACTCACAGCTTTTGAAGTGGTGAATACCTACACAGAACAGCGATTGCACAAAATGTTTGAGCAATATGGTGAAGTAACCAATGCCAGAACATTAGCCAGAAAAATTGTTGATGTACGCAATGCCACTTCGCTTAAAACAGTTGATGCTTTCAAAAATGCACTCCGGGGAATCGTTAAGGGAAATCCCAACAAATACTTTGCTCAGGTTTTTCAGGCATTGAGAATTGAAGTGAACGATGAATTAGGCGCATTGAAAGAAAAGCTGCAGCAGATCCCATCCTTGTTAAAACCAGGGGGCCGAGTAGCCATCATTACGTTTCATTCCCTTGAAGACAGGCTGGTGAAAAATTTTTTCCGCCGCGGTTCATTTAATGAGCCGGATGAAAATCCGTTTATCAGTCAGGAAACGATAAATGAGCTGATAGTAATTACAAAAAAGCCAGTTCTGCCTTCAGAAAAGGAAATGAAACAAAATCCAAGATCAAGAAGCGCTAAACTAAGAGTGGCGGAAAAATTATGATGGTATAAAAATGGAGTTCATAACAGTAAATATAGAGGGTATAAAAAACGGAAAATCTATATCCTTTGAAATTAACCCTCGCGTTATTGCAGGAAAGACGAAGGATAAAATAAAAAACCCAGTCCGACCGGGGGCTCATCCCGGCGGGCAACCAATTGTTTTATGGATCAACAGCAAACAACAGGCAATGAAAAGCAAACTGCTGCTGCAATAAACACCGGCAGCAATGGGTGGAAGCGTTGGCTGAATTACCAGTCAATCGTTAAGCAGATCCCATTCTTTTTCTTCCTTGCTCTCCTGGCTGTTATCTATATCTACAATGGTCATTATGCTGATAAAACGATACGGAACATCAACCGTACTTCCAAAGAAGTAAAGGAATTACAGTATGAGTACAAGACGGTAAAAAGCGAAGTGATGTTTCGGAGCAAACAAAGCGAACTGGTAAAAGCGGTCGAACCGCTGGGCTTAAAAGAACTGACAGGAACACCTGTGGTGCTGAAAGACAGCGTTGGTAAAAACTGAACGGAACAGAACTAAAATCCTTTCTGACAACTAAGGAAAGGAAACGGACGAATTAAATAACAACTAAAAACTATCTGCTTTTGCAAACGCAATAGCAGGTAAAAACTGGCCTTGGAAGTAAAACGGGACATATTGTGGAGAGTGTATATCAGTTTTCTCGGCATTATGCTGCTGAGCTTGCTGGTACTCGGAAGGGCTTTCTACATTCAGAAGTTCCAGGGTAAACACTGGCGCAGCATGAGTGACAGCCTGCATCAGCGTTTTATTCCTCTTACAGCCGAGAGAGGAACTATTTACAGTGAAGATGGACAAATGCTCAGCACTTCAATTCCCACTTTTGACATCTACATTGATTTTAATGCTGACGGCCTCCGGGAGAAGAAAGGAAAACGTTTTTATGAGAATATTGATTCGTTTTCAATAGCACTCAGCAACTATTTTGGCGATAAAACAGCACAGGAGTATAAAAAGGAATTACAGTTTGCTTATACAAACAACGAAAGATATTATCCGCTTAAAAAGAAATTAAGCTTTGAAGACTATAAAGCATTCCGTGATTTTCCATTGGTAAGGCAAGGCCGGAACAAAAGCGGGGTGATAGTGGATGTAAATACAAAACGGCTCACTCCATTCAAACTGCTTGCCAACAGAACCATCGGTCTTTCCAGGGAACATATCGCCAGCAATGGGAAAACAAAAAAGCAAAATGTCGGTCTGGAAAGAAGTTATGATACTGTATTGAACGGCCACGACGGACAAAGACTGGTTAGATACATAGCAGGAGGTACAGCTATACCTGTAGAAGGTTCGGAAACAGATCCGGTAAATGGAAAAGATGTTTATACAACATTGGATGTAAACATACAGGACATTACTGAAACAGCATTGATGAAAATGATGCTGCAATGTGAAGGCCCTTATGGTACTGCCATTGTAATGGAAACACAAACCGGGAAAATAAAAGCAATGGCAAATCTTGGTAGGCAGAAAGATGGATCATATTGGGAAGATGATAATTATGCATTAAGGGCTACTGAACCCGGCTCGACTATAAAACTTGCTACACTTTTATCGGTACTTGAAAAAGGGACCAGCACTTTAAATGATGTAGTGGAGATCGGAAGTGCAGGAAGGGCACAGGTTGGACAGAAAATAGTAACAGATGCGGAAAGATCTCCTAAACCTTTTCTTACTGCAGAAGAATGTTTTGCTCACAGCTCTAATATTGGTATGAGCAAACTGGCCCTGAATGCATTTAGCAATAAGCCTGCTGAGTTCAAAGAATACATTCACCGGTTTCATTTAGATGTAAAGTCACCGATTGACCTTACAGATGTTCCCAAACCTATGATGGCGCCTCTTGACCAAAAAGGAAGTGCGGAAGGCAATATGCTCTGGATGAGTTTTGGATATGGCATCCAGGTAAGCCCATTACATACGCTTACATTATATAATGCTGTTGCCAATAATGGTAAAATGGTAAAACCATATCTCGTAAACAGTATTCAGAGTGATGGAATTGTGTACCAGAAATTTCAGCCAACAATTTTAGAAGAAAAACTTTGCAGGGAATCTGTGATAAATGATGCCAGGATTTCCATGAAAATGGTAATAAAAGAAGGTACTGCCCGAAAAGCTTTTGAAGGAATGCCTTTTGCTGTGGCTGGTAAAACAGGAACGGCACATGTGTCGGATGGCAAAATAAAATATGATGATGGAGTTTACCAGGCAACATTTGTTGGTTATTTCCCTGCTGATAAACCCCAATACACTTGTATTGTAGTTATCCGTACAAAACCTCATGATCCTATACACTTTGGAGGCCTGCTTGCCGCACCCGTATTCAGAGAGATCGCTACAAAAATTTATTCAAAGTATGTGGAGAAGAATAATCCTTCCATGTATGCAGCGGTAAAAGACAGCAGCGCTTATTTCTATGCAGGCTATTCACATGACATAAAAACCCTGTATAAGGCGATGAATATTTCTTATACCGATTCGTCGGCGCAAAATACCTGGAGCAGTGTGTATGCACAGAATCAGCAACCAGTGATGAAGGCAAATAATATCCGTGAGCAGGTAATGCCGAATGTGAGAGGCATGGGATTAAAAGATGCAGTCTGTCTGCTGGAAAATATGGGATTGAAAATATCAGTGAAAGGGAAAGGAAAAATTATTTCACAATCGGTAGCTCCCGGAACAATGCTGGCGAAAGGAATTACAGTAATGCTTGAACTGAGTTGAATTGTGTCTGACGACTCGAAGAGCGTCTGACACTTAATAATGATTAAATGTGTTATTAAAAGATGTACTATATAAAGTGGCAATAAGATCAGTAGCGGGAAGTACATCAGTTGAAGTGAATGACATTCAGATAGATTCGAGGAAAGTGAAACCGGGTTCTTTGTTTATAGCTGTGAAGGGAACAGCAGCAGATGGTCATCAGTTCATTGAAAAAGCAATTGAAAATGGGGTAGTAGTGATTGTGTACGACGACTCAGGACTCAGGACTCAGGACTCACGACTCACTTATGTGGAAGTTGAAAACAGTGCCGAAGCAGCAGGATACATGGCTCATAATTTTTACGGAAGACCATCCGAAAAAATAAAGCTGATAGGTGTGACAGGCACAAACGGGAAGACAACTATTGCGACATTATTATATAAGCTCTTTACAAGATTGGGATATAAATGCGGTTTGCTGAGCACTGTGGAGAACAGGATTGCAGATAAAGTAATACCTGCTACGCATACCACACCTGATGCCATCAGCCTTAATGCAATGCTGAAGCAGATGGTTGATGATGGATGCACACATGTGTTCATGGAAACAAGCTCACATGCCATTCATCAGCACCGGGTGACGAGTTTGCAGTATGCAGGAGGCATTTTCAGCAATATCACTCATGACCACCTCGATTATCATCAGACATTTGATGAATACATCAGGGTGAAAAAAGCCTTCTTCGATTCACTGTCTGCATCAGCTTTTGCCATCGGCAATGCAGACGATAAAAGAGGGACAGTGATGTTGCAGAATACGAATGCAAAAAAGCATTACTACAGCCTGAGAACTGTTGCTGATTTCAAAGGAAAGATCCTGGACAACAGTTTAAGGGGTCTGCAGATGATGGTGAATGATGTGGAAGTGCATTTCAGGCTGATAGGAGAATTCAATGCCTACAACCTGCTGGCAGTTTTTGGAGTAGCGATTTGCATGGGTGAAGAAAAACAAAACGTACTGACGGCATTGAGCGAATTGACAGGCGCTGAAGGAAGATTTGATTACTCGGTTTCTCCTAAAGAGAAAGTGATTACAATCGTCGATTATGCTCATACACCTGATGCACTGCTGAATGTGCTTGTAACGATTAAAAAATTGAAAAAGGGATTTGAACAAGTAATAACGGTGGTAGGCTGCGGAGGCGACAGGGATAAAAGAAAAAGATCCATTATGGCGGAAGTAGCCTGTGAGCATAGTGACAAAGCGATTTTCACCAGTGACAATCCGAGAAGCGAAGATCCGGCGCAGATAATAAAAGATATGGAAGAAGGGTTGGCAGCGGCGTATAAAAGAAAGTATATCTCGATAGTGGACAGGAAGGAGGCGATAAAGACAGCAATAAGTTTAGCGAAGCAGGCAGACATAATACTGATAGCAGGAAAAGGGCATGAAAAATACCAGGAGATAAAAGGAGTGAGAAACCATTTTGATGATAAAGAAGTAGTAAAAGAATTTTTTGAATTGTTGGATAAATAAAAAGTAAACCGGGCAACTGAATGTTATATCATTTATTTCACTGGCTGAATGAAGAAGGAATAAGATTCCCTGGCAGCCGTCTCTTTGAGTTTACAACATTCAGGGTTTTGATGGCTGTATTGCTTTCGTTATTTATTACAACATTTTACGGAAAGAAACTGATCAAGTTCTTACAAAAAAAGCAGATTGGTGAAAGCATCAGGGACGAAGGATTAGCTGGTCAGGAAAGCAAAGCTGGTACGCCAACAATGGGAGGAATTATTATCATTCTCGCCATTGTTATACCTACACTGTTGCTGACTGACCTGACTAAAGTTTATGTACAGTTAATGGTCATTAGTGCAGTTTGGCTGGGCATTATAGGATTTATAGATGATTATTTGAAATTAAGAGGTAAAAGATTGGCGGAGCAAAGGGGCGAAGAATTCAAAAAAACAAGTAAGTATGGATTGGCGGCACGATTTAAAGTTCTTGGACAAGTTGGGATTGGGATATTGGTGGGAGCAACACTTTATTTTAATAAGGATGTCAAGATTTGGAGGAAGTATGTCGGAACAGTAACAGAGGGAAAAAAAGACTCTATAACATTTCCAAAAAAAGTGGGGAGCGACACGGTTTATTTCGTTGAATCAAAGTCGCCGATAACAACGATACCCTTTGTGAAAAATCATGAGTTCAATTATTCAAAATTATTGCCGTCATCGTGGAGGGATTATACATGGGTTCTTTACATATTGGTAGTGATTTTTATTATCACAGCTGTATCGAATGGCTCCAACCTGACAGACGGTTTGGATGGATTGGCTACAGGAACGTCAGCTATCATTGGGGTGTTGTTGGGAATATTTGCTTATGCCAGCGGCAACCTGGTTTTTGCTGATTATCTCAACATCATGTATATACCCGGTCTGGATGAAATATCCATTTTTATTGCTGCGATGATAGGAGCCTGTATTGGTTTCTTATGGTACAATTCATACCCGGCGCAGATATTCATGGGTGACACCGGTAGTTTGACGTTGGGAGGAATAATTGCCGCATTAGCGATAATGGTTCACAAAGAATTATTGATACCGATTTTTTGCGGGGTGTTTTTTGTGGAAAGTCTGAGTGTGATGCTGCAGGTGGGATATTTTAAGTATACGAAAAAAAGATATGGTGTGGGAAGAAGAATGTTTTTGAAAGCGCCACTTCATCATCACTACCAGGTAAAAGGGTTTCATGAAGTGAAAATTGTGAACCGGTTCTGGATAGTGACGGTGCTGCTGGTAGTGTTGAGTATAGTTACGCTGAAGATGAGATAGAGGTTGGTTTGAAAAAATACTGTTGAAAAACCCATTAATTCTAACCCATTGAAACCTCCCGATGGTTATCGGGACCGATCCAATCGAATTGTGGTGCAGTTGTATTGAAACTAATGCTTATGAAAAACCCTATTCCGTACATCTGTGTGCTGATGTCAGGCCAGTAGAATGAGTAAAAGGTTTGTCATATTGGGAGGCGGCGAAAGCGGTGCAGGCGCCGCACTGCTGGCAAAAAAACAAGGCTATGATGTTTTTGTTTCAGATAAAAGTTCTTTGAAAGACGGGTATCGTAACGAGTTGCAACAGGCAGGTATTGATTTTGAAGAAGACGGGCATACAGAAGCAAAAATTCTGAATGCGGATGAAATAGTGAGAAGCCCCGGTATTCCTGAGAAAGCAGGGATAATAAAGAAAATAAGAAAGAAAGGGATTGATATCATCAGTGAAGTGGAACTGGCTTACCGGTTCAAAGGCAACAGTAAAATAGTTGCTATTACCGGGAGCAACGGGAAAACAACAACCACGGCTTTGACCTATCATATCTGTAAAACAGCAGGTCTCGATTGTGCATTGGTTGGAAATATTGGTAATTCATTTGCAAAACAAGTTGCTGTGGATCCTAAACCATTATACGTTGCCGAGATAAGCAGTTTTCAGTTGGATGATATTAAAACTTTCAGACCGGATATAGCCATACTGACCAATATTACGGAAGATCACCTGGACCGTTACGATTATTCGTTTGAAAAATATATACAAAGCAAATTCCGTATCACTATGAATCAGCAGCCTGATGATTATTTCATCTACTGCGCCGATGACGAAGTAACTATGAAATATATAAACCTCCCGAAAATTATCGGGATCAATATTCAATCTAACCAACTGCCAATAAGTATGAAAAGAGAACTACCCAATGGAGCTTTTATTAAGGACGGGGATATGTATGTGAGGACCGGACAGGATTTTGCTTCTATGAGTGTGTTTGATTTTGCATTGAAAGGGAAGCATAACCGGTATAACACAATGGCTGCCTGTGTGGCTGCTGCCATGCTGAACATCCGCAAAGAAAAAATAAGAGATGCAATGCAGAATTTTCAAAGCCTGGAACACCGGATGGAGCATGTGGCAACAGTAAGAGGAGTTGAATTTATCAATGACAGTAAAGCCACCAATGTTAATTCAACATGGTATGCTTTGGAAAGTATGACAAAACCAACGGTATTGATACTGGGAGGTGTGGATAAGGGAAATGATTATTCACTGATCGCTGACCTTGTTAAGGAGAAAGTGAAAGCAATTATTTGTTTGGGCACTGACAATAGAAAGATTCATGAAGCTTTTGGAAATATGGTCGGCACTATTGTAAACACATCTACCGCTGCAGAAGCCGTGCATGCAGCATTTTATTTTTCAGAAAAAGGTGATGTGGTGCTGCTGAGCCCGGCCTGTGCAAGTTTTGATCTGTTTAAGAATTATGAGGACAGGGGCAACCAGTTTAAAAAGGTAGTAAAGGAATTGTAAAATGGATATTGTAAGAAATATAGGCTTTGGTGGATTAAAGAACTCCCTCAATCCACAGAACCTTATCAGCAAAACAAAAGGTGATAAGGTGATCTGGGCATTGGTGATTCTGCTCACACTGGTTTCATTGCTGGCGGTGTATAGTGCAACCGGTTCGTTGGCTTATAAGAATTACAGGGGCAATACCGAAATATATTTGATCAAACAGATCGCATTTATCATTGCAGGTATACTGGTGATCTATTTTGCTCACCTTGTTAATTACACCTTTTATTCCAAAGCAGCTACAATTGCATTTCTTATTTCATTACTACTGCTGTTTTACACTTTGTTTTTTGGTGTAAAAATGAATGAGGGAAGCCGTTGGATCCGTTTGCCGCTTATAAACATGACAATGCAGACATCCGATCTTGCAAGACTGGCTCTCTTTATGTATCTGGCAAGATTGATAAGCAAGAAGCAGGATGTGATAAAAGATTTTAAACAGGGATTTCTTCCGATCATTATTCCAGTTGGAATTACCTGTGCATTGATAGCTCCTGCTAATCTTTCAACTGCACTGTTGCTCGGCGCCAGTTGCTTGTTGCTTATGTTTATCGGAAGAGCAAGGACAAAGCATATTCTGGTAACGATCGGAGTTGCATTGATACCGGTCGTATTTCTTGTAACTGCAGCAATGATCCGCTATGGAAAATACAATGAACAGGAAGCTGATGTGTCAAAGAAAAACTCTTTCGCTTTATTCGGCAGGGTTGATACATGGATAGGCAGAGTGGAAAATTTTATTTACGGAAGCAAAGAAGTAGACAATGATGCCTACCAGGTAACCCAGGCAAAAATTGCGATAGCAAAAGGCGGCGTATTAGGAGTGGGTCCCGGCAACAGTACAACAAGGGATTATCTGCCACAAGCCTACAATGATTTCATTTATGCCATTATCATTGAAGAATATGGTTTGCTTGTCGGCGCTTTTATCATGTTCATTTATCTGGTGTTTTTATACAGGTGTATCAGGATATATAAACGATGTCCTTATGCATTCGGTGCATTCCTTGCGTTGGGATTAAGTTTCACACTGGCGATACAGGCAGTGGCAAATATGGCTGTGACGGTGAATTTGTTTCCTGTAACGGGAATAACACTGCCTCTGGTCAGTATGGGAGGTACAAGTTTCATATTCACCTGTCTTGCTATCGGTATCATATTAAGCGTAGCAAGAAATGTAGAACAGTTAGAAGGGAAAGCACAACAGGTATCTGCAAAAGAAGAGACAGAATAGCTGATTGCATGAATGGAGAAACAAACGATAATAGGGTTTCAGATCCCCCCTTCGGGGGGCGGGGGGGCCGGATTATAATAGCAGGAGGGGGAACAGGAGGTCATATTTTTCCGGCAATAGCAATTGCCAATGCGTTGAAAAAAAAAGATAGTTCAATTGAAATATTGTTTGTAGGAGCAAAGGGAAGAATGGAGATGGAGAAAATACCACAGGCAGGATATAAGATCGAAGGATTGGATATAGCAGGGTTTAACAGGAGTTCTTTGATAAAAAATATCGGTTTGCCATTTAAACTGGTAAAGAGTTTTTTACAGGTAAAAAGAATTTTTAAACAATTCAAACCAGATGCAGCAATAGGGGTGGGCGGTTATTCCAGTTATCCTGTATTAAGAACAGCACAGGCAAAGGGAATTTTCACTTTCATTCATGAATCGAATTCTTTTCCCGGGAAGTCGAACAAGATGCTGGGAAAAAAAGCAACAAAGATTTTTACCGGTACAGATGGGATGGGAAAATTTTTTCCGCAAGAAAAGATCATCGTGACAGGGAATCCGGTACGAAGGGAAATAGTTGAATCTAAAATGAACCGGAGTGAGGGAATAAAATTTTTCTCACTTGATGAAACGAAAAAGACTGTTCTCATTGTTGGCGGAAGCCTTGGGGCAAAATCAATAAATGAGGCAATTGATAAAGGTCTTGATGATTTGCTTAATACTGGATTACAGGTTATCTGGCAGACAGGAAAGCCATATTCGGAAAAAGCAAAAGAAAGAGCAGCAGGCAGGCCCGGTGTTTGGGTAAATGATTTTATTACGCAGATGGAATATGCTTATGCAGCAGCAAACATGGTGGTAGCCCGTTCGGGAGCAATGACGGTTGCTGAGTTATGTGTTGTTAAAAAGTCCGTTTTGTTCGTACCCTATCCTTTTGCAGCGGAGGATCATCAAATGGTGAATGCCCAAAGGTTGGTCAGTAATAATGCCGCTGTGATGATTAAGGATAATGAGGCAGAAAAAAGACTTGTATCAATGGTTATTGAGCTGTCGAGGGATGAAAACAGATTGGATGAATTAAAAAAAAATATTTCGGTATTGGCGAAAACTAATGCTGATACGAATATAGCAGAGGAAATTTTGAAAGTGATCTAAAGAAGCATGAACGAACAAGACAATACTGTCCTTATGAATACCCCCTTCGGGGGGATTGACAAAATCGATGAAGTGTATTTTATAGGCATAGGTGGCATAGGAATGAGTGCCATAGCAAAGTTCTTTCACAGTCGGGGGGTGAGAGTGAGTGGGTATGATAAAACATCCACGGAACTGACGAAAGGTTTGGAAGAAAACGGTATCGCCGTTCACTATGAGGAAAATGTTGAGTTGATTCCCAAAAAGGTTGACCTGGTGGTTTACACACCGGCGATACCGCGAGAACATAAGGAGTTTGACTATTATAAAAGCAATGGGTATAAAGTGGTAAAGAGAAGTGATGTGTTACAGATGATAACAGAAAGTTCTTTTAATATATGCATAGCAGGTACGCATGGTAAAACAACCATCACTACCATGGTAGCTCATTTGCTTCGTGACAGTGGTTTTGGTTGCAATGCTTTTTTGGGAGGTATTGCCGTGAATTATGGAACAAATTTCTGGCCGCAGGACCCGACCTCTGCTTCAAGTAGAAGCGAAAAAAATGTTTGTGTGGTTGAGGCCGATGAGTACGACAAAAGTTTTTTGAAATTAGATCCGGATATCGCTGTTATTACAGCAATGGATGCTGATCACCTGGATATTTATGGAACAGCAGAAGCGATGGAACAGGCTTTTGTTGATTTAAGCAAAAAAATAAGACCAGGTGGGTTGCTTGTAAAACAGTTCGGATTAAAAAAAGGCAAGGAATTAAAAGCAGACAGGCAACTTATTTACAGCCTGCAAAATGAAAGCGCAGATGTGTACGTAACGAATATCAGGATGATGCATGGCAGTTATGAATTTGATGTGATGCTAAAGGATAATATGGTTGAAAATGTGCGATTGAATATGGGCGGTATGCATAATGTGGAAAATGCTGTTGCAGCCATCGCAGTAGTAAGTTCTTTGGAAATAGAAAATGATAAGATCAAAGCAGCGGTTGAAAGTTTCAGGGGAGTAAAAAGGAGGTTTGAGTATATCATCAGGAATGAAAGAATTGTATTCATTGATGATTATGCACATCACCCCGAAGAGTTAAAGGCATTGATAAAAGGAGCAAAGAGCTTATTCAGTCAGAAAAAATGTACAGTGATATTCCAACCGCATCTTTACACAAGGACAAAGGATCTAGCTGATGGGTTTGCTGAATCGCTGAGCCTGGCTGATGAAATCATCCTGCTGCCCATTTATCCTGCAAGGGAATTGCCAATAGCAGGAGTGAGCAGTGAGGTGATTGCAGATAAAATGGAAGACAGGAATGTGACCGTAATGACAAAAGAAGACCTGATGAACTGGATTGAAAAAAACTATATGAAACTGGTGAACAGGGAATTTGGAGAAGTTTTGATAACAGCAGGCGCCGGTGATATTGATATGCTTGTTGAACCTATAAAGGAAATTATAAAAGAGATATAGTGAACGCAAAGACAACCATAAAGAAAATATTGTTTATCGTCATCTGGGTGTGTATAGCCGCAGGTATGTTCACCCTGCTGATGGCCGGCATCAGCAAAAAGAATAAAGGACAATGCAAAGATTATTCAATTACAATAAAAGGAACTGCTGATTATATGTTCGTTGACGTAAAAGACGTGGAGCAAATGCTGATGAAAGCAACTGGCGGTAACATAAAAGGAAGACAGGTTTCCTTTTTTAAACTAAGCGAACTGGAGCAAATGCTGGAGCAGAATACATGGATCAGCGATGCAGCATTATATTTTGATAATCATGATGTGCTTCATGTCAGTATTAAAGAAAGAGAACCAATAGCCAGGATCTTCACAAGTGCCACCAATTCATTCTATATTGATAGTGCCGGCAAGAAATTACCATTATCTGATAAAATGAGTGCAAGGGTCACAGTATTTACCGGTTTCCCGGAAAGAAAAACATTATCATCAAAAGACAGCTTGTTGCTTAATGACGTAAGGTTGATAGCCAACTTTATTCATAACGATCCTTTCTGGCTGGCACAGGTGTCGCAAATGGATATAACAGCTGACAAGACTTTTGAAATGATTCCATTGGTTGGAAACCATGTAGTGAAACTCGGTAATGCGGAAAATGTTGATCAAAAGTTCAGAAGACTGATGATATTTTATCAGCAAGTACTCAACAAAACTGGATTTGACAAGTATAAAGTGATAGATGTTCAGTATAAAGGACAGGTAGTTGCATCAAGATATGCCGGCGATCCGAAAGTAGATTCAGTCCAGCTCACAAAAAATGTTGAGAAACTATTGAAACAATATATAGATACTCAAAACGATACTATAATACGAACAATGCAGTTAATTGAAAAATATAAAATAGATACAGCAGACAACGATTCGCCTAAAAAAACTAAAAACCCACAACACAAAAGTGATCCCAACCCCGGCCTGAGCATTTCAACCCCCACCATCTCTGAAAAGAGTGGCGGGCAGGCTGAACAGCCTGTGTCATCTGTACCAAAACAAAAAAAAACACAGTTGAAAAAAGATGAAAAGAAAAAACCCAAAGCAGTAATGCCCAAAAAATTGGCAGAAGAAGAAAATGGCGGCTATAATTAAACAAACAATTTTTTGATTCGATAAATAACAACTAAAAACAACAATTATGAACAACGAACAACCCATTATCGTCGGTCTGGATATCGGAACTACAAAGATCGCAGTCATTGCCGGACGCAAAAACGTGTTTGGCAAACTGGAAATACTTGGATTCGGAAAAGCTAGCTCCAATGGAGTAAAACATGGCCAGGTACTGAATATTGATGAAACGATCAAAGCCATTAAAACTGCCCTAGAGAATTGTTTTGCCTCTAATCCTAACCTTGATATTAAGGAAGTGTATGTTGGTGTGGCGGGTCATCACATTAAAAGTCTGCAGACCCGTGGTGATATTGTACGCCAGCGCACAGATGAAGAAATAACACAAAAGGAAATTGATCAGTTGATCGATGATCAGTATAAAACCTATATCCCTGCTGGCGATCAGATCATTGATGTGATACCACAGGAGTTTACAGTTGACAATTTTCAGAATATTCCGAATCCTATCGGGTATGGGGGCGTGAAGATTGGCGCCAACTTCCACATCATTACAGGCGACAAGAATGCTATCAAGAATATCAACCGTAGTGTAGAGAAAGCAAACTTACACACCAAAGACCTGGTGCTGCAACCTCTGGCTTCTTCTTCTGCCGTTATGGGACAAGAAGATTTGGAGGCAGGTGTTGCCATCGTTGATATTGGCGGTGGTACCACTGATTTGGCTGTTTTTTATGAGGGTATTTTAAAGCATACAGCAGTAATTCCTTTTGCAGGAGAAAATATCACTAATGATATTAAGACTGGTCTCGGTGTATTGAAAACCCAGGCTGAAGCAATGAAAGTGCAATTTGGAAGTGCATTGGCTAATGAAGCTAAGGCAAATGCCTATATCACTATTCCCGGGTTGAGAGGAATGCCCGCTAAAGAGATCAGCTTAAAGAATCTGGCCAACATCATACAGGCCCGCATGAGTGAGATCATGGACTTTGTCACCTATCACCTGAAGCAGGTTGGTTTGGACAACAAAGCCTTGAATGGAGGTATCATTCTTACTGGGGGTGGTTCGCAACTGAAACATCTTATTCAGCTCACAGAATATGTTACCGGGTTGAATGCAAGGATCGGTTTACCGAATGAGCATCTGGCCAGCGGGCATATTGAAGAATTGGCCAAGCCTACCTATTCAACCTGTATCGGACTTATCCTGAAAGGATATGATGATTATGAGCACAAGCGGAAAGAGTTTGAGAGAGAGTTTAAAAAACTGGAAGTACCTGATGGGCTTAAACAACCAACCGATGTTCCTGTTGAACAAGATGTGGCAGAAGCTCAGTCAGAAAAAGCAGAAGCAAGAAGAAAAAATCTGACCGGATTTTGGGGCAAATTCAAAGATAGGATCATTGATTTATTTAAGGAAGAAGAAGATAAACATCTTTAAAACAAAACTAACCCATTACAAAACAAAGCTGCTTGAGAAAACAGCAACATTAAATTCAACACTATGATACATTTTGATCTGCCTAAAGAAAAATCATCCATACTGAAGGTGATAGGAGTTGGCGGCGGCGGAGGTAATGCTGTGAACTATATGTTCTGTCAGCATATTGAAGGTGTAAACTTTGTAATATGTAATACCGATGCCCAGGCATTAGCCAGCAGTGGTATACCCAATCGTATACAGTTGGGACCTCATCTTACACAAGGCCTCGGTGCAGGCGCCAATCCCGACATTGGCCGTCAGGCCACAGAAGAGTCATTGGAAGAAATCAAACGCATACTGGAAGTGAACACCAAGATGGCATTCATTACAGCTGGTATGGGTGGAGGTACAGGTACAGGCGGTGCGCCGATCATAGCTAAAATTTGTAAAGATCTTGGAATACTTACAGTAGGTATTGTAACCACACCCTTTGCATACGAAGGAAAGAAACGCCAACAACAGGCACAGGAAGGTATCAAAAACCTGGAGCAGTATGTTGACACTTTATTAGTGATCAGCAATGATAAACTCCGTCATCAGTTTGGCAACCTGAAAATGAGAGAGGCTTTTGAAAAAGCAGATAATGTTTTAGCGACAGCAGCAAAATGCATCACTGATGTTATCAATAGCACCGGGCAGATCAATGTGGACTTTGCCGATGTGTGTACCGTAATGAAGAACGGAGGTGTTGCCATACTGGGCAATGCAACTGCTGAAGGAGAGAATAGGGCTTTAAAAGCTATTGAAGAAGCGTTAAGCTCACCATTGCTTAATGACAGCAATATACAAGGTGCAAAATGGATTCTCATTAATATCAATTCAGCTACTGGTGAGCATGAATTTACTATGGATGAAGTGGAGGTGATACAGAATTATCTCCTCACTCAAGCAGGTGATAATACAGATGTGATACTCGGAATGGGCTACGACAATACATTGGGCAATAAGATCAGCATTACACTTATTGCAACTGGTTTTGAACATAAAGACCCGTTTGCAAAACCGATTACAAAAAAAGAAGAACTAAAGAAAGAAGAAAAGATTGTTATGGTGCTTGGACAGGTAGGGGAGGAAATATCAGCTTCTTCAAAAAATGAAAAGACACTTAAAGAAGTAGAACCGGAAACTACGAGTATTGCTTCCGGTGAAAACCTTGAATACCTGATGCCAAAACTGGTGGAAGCGGTTCCTGTTATGCAGGCCCCAATAATTGATATAACAGATATAAAAGATGATGAACCTGTAGTTGTTCATTTTGAATTGCAGGCCACTGAGCCTGAAAATCGTAATAATAGGATAGAAAAAGCTGGTGTAGATACTGTTGAAAACCTGTCAACAGTTGGCAAAATTTCAATAGCGGAAAAAAATGAAAAGATAAATTCAGTGCCACAACAAGCTTCCGTTCCCGCAATCAACAAGGAAAAAGAATCTGAGTTAGCCCTCAGCATTAAAGATAGTACTAGTAGTACATCCCCGGTGTCTGCAGCATCGGGAGGTTATCTAACCAGACCGTCCAATATCTATGCAGAATCTAAACCAGAGGTCGTTACCTCAAAGACTTCTACAGAAGAACCGGTCCCTTCTGATCTTGCTGCCAGCAAAGAGCAGGAAGATCTTCTTGGTTTGCAAATGCAGCTGGTGGAACGGGATGACATCCAGGCGGCAGATATGCCGTTGGCCTATCAGGCTCAGGCACCTTTGTTTCCCGAGGTTGAGGATCCCGCCTTGTGGGACGAAACCGAAGAACAAAAACGTAAGACAGCTGAACGACTGCGTAAGTTGAGAAACTTATCTTTCAATGTTAACGCTGCTGACCCCAATAATGAGTTTGAAACTGTGCCGGCTTATATCCGCCGCAATATGGAATTGCACACCGGCCAAGCCGGCAATGCACAAGTGGAGAATTTCTACAGTAATTATGAGGTAAAGATCGACGACAAAAATCAGCCACACATCAGCGAATTCAATAAATTTTTAGAAGGAAAAAAACCCGACTAATCCTTCGCTTAGCTCAGGATGACAAAACCCGGCGTTTGCGATCAACATATTAAAGAGAGTTCGTTCCAATGAAACCCCGCCTGAACGCAATGGCGGGCAGGCACTGAGCATTAAGCTAGTGTTTTTTAGTTGTTCCCTCCGGTTTCTACCGGAGGGTTTCTTATTAGTTAAAAGAAAGAGCATTAAATTCATAAATGGAAAAGATACTTTTGACAGGATAAAAGGTTTATAATTTACTTCAGATCTCTTTTGGCATTAATGCGATAACAAAGCAGCCAGATACATGCAGTAAGGATAATGGTGAGTATAATATGCTGATCAATTGCAGCCAGTGATTTATTATAGGCAACAATATCAATCTTTCCAAGAAAACCCGGTACAGGTGTCATACGGTCTGAAATCTCCAGTGGCATGAACCGGCCCATATCATTTCCATATACTTTCAGCACTCCGGTAACAATGGGTTCAAAAACGATATAATAAAACAAAAAAATACCCAGGGCCAGAAAGGCTTTACGTACAAGAAAACCAACCAGAAAAGCAATAGACAACTGTGAAAAAGTTTGCAGCGCAAAAAGCAAGATATATTTTGACTGGCCCCATGTGTTCTGTATAAGCCTTTCCTGGTTAGAAACGCCTGTGACCAGCGATACGGCGAAATAAAGAATAGTGATGATAAACGAAACAATAAGCACATCAATGAACTTGCTGCTGACAAACTGGCCACGGCTCCATCCATCAATAATATTCTGGCGGTGAGTTTTAAAAGTATATTCATTGGTTACAAACATAATGACCACCACGGCAGGAATAAATACAAACCAGGAAGAGAAATATGCCACCGTATGCCATACTTCAGGAAAAGTGAAAGGGTTACCAATTGCCATTTTTGCAAACTGGCTGGCACGGGATGGCTGATTGGTGAGATTGTCATACACCATGTAAAAAATATAATTGATCCCTGGATAGGAGAGGGCGGTAATGCCCATGATCCACCAAAAAGCATTATACTTTCTCATTTTCAGCCATTCTGTTCTTACCAGTGCCGTCATTTGATTAATCGTTCGTTAATTCAAAAAATCTTGCTTCTAATTTTTTTTTCCTCATTACCAGTTGTGATAGCACTATACCATTATTAAAACAAAAACGGTTTATTTCATCCAGTCTGGCAGTGCCTTTCGGTAAAATAATTTGCACTGTATTTGCTTTTTCATCAAAAAAAATTGTCTTGCTTAATTGTTTTGCTACTGCTGACAAGGCATCAATGTTAGCAGCACTGAGTTCCACCACATCTTCATCCATCATTATCTCATCTACGCTGCCAGTGGTAATGATATTACCTGTTTTCAGAATGGCGACATGGGTGCAGACTTTTTCTACTTCATCCAGCAGGTGGCTGGCCATAATGATGGTATGGCCTTTTTCCCTCAGTTCAACGATCAGGTTTCTTATTTCAGCAATGCCGACCGGGTCAAGGCCATTGGTGGGTTCATCCAGCACCAACACTTTCGGATCCCCAAGCAATGACGCAGCAATGGCCAGTCGCTGTTTCATTCCAAGGCTGTACGATTTAAAAGCACTCCATCTGCGTTCAAAAAGCTTTACCTTTTTCAACACTTCATCGATATCATTCTTGGTTCCTCTTCCGCTGATAGCCTGCGTTATTCTTAAATTATCAGTTGCCGAGAGGTAACTGTAGAAGTTAGGTGTTTCCAGTAAAGAACCGATCTTTCTTCTAAGTGATGGTGAAGTACCTGACTGACCAAACCAGAAAAATTCGCCTTTATTTGCTCTCAGAACATCCATTATTATGCCCAATAAAGTTGTCTTGCCGCTTCCGTTAGGTCCGAGAATTCCAAAAACACTTCCTTCCGGCACATCAAATGACACATCATTTAATGCCCGTACAAAACCATAAGATTTAAAAAGATTCTTTGCTAAAAGAACAGTGCCCATATTACTGAATTTGCTTAGAAAGCTTTCTTATCTGCGGGTATTGCCGGTGTTTCTTTTTGGGTGTATAATGCAGGAGTTACTTGTTTGGGATCACCCTGGTAACTCCAGGTAATATTGCTGATGTATTTTTTAAATGCATTATTCATTTCCTCCAGGGTTACCTTTTTCACATCATCCTTAATTGTATTGGCTCTTCGCCAATCGCCATGCACTACTTCGTTAAAGGCAAGAGAGCCGGCCTGTGCATCATTGGTTTCCTGTCTGTAATATACATGAGTGAGGTATTGTGTTTTAATATTCTTTAATTCTTCTTCGGTAAAACCTTCTTTCTTTATTTTATCGATCAGCTGGCGGGCTACAGCAATGTATTTGTTTGGCTCTGTTGTAGTGACATAAATATTTGAGTAGGTGGTATTACCCTGTGAAAGCCATGCGCCTGGGGCATAAGATAATCCATTCTTGCTCCTTACTTCAAGAAAATGGCGGCTGCTAAAGATCCTCATAGCAAGTAAAAAGGCATTGAAATCAGCAAAACCGGGTTGAGGCCCGCTGCTTATCCCCTGCACATAATTGGTGGCATTCTCTCTTGATTGTGATTTGAATGTAGTAAGCTGCGGGTTGTAAGTTGATTTAGTTTGCTTAAAGGGTAATCCCTGTGGCACTTTCGACAAAAACTGTCCCACATTTTGCCGGATTAAATTACTATCGAGATCACCCACTATAACAATCAACATCCTTGATCTGTTGAACACAGATTGCCAGTATTTTTTTGTATCAGGTGCTGTGAATTTTGTCACTGTTTCCACACTGCCGGTTGGATCGGTTGAATATCTTTTTCCGGTAAAGGCGGCCTGTTTTGCCATTTTGTCAATGGCAAAATCAGGATTTGATTCATTTGATTTGATCTCATTAATAGCATCATGTTTGATCCTGCTGAATTCTTTTGCATGAAATTTCGGTATTGTCATTGCGTCAACATACAAAGGCCATACAGTGGCAAAGTCGTTTTTGATGCAGTTCATCGTGAAAGTAGCATAATCCATACCACTGCCACCATCCACCTGTGCACTTACCCGATCCAGTTTATTCTGAAAGCTGTTTTTATCATCTTTCTCAGTCCCACATTCGGTAAGAGCCGTCATAGCCAGGTTTTCGATCCCCGCTTTTTCCGGAGGATAATTTTCCACCCCACCTTTGATAATTGTTTGCACTACCACAATATCATTTCCGCTTTGCTGTACTACCACCTTTACTCCATTAATGGTCATTTCAAAGGCTTTTAGCTGTTTTTCTTCTTTTGATCCCTCTTTTCCTTTTTGGGCATCAGCGAATAAGGGCAGAAAGCAAATTGCACCAAAAAATATTGAGAAAAATATTTTTTTCATTTGTACTCATTTATCTATTTAAAATAGTCAGCTGGTTTCAGTTGTTTGTTCATGTCAGCATTGATGATCATACCTGCAATAAAAGGTTTGTTGACAATATAAGTTCTTGCATAATATACAAGATCGTCTTTGCAGATACTTTGGCAGGCGAGATCGTAATCAGTATAATAATCCAAAGATGTACTGCACCATTGATAAGTAAGCTGCGACGGGAGCGAAGAAGGTTTTTCTCTGTTCCTTATCTGGTTTCTTCGCATTACTTCTTTGGCTGTCCCTATTTGTTCTTCTGTGAAATAGGTGGAATCTCCCATCTGATTGATCTGGTTCATCATTTCAGTATAAAACTCTTTCATTTTTCCCGGGTTTGGAATAGCAAAAAGCTGAACAGGGCCGACATACTTATTGGTTGAATAACTGAGATCCGCATAAGATGCAAGGCCTTTATCGATCAGTGCCTGCTGCCATTTGGACGAATTCAAACGAAGAATGGTGGAAAAGACATCGGCAATAACTGTGGCGGCAGAGTCTTTTCTGAAATCCGGACCGTGCCATTGCAGCATTACATAGGGGGTCTGCGAAATAGATAATTCATCAATAAAAAAATCCGATTTCTTCAGTGCCGGGAATTCAGGTATCTGGTATTTTTCATGTGGATTGAATTCACTGGCTTTCCAGTCTGCAAAGATCTTTTCAGCCAGTTCAAATGCTTCCTCATGTTGCACATCGCCACAGATAACAAGTATAGAATTATTCGGATAGTAATACTTGTCTTTAATGATCATCATTTTTTCCGGTGTGGCAGTATTGATCACATCATGCTCCCCGATAGGATTTTTCCGGGTGAACAAATCACCCCAGCATCTTTTCTGAACTTCAATCCATAATTGAAACCCCGGGTCACTTTCTCCCCGTTGAAATTCCCCGTCAACCACCTGTCTTTCTTTTTGCATATCCTCTGTTCTGTAAATGGGGAAACGAATGGCAGCATTCATAAACTGCAGTCCTGCCAGCAGGCTATCTTTATCAAAAGTGAAAAAATAATTTACCCTTTCTACATCTGTGGTTCCATTCCATACCATCCCAAGTTCCTCTGTACGATGGATAAATTTTTCCTGGTCAGGATAATCTTTATTGGCCTTAAAGAACATATGTTCAAATAAATGAGAAAGTCCGCTGTATTCAGGTCCTTCAGTATAAGCTCCGTTTTTCACAGCTATTTCAATAGTGGCAAGCGGGACTTTATGGTTTTCAATCACTACGACTTCCAGTCCGTTTGGCATCTTTTGCCAGTAATAATCTCCCGGAAGTCGTGGCTGTGCTGATGCAACCATCGCTGGCATGAATAAGAGAAGGCAGATCCATTTTCTTATCATAAATTATCTTTTTATGAATGATTTAAGGGCATCAATTTACAGCAGTTACAGTTATTAATAAAACAGTTTGAGAAGAATTATTTTTTGTGGTGGTTTGCAGGAAAAGCGGTGCTAACTGCTGATATCCGACCAGTTTATTTTTTTAGATCAACATCAGAATGATCAGAATGCCAGATATTGGTAAACTCTCCAATGATGGCTTTCCCATTTTCAAAATCCAGGCGATGCAATTTTAGTTTGTCAATATCTGCCTGCAGTACTTTGCGGTGCATGGGATGTAAGGTGCTGCCTTTTGTGCCAGCCGGTTTATCAGGTTCATACTGATACTGCGGGTCAACCTAAATTAAATGCCTCAGTAGTAAAGCTGCAATAGTCAGAAGCATTTTTTTTATCGCACAAAGTGCCATTTTTCAGCCTGGCATAATCTGAATAAGAGGAAAACTCCCATTCAGATAGTTGGGCAACAAGCCTTGCCTTGAGTGGATTTTGATGGATATATTTAAAACAGGTCTGATAGTAATCCTCAATTTTTTATTTCTTTCAGCATTTACTTCAATTGCTGACAGACATTTTACTTTGGTTGTTTTGACGGAATACTGAATCGGTTTGCGCGTAATTATTGTTATAAACCCTGGCATAGCCGCTTAACAGCTTTCTGAAGCTGTTTGTTACTGGGTCTAAAAAAATTCCTCCCTGTTTTTTCTTTTTAGCGACACGGTCATCTGTTAATATCATAAAATGAAAATGATTGGGCATCAAACACCAGGCAATGCTATTACAACAAAGAGGAAACAACTTCCTGTAAAGTGTCAGAAAGGCATAATAATCCCTGCGGTTGTGAAAAATTGTTTGTCTGTTTTTTCCCTGGTTGTATACATGGTATATGTTGTTTGGAAGAAAATTCATTTCACAGGTTTTTAATGGTCAGACCCAATGGGGTCAGACCAGGTTAGTTCCTGATTGGCCTTCCACTTTTCAACACACTCTGTATCCTTTCCAGTGTTTTCTTTTCACCGCAAAGAGAAAGAAATGCTTCTCTTTCCAGGTCAAGTAAATATTGCTCAGAAACCAATGTTGGTTCACTTAGATCGCCACCACACATCACATATGCCAGCTTCTTAGCAACAACAGCATCATGTTCCGTTGCATAATTGGCCGTCTTCATCGCATGAATGCCGGAGTATAAAGCGCCGAGTGCAGAACGTCCCAATACCTTCACATCTTTTCGCTGAACAGGAGCCGTATAGCCGCTATCAAAAATCTCACTCACCGATTTTTTTGCTTCAGCAATTCTTCGTCCCTGGTTCATCACAATTTCATCCAATCCTTTCCTGTAAACACCAATGCTAAAACCTTCATGTGCTGAAGTGGCCACTTTAGCTGTCGCAATGGAAAGGAACCGGTTCTTCAATGTAATGGTTTCCGGTTCATCTTCATGCATTTCATCAGATGCCCGCAATACAAATTCTTTGGTGCCACCACCGCCGGGTATCAAGCCAACGCCTAATTCAACCAATCCTGTATATGTTTCAGCAGCAGGGCAGCATTTGTCGGAATGCAAACTCAACTCACAGGCGCCGCCCAAAGCCAAACCATGCGGAGCAGTAACAACCGGCACGGACGAATACCTTACCCTCATCATCGTATTCTGGAACATACGGATGGCCATGTCGAGTTCATCATATTCCTGGTCAATGGCCAGCATAAAGATCATCCCAACATTGGCGCCTGCGGAAAAGTTGGCTCCTTCGTTGGCAATGACAAGTCCTTTATAATTTTTCTCTGCTTTGTCAATGGCTGTTTGAATGCCACTCAAAACATCACCGCCAATGCTTCCCATTTTGGTGAACCATTGCAGACCGAGGACATCATCACCCAGATCATACAAGCAGCAAACACCGTTTTTCCAGATCTGTTTCTCGGTGTAATTACTCATGACAATAAATGCGGCCCCCCCACCCCCCGAAGGGGGGATTAAGGAACCCGAAAGTAGAGAGTAACTTAAACGGATACCATTTTCTACTTTGTAAAATGATTTAATTCCCTTGCTCAACATTTCATCAACCCACGGAGCCACCGCATATCCTGCATCCCGCATCGCTTTTACTGTTTTCTCCACACCCAATACATCCCAGCTTTCAAAAGCACCGATCTCCCAGCCGAAACCGGCCATCATCGCATCATCCACACGGTACAACTCATCGCTGATCTCAGGAATGCGGTGGGAGATATAAGAGAACAAACCATAATGAAAAAGGCGATAGAATTCTCCGGGTTTATCCTGACCGGAAACCAGCATTTTTAATCTTGTATATAAATCATCAATAGGTTTTGCTGCTTCGAGTGCGGCAAACTTTGGTTTCACTCTCGGTCCATATTCCATCGTATCAAGATTCAGGGTTAATATTTCCTTTTCACCGGCAGTCCCCTTTGTCTTTTTGTAAAACCCCTGACCTGTTTTATCACCCAGCCAGTTATTGGCGATCATTTTATCAAGCCATGCGGGGATTTTGAAATTATCTATTGCTTCATCGTTCGGACAATTCTCAACAACACCATTTGCTACTTTCACCAATGTATCCAGGCCTACCACATCTCCTGTCCGGAATGTGGCAGATTTGGGACGGCCAAGGATTGGACCAGTCAATGCATCAATTTCATCAATACTAAGCTTCAGTTTCTCCTTTACATTCATGATGGCCATCATGCCAAATACACCGACACGGTTGGCGATAAAAGCAGGAGTGTCTTTGCATAACACAGTTGTTTTACCCAAATACAGATCGCCATAGCTCATCAGAAAGTCAACGATCTCCGGATCGGTGTGTGGTGTTGGAATGATCTCCAGCAATCTTAAATACCGCGGGGGATTAAAAAAATGTGTGCCGCAAAAATGTTTTTTGAAATCATCGCTTCTTCCTTCCGCTATCATATGGATGGGAATGCCGGATGTGTTGGATGTAATAAGTGTTCCGGATTTGAGATATTTCTCAACCTGTTCAAATACTTTCTGTTTGATGTCCAGTCTTTCCACCACTACTTCGATCACCCAGTCACAGCCGGCGATATCTTTCATGTTGTCTTCAAAGTTGCCGGTAGTTATTTTTTTCACCACATCTATATGAAAAACAGGAGAGAGATTTGATTTAATGGCAGCTGCTAATGCATCATTCACAATTTTGTTTCTTTCAACTGGTTTCGCATCTGCCGGTAAATCTTTCGGTACAATATCTAATAATAACACCTGCACACCAATGCCTGCAAAGTGACAGGCTATCCTTGAACCCATTACACCGCTACCTAAAACGGCTACTTTTTTAATAGCTCTTTTTGACATAAAGAAGAATTAGTTAGTTATGCAACTAATTGGTTAACGAAGATAGGAGATTTTGGGATGAGGAAAGGCATACGTTATTCTCCCGCCATCACAAATGCTCCCCAGGTATAAGGATGCTTATATTTTTTTTGATTATAATTAGCTCACATTCGATCCCGGTACCACTACATTCTCAGGTCTTAGCAATTGTAATTTTCCATCGCTGTCTTCCGCAGTCAATACCATACCCTGGCTTTCGATGCCTTTCATTTTGCGGGGAGCAAGATTGGTGACAACGATCACTTGCTTGCCAACAACTTCTTCTGAAGTATAATGCAGAGCAATCCCGGAAATGATGATTCTTTTTTCAGTGCCCAGGTCTACTTCTAGTTTCAAAAGCTTATCGGCCTTTTCTACTTTTTCGCAGGCAGTTACCGTACCAACTTTCAATTCCAGTTTTGCAAAATCATCATAGACGATCTCGGGTTTACCGTTTTTTTTCGTTTCTTCCATTGGTTTTTCCTCCTTTTTTATCAGCCCTGTTTTTAGTTTCTCAATTTGAAAATTTATTTCTTCATCTTCAATTTTTCTGAATAATAATTGCGGCTCTCTCAAATTATATCCAACACTCAGTAGTTTCAGCTTACCTGCATTTTCCCAGTCCAGCATTTTATCCACCACTTTCATCATGTGCAGCATTGTCTTTGCAGTGTTAGGTAAAAATGGATTGATGAGAATAGCAAGGTTAGCGGTAAGCTGCAGACAAATATGTAAACAGTTATCAATATTTTTTTGAGCATCCGGGTTTTCAGGCAATTGTTTGGCAACAATCCAGGGTTCTTTTTTCTGCATATACTGATTGCCTTTGCGGGAAAGGTCTATAACTTCAAACAATGCTTCCCTAAACTTATATTGCTCTAAAAGACTTTCAATTTTTGGTTTTGCATTTTCAATTTCTGCGATCAAGGCCTTATCATTTTCATCCAGAATGTCTGTAAGCAATGGCGGAACTTTGCTGTTGCAGAGTTTGTGCATGAGCACCCAGGTGCGGTTTACAAAATTGCCAAAAATGCTTACCAGTTCACTGTTCACTGCGTCCTGAAAACCTTTCCAGATAAATTCACTGTCTTTTGTTTCCGGCGCTATTTGTGTCAGATAAAAACGCAGCATATCCACGCATTGCCCACCGCCGTTTTCTTTTTTTATAAAGTCATTGATATAATCTCTCATATCAAGCTTCCAATTGCGACTGGTACTCATCTTATCGCCTTCCAAATTGAGGAACTCATTAGCTGGAACATTATCAGGTAAAATATTTCCGTGCAGTTTCAGCATCACGGGGAAGATGATGCAATGAAAGACGATATTGTCTTTGCCGACAAAGTGAACCAGTTTGGTTTCTTTATCATACCAATAAGGTATCCATGCTGCTTCGCCATCGGGCAGCTTCTTTTTATTATCTATTGCCCATTGTTTGGTAGCGCTGATATAACCTATCGGGGCATCGAACCATACATATAGAACTTTTCCATGTGCATTAGTCAAGGGAATTTTCACTCCCCAGTTCAAATCTCTTGTTACTGCTCTTGACTGAAGGCCACCTTCAATCCAGCTTTTACATTGGCCAACTACTGATATTCGCCAGTCATCTTTATGTTCTTCCAGTATCCATTTCCGGAGAAATTCTTCATGTTTGCCCAATAGCAAATACCAATGTGTTGTTTTTTTCTTTACAGGGGGCTTTCCGCTTAATGTGCTTACAGGATTAATGAGTTCATCAGGACTTAATGTTCTGCCGCAGTTCTCACATTGATCGCCATAAGCCCTGTCGCTGCCGCAATTAGGGCAAGTGCCTTTTATATACCGGTCGGCTAAAAATGTTTTGGCTGCTTCATCAAAATATTGTTCCGTCTCTTTTGTTTCTAATTCGCCTGCATCATTCAGTTTGGTAAAGAATTCCTGTGCTGTTTCATGGTGCAGCGGGTCTGATGTGCGGTGATAAATATCAAAGCTCATACTCAGGTCTTCAAAGTCCTGTTTCATTGCTTCATGATATTTATCTATAATAGCTTTTGGAGTTATTCCTTCTTTGGCTGCCTGTATGGGAATGGCAGTGCCATGCTCATCACTGCCGCAAACAAATACCACATCTCTTTTTTGTGCCCGCAGGTAGCGAACATAGATATCCGCAGGTATATAGGCGCCGGCCAGGTGCCCCACATGCTTCAATCCGTTGGCATAAGGAAGTGCAGAAGTAACTAAATATCGTTTTGGATCGGTCATGTATAAATCCTGCCTTTGATGCCAGCAAAAATACCGTAATGAAAGTCATTGCCCAAAATGGTTGAATTCAGATAACTTTAGGGTTTATTAAATATTTATGATAAAAATCCCTCCATACTTACAAAAAGGCGATTGTATTGGCATCGTTTGCCCATCAGGAGCCATGCCGGTTGAAAGAGTCTCTGAATGCATCAGAATGCTGAATGAAGATTGGGGCTTTACTACTAAAGTTGGCAAGACGATTGGTAACAAGTTCAATTATTTTTCGGGCACAGATAAAGAACGATTAGCCGATCTCCAGCAAATGCTGGATGATGATGAAGTGAAAGCGGTGCTTTGTGCAAGAGGTGGCTATGGCCTAGGCCGCATCATTGACAGAATTGATTTTAAGAAATTCATGAAACAGCCAAAATGGATCATTGGGTACAGTGATATTACTGTTTTGCATTCACATCTCTATTCCAATTATTATATTTCTTCACTTCATTCACCAATGGCGGGAGCTTTTAATGATGACGGTTATAAAAATGAATTTGTACAATCGTTGAAAAATGCACTGGAAGGAAAAAAACTGAAGTACACATGCCCGGTTCATAAGTTTAACAGAAAAGGCGAAGCTATTGGAGAACTGATAGGCGGCAATCTTGCCTTGCTTGCTCACCTCGTAGGAACTGATTCAGATATTAAAACAAGAGGCAGGATTGTGTTTATTGAGGATGTAGGCGAATATCTTTATAATATTGATCGTATGATGTATCAATTAATGCGAAGCGGAAAACTATCCAAACTCGCCGGATTGATTGTTGGCGGTTTTACAGATTCAAAAGATACAGAAACTCCTTTCGGACAAACGGCATATGAGATCATCAGGGATATTGTGAAAGATTATGATTACCCTGTTTGTTTTGATTTTCCTGTCAGTCATACCGACAGAAATTACGCTTTGAAAATTGGAATAGGATACAAATTAAAGATTACAAAAAGTAAAGTATTGCTGGAAGAATAGGACATAATATATTAAATTGATAAACCTTGCTCCATGAAAAATTGGTTTTCGATTTTATATTCCGGGCTTATTCCTGTTGGTTCTTTCTAATCGGTCGATCCCTGCGGTTATTCCGACACCAGGACTTACAGAATATCCTTCTGTTTTAATGGCTGAGAAAAATGGTAGGATAAGATATTATCAAAAAGGGGAAGCTGTTAAGGCTGAGTTAAACAACAAGGCTGAAAAACAAAAAATAAAAGGATTTATCACCAGGATCAGCGCTGATTCCGTTGAAATAAGTTCTTTTGGAAAAAGCAGAATCAGCCAATCTATCTCCATAGCATCCATCATTAGCCTGACACAATTAAAAAGAAAGGAACGAAAAGCAGCCGGTATCATTGCAGGTATTATTGCTGTTGCAATCGGGATTCTGGCAATAACATCAAAGGGAACTCTTTTTGATTCAGCATGGGCTTTTGCAGTCATCGGTATCCCTGCGTTAGCCGCAGGATATGGTTTGTTGTTATACGTTTTTGGGAACCTATGTAGTACAGTGGCTTAACAAAAGTTCAATCAAGAAAAGGTGGAAGTTCTATTCAGGTAATCCCAAACCTGTAGCCAAAGGATTTTTGTTTCGTTTATTCCGCTGATAAAACAGGAACCTCAGTTTTTTTGAAAATAACGATTAATGACTTAATAAAGAATCTAGTTTTCCAGTCACTTCTTTGAACGTATATAAATTATTGTGACCAGCTCCCTGTACTGTAATGAATTCGTCTGCTTGTTTCAAAAATGGGTTCAATCTTTTTGCATTTTTATAAGTCACCAACCTGTCTTTTGTTCCCTGAAAAATGGTGACCGGTGCAGAAACATTTTTCAGGTATTCATAAGTGGGCAGATCATAGTGCAACATCCATCTTGCCGGGTATATCGGTAGGTAATGGCTTACTACAGATGGGAAATCATAATATGGTGTTTCCAGTATCAGCCTTTTGCAATCCCTGATAGAAGCAAGTTGTGAAGCGATCCCGGTTCCCATGCTTTTGCCATAAATAATAATGCTGTCAGCAGCAAAACGTTTGATTGCTATTTTATAAACCTGCAGTGCCCAATCATATAGTTTTTTTTCTGTCAGTTTACCTGTGCTTTTGCCAAAGCCCGGATAATCAATCATCAGCACCTGATAGCCATGCCGGGTGAAATAAGGGATGTATTTGGAATACCAGGAAATATTCCGTTTATTTCCATGAAAATAAAGGACAACTCCCCTTGTCACCGTATCCGTTACCGAAAAATCAACCAGGTTTAATGTATCTTTTTCGTTAATGGCAATGCTGATGTCTCTATGTGGCTCTGGGAAGCTGTAATTATGATCCTGTTTCAGTGTCACCGGGTGAAAAAGAATATAATCCTGCAGGAAATATAACGCCACGCCTCCAACTACATAGATGATGAATATAGTCCAAAGCCATTTGAATACTTTTTTCTTTTTCATGAATTGCAAAGATGAAAATAAAAAGCACATGACAGGCATGTGCTTTTTTATGTCGGGTAAGTCCCAGCCTAATACCGACTGAAGTAGTTTTTGATACGGTACAATGTGTTATTATTGATTTCTTCCATCAGGCATCGTATTATTTCTTCTTCATGAGGCGGTTGTTCCTGCCTGCGGTTTATAAGTTGTTTGTCGTTATCGCTTAAAGCTCTTTCGTCTCCTGTAAATGAAGCAAATTCAGTATCCCAATGATAATCGGCATTTATATTATTACTCCACCACCAACGACCTTCTCCATCTCTGACATTGATCTGCAGCGTTGCATCAGAACGCATGGTCCGTCTTGTTGTGATAATGGTAGCATATACTTTTCCGTATTTTTTTAATATGGAGTTGGGGCGATATACTATTTCTTTTATTACTACTTCTTTTGAAACCTGCCTGTTGCTCTTGTTATCAAAATAGCGTCCGATGTTCAATGTGGCCAATCGCATATCCACTAACTGATCAGCCCGCACATGATTACTCCTTGCTTCCCATTCAGAATATAATTTAAGAAACTCATTCCCGGTATTATATCTCAGGTTCTGCAGCAATCTTTCGTCGGGGCTTTGAAAATTGTTATACGAGCTGTACCGGTAACCATATTGCCGCTCCATTGGAAGGATGACAATATTGGTTACAGCATATTCATACGCTTCATTCATTTTTTGAACAATGTCCCTGTTTCCGGGTTTCAGCCTTTCTGCCACCTGAAATTCTTTGTAAGCATTGCGGTAGCTCTGTTTGTCATAGCGCTGTATAAAGGCAAGCCCACGTTCGTAACGTACATCACCTGCTTTGTCGGCGTAAGTAGTGAGATAGGAAGAATAATCAATCAGATGAACGATCCTCTAAACTGAAGGCACTTTGCGGATAGCATCATACATCCGTTGCAATGCAGCATATTCATTGTACATCCATTCCCATTTTAATTCATTACTACTTCCGGCATTATTTCTTATCCTGCTTTCATGGTCATCTACTGCATAGCGGTATGAACTTTGAATAATGTCAATAAGTTTAGGATCATCAGGATCTTTCTGCAGTTTTTTAGCGGCCAGTTCCACTGCATCATCATAGTTACCTTTTTCCTACAGCTTACTGGCTGTTTTGCATGATGCTAAGAAAATAAGGATGGAAATAAAAAGTAAAGTGTAAAATTTTATTTTCATAAGCGCCTCCTTTACATGCATAACGTTCAAATACCATTCCGGTTAACAGGAACTCTTATCAATTAGACAATTCTTAACAGGAGGGGAATAGCAGGTGACCTAAGATAATATCCGTCTTCTTACATTTGAACTTATGCTCTATTTATTATCAGTATTTAAGTATATCCCGGATAAAATTGTGATATTCATCAAACGAAGGCAGATTATTATGCCTGCCGCCGTGTATCCGGATCAGGGTAATTTTCGCGGTATTTTTCTTTTGTAATGCCTCGCTATGCCGGATAGGTATCAGCCAGTCTTTAGTGCCGTGAATGATATAGGTATGGCATTTCACACCTGTTATCCATTTATCTGTACGAAGATGATACCGCAATACAATTCGTACAGGGAGTATTGGGAGGAACCGTTCAATCACTCTTAAGAAATTGAAATACGGGGCATCCAGTATCAGGTATCGGGGATTATTATCGGAAGCAAGTTTCGTAGCGAACCCACTTCCCATACTCCGGCCATAAACAATCAGGTGGTCTTCAGCATATTTTTCTTTCAGCCTGTTGTACACAAACTGCATATCGTTGAGCATTTGCTTTTCGCTTCTTTTTCCGGTGCTTTTTCCAAATCCCCGGTAATCCACCAGTACTACATCGTAATCATAGCGGTAAAAGTCTTTGGCATATCTGGCCCAGCCTTTTATACTTCTGGTATTTCCATGAAAGTATAATATCAGCCCTTTAGGGTTTTGCCTGAAAAAATGTAATCCATTGATCCGCACCCCGGGTTCTATATCGAAAAAGTATTCTTCGAACGGGACATCATATTTAAATCTGAAATCCTGCTTAAGCTTTTCGGGTTTGAAAATTAATTTCTCCTGCAGCAAATAAGCAAGAACAGAAAGTATAATAATACCCCCAATAATATACCAGATAAAAACAGGCAAGCTTGGCTTTTGCCCTTCAAGATAGTTTTGTTTGGAAAAAATGCAAAACCTGTTTAGTTCTCCACTCTTTTTAATTTCAGGTTGGTTACAGGCCGCACAATGAGTGGAAATTTTTCAATAGTAACATTGGCTGCATCAAGACCGAATCCTTTTTCTTCAGAAAGGCTGTGCTCTTTAAGCCAGAAATGCAGTCTCATGATTACTCTTTCAAAGAATGGCAATTCATTATCCTGGCTCAGGTATTTTTCCATTACGATGAACTGAAAATCTCCGATAGTGTTGCTATTGGCAAGACTTTCATATCGGCTGATGATATTAACCTCTTTATTGGCAACCAGATCTTCTACTACTTTCCGGAACATCAGGTTGATCCTTGGCTCCATACGAAAACCAAGCCTGAAATCAACCCGGATAATATCATTTGGAATGATATGTTCAACTTTATACTCACAAGTATAGGGATCATCGACGGTGTCAACATGAACGAACCAGTAAATATCGGCTCTCTTTGGTTTTTTATTTAAGATGGAATAAATAACCTTATGCTCAATTTCTTTTGGATTATTGGCACTGGTGAGATATACAAGGTGAGTAGCATATTTTGGAACCGACTTATCATTACTCAGCTCCTGTATTTTGGGTACATAATGTTCCATTCGTACAAACTCCACATAGCGGTTCTTGATCTTCCTTGCCCTGTACCATATATACATTACAGCAAATAATAAACCACCAACAACGAGAGCTACATAACCGCCATGCGGGAATTTTTCAAGATTTGCTATCAAAAAACTGAGCTCTATGCTTAGATATACAGCAAGATAAACGTATATCCAGAAAGCTTTTGCCCGTTGTGTTATGAGATAATTAGCAAACAGAATGGATGTTGCGATCATGCATAGGGTGATGGCCAGACCATAAGCCGCTTCCATATTTGTTGACTTTTGGAAGTACAATACAATGCCTGTGCAACCGAGGAAAAGAAGAAGGTTTACACCTGGAACGTATAACTGGCCTCTTTCTTCCGTGGGGTATGTTAGACGGAGTTTAGGCCAGAGATTAAGCCGCATGGCTTCACTTATTAATGTAAAGGAGCCGGATATGAGTGCCTGGCTTGCAATAATAGCAGCTGAAGTGGCAATAATAATTCCAATTAGCTTAAAATCCTGTGGCATTACCCCATAAAAAGGATTGAAAACACCACTATTGATCATATCGGTAGTAATGGATTGACCATTATAATTGGCCAGTATCCAGGCACCTTGGCCCAGGTAATTCAGGATAAGACAGGTTTTTACAAATATCCATGAGTAGCGAATATTGTCTTTACCACAATGTCCCAGATCGGAATATAATGCCTCTGCCCCGGTAGTACAGAGAAATACAGCCCCTAGTATGTAAAATCCTTTTGGATAAGTTGAAAGCAATTCTATCGCATAATGAGGACTAAATGCTTTAAGAATTCCAATGTCATCAAATAAATGAAGTGAACCCATGGTAGCCAACATAAGGAACCATATCATCATCACAGGACCGAATAGTTTGCCAATAGAAGCAGTGCCAAACTGCTGCAAAAAGAAAAGTACTGTAAGAATGCCCAAAACAATTAAAACAATTGTCCAGTCGCCAATATCATTGAATGCTGGTATCTGCCGGAGGCCTTCTACCGCTGATGTAACTGAAATTGGAGGAGTGATCATTCCATCTGCAATAAGAGCAGCACCACCCAACATGGCAGGAATGACAAGCCATTTCTTTTGTCTCCTTACTAGGGCAAACAATGAAAAAATTCCCCCCTCACCTCTGTTATCAGCCCTTAGGGTCAGGATAACATACTTTATAGTAGTTTGAAGTGTAAGTGTCCAGATAATACAGGATAATGCTCCTAAGATGAGTTCTTCAGTAATTTTTTTATCCTTGGTGATGGCGTTCAATACATACAGAGGTGATGTGCCAATATCTCCGTAAATAATTCCAAGGGCAATAATTAACCCTGCCGCTGTGACTCTGTTGGTCGGTATTTTCACTTTTTGGAAGTTGTGGTTTTTTTTCCTGGCTTGCCCGCCGAAGCATTTGCGTAGGCGGGTACAGATTGTTGATTTCTGCAAAAGGTTGCCGCAAAGGTATAAGCAAAAATCAATTAGAACGAATAAACGGCCAAATCTTTGCCGCTTATCCTTTTTTTGATGGGGATAAGTGATGCCGAAAGACATTTTATCCTGTTTTTAAAATGGTTTAATGTAATCTTTATTTGCCCTGCATCGGATAAAATAATTAAAATGACTTTGCAGCGAAATTGGTAACTTTAATAAGCGAAAAATTAAAATATTATGTGGTGCAGAAGATGTTTATTGATCCTGATATACTCTTTTTTATGGTTCTTTTCTTTTTCGCAAAGGATTGTTTACTCGGAACCTGATAAAGACGATACACGACGCATGAATTTCGAGATAGCTGGAAAGATCAATGGAAATTTTCTTATTTATAAGAACACCCGTGTCAACAAGCATATTATTTCCGTGCTCGATAACGATATGAAAGAAGTAGCTTCTGCAGAACTTGATTTTTTGCCTACCAACGACAGGATGATCAATGTAGATTTTTTCCCCTACCCCGATTATTGTTATACCATATTTCAATACCAAAAAAAGAATGTGGTGTACTGTATGGCTGCCAAGATCGACGGAATGGGGAAAAAGATTGGTGAAGTTGCTGAACTGGACACGACTCATATAGGGTTTGCTGCCAACAACCGCATATACACAGTAATTACCAGTGAGGACAAGAATAGGATCATGGTCTTCAAAATAAACAGCCGTAATAAACAATTATATATTCTTTCAACTGTTTTGCTGAATGATAGACTGGAAACACTGAAGAAAAGCAGATTGTCCATTAAAATGGAGGATAGAAATGAATACCTGAGTGACTTTTCACTGGATAATGATGGTGATATGGCCTTTTCAAGGTTTTTCAGAAACAGCAATGATAATATCAGCAATGCAACACTGATGATCAAAAGTGCTGGCGCAGATTCTCTGATCATGCAAACATTAAATATTGAAAAAACATGGCTTGATGAAATTCACATTAAACCGGATAACAATAACAAACGGTATCTTTTTACTTCTTTTTATGTAAAAGAACGCCGGGGTAATATAGATGGCTATTATTATTATGTATGGGATAAACTTTCTGCAAAACCTGTTTTGGAAGGTACAAGTGCTTTTTCAGAAGAGATACGAAGAGAGGCAAGGGGAGATGCAGGAATTAAGACTGCTTTTAATGACCATTTTATCCGGAATGTGATTATCCGGAAAGATGGCGGATTCATAATTGGGAGTGAATGTTATTTTACAACCTCCCGTTTCAACAACTGGAATCGCTGGGATTATCTGTACAGATCCTCTTACCTGAATTCGTATGATTATTATTATTCTCCCTATTATAACAATTTCTGGTGGAGTGGTAACCGTTTCAGCAATCAGGCTGTCAGACACCATGCAGATAACATTGTTGTCCTGTCATTTGACAGCAAAGGACAGCAGGAATGGAATAATGTAATGGGTAAAAGCCAGTATGATGATGAGTCGGATAATCTGCTTTCCTATCAAATGATGAATACTGGTGGCCAGCTGCATTTTTTATTTAATCTGCAGGAAAGAAGAAGTAATCTGCTTACTGATTTCAGCATTGCACCCGATGGCCAGCTTACCAGAAACCCTACACTTAAAAATCTTGATAAGGGCTATGATTTCATGCCCAAGTATGCCAAGCAAGTGGGGGTCCGGCAAATGATCGTTCCCTGTCAATACCGTAATTATATTTGCTTTGCCAAAATAGAATATAACTAAACCCAATTTTGTCCATTATCCGTGATCGCTATATTTAAACAAGAGACACCAGCCAATATTTTCTTATTGCTGGTTTTTGCTGTGCTTATCAAGTTGCCTATGTTCCTGTACCCTCATGCAGCAATTACAAAACCGGGAGACAGCACTTTATATAAAGTCATCAGTGAATTTATCAGCCCTTTCAGTAAAACCATTCCTGTAATATATCCCGTTCTTGCTTTTGTTTTGTTATTTGTTCAGGCTATTATGCTCACCCGTTTTATGAATGCACAACGTATGATAAGCCTGCAGGGTTATTTGCCGGGAGTGGCTTATTTGCTGGTCACTTCTTTGCTTCCCGAGTGGAATTATTTTTCAGCGCCATTAATAGTAAATACCATTTTGTTGTTTGTGCTTATAGCTTTATTCAAAACTTACAATCAGCAGGATATCAGAGGTTTAGTTTTTAACATCGGACTGGCGCTGGGTGTTGTTTCATTTCTTTTTTTCCCTGCATTCTCTTTTATTGTATGGATTTTGTTTGCCCTGGCCGTTATGCGCCCCTTCCGGTTAAATGAATGGTTACTTTGTATTATTGGTTTTACAACTCCTTTCTATTTCTATTCGGTTTATCTTTTTATTGCAGGGCAATGGGACTGGCAAAATCTGTTGCCGCACTTTTCCATTGGTATGCCTGCAATCAAACAATCGGCATGGCTTGCAGGCAGTGCTTTTCTGATTGCATTGCCTTTTATTACAGGCGGATACCTGGTTCAGGATAGCTTAAGAAGGATGCTGATACAGGTTAGGAAAGGATGGAGTCTCCTGTTATTATTTCTTTTAGGCGCTTTTTTCTTACCATTTGTAAACAGCGGAGATAGTTTTGAAAACTGGATATTAACAGCAATCCCCTTTGCGGCTTTTCATGCTTCTACTTACCTGTATTCATCATTCAGGATTTTTCCCATGACAATTTTCTGGCTTAGTGTGGCATTTATTTTGGCCTGGCAGTATTACGGTCCTGGTTGGTAATAGATTGAGGGCAGTTGCTTTTCTTGTTTTACCTTTGTCCTTTATTACCTGAAAAATTCAATATGAAATTTGGCGTTGTTGTATTTCCCGGTTCCAATTGCGACAGAGATATGTATGATGCTTTGAAATATGACCTTGGGCAAGATGTAACTATGCTTTGGCATAAAGACCGGGATCTGAGCAATTTCAACACGGAAGATTGCATCATACTTCCGGGAGGCTTTTCTTATGGCGATTATTTACGATGTGGGGCTATTGCTCGTTTCAGCCCGATGATGCAAAGCGTAATTGAATTTGCCAATGCGAAAGGAAAGGTTTTTGGTGTTTGTAACGGGTTTCAGATTTTATGCGAATCACATCTTTTACCAGGGGCTTTACTTCGCAATGGCCACCAGCAATTTGTTTGCAAAAATGTTTTTATTACCAACGATTCAGGCAAGGTTTATAAGATACCCGTTGCTCATGGTGAAGGGAGATATTATGCTGATGAGAAAACGTTGGACGAACTGGAAACCAACGGGCAGGTCATTTTTTATTATTGTGATGAAAATGGAAACAGGGCCATAGAGGCCAACCCTAATGCATCGACCCGTAATATTGCTGGAATTTGTAATGTAAATCGTAATGTATTTGGTATGATGCCGCATCCTGAAAGGGCCTGTTCAGGCATTTTAAGCAATACCGATGGCCAGGAGATTATTAAAACATTACTGATGGCTGAGCAACTGGTTTGCTAAAACAGGCATCTTATCACCAGATTTTCCGGTTTTGTCACATTCATTACATATGTATTCACGCCGGGTATCTAATTTTGGGCTGTAAAAAATTTTAACAGTTGTATAAGGCTTTAAAAAAAATTTTGGACAGAACTTATGGCAACTTTTAAAAAAATATTGATACTTACAATTGTTTCTTTCCTTGCAGTAAGCAGTCAAGCACAGTTGAATCCTGTTACATGGAGCTTCAGTGCTGTGAAGACCAGTGATAAGATGTATGAGGTTCATATGAAAGCCACCATTCAGGATGGGTGGCATCTGTATTCGCAAAAACAACCTGCTGATGCTATTGCAATTCCAACTGAATTTGTAGTTAATCCTAACCCTCTTTTTTCTTTGGAAGGGAAAGTAAAAGAGGTTGGGAAAATGGAAGTGATGAATGATAAAGAGCTGGGTGTTTCTGCCAATCAGTATGCTGTAACGGTTGATTTTGTGCAGAAGATAAAACTAAAATCCAATGTAAAAACTAGTTTCAATGGCACGGTAGAATACCAGACCTGTGATGATAAAAAATGCCTGCCGGCAAAAAAAGTTAATTTCAGTATTGCAATAAAATAGCCGGTGAATTGATAATTTTCATACAACGGGTTCTTTAAGGAACTCGTTTGTTTTTATAAAAGAAATAATGGTTACCAAAAAGCTGCTCATTCTTCTTATTTCCTGTATGCTGGTAAACAGCCAGGTGTTTTCACAAGACAGTTCCGACGCTATTCACAATTGGAATATTAGCAGTAAGAAGATTAGTGATGGAAAATATGAATTGACTTTTGCAGGTACTGTCACCGGCGGCTGGCAGGTATATTCTCCCAATCAAACATTGCTGGATGTAGCAACTACAGAGCTTAAATTTCCTGATTCATCAGTTGTTCAGGTAGGAAATTTTTCGATTGGAACCAGTGCAAAAGAAATTCCCAGTCAAGTCTTTGAAAATACAAAAGTGAAGGTTTTTGAATCAGAGCTTCAATGGAAGGCAATAATCAGCATCAAAGGAACAGTTCCGGCAAAACTTCAGGGCTCACTTTATTATACTTACGGCAGAAATGATGAATATTATCCTTCCACAGTTTATCCATTCGTAGTTGAGTTGGAAGGCGGGATTCAGGCAACCGGGCTGAAAATTTCTTCCATTGATATCAATAATCCAGTTAATGACTGTGGTGATGAGGGAACAAAAAATAAAAGCCTGATGACAATTTTTTTATTGGGTTTACTTGGAGGATTAATTGCCCTTCTTACTCCTTGTGTTTTCCCCATGATACCGGTAACTGTTACTTTTTTTACAAAAAAATCAACCAATAAACAAAAAGGCATAACTAATGCTTTCTTCTACGGGTTATTTATCTTTTTGATCTATGTATTGATCACATTGCCTTTTCATGTGGCCGGCAAAGCCATCAGCCCGGAAATATTCAATAATATTTCCACTAACGTCTGGTTGAATCTTTTCTTTTTTGCAGTATTTATCTTTTTTGCTCTTTCTTTCTTCGGCATGTTCGAGATAGGACTACCGGCAGGATTAGCCAACAAAATGGACTCAAAGTCAGGACTTGGAAACATAGGCGGCATTTTCTTTATGGCCGCAACACTGGCTATTGTTTCTTTTTCTTGTACCGGTCCTATTTTAGGAACATTATTGGTTGGTGTAGCTGACCAGGGAGCATTGCCCCTTACAGTTGGCGCTGCAGGATTCGGTGTAGCACTCGGATTACCTTTTGCCTTATTTGCGATGTTTCCTAATTGGTTACATTCTTTACCAAAGTCCGGCGGCTGGATGACGGATGTAAAAGTGGTGCTTGGTTTTTTAGAACTGGCACTGGCAGTAAAATTTCTTTCCAATGCTGACCTTGTGAAACAATGGGGTTTATTGAAAAGAGAAATATTTATTGGGTTATGGGTCTTATTTGGATTGCTTACTGTTTTGTATCTCATCGGGGTACTAAGAGTGAAGAACAGCAGTCCCGTTAAAAAATTTTCTGTTTCGAGAATCTTTTTCATCCTGCTTTTTTCAGCCATCACAGTATATCTTATTCCCGGTCTTTTTAATTCAAAATGGGCTGATTTGAAATTGATCAGTGGCTTTCCACCTCCAAGAACTTATAGCCTTTATCATATTGAAACAGGCAAGTCGGGCATTTATGTCCCCTTACATAATGATTATAAAACAGCTTTAAAACTTGCCAAAGAACAAAACAAACCTGTACTCATTGATTTCACAGGCTGGGCCTGTGTTAATTGCCGGCGCATGGAAGAAAAAGTATGGACAAATAAAGTGGTAGACAGCCTTTTCAGAAATGAGTTTATAGTCGTCTCATTTTATGTGGACGAAAAAAAGAAATTACCTCTTGCGGAGCAAACTGTTGAGAAACTTTCTAACGGAACTGAAAAATCCATTATAAGTGTAGGAGACAAATGGGCTACTTTTCAGATTGAAAATTTTGGAGCTACTTCACAACCCCAGTATGCCATTCTTTCTCCTGACCAACTGGCAGTGACCAAAACAAAATTTTATACCCCTGATGCAGACAAATTCATAGAATGGCTGCAATGCGGGTTGGATGCTTTTAAAAAAACGAAGGAGTAATTCTCAAAAATAAAAAAACCCGCCCCGGTGTATCGGGGCGGGTCAATTAGGTGTCATTCTGTACCAACCTTCCTTATTGGCAGGCAAAAGAGAGATTCCTTTTCATCAGAATTTCTTTTTCTCCGGTAGGAGATACAGAATGACAAGAACTTTATAAAGCAATTTGTTTTTGGGTCATCAGTTTACGCAAATTAATCAATCCATACCGCATACGGCCCAACGCTGTGTTAATACTGCAATTGGTAGCTGCTGCTATTTCCTTAAAACTCATATCTGCGTAATGGCGTAATATGATCACTTCCCGCTGATCTTCCGGCAGGCGCTGTAACATATCCCGTACCCTGTCGTGGCTTTGCCTTCTCATCATGGCAGATTCTGCACCTTCTTCTGAGAAGTTAAGCACTTCAAAGATGTCTTTGTCTTCTCCGTTGCGGATAGTGGGTGTACGTTTTATCCTGCGGAAATGATCCACGCATAAATTATGAGCAATACGCATAGCCCACGGAAGAAATTTTCCTTCTTCCGTATACCGGCCACCACGCATGGTATCAATAATGCGGATAAATACATCCTGGAAGATATCTTCGGCCAGGTATTTGTCTTTTACCAAGAACAAGATTGACGTATAGAGTTTATCCTTGTGCCTTAGCACCAGGGTTTCAAGGGCGTCAAGATTTCCATCCTGAAACAGATGGATGAGTTCATGGTCGGTTTTTTTCATTAAAGCTTTCATATACTCCTACAGTTAAGGTTTAGCTGCTTCCACAGTTGTTTCAGCAGGTTCAAATGGACATTGGTTGCCTTGGATCAGTAAATGGTAAAAAACAAGTAGAAGTATATGCGATAGGGGGGTTAAGTTTTGGGTTATTAATAATTTTTAGATATTGGAACTTAAAAATAGGTCTTTTCACGAAATTGCCAAACATTTGTGAAAGCAAAACATATCTTTATGTGCTAACGAAATGTTAAGAGTTTGGCGCTAAACCTAAGCTTGTTAGGCTTTACATTTATTGTGATAGTGATGGAAAAGGTAATAAAAGGGAAAAAGTCGTCCGAAACCAAGACCGTAATTTCTGCAGATAACATTCTGATCAAAGGAGCAAGGGTTCATAACCTGAAGAATATTACCGTTGAAATTCCCCGGAATAACCTCGTAGTAGTTACCGGAGTGTCTGGTTCGGGTAAATCATCATTAACAATTGATACGCTTTATGCAGAAGGCCAACGTCGCTATGCCGAAAGCCTTAGCGCCTATGCCCGCCAATTTTTGAACCGGATGAATAAACCGGATGTGGATTACATCAAAGGTCTTTGCCCGGCAATTGCTATTGAACAAAAAGTGATAACCAGAACTCCCCGAAGTACTGTAGGCAGCATGACTGAGATCTATGATTACCTCCGCTTGCTTTTTGCAAGAATAGGCAAAACAATTTCTCCTGTTTCGGGGCGAGAAGTAAAAAAGGATGATGTAACAGATGTACTGGATGCTATCATAAGCTTAAAAAAGGGAGATAAGGTTTTTATTCTCGCTACATTTAAACAACATCGTAACCGGAATATAAAAGAAGAGTTGATTATACTGGCACAAAAAGGGTTTTCAAGAGTTTATAGTCGTGAGTCGTCAGCGGTCAGTCGTGAGTCCGGAGTTATTCATAGAATTGAAGAGTTACTTGAATTGAGCGATAAAGAGCTAAAATCAAAAAAAATATCACATATACTTGTTGACAGGATTGTATTAAAGGAATTTAATGAAGATGACAAACATCGTGTGGCCGATTCGATTGGTACAGCTTTTTATGAAGGGGAAGGCGATGTTTATCTGGATGTAAACGGTGAAAAACTCTTGCACTTTAATAATCGCTTTGAACTGGATGGAATGCAGTTTGAAGAACCACAACCCAATCTTTTTTCATTTAACAATCCTTTCGGTGCCTGCCCTACCTGTGAAGGGTTTTCACAGGTGCTGGGTATTGATGCTGACTTCGTAATTCCTGACAGGCGGCTAAGTGTGTATGATGGTGCAGTAGCGCCATGGAAAGGAGAGAAACTCGACTGGTGGAGACAGAATTTTGTAAAAGGTGCCAGGAAATTCAATTTCCCTGTTCATAAACCCATTGCTGACCTGACAGATAAACAATACAAGCAACTTTGGGAAGGAAGTGATGGGGTATATGGCATAAATGATTTTTTTAAAGACGTTGAATCGCAACTTTACAAGGTTCAATACAGGGTTTTACTGAGCCGCTACAGGGGAAGGACAGAGTGTCCTGATTGCAATGGCTATCGCTTAAGAAAAGAAGCATTGTATGTGAAAGTGGGAGGTAAACATATTGCTGAGCTCAGCACAATGCCGGTGAGAGATTTGAAAGCCTGGTTTGAAAAACTCACATTGAGTAATCATGATAAAGAAGTAGGAAAAAGAATTCTAATAGAACTGCACAATCGGTTGGATACGCTTATTAAAGTTGGATTGGGTTATCTTAATTTAAGCCGTCTCGCTAATTCGTTAAGTGGTGGTGAAAGTCAACGAATACAACTGACAAGAAGCCTGGGTAGCAATCTTACCAATTCACTTTATATTCTTGACGAACCTTCCATTGGACTGCATTCAAGAGATACTGCAAATCTTATCAAAGTATTAAAAGAGCTCAGGGAACTGGGAAATACAGTTGTGGTGGTGGAGCATGATGAAATGATGATGCGGGAAGCAGATCATATCATTGATATGGGGCCACTGGCATCACACCTGGGAGGTGAAGTGGTGGCTGAAGGAGATTATGATGAGGTAATTTCAAACCCACAAAGCCTTACAGGCAAGTACCTGAATCATGAATTGACGATTGAACCACCAAAGCAGGTAAGAAAATGGAACAGGAGTATCAAAGTAGAAGGCGCCAGGCATAACAACCTCAAAAATATCACGGTTGAATTTCCGCTAAATGTACTTTGTGTGGTAAGTGGTGTGAGCGGTAGTGGAAAAACGACACTCGTAAAACAAATCCTTTATCCCGCCTTACAAAAATTAAAAGGAGAATTTGGAGAGAAAGTCGGATTTCATAAACAGATCAGCGGTGATATTGAAACTATCGGTCAGATAGAATTGGTGGACCAAAATCCCATTGGCAAATCCTCAAGGAGCAACCCGGTTACCTATATCAAAGCATACGATGAAATAAGGGATTTGTTTGCCAGGCAACCACTCAGTAAGATGCGGGGCTTTCAACCGAAGCACTTTTCATTTAATGTGGATGGCGGAAGATGCGATACATGCAAAGGTGAGGGAGAACAGATTGTAGAAATGCAGTTCTTGGCGGATGTACACCTGATTTGCGAATCATGCGGCGGAAAACGATTCAAAGATGAAGTGCTGGAAGTGAAAGTAAATGACAAAAGCATTTATGATGTGTTAGAGATGAGTGTGGATGAAGCGATAAATTTTTTCTATTTAGAAAATGGTTTGGCGAGGGCTCTTCAGCCATTAAGTGATGTGGGTTTGGGATATGTAAAATTGGGACAATCATCTGGTACATTATCCGGTGGAGAAGCACAAAGGGTAAAACTGGCTTCTTTTCTTGGGAAGGGAAGGGCTTCAAATAAAGTATTTTTCATTTTTGACGAGCCAACTACAGGTCTTCATTTTCATGATATCAAAAAACTTCTTGCATCATTCAATGCCTTGATTGAGCAAGGCCATTCGGTTATAGTAATCGAGCATAATACTGATGTGATTCGCTCAGCAGACTGGGTAATTGATCTTGGTCCCGAGCCGGGAGATGCAGGAGGCGAAATAGTATTTGCAGGCAAACCACTTGACCTGAAGAAAAATAAAAGCAGTTATACCGCAAAATATCTTTGATTAGCGCAACTTATCCAGTGTCTTTATCAGTTTCTCATCTTTTCTGATATTCCGGAAAGCCATAAAGTACCCAACAATCACAGCAAAGGGAAGTATGCAGGAAAGGGCCAATGTGGGTTTCACCAGCTTGTTCATCTTTAAAATATAGAGAACAACGATCATAGCTGACAATAAAATACCGACCAGGCAAAGCTGCAATTGCTGTTTGCGGTTTTTAAAAAGAAAAATAATAACGGTAGAGAGAATAACCGAGGCGCCCGTCAGAATCAAAAGAAAAAAATTGTCGCCTGCGGTTACAGAAGTACGAACCGGAAGGTTTTTTTGCATTTCATCACCCACTACAAAAGGAAACATATAACTAAGAATTGCTGCCACTGTTGCCAGTAACAGCCACAATGTTTGCTGACGCTGTATCATAACAATTGATTTCTTCTTTAAATATCGGGAAAATTCTGTTAGCCCAATTCTGGATAAAGAGAAAACTGCTTCATAAACTCTTTTACCTCACCCTGTACTGAAGTAATAATATTTGCATCATCAATATTCATCAATACCTTATCTATCATACTGGCAATGGTTTCCACGTCTTTTTCTTTCATTCCCCTTGTCGTTACAGCCGGCACACCTACCCTGATACCCGAAGTGACAAATGGAGACTTGTCATCAAAGGGCACTGAATTTCTGTTTACTGTTATGTGGGCTTTATCCAATGTTTCCTGAGCTTTTTTACCTGTGATATTTTTGTTTCTCAGGTCTATCAGCATTAAGTGATTGTCAGTTCCACCGCTGATCAAATTATATCCGCGGCTAACAAACGCTTTGGCCATGGCCTGTGCATTACTGATGATTTGTTTACCGTATGATTTAAAATCTTCAGTCAGGATTTCGCCAAAAGCGATTGCTTTGGCTGCAATAACATGTTCAAGCGGCCCACCCTGCGAACCTGGAAACACGGCAAGGTCAAGCAGTGAACTCATCATTCTCAGATTTCCTTTCGGGTCCTTGATGCCCCAGGGATTTTCAAAATCATGCCTCAGCATGATGATACCACCTCTTGGACCACGCAATGTTTTATGTGTGGTGGAACTTACAATATGGCAATGATCAAAAGGGTCATTTAGCAGACCCGTAGCGATCAATCCTGCAGGGTGTGCAATATCTGCAAACACAAAGGCACCAATTTCGTCAGCTACGACTCTTATTCTTTTATAATCCCAGTCGCGGCTGTAAGCCGAAGCGCCACAGATGATCATCTTTGGTTTTTCATTCCTCGCTTTTGCTTCTAACTGTTCATAATCAACAATACCATCTTTTGTTACTCCATAGTGCAGGGCATGATAGGTTTTGCCACTGAAATTTGCAAGGCTTCCATGAGTAAGATGGCCGCCCATACTTAAATCAAGACCCAGAAATTTTTCTCCGGGCTTCATCACCGCCAAGAATACAGCAGCATTGGCAGAAGCGCCGCTATGTGGTTGCACATTGGCCCATGAGCAATTGAATATTTTTTTTAAACGTTCAATAGCCAATGTTTCAATTTCATCCACCACTTCACAACCTCCATAATATCTTTTGCCAGGGTATCCTTCCGCATATTTATTGGTAGGCACAGTGCCCATTGCTTGTATCACCTGCAATGAAGCAAAATTTTCAGAAGCGATAAGCTCAATGCCGTTGCGCTGACGTTCTAATTCTTTACGAATGAGACTAAAAACAAGAGTATCTTTTTGCATTTGGCAAAAATAGGAGAGTGTCAAATGAATGAAGGTAATTGCCCAAAGTTTTTATTTAGCTCAAAAGTCTTACTTTTGTTGGCTTTTGATTAGTTACCAAACCACGTTGCTACTGCATGAAAGCAATCATACCTGTGGCGGGAGCAGGTACCAAACTGCGACCCAATAGTTACACCCAGCCCAAAGCACTTATACCCTTAGCCGGAAAATCTGTAATCAGTATAATTATTGATCAATTACAACAGGCAGGCATCAATGAGATCATTTTTATTGTTGGCTATCTCGGCGAAAAAATACAGGATTATGTAAAAAACAAGTATCCTGACCTGAAAGCCCATTATGTGCACCAGGTGGACAGGCAGGGAGTAGGCCATGCCATACGGCTTACCAAAAGCATAGTGAATAATGAAGAAGTTTTTGTAGTGCTTGGCGACACGATCTGTGAATACGATATCAAAGAAGTGGTTAAAAGCCCTTATTCAATGCTTGGAGTGAGAAAGGTGGACGACCCCAGAGATTTTGGCGTGGCGGAAATTGATGACAATTGTTTTATTAATCATGTGGTGGAAAAACCACAGATACCAAAATCAAATATGGCGCTGGTAGGATTGTATAAGATCAAGGAAAGCGACCAGATGTTTCAGTGTATTGAAAACAATATCCGGCAGGGCTTACGCAGTCGTGGCGAATACAGCCTTACTGATGCTCTGGACTGTATGATACAGGTTGGGGTAAAATTCAAATCATTTAAAGTAGAGAACTGGTTTGATTGCGGAAAAAAGGAAACACTACTGGAATCAAATGCGACACTTTTAAAGAAATTTGCTTCCGGAACAAAATATGATGAGTTTGAAAATACAGTAATTATACCTCCTGTGAGTATTGGTGCAGGTTGCAGTATTAAAAACTCAATTATAGGCCCCAATGTTGCTATTGGAGAGAATTCAAAAATTGATTACTCTATTGTAAAGAACTCCATCATTGGTACTTTTTCTAATCTCTTTGATATTGTTTTGGACGATTCAATTATCGGAAGTGATACTAATCTCCGCGGTGAAACCCGGTCGCTCAATATCGGGGATAATACAAGCATTGATCTTGGGTAGTTTCTGGTTTCTAGTTGTTGGTTGCTTGTACCTTGTTTCACCTTCAGTTATCTTTACTCCGGATTAATTAACTAAAGACTCATGGTTGCATTTAAGAATCGTGTTACAGACTTATTCGGACTTGATTATCCTATTATTCAGGCAGGAATGATATGGGCCAGCGGGTGGAGGCTTGCCAGTGCTGTAAGCAATGCAGGAGGTCTGGGCCTTATCGGTAGTGGCTCCATGTATCCGGATGTTCTTCGGGAACATATACAAAAATGTAAAGCAGCAACACAAAAACCATTTGGTTTGAATTTGCCACTTCTTTACCCTGATATTGATAAGCATATTCAGATAATTATTGAGGAAGGGGTGAAAATTGTTTTTACCTCTGCCGGTAATCCAAAAACATGGACAGAGATATTAAAAGAAAAAGGAATTACCGTTGTACATGTGGTCAGCTCTTCAAAATTTGCAAAAAAGTCTGAGGATGCCGGATGTGATGCAGTGGTGGCCGAGGGCTTTGAGGCAGGAGGCCATAATGGAAGGGAGGAAACTACAACAATGGTGTTGATACCGGCCGTGGTAAATGCGGTTAAAATACCGGTTATAGCTGCAGGAGGTATTGCCACAGGAAGACAGATGCTGGCGGCAATGGTATTGGGAGCAGAAGGAGTACAAATGGGTAGCCGTTTTGTGGCCAGCGAAGAAGCATCATCACATATAGGGTTTAAGAATATGGTCATCCACTCACAGGAAGGGGATACTCAGTTGACTCTAAAGCAACTTACACCTGTCCGGATGATGAAAAATAAATTTTTCCACCAGGTACTGGAAGCAGAGCTGAAAGGAGCAACTAAGGAGGAATTAGCTGCGTTACTGGGGAGAGCAAGGGCTAAGAAGGGTATGTTTGAAGGACAGTTGGAGGAAGGAGAACTAGAAATTGGGCAAGTGAGTGCCTTGCTCGACAATATTTTACCGGCAGGGGAGATCGTAAAAAATGTGTGGACAGAATTTATGAACGGTTTGGATGATCCACTGAAAAAGGTTTAATTCTAAATCCTCTGGGCGAAGATCAAGTGAAAAAATTTCTAAAACCAACAAACCTGATTACATGAAACAGAAACTTGTATTGCTGACGGTTTCACTTTTCGGGTTCATATATGCAAAAGCATATACTGGGGGACCCGGGGATGGGAAGAAAGATGAATTGAATGGCTTTGTAATGCATGCTGAAACAAAAAAGCCATTGAAGGACGTAAGTGTTACTGCAATCCTGTTGTCAAAAAAAGAAAAAATTGTGATAACAGAAGAAGATGGCAGTTATGCATTTGATGAATTGAAACCGGGCATCTATAAATTTATTTTTGAAAAAACGGGTTATAAAACAATAATCAAAGAGAAAGTGGTAAGTAAAACAGATGAGGCATTCCAGATGAACATTGAAATGATTGAAAGCAATGATTTTGATATTGTGCCTTCGCCATTCTCTTTTGCTGTGGTAAAATGAAAAAGAGATTATGAAGATCATTAAGAAAATAGTCCTGCCATCTTTCGGTATGCAAATGCCAGTAAGACAATATAATGCTACAACTGTTACTGTTTCATTAGCTGATTAACTTTTTCTGAAAGCCCATCTGAACATTTCCTTTAGCCTTGGTTTTTTCCCATACATAAGGATTCCGGTTCGGTAAATGCGGGCTGCCAGCCAGGTTGTCCCCAGGAATCCGAGAACAAGGAAAAGCATGGACGATAACATTTGCCATGCCGGTACGCCATAAGAGATTCTTCCCATCATAACAATTGGTGAGGTTAATGGGAAAAGGCTTCCGAAAATAGCAAGCTTACTGTCTGGCTGGTTGATGGCCTGGGTCATGATCACAAATGCAAGTATGATCGGCATGGTAATCGGGAATATCAACTGCTGTGCTTCCTGTGGATCTTCATTCACCATGCTACCCACTGCAGCAAACAAAGCAGCATACATCATGTACCCACCTATAAAGTAGAAGGTAAAACTAAAGAGTATGTTACCGATGGGCAGGGTCTTCAGCGAATTTATGACGCCTATCATACCACCACCTTGTACTCCTCCGGATGCTGGTGCCTGTTCCAGTTGTCTCCCTATCTCAGGTAAGAAGATCGGGATCAGAAACTGCAAACCGATAACAAGAAAAATCCAGATTAAGAATTGAGTGAGACCCACACCACCAATTCCAATGATCTTTCCAAGCATTAATTGGAATGGTTTTGCTGAACTGATGATCACTTCTGATATGCGGCTCGTTTTTTCTTCCATTACTCCCCGCATCACCATACTTCCATAAATGAACAGCATAAGGTAAATAAGAAAGCCGGCAGTAAAACCAACACCTGAGTTTACACTTGCGAGACTTTGTTTACTGTCACCTTCGCCCTTTAAAGTAATGACGGAAATATTTGACTTAATACTTTTTAATTTCTGCAAGTCAATATTTGCCGCTATCATTTTCTTTTTTTCAATAGCCGAGTTGATGAGCCCTTCAATCCTTGCCTGTGTTACCGGGCCGATTGACTTGGCATAGTATAGTACCGGCCGCTGCGGCGTATCAATATTCATTTCAGGAACTGATAAGAAATATTTGTATCCTTTTTCCTTATATCTTGTTTTAAAACTGCTTTCACTGGAAATATAATCAAAGGTCAGGCTGCTTCCGGGCTCCCGGTTCCCCTCAAATAAATTCGCCTTGTCGTTCACAGCAATGGTCTCTTTTTCAGAAGCTCCGTTTATCGCAATAGCAATAATAGCGGCATAAAAACCGATGATGATAACAGGAACCAGGATCGTCAGCAGTAAAAAAGATTTCTTTTTTACCCTTGTCGAATACTCTCTTTTTATGATAAGCCAGATCTTATGCATAGCAATTGTTTTAAGTGTTTTTATTCTTTTACAGTTTGAAATTGGCGGGCAGTGGGAGTGCCTTCAACCAGCTTTATGAAAATATCATTCAATGAGGGCAGTATCTCGTTGAATGAATGAATAGTAGCCCCCTGTTGAAGCAGGAATTTCAACACATCATTAGGCTGGTGGTTGTCATTAATCTTTAAAACAAATGAGTGATCTTTTCTCCCTACCACTTCATAAGGCGCCGATCCGTTTACAGACGGTAAATTGTCAGTTCCAATACTGAAAAGATTCTCCTTGAAGTTTTGTTTTACCTGCTTTACCGTTCCATCAAGTATTTTCTTTCCTTTATTCACCAGTACAATATGGTCGCATATTTCTTCCACCTGCTCCATCCGGTGGGTACTGAATATTATGGTTGAGCCATTTTGTGATAGCCTGAAAATTTCATCTTTGATCAGGTTGCTGTTTACAGGATCAAGACCGCTGAATGGTTCATCCAGGATAATAAGCTTTGGTTCATGCACCACGGTGGTTACAAACTGCAGTTTCTGACTCATGCCTTTTGAAAGATCTTCCACTTTTTTATTCCACCATGTCTCCATTTCAAATTTGATGAACCATTGCTTGATCTTTTCCAGCGCTTCGATTCGGCTCATACCTTTCAATTGTGCCAGGTACATGGTTTGGTCCCCGATCTTCATTTTTTTATAAAGACCTCTTTCTTCGGGCATATAACCGATATAACCTACATCATTGATAGGGTCAAATTTCTTTCTGTCGAAAATGATATGCCCGGCATCGGGATAAAAGATACCGGTGATCATCCGTATCAATGTTGTTTTACCAGCTCCATTGGGGCCGAGAAGTCCGAATATCTGCCCTCTTTCAACTGTCAGGCTTATATCATCCACCGCTTTTTGTGTGGCGAAATATTTTTTAAGATTTTGCAGTTCAAGTATCGGCATGTTACTGATTTGAGGGTGTAAAATTAACTTTCCTGATGAAATGAATTTTTGAATCCGGTAAACGGCATAAAAAAAAGGGTGAAGTGATTTATCGGAGGTCAACACCCAAAAGGGCAACAATTGAATTGGCCACTTTTTCTCCATCCATAGCAGCGCTTACAATACCCCCGGCATAACCAGCCCCTTCACCACAGGGATAAAAATTCTTTAGTTGCGTATGCTGTAGAGTTTCCTGATTTCTTGGGATGCGAACAGGTGAAGATGTTCTGGACTCAGTTGCCACTACGACGGCATCATTTGTAAAGTATCCCTTCCCGCCTTCGTTAAAACTACGGCGGGCAGGCATTTTCTTCCCATATTCTTTAAATGCCTGGCGGAGTCTTTCGCTAATAAAGGAAGGCAGCACTTCTTTTAATGGTGATGAACGAATACCCGGCAGATAAGAACAATCAGGAAGCGAAGAGGAGAGTTTATTATTGGTGAAATCAACAAGTCTTTGCGCAGGCGCTACAAACTTTCCCCCGCCTGCTTCAAAAGCTTTTTGTTCTATTGATTGTTGGAAAAACATTCCTGCCAGCGGTTCGTGTTTTTTAGATGTGAACAGATCTTTTTCATCAATGGATATAACAATACCGCTGTTGGCAAATGGGTTATTTCTTTTGGAAGGGCTCCAGCCATTTACCACTAATTCACCGGGAGATGTTGCAGCTGGCGCAATGATGCCTCCGGGGCACATGCAGAAAGAAAATACTCCTTTACCATCCACCTGCTGCACCCAGCTGTACGAGGCCGGAGGCAAATAGTGACTTCTTACTGCACAATGATATTGACTGCTGTTTATGATTGCCTGGGGATGCTCCACCCGCACTCCTAATGCAAATGGTTTGGACTCAATTAATATTTTTTTTGAATAAAGTAACCGGAAAATATCCCTTGCGGAATGACCAGTGGCTAATAAATATGCATCGGCATTAAAACTGCTTCCATCTGCTGTTCTCACGGCTCTTATTTCATCTCCTTCCGTAATAAGATCAGTTACTTTTTTATTAAACAGAAATTCACCGCCGCAATCCAGTATCTTTTTCCTTATTGCAGTTATTATGCCCGGCAATTTATTTGTACCGATATGTGGATGGGCTTCATAAAGGATCTTTTCTTCAGCCCCGAAATGGACAAAGAGATTAAGAATACGGTTAATATCGCCCCGCTTGCTGCTTCGGGTATATAATTTGCCATCGCTGTAAGTGCCGGCTCCGCCTTCACCAAAACAATAATTACTTTCAGGGTTCACTTCACCTTCTTTATTCAGCATGGCTAGGTCCCTTCGCCTTGCCCTTACGTCTTTCCCTCTTTCAAGGATGAGGGGTTTTATCCCTTTTTCAATTAACTGAAGGGCGGCAAAAAGCCCTGCAGGCCCTGCCCCAATAATGATGACACTATACCTAGCATTTCTTACATCCCTGAAATGAAAGGACATTAATTCCCGATGCTGAAAAGGTTCATTGATAAATGCTTTTACCGATAGTTAACCCACACCTGTCTGCCCCTGGCATCAATGGATTGTTTCAGAATTAAAAAACCACTGATGGATGCAGGTTTTACCGCTTCCGTCTTTGCAATGAAGCTTTTGATATACTGTTCGCTGGCTGCTTCCGAAGGCAGCAGCTTTAGCTGGAGGTTTTTTTGCATACAGTCAGGTTTTTATCCTGAAATGATTGAACAAAGATGCAAATAATAATGACAATTACTTTGCGGAAGACATGCAATGTTTATACCTTCAACTTAAGCCACTGATCATGAGAAAAAATCCTCCCTTATCTTTTTTTGTTCTACTATTTTTATTTGGCATTACATCCTGCCACACTTCTTATCAAAGCCAGTCATTATACTATAAAAACTACCGCATTAATGATTCTCTGCAGAAGGATTCAGAAATACTCGGCTTGTTGAGACCATATATGGAACACAAAACACAACCGTATAAGATTTTTAAAAAAGGGAAACTAAAAATCGGAGTGTTTGGAGTAAGCATCGAAGGTCATGGATTGATACCGGATAATTTGTTTGGCAACACTAAATATCTTGACCCTGTTCAAAAAGCAAATGAAGCAGCTGATGAACTTAAGAAAAATGAAAACTGCGATATGATCATCTGTAAATCGCACCTGGGTATCAATATAAGGATAATAAAGTAAGTGATGAAATTTTAGCCAAAGAATCTGAAAACATTGACCTGATTATTAGCGGACATACCCATACTTTTTTTGATAAACTGGTAACTTATAAGAATAAAAAGGGAGACGATATCATTGTGAATCAGGTAGGCTGGGCGGGCATTGTATTGGGCAGATTAGATTTTGAATTTTCCAAATTTTCAGGGAAAAAATTAGCCCAAAACCATAATATTTTTGTTTCACAAAAAACAGGTGGTTAAAAATTTTTTATTATAAAAGAATTGTTGATATTCGCCTTCCTGTCCAACTTTTTTATTGATATTGTGCAAAGGAAATCCGGACGCCTTTTTAAACCGACTATAGTTAACCCGATATATAAAATGCTTACTAACTGATGGAGAAGAATGCTGAAAAAGTCTGGACCAATTGCTTAAAGATCATCAATGACATCGTTGAAAGACAGCATTACAAAACCTGGTTTGAGCCCATCAAACCCGTTTCATTAAAAAATAATATTCTGGTTATCCAAGTTCCCAGTCAATTCTTTTTCGAATATCTCGAAGAACATTACGTAAATTTATTGGCAAAGACATTGAAAAGGGAATTGGGAAAAGATGCGAGACTTGAATATCGCATCATGGTGGATAGCGGTAACAGTAAAAACAAACCTGTTACGATGGATGTGAGCGGACAGGGTTTTAAAACTTTTTCAAATAACGAAATGGATTTTCCGTTAGTCATAAATAATCCTGTTAAAAATCCCTTCGTTATCCCGGGTCTGAAAAAGATGCAGATTGACCCGCAGTTAAATCATATTTATACATTCGAAGCCTTTATTGAAGGTGATTGCAACAGGGTAGCCCGCAGGGCAGGTAAAACGGTTGCTGAAAAGTCCGGTGCCAATTCATTTAATCCTTTAGTGATATATGGTGGTGTTGGTTTGGGCAAAACCCACCTGGCTCAAGCCATTGGAAATGAGGTGAAAAGACTACATCCCAATAAGGTGGTTTTATATGTAAGTTCTGAGAAATTTATTAATCAATTCATGGATCACAGTCGCAATAATGCCATCAATGACTTTATCCATTTCTACCAGCTTATTGACGTATTGATAATAGACGATGTTCAGTTTTTTGCAAAGGCAGAAAAATCACAGGATGCTTTCTTTGCTATTTTCAACCATCTGCATCAGTCCGGTAAGCAATTAATATTAACCTGCGATAAACCACCAAAGGATCTGGAAGGAATGCAGGAAAGGTTGTTGAGCCGTTTTCGATGGGGTCTCAGTGCAGATCTGCAAATGCCCGACTATGATACCCGGATTGATATCTTGGAACGAAAAATGAAGAGTGACGGGTTAGAAATGCCAAAAGAAGTAGTGAAGTATATTGCTTACAATATCAGTAATAATGTAAGAGAACTGGAAGGTGCATTAATATCCCTCCTGGCACAATCTTCGCTTAACAGAAGGGAGATGGATCTAGACTTAGCCAAGAAAGTGTTACGCAATTTTGTAAAATCATCCAGCAAAGAAATCACTATTGAAACCATTCAAAAAATGGTTTGCGAATATTTTGATGTTCCTTACGATAAGCTATTGCAAAAAACCCGTAAAAGAGAGATCGTTCAGGCAAGACAGATCACCATGTATCTGGCCAAAGCATTTACGAAAAATTCACTGAAAACAATTGGCGAACATTTTGGTGGACGGGATCATACCACTGTTATTCATTCATGCCAAACAGTAAAGGATCTGATGGATACGGATGGCGTATTCAGGGAAAATGTATTAGAACTGCAGCAAAAAGTTCAACTGGCTGCAATGTAAATGCAAAGAAATTATTTAACGTCCCGGATTCACAACAGAGTCCGGGACTTTTGTTTGGCAGCTTAGCCGTTTCAGGCTATTTTTGCAACCCCTGAAAAATAAGTTCAGGAAAGGGCTCGGGAGGTAGTTCAGCCCGGTAGAATACGTGGTTTGGGACCACGGGGTCGCAGGTTCGAATCCTGTCCTCCCGACAAATGAATGGGTCGCCCCGATTTTAATCGGGGTCTTCCCGATAATGATTCAGCATTCAGGTGAGGTGGATGAGTGGCTGAAATCAACGGTTTGCTAAACCGTCGTACGACCTTAAAGTTGTACCGAGGGTTCGAATCCCTCCCTCACCGCTCTTACCCTCCAAAGCATTAGCAAAGGAGGGTTTTTCTTTCGTTTCAAATGAAACATTATTTAATTACAGGAGGTGCCGGTTTTATCGGAAGCAATCTTATCCGGACTATTTTCAGTAAAGAACCAGAGCTGAAAATTACCTGTATTGACAATTTTGACTCATTTTATTCCGCTGATATAAAACAACTCAATATTCGGGACTTCAAAAGCAATCCGGATTTTCAGTTTTTTTATGCTGACCTTGCCAATACATCTTCTGATGAACTGCTTGAATTAATAACTGAGCCTGTGGATGTCATTATTCATCTGGCAGCAAAAGCAGGAGTAAGGCCCAGCATTCAAAACCCTGTGGCATATCAGCAAACAAATGTCATTGGTACCCAAAACCTGTTGGAGTTTGCCAGAATAAGAAACATAAAGCAATTTGTTTTTGCTTCAAGCAGCAGTGTGTATGGTATTAACGATCATTTTCCATGGAAAGAAGACGAACAACTTTTACCTATAAGTCCTTATGCCATGACCAAGCAGGCTGGTGAACTGCTTGGTCATGTATATAGCAGGCTATTCGGTATACGCTTTGTTGCATTGCGACTTTTTACCGTTTATGGCCCTGCGCAGCGGCCTGATCTGGCTATTCATAAATTCGTCAAAGCCATTTCAAAAGGAGAACCAATAACTATGTATGGAGATGGCAGCAGCAGCCGTGACTATACTTTTGTAGATGATATTGTTCAGGGATTAATCGCTGCTGCGCAATATTATAGAACCGACTTTGAAATTATTAATTTGGGAAACAACTACAGCATTTCATTAAGAGAATTGATTAAGGCCATTGAAGAAGTAACAGGAAAACAGTCTATCATTGAACAACTTCCCGAACAGACAGGTGACCTTCCAAAAACATTTGCCGATATTTCCAAATCCAAAGCATTATTGGGTTATAATCCTCAAACGAAACTTATAGAAGGGGTAAATAAATTCTATGATTGGTTTAAAGCGAATGAAGAATTGCTGATGCAATAACTACATAGTAATATCTGATGTGTGATTTATCTCTTTTTTCGCATGGTAAACCTTCCTTACATTATAGGTTTTCTTATTCTGTGATTCAAAATAGGTTCTTGTATTAATGTCAGCTATGATACCGATAGTGATGAATTGAATGCCGCCAAGCAATAGAATCAACCCAAGGATTAAAAGCGGCTTGCCCCAGATATCATTCCCTATTAATTTTAGTACGAGTAAATAAATATTGATGGCAGCTCCGATACCAAAGCTGATAAATCCGATAGTGCCAAACAGATGCATCGGTTTTTGCATATACTTCCGCATAAAGACCATCAGTACAAGATCACTCATCACTTTAAAAGTGCGGTTGATGCCATATTTGCTTTTGCCGTGCAACCGGGGATGGTGTTTTACATCCACCTGAGTGATTTTTGCCCCCTGAAGTTTTGCTAAAACAGGTATGAAACGGTGCAACTCACCGTACAATCCCAGTTCTTCCGCTATTTCTCTTCTGAAAATTTTTAAAGTGCATCCATAATCTCTTATTCTCACACCTGTCATTCGGCGGATAAGTGAATTAGCAATACGGCTGGGTATTTTACGCAGAAAGAAACCATCTTTCCTGTTCTTGCGGTTGCCGGCCACAACATCCCAGTCATCTTTTTTCAGCAATTCCAGCATGGAAGGAATATCCGTAGGGTCGTTTTGCAGATCACCATCTAATAATGCAACATATCTGCCATGGGAATAATCAATTCCTGCTGTCATTGCTGTGCTTTGTCCGTAGTTTTTTCTTAACTCTACCAGAATAGTCCTTTCATCAGCATAGTTCAGTATCTCTTGTTTTGTTTTGTCCGATGATCCATCATCTACCAGCACTATTTCATAATCAATGCTGCTTAATGCCGAACGTACCGATTCCAGCAGGGGGCTGATATTATCCTGCTCGTCCTTAACTGTTATAATGACAGATAGTTCACGCATGTAGCAAAGATAGCAGATGACAAATGATAACTGAAAGATGGTGATTGGAATGTCATGGTTGTCATCAATGATTGATCAGCTATCACTGCAGAAGCCCTGCTAATTCCAAACTCCTTTTCCGTAACTGCCTTGTCGCTACTTCTTCAATAACAGGTTCAGGAAGTAAAATCAGCGAAGTCCCATTCTCTTTCCACCAGCTATTTTCTTTTAAGGTAGTAAAAGGTATAACACCTGTAAGATATTTCCTGTCTTCCTGTACATGCCATTCATCTATCCATTCAAATTGTTCACGGGGAATAAGGGCAAGGTCTTCAAAACTTACATAGACCCTGAGGAAAAAGTTATTGCTTAATATATGTGGCTGATGATGGTACAGTTTTTTGTATTCGTACTTATAGTCGTACCGCACCCTCAGCCTTTCTTGATAAGTATTTGTAAAGAACTATCAAAATATATGGGCGGGAAAATGAGAATTCCAAACCACTTTTCAAAAAATATTGCAAACGGCTGTTTGGTTACCTGCTGAAACGCTTACCGGGACTGAATTACAGGCAAAAGCATTTCTTAAAAATAATTTTCTTTCTGCGGTCTTTACCCCGAACAATTCCCGTTGTTCTTTGTTTTAACACCTTCATTATGGCAAAGGAAAAAAGCAACGGAAACGGGGTGATTGATCAGGATAGCGATGCAATTGATGTGTTCGGCGCAAGGGTGCACAACCTGAAGAATATTGACATTTCCATTCCCAAAAACAAGCTGGTTGTTATTACAGGCATCAGCGGAAGCGGTAAATCTTCCCTGGCATTCGACACTATTTATTCTGAGGGGCAGAGGCGGTATATGGAAACCTTCGGCACTTATGCTCGCCAGTTTATCGGCGATATGGAACGGCCTGATGTGGATAAGATAACCGGACTTTCTCCTGTCATTTCCATTGAGCAAAAAACCACGAATAAGAATCCCCGCTCAACAGTTGGAACCGTTACAGAGGTATACGATTTTCTCCGCCTGTTGTTTGCGAGAATAGGCGAAGCTTATTCCTACAACACCGGGAAGCGGATGGTAAAGTGGAGTGAAGAAGAAATTGTAGAAAATATTTTTAAAATATATAAAAACAAAAAGATTGCTCTGCTGGCACCGCTGGTAAGGGGGAGAAAAGGCCATTACAGGGAACTATTTGAAGATTTGAGAAAGAAAGGCTTTTTAAAAGTGAGAGTGGATGGAGAGATCAAAGACCTTGTTCCCAAGATGCAGGTGGACCGTTATGTGATTCATGATATTGAACTAGTGGTGGACAGAATGCAGGTAACAGATGACCTAAAAGCAAGACTGAGCCAGAGTGTACAACAGGCATTGAAAACCGGGAAGGACCTGATATTTGTAGAGGCCTCCCCAAATCCCTCTGAAGGAGGGGCTTCAGGTTCTTCAAAGCACAAAAAGTCTTCACTTTTTTCGGAGGCTGAGAACCCCCCAGCGGGGGGCAAGGGGGGTTTGTCAGTTTATTCAAAACTGCTGATGTGTGAGGATACCGGTATCAGTTATGAAGAACCTTCTCCCAATTCATTTTCATTTAACTCTCCTTATGGAGCCTGCCCCACTTGCAAAGGGTTGGGAAATGTATATACCGTTAATCTTGACCTTGTATTGCCGGATAAAAATTTATCAGTAAGAGAAGGCGGTATAGCTCCTTTGGGTGAGGAAAGAGATGCCAGTGTGTTTCACCAGGTGGTTGAATTTGCAAAGAAGAATAAAATAAGTTTGGATAAAACGGTAAAGGATTTGGCAAAAACGCATCTTGATTTATTACTCTATGGTGATAAAGGAATAAACCCTGCATTGACAGTTGATGATGCTGATGAATCAGTTCCCCGTGAATACACCGGAAGTTATGAAGGCATCATTCCCATGCTGAAACGGTGGTTCATTTCTGCATACAGCACCGATTTTTTAAGGGAGTGGGTTGAGAAATACATGGAGCTAACTCAATGTTCATCTTGTAATGGCGCCAGGCTGAAAAAAGAAAGCCTTTGGTTTAAAGTGAATGGGAGAAACATTGCTGAACTCAGCAATATGAATCTCGACAACCTGGCTGCATGGTTTGACGGCATTGAACTGATGCTGGATAACAAACAAAAGGCAATTGCCAAAGGTGTATTGAAAGAAATAAGAGAGCGGTTGCAGTTCCTTCTTGATGTTGGTCTGACGTATCTTACTTTATTCCGGCCTTCCAAAACATTGAGTGGTGGCGAATCGCAACGAATACGGCTTGCTACGCAAATTGGCTCACAGCTGCAGGGTATCACTTATATATTGGATGAGCCGTCCATCGGTTTGCATCAGCGGGATAACCACCGCTTGATTGATGCACTGAAAAATTTAAGAGATATCGGAAACAGTGTGTTGGTGGTGGAACATGATAAGGACATTATGCTTTCTGCTGATCACTTAATTGATATTGGGCCAAGGGCAGGGTATCACGGAGGTAAAATTGTTGCAGAAGGAGAACCGGCCCAAATTCTGAGACTGAACACACTCACAGCAGGCTATCTGAACGGTTATCATAAGATCATCGTACCAAGGGAAAGAAGAAAAGGAAATGGAAAGTTGCTGGAACTGAAAGGGGCAAAAGGAAACAATCTTCAAAATGTGGATGTGAAATTCCCGTTGGGAAAATTCATTTGTGTAACTGGTGTAAGCGGCAGCGGTAAATCAACCCTCATCAACGAAACCCTATACCCGATACTTTCCAAATATGCTTATGGTTCTAAAGCAATGCCACTCGAATATAAATCAATCATTGGCTTGGAACATATTGATAAAGTGATTGAGATCGATCAGTCGCCGATAGGAAGAACGCCAAGAAGTAACCCGGCTACTTATTGTGGCTTTTTTACAGAGATAAGAACTTTGTTTGCTTCTATACCCGAAGCAAAGATTCGTGGCTATAATGCAGGCCGTTTTTCTTTCAATGTAAAAAGCGGACGTTGTGATGTATGTGAAGGCGGGGGTATGCGGGTCATTGAAATGAATTTTTTACCTGATGTATATGTGCATTGTGAGAAATGCAACGGAAAGCGATACAACCGGGAAACGCTGGAGATACGCTATAAAGGCAAATCCATTGCTGATGTGCTGGAAATGACGGTGGAAGAAGCTACTGACTTTTTTCAGAATGTTCACTACCTCTACCGGAAAATAAAAGTACTGGAAGAAGTTGGTTTGGGCTATATCACATTGGGGCAATCAGCGGTAACATTAAGCGGCGGAGAAGCGCAACGGGTGAAACTGTCAACTGAACTTTCAAAAAAGGATACGGGTAAAACATTTTATATTTTGGATGAACCCACCACTGGTTTACATTTTGAAGACATTCAGCATTTATTAGATGTATTGAATAAATTAGTGGACAGGGGCAATACAGTATTAGTCATTGAACACAATATGGACGTCATCAAAGTGGCTGATCATATCATTGATCTTGGTCCTGAAGGTGGAGATGGCGGCGGAAGGATATTATTTGAAGGAGCTCCGGAGGAACTTGTAAGGAATAAAGAAAGTTATACGGCTCAGTTTCTGAAAGTAGAAATGAAATAATTCGTTTTGAATACAAGTATAACGCAGCTTATAAAAAGACCCGCTGAATGCGGGTCTTTTTATAAGTGAATAAATTTTATCTGTAATCCAGATAATCCCCATAATCAGGAATTTTTGGAGTGAGCATTTTCTGTAATACTTTTTCACCAATCTTTTCCAAAACTATAAAGAGAATAATGGAAATCACTACTACCGCTGCGGTATAGGCCACCGTTTTATCCGGGGCAGTGCCTTTAAGTATTGGAGCCCCCTGATATAAAACAAAAGCACTGAATGCAAAACCCGCAATGATTATGATCCACAAAAGTGTATTGTCGGTCATAGGAATTATTCCCAGGATAAAAATAACGTAGAGGGGAGTAAATCCGTAAATGATCCACTGTGCAGATTTGTTGATATCTTTTTTAGCCCCCATTGATGTAGCAATGCCATCAGCAATATAAACAGCCGCTACTGTGGTAAGAACAATAATTACAAATACCAGCAACATAGTCAACAGACCAGCTATACGAAAACCGATCCATTCAGCCGGGTAATAGTTAATGTAAACGCCTTTCAGCAGTTTGGTAAACGGAAAGTTTACGTCTTTTACAAATGGCTTTCCTTTTCCGCGGATACCACCGAGGTCGCCGAGGAAAAATGAAGGGCCTAGGTTGACGCCCAGTTCAATTTTGCCATCTAAAAAACTTACGTATTGCGCTTTGCTGTTAAAGCAAACAAGAAGAAATAAATTGAACGGAACTGTATGCCTTTTCAGGGGTACAAGGTTCTCATAGTATTGGATATTTACTGGTTCTCTATTGGATTTCGGCACCAAAATAGACAAACAAGTTTCATACTAAGGAATGAAACGGAGAGAATTTTAGATTTTAGAATCAGAATGTATAATTCTTCTGAGTGATTCTACGAGTTATCAGCCGGAAGTATCATGGCAATATGATCAATGCCATCTTCAACATACTCATCGCCGGTTTGTACAAAACCCAGGGACGCATAAAATTTTTTGAGGTAAAGCTGTGCACCGATTTTTATGGGCGTGTTTCCGAAAAGTTCTTTTGCTTTTTCAATTGACCGGAGCATTAGTTCGCGGCCGGCGCCCTGGTTGCGTGCTGCAGGCGATGTAGCCACCCGGCCGATAGAAGGAAAATCGGGATATGAAATTCCTTTGGGCGCCAGCCGGGTGTAAGCAACGAGCCTGTTATTTTCCCGGCCCATAAAATGATAGCCCGGCTGGTCTTTGTTGTCAAGATCAGGATAAACACAATTCTGTTCAACCACGAAAACATCACACCGGAGTTTGAGTATTTCATATAGCTCCGGCAGGGTCAGCTCATCAAATTTTTTACAAATCCAATCCATCAGAATTTAATATTTAAGAAATTTAAAATTGTAAAAAGACCTTTCTGTTTTAAATTCCGATTTCCGAATGTTATCAATATCCGTATTAGTCTTTCCATAAATGTTTAAGAAACTTTCTGAGTTCTTCTTCCCGTGCATTTTTGCCCGGATTATAAAATGCGGTTCCGGTAATTTCTTTGGGCAAATATTCCTGCACTGAAAAATTGTTTTCATAGTTATGAGAGTACTCATAGTCTTTGCCATAACCAAGATTCTTCATCAGCCGTGTGGGTGCATTGCGGATATGTAAAGGCACGGGCAGGTCGCCATATTTTTTAACAGCTGATAATGCATCACCGATTGCCGCAACTGCCGCATTGCTTTTGGGAGAAGAGGCAAGATAAGTGGCGTATTGTGATAATATGATCATGGCTTCAGGATGTCCGATCTTATTCACTGCTTCAAAAGTGGCATTAGCCAATACCAGTGCAGTAGGATTGGCATTTCCAATATCTTCACTGGCCAGTATCACCATTCTTCGGGCAATAAATTTTACATCTTCCCCGCCTTCGATCATTCTTGCCAGCCAATAAACTGCAGCGTTGGGGTCACTGCCACGCATTGATTTAATGAAAGCGGAAATAATATCGTAGTGCTGTTCGCCGCTTTTATCGTACAACGCTATTCTTTTCTGGGCTACATCCATTACATACTCATCCGTGAGTATTACTTCTTTGTCTGAAGAATCACAAACGATTTCAAGCAGGTTGAGTAGTTTTCTTGCATCACCTCCTGAAATACTCATCAGTGCAGCTGTTTCTTTCAACTCGATCTTTTTCTTTTTTAGTTGCTCATACTTTTTAATAGCGGTGTTGAGCAGCTTTACCAAGTCATTTTCTTTCAAAGGTTTTAATACATACACCTGGCAGCGGCTTAGCAAAGCTGAGTTTACTTCGAAAGAAGGATTTTCTGTTGTGGCTCCGATCAGGGTAATAATTCCTTTCTCCACAGCGCCAAGCAATGCATCCTGCTGTCCTTTATTAAAGCGATGTATTTCATCAATGAAAAGAATTGATCCTGGTTTGTTCTTCGCTTCTTCAATCACTTCTCTTACATCCTTTACTCCGGAGCTTATAGCGCTGAGCTGGAAGAATGGAGCTTTTAACGTATGAGCAATTATATTGGCAATGGTTGTTTTGCCAGTGCCGGGCGGTCCCCAGAAGATCATGGAAGGCACTTTTCCTTTTTCAATAGCTGTACGAAGAATTCCTCCTTTGCCAACGAGGTGCTCTTGTCCCAGCAGATCATTGAGTGTCGTCGGGCGAATCCGTTCGGCAAGAGGGGCATTGGTATTCATACATTCAAAGTAACAAAAAAGCACCCGACTATGCCGGATGCTTTTGCAATAGCTTAAAATCTATTAATTCACATTTGTATTCAAAAAAGCTGTGATCTTATCAAAGGAATCAGTCAGGTTAGCTCCAGTCCATCCATGATTTTCCGTGGGATAAAAAACATACTGGTTAACCACTCCAAAACTTTGCAGCTTGTTTTTTAATAAAACTGATTGTGTATAAGAAACCACAACATCCACTCCACCATGTAATATGATGGTAGGTGGAGATTGTGCAGTGACATAGTTAATCGGTCCTGACTGCTGATACATTGTGGGAAGGGTAGAGGGGATACCTCCGGTAACCTGTAACAATAATATTGGTATAAGCGGATTGGGGGGATTATTATACATATCTACGAGATCTGTTGGGCCAAAAAAATCAACCACTGCTTTGATTTTTACAGGGGTATTGTATTTATAGGCATGCAAAAGTGAAAGATGACCACCGGCGCTGGCACCCAGTAAAACAAATTTGTCGCTGATGAGGTATTCATTTCTTTTACCGTAAATAAATTCAATGGCTGCTTTTACATCATTTTCCTGCGTCGGGAAAAAGTTTGCAGAACCGGTGGCCAGGCGATAATTGATATTAAAGATGGCATAGCCGGGTATTCTCTTTTTTAGTGTATCAACATAAGTTGTGAAATCTGCCTTGTCACCCTGTGTCCATCCGCCGCCATGTATTAATATGATGACCTTAGTAGTTGCTGTACTCCTTCCTGCCGGCAGATAGATGTCCATTTTTTGAGCCGCATCTGTTCCATAAGCCACATTCAGTTCCGTTTTTTCTGCAACAGGGGGAGGTGCAGTATTTCCGGAAGAAGTATCTTTTTTACATGATAAAAAAAGTACTGAGGATACAATAACAACCCAAAGCAGGTATTTCATGAATGCAATTTTTAGAAAGATAATAAAAACCTGCTTATGATGGAATAATGCGATGGTCGGTTGCAGGGAGATTGCATACTTTGAAAGAGTAAAAACATTTGGCTAAAAACTGTCGCAGAGCTATCTTTGCCGTCCCTTAAAAAACGAAGTGAAAACGGCTTTTAGCCGTCGTAGCTTAAGCGAAGACGGCCCGTTCGTCTAAGGGCTAGGACACCACCCTTTCACGGTGGTGATACGGGTTCGAATCCCGTACGGGCTACAAAAATAAAATTTGAGTACTGAATGAAAACCTTTTCCGATTATTGGAAAGGGTTTTTTCTTTCTCTTGTCTCAACTTTAAGTTGTCCTGCTTCACTTTTGGTTCACTGACATTTTTCCGAAAATCAGGAAAAGAGCAAAAGCTATTTCAACATTATTAGTGAACGTAAGAAAAGATATTATTTGCGAACCTCTGAAGATTGTCAGCCGGGTTTATTTTTTGTTTCCGGCTATGTTAGCTTTAATAATCATAACCCGAAGGCTGGATATATTATGAGCCGCAGAATATTTTTGCAGTAAATTTTGTGGATGATGCAAATCAATTTCTTCTTTGTAGGAAAAAAAATACTCTGAGAAGCGATTTTTATTATCTGAATTTCATAGCTTGTATCGCATTTCTCCTGTCCTGAATGCCGCAAAACGAGGAAATAAAACGATTGCTTAAGCTTGTTGCGTTAAATGATGATCAGACAGCATATAAACAACTGTTTATGTTGATGTATCATCGGTTAAGGCAGTTTGCCTATTCTATGCTCAAGTCAAACGAAGAGGCAGAAGAGTTGGTTTCAGATGTTTTCATTAGGATATGGGATAAAAGGGTACAACTTCTTGATGTGGAATCACCCCGGCTGTATTTATATAGTATCACTAAAAACCTTGCTTTTACACGTATCAGTCGTCAAAAAAAGCAAATAAATATCAACTCAGATGAATGGCTAGTTCAGTTAAATAGTATTTATTTTGACCCTGAACAACTCATCATTACGGAAGAAATCCTACGAAAGATAAAACAGGCAGTCAATCAATTACCACCACGCTGTAAGCTTATTTTTAAGCTCATCAAAGAAGATGGCCTTAAATACAAGGAGGTGGCAGAACTGCTCCATCTTTCCTTAAAAACCATTGAGGCTCAAATGGCTATAGCATTAAGGAGAATTGCGAAATGTATGCATTTCGAGATCACAAGCAAATCATTGCACCTGGCCTCAAAAAAAAGTTAAAAATCCTTTAGGGGTAAATTCTGCGTTTTGTTGTCTTACTGGTTTATTCTAATCAAAAAAGTAAATGAATCAGGAGAATTTTTGGATTTTACTTTCAAAGAAACTAACCAACGAAGCAAACCTTTCTGAGTTAAAAGAACTTGAAGATCTTATTCTGGAGAACCCGGAGTGGCAGTATGCTATTCAAAATATTGAGGATTTGTGGAAACACAGACCTGCAAACGACGATATGCTGGCCGAGGATGCCTATATGCTTCATTTGCAGCGGATGAAGGAGTTTAATATTGCATTTGGAGATACAATATCAAATGATGCTGCTCCTGTGATTGGCAGGAGCAAAAGAAAAATACGATGGTATTGGGCCGCTGCGGTTTTAATGATTGTTGCAGGCGGTGCTTTTATGCTCTTTGATAAAATAAACCAGGGAAGAAAGGGGATGGGAAATTCGTTGGCAAGAGAAGTAAACGAAATTACGACCCGCCCGGGATCCAAGTCGAAAATAGAATTACCCGACGGCTCAATCGTTTGGCTGAATGCAGGAAGCAAGTTGACTTATAATAAAGATTATGGACAAACTCTTCGGGAAGTTACACTGTCAGGAGAAGGATATTTTGATGTTATGAAAATGAAAGAAAAACCCTTTATCATTCATACATCAAACATCAATATCAAAGTTCTCGGAACAGTTTTTAATGTTAAAGCCTATCCGGATGATAAGCGTACTGAAACAAGCCTCATTCGCGGAAGCATTGAAGTAACTATTAAAAACAGACCCAACTATAAGATAATCCTTTCGCCCAGTGAAAAATTAGTGGTGGAAAATGATGAAATCATTCAGAGGGAAAATAAAACCGGAAGATACGAATTGGACCCTCCACCCATCAGTGCGGCAATGTCGGTTAATAAACTGAAATACGATGCGGCGGATAGTACGCTGGTGGAAACTGAATGGATAAAAAACAGGTTGGTATTCAGGGATGAATCTTTTGCTGATGTAGCCATGCAAATGGAGCGGTGGTATAATGTTGATATTGAGATAGCGGATCCTTATTTAAGTGAGGTTCACCTGAATGGCACTTTTGACGATGAAACAATTTTACAGGCTTTGGACGCATTAAAAGAGTTTATTTCTTTTCACTATGAGCAAAAAGGGAATAAGATAATTATTAACCGCTAATTGACTGCTATATGATTGAACAAAACAGTTCTTAAAATGAATAAAAAAGCAGAATGCCGGTGCAACGGCATCCTGCTGAATGTAGGCTGTAAACAGGGATTCGATTAAATCCCTTATTTGTAAACAAACCAAACGTAAGTTATGAAAAAAAACGAAACAGTTGCTGTTTCACAACAGGTTCTGTTCTTCTTAAAGATTGCAAGAATTATGAAACTAATGGCTGCTTTTTTGCTGGTTGCCTGTCTAAAGGTTTCAGCTGAAGGTTGGGGACAGGAAAAGATTACCCTTAAAATGAATGAAGCAGAGATCAAAAAGGTTCTTTTTGCTATTGAGAAAAAAACGGACTACAGATTCCTTTTTACTGAAACATCAGTTAAAGACAAACCCCGGGTAAGTGTTGATGTTCATGAAGCAACTCTTCCTGAAGTTCTTGACAGAATATTGGCTAATACGGGTATTGCTTATAAGTTGCTCGGGCCAAATCTTGTTGTGCTGAAAGAAGGTCTAACGGAAGAAATTACAGCGCAGGAGATCAGGATAACCGGTAAAGTTACTTCGGCGACAGGAGAACCGCTGGTCGGCGCTTCTATATTTGTAAAGGGAAGCAGAACCGGTACGGTGACCGATGCAAGTGGTAATTTCTCCATTACAGTTCCCGACGATGCAGTACTTGTTATTAGCTCGGTAGGATATGAGTCACAAGAAGTTTCTGTAAAAGGAAAGACGGAGATAAATGTTTCTCTGCGGTTATCTGAAAGAGTACAGGATGCTGTGGTAGTGATTGGTTATGGTACTGCTGCTAAAAGGGATTTGACAGGTTCAATTGTAAAACTAAGTGGAAAAGATGTGGCAGATAAACCTAACGTAAACCCTGTAGCATCATTGCAGGGAAAAGTTGCGGGATTATCTGTGGTTAATTCAGGCACACCCGGACAGGAACCCGATATCCGCATACGGGGAACAAACAGCCTCGGTGGTGTAAGACCTCTTTATCTTGTTGATGGTATTTTCAATGATAACATCGGCTTTTTGAATCCTAACGATATTGAATCAATTGAAATTCTGAAAGACCCTTCCTCTCTCGCCATCTTTGGTGTTCGTGGTGCTAACGGGGTTATTGCCATCACTACCAAAAAAGCAAAATCAGGCCAGATAAATATAAATTTCAACACCACATTCAGTTCAAAAAAACTGGTTGATAAAATAGCGATGGTGAATGCAGCTGAATTCAAAACCCTTTTTGAAGAAGAACAAACCAATCTTGGTATTACAGGACCCGACCGTTTCGATTTTACACCCTGGACTGGCAATACAGATTGGGTAGATGAAATGACAAGAACAGGTCTGATGATCTCAAATAATCTTAGCTTGTCCACTTCAACAGAAAAAAATAAATTCTACTTCGGTTTTGGGCATACAAATGAAGAAGGTATCATTAAACATCAGCAGCTTCGCAAATTTACCCTTACCCTGAATGACGAGGTAAAAGTGAGCAAGGGTATTAAGTTAGGATTTACTCTAAACGCTGTAAGGCAAAGAAACCCCTTTAGTTGGGCTAATGGACTGTTGTTTACTGCCCGCCGGGTGTTGCCTATCACACCTGTATATGATGCGGCTCATGGGGCTTATTACAACCTTGCCTATCAGGCAGGACAAATGGCCAATCCGGTTTGGGAACTTGAACACAACTGGGACAAAGAACTTTCTTACGAAAACAGGATGGTAGGAAGCATATATGCCGATATCAGTTTCCTGAAATATTTCAATTTCAGGTCAACTCTTTATGCCGATATGGGAAATGTTGAAAGCCGTTCCTATACGCCCATTGACAGTCTCTATGATCCCATTGCAAATAAAACTTTTATTCATAATGGCTACAAATACACTGCTGTTTCGCAAAGTAATCAGCGGTATAATAAATTTCAGCAGGATCATATCCTTACATTCAAGAAAAACTTTGGCGACCATGGTTTGACGGCCATAGGAGGTTTTACTACTTATTACAGTGAGTACAGGGGTCTTTTTGGATCAATAAAGCAATCCCTCACCGGGTCTCCGATCCCAAATGATAAGCGGTTCTGGTATATTGATAATGGTTTTGGAGATGAGACATCGAGAAAATCTTCTTCCGGACAATGGGAAAAAGCAACGGTATCCGGGTTATTCCGTTTGCTATATAATTACAAAGGCAGATATATGCTCAATGCTTCTTACCGTCGTGATTTATCATCAGCCTGGAGGCAGGACTATGGAAACCAGGGCCAGAATTTTTATGCAGTAGGCGCAGCATGGGAAATAAGCAAGGAAGACTTCTTTCAAAATCAGCACATATTTGATTACCTGAAATTAAAAGGAAGTATTGGAGTATTGGGTGTTCAAAACACTTATGGGTTTGATTATCCCGCCTATCCTTCCTTATCTACAAGCTCCAGCGCTGTATTTGGAGACCTGATTGTGCCGGTATATAATGAAACATATCTTGCAGATAAAAACCTGCATTGGGAAACTGTGAACGGGAAAGAAATAGGAATTGAATTTGATATGCTGAAGAGAAGACTGCATGGAGAAATTCTTTATTATCATAAAACAACAAAAGATCTGCTGGCATTAATTGATGCAGGAGGCGGCCGTTCTACGCTGACCAATCTTGGCAAAATGAGGAACAAGGGTTTTGAGATCCTTCTCAGCTACAATCAGAACATTGCCAAAGACCTTAATCTTACCGTTACCGGAAACATCACCACATTTAAAAACCTGTTTTTTGAATCTACTTATACCTCCGGTTTTGACGAGCAGAGGGCCAACAGAACTGTAGCTGGCTATCCTATCGGCTCATTCTGGGGTTATATAGTGGAAGGGATTTACCAGAGCTATGCTGATAAACTGGCTTCACCCGTAATGAACCTTGGAAACAGCTATGGTCCCGGCGATCTAAAATATAAAGATGTAAATGGTGATGGTTTTATTACCACAGATGACAGAACAGTGATTGGAAACCCGACGCCTGATTTTACTTATGGAGGCAACATTACCCTTAAGTACAAGGGCTTTGATTTCGGAGTTGATATGCAGGGAGTGTATGGCAATGAGGTGTACAGGTACTGGGGTAGTTCTGAACTGCCTTACACTAAATTCAATTATGGTAAGTTTAAACTGGACCGCTGGCATGGGGCAGGAACATCCAACTGGGAACCTATCCTGGGCGATAACCACACCACCAACAGGCTTCCATCCACATACGGAATTGAAGATGGCAGTTATTTTCGTATCAGGAACCTGCAGATCGGATATAATTTCGATCCCGGAATTTTAAAGAAAGCTTATATAAAGAGCATGAGGGTGTTTGTGAATATTCAAAACCTGAAAACATGGAAACATAATTCAGGATATTCCCCCGAGTTTGGCGGCACATCAACAAGTTTTGGCATAGATGAAGGCACCAACCCTGTACCAAGAATATTTTCAGGGGGTATAAATATTAATTTTTAATAACTGCAAAAAAAACAGACATGAATAAATATTTCAAAAACTGGCTTATCATTTTAGCCATCCCTTTGCTGGGAACAATGTTCGGGGGCTGTAAAAAGTTCCTTGACAGGAAACCCCTGCAGGCCTCATTGGAAGACTTGAACCAGGGCGGGGTTCAAGGTCTTGTATTTGGGTTATATGGGGCATTCATTGATCGCAATTCTGCATATCATGGATTCAACAGCATTCCCTGGTTTGCGTTAAACTCTTTTCGTGGTGATGATGCCATGAAAGGAAGCAGCGCTTCTGATGGTGCTGACTGGGAAGTGGTTTATGACCAGTTTCAATACCAGAAATCACACTGGTCAGCAAGTATTTATTGGGATCAGCACTACAACCTGATCAATAAAGCCAATACAGTTTTACAGACAGCCGATTCGCTTGGTCTTAGCGATCCGGCATCATTAATCAATATTGCTGAGGCAAAATTCTTCCGTGCATTGACTTACTTCAATCTGGTAAGAGTATTTGGTGAAGTACCGAAAATTGATTTCAGGGTATATTCCCCCAATGATTCTAAAAAGCCTAAAGCAACAGTGCCACAGATATGGGCTTTGATTGATGCAGATCTAAATGCGGGTATAGCTAACCTGCCCGCCAATTGGAATAATGCTGCAGGAAACAGTCTTTATCCTGGCAGGTTAACAAAATATACTGCCATGGCTCTTGAAGCAAAAGCCATGATGTACAGGCAAAATTGGGCCGGTGCATTAGGTCTTTTACAACAAATAATCAGTTCAGGTAATCATCAGCTTTTGTCAAGTTATAGTTCAAATTTTAAAGTGGCGGGTGAAAATGGAAAAGAATCATTATTTGAAGCGCAGGCAGCAAATACTGCCACAATAGTGGCTAATACCGGATATGAGTATGGCTTGGAACAGGGAGTAAGAGGTTCTGGTGATTGGGACCTTGGCTGGGGTTGGAATGTACCTGAAGCAGGGCAGGAAGCTTCGTATGAAGCAGGTGATGCAAGAAAAGCCGCAACTATTCTTTATTCAGGCCAGGATGATGGATATGGGAAAACCGTTCCCGCTTATCCAACCATACCAAGGCTTTATTGGAATAAAAAAGTTTATCCTGAACCAAGTATGCAAACTTCCACCGGCAGATTGCAAAACAAATGGCTGAACCACATTTTGATACGCTATGCCGATGTATTGCTTCTTGCCGCAGAGGCTGCAAATGAACTGGGTGGTGCAGGTAACCAGGCTAATGCAATAACATGGGTAAATATGGTTCGCAACAGAGCCGGTCTCTCTAATCTTTCATTTACTACTCAGGCACAGCTAAGGGCAGATATCAAAAAAGAAAGGAGATCGGAATTTGCCATGGAAGGAGAAAGATTTTTTGATCTGGTAAGATGGGATGATGCTCTGGCAGTTTTAGGAGGCAGGGGATACACTCCATGTCATAAATATTATCCACTTCCGCAGTCTGCAATTGATTTTGCAGGCGGTGTTTTGATTCAAAACCCCTGTTGGTAATTTAATTTTTCATTCTTCCATTTAAAAATGAAGAATGACAATAAAAAAAATTAAAATGTTTACAATGAAATCAAATAGTATAATAAGCAAAATCGGTTCTGCTGCTATTGCAGTTGTATTACTTGCGTCCTGCCAAAAAATGGACAGGCCTGCTTTGGGTACTTACCCGGTAGATGCCAACCCTCCCGGTGGTCCGCTAAAATTTTATGTAGCTTTTGATGGCACCTCAACGGATCCTCTCAGAAATGCAGTGGACAGTATCAGAGCCAATTTTGCGGCCAGCAACCCGTTATCTTCTATTACAGGAATTTCAGGTAAAGCTGTCCAGGGAAAGTTAGATAAAGCAATTAAGTATTCCTCAGCTAATGACTGGGCAAACTCCACCAGTATGTCTATTGCTTTCTGGCTGAAAAATACTCCATGGAGCGGTGGCCCGGGGTTTGTATTTAACCTTACCGATAAAGATCATTGGGCTAATGGTAAAACTTGGATGCTGATCGAAGACCAGGGCCAAAGCAGCAGCACATCTGCCGCGGTAAAGTTTGTGCTACAGGATCAGTGGTTTGAATTTGTAGGGGCTAATAAATTCAATAAACCATTACTGGATGGAAACTGGCATCACTTTGCCATTACTTACGATGAAACAACATCAAAGCTTACCTATTACTTCGATGGGCAAGCTTTAACCGGGCTGCCGGCCAGCCTTACCGATGTAAAAAACGGCGGCAATCCAAGAGGTAAATTGAATTTGAAATCCAGTGATGGAACAGTAGGCCAGTTTGTTTTCGGAGGATGGAACAAACATGCCGGACTACCGGGTCCTGGGGATGGCTGGATACAAGGATTTAATGGCGGATTAGATCAGTTGCGCTTGTATGGAAAGGCTTTAAGTGCATCTGAAGTACTGGCATTGTATAATAGCAAATTATAGAAAGAATGTTTCTCATGTGTTAAGCAGTTATAAGCAATCGTTAAGAAAAGAAAAGGGCTGAACATATATTTGTTTCAGCCCTTTACACTTGAATGTACATATAAACATGATCTATGACAGGAAAAAGGATATCAGTTGTTTTTTATCTGGCAGGCTTAGTATGTTTGGGTATTTTATTTGCTTCCTGCAAAGGAGAAAAAAAAACTGTTTTCAAAAAACTCTCTTCTTCTGAAACAGGAATTGAGTTTGTCAATAAACCAGAAGAGCATCAGCTTTTCAATATTCTTTATTACCTGTACTATTACAATGGGGGAGGCGTAGCAGCTGGGGATATAAATAATGATGGTCTCACTGACCTTTATTTTACTGCTAATAATAAAGGCGGTAATAAGCTTTATATCAACAAAGGGAATTTTCAGTTTGAAGATATTACGGATAAAGGAGGCGTGGCAGGCCAATCAGACTGGTGTAGTGGCGTAACGATGGGTGACATCAATGGAGATGGGCTTCTGGATATTTATGTTTCGGCAGTTGCCGGTTCATGGGGATTGAAAGGACACAACGAATTATTTATTAATAATGGCAACAATACCTTTTCCGAAAGATCGGCCGAATATGGATTGGATTTTTCCGGACTTTCCACACAGGCAGTATTCTTCGACTATGATCACGACGGTGACCTTGATTGCTACCTCCTCAGGCACTCAAAAAAGCCGCATGCCAACATAGTAGATACATCAAACAGGAAAAATATTGACTCTCTTGCAGGCGATAAATTGCTCCGCAATGAACTTGACCATGGAGAAAAAAATTTTACTGATGTTTCAACACAAGCAGGAATATACCAAAGCAGCCTTGGCTATGGCCTCGGCATTGCCATTGCCGACCTGAATAATGACGGGTGGGAAGATATTTATGTGGGAAACGATTTTCATGAAAATGATTATTACTATGTCAACAACGGGGATGGAACTTTTAAAGAAAGCAGCGCTGCACACTTCCGTCATTACAGCCGTTTCAGCATGGGTAATGATATTGCGGATTATAATAACGACGGACAATTAGATGTGGTAACTGTTGATATGCTTCCACCCGATGAAAAAACACTTAAGACTTATGGCAGCGACGAAAACCCTGACATCTATAAAGTAAAATTGGAGATACAAGGCTATCAAAAACAATATTCAAAAAATTGCCTTCAGCGAAATAACGGGAACGGGATAAGCTTCAGCGAAACAGCATTGGTAAGCGGTGTTTCAGCTACTGATTGGAGCTGGGCGCCTCTGTTTGCTGATTTTGATAATGATGCTAAAAAAGATTTGCTGATAAGCAGCGGGATAGTGAAGAGACCGGTAGACCTGGATTACATACGATTTGTATCTGATCTTGAAATGAAGAAGGGGTTCAATAGTTCTGATAAATATGACCAGCAAACCATAGATGCTATGCCTGATGGCGCCTCTCACCCATTTCTCTATAAAGGAGACGGATTACTATCTTTTACAGATGTGAGCAATGAATGGGGAACCGGAAAACTGAAAGGGTATTTTAACGGAGCAGCTTATGCCGATCTGGATAACGATGGCAACCTCGATATTGTAATGAATTGTCTGAATGAAAAGGCAGTTGTGTTAAAGAATACTTCATCCGCCAAAAATTATCTTCAGATTTCTTTTCAGGGCGACAGCCTTAACAAGAACGGAATAGGGACAAAGACTTACCTGTTTTCCAATGGGCAGTTGCAATATCAACAGCTGATGCTGACAAGGGGGTTTGAATCTTCAGTTGAACCTCGTCTCCATTTTGGTTTGGGCGATCAGAAAATTGTTGACAGCATTTTGATAATTTGGCCTGATCAGCGGTATCAACTGATCAAAAATGCAGCAGGGGGCAAAAAAATAGCAGTTAAACAAGCTGAGGCCGGTGGAAAATTTGTTTATGCCGATTGGTTCAAACCCAAATCGGAAATATTTCAGCAAATAAATTTATCTGACTGGAGGCATATCGAAAATGATTTTCTTGATTACAATGTGCAGTACCTGATACCACACATGCAATCTACCCGTGGGCCAAAAATTGCTGTGGCAGATGTAAACGGCGATGGATTGGATGATATGTACGTTTGCGGCGCTAAAAACCAACCAGGTGCTTTGCTCATTCAGCAGCCAGGCGGAAATTTTAAAGAAACGAATAAAACATTATTTGATGAGTTTGCTGTAAGCGAAGATGTGGATGCCATTTTCTTTGACGCCAATAATGATAAATTTCCCGACCTGCTGGTGGTAAGCGGGGGCAATGAAGTTCTGAAAAGCAGCAAGGAGGGCCTTGACAGACTGTACCTGAATGATGGAAAGGGAAATTTTACAAAAGCAGAACTTCCCTTTGCCAACCAGTTTGAAAATAAATCATGCGTGGCAGTATGTGATTTTGACAAAGATGGCGACAATGATTTCTTCATAGGTAATCTGTGTAGCCAGACGGCATATGGCAAACCAGTACACTCTTATTTATATATAAACAGGGGTAATGGAAAGTTTGATATGGCAGAAAGGAAAACTATTTTCCTGCAATCAACAGGTATGGTTACATCCGCTGCTTTTGCGGACGTTGACAATAATAACTGGCCCGATCTTATCATTACAGGAGAGTTTATGCCTCTGAAAATATTTCTGAATGACCGTGGAGTTTTTAAAGAAACTTCAATTCCCAATTCCACCGGTCTCTGGCAAAGCATTCATACAGCTGATGTAAATGGTGACGGGAATATAGATATACTTGCCGGGAACTGGGGATATAACTGCAAACTTTGGGCGGGCAAAAACGGACCGGTAAAGCTTTATGTAAAAGACTTTGATAATAACGGTTCAATAGAACAAGTCCTTTGTTATACAATTAGTGGAAAAGAATATACTTTTCTTGCTAAGGATGAATTGGAAAGATCATTGCCCATTTTAAAGAAGGCATATTTAAAATATAGCGATGTGGCAGGAAAGACAGTGCAATATATGTTTTATGACTTGTTCAAGGATTACGCAGAGCTGAAAGCGGAGACACTCAGTTCGTCCTGCTTTTTAAATAATGGGAAGGGGAATTTTACAAGGGTGGATCTTCCGGAGGAACTGCAACTGGCTCCGGTAATGGCGTTCGCTTCAGCAGAAAATGTAAAAAAAGGATCATTTATTGCAGCAGGAAATTTTTACGGGGTCATTCCATATGAAGGCCGGTATGATGCGTTGCAACCAACGGTATTTTCCTATGAACCCGGCACAAAAAAAATCAGTACACTGGCCAGCATCCCTTCATTTGATGGCGAGGCAAGAGACATTAAATGGCTGAATGCGGCTGGCGGAAAGAAAATTATGGTAATAGCAAGAAACAATAATACGTTACAGTTTTACAGGGCGAATGAATAAAATCATGTTTTGCTACGGATATGGAAAATATATTTGTCGAGGGTGTAAATAGAATTATCTCACCGTAGTAAAAAATATTTTTATGAAAAAATTTTATAAAGTATTTCTGCTGGTCATAGTTCTGGCGGGGTGCAAAGAAAAGAAAGGCTCTTACCAGGATGTATTTAACGATCCGGTTTTATTTTCCAAAACAGTAAAAGAACTGAATTATGTGGTAATGCAAAATAACTTTCCGCCGATCATAGCAAGCCGGAATTATACTTATGCCTGCATAGCGGCTTATGAAGTGGTAGCCATCGGCGACAGCCGGTTTCAATCCTTGGCCGGACAGATAAAACATTTGCCTGCCATGCCTCAGCAGGATACTGTGAATGTGAATTTTCAATATGCTGCAATACTGGCTTTTTGCAAAGCCGGCGAAGCGGTAACATTTCCTGAGGGGAGTATGAAAGATTACAGGGCAAAACTGGATTCACTTGTTGAAGCATCCAGAATGTCCTCTTCCATGCAAAAGGCAAGTAAGCAACTGGCAGATTCAGTGGCCAATCATATTCTTCGCTGGAGCAAGAAAGATCATTATGCGGAAACCCGCACAGCAGAGAAATATCACATTACACAGGAGGAAGGGAGATGGATCCCAACACCACCAGCCTATGCACAGGCGTTGGAACCTCACTGGAACCAAATACGGCCAATGGTAATGGACAGCGCCAGCCAGTTCATGCCTCCCAGACCGCCTGCTTTTAGCATGACGGATAAGAACAGTGAATTTTATAAGGAAGTGATGGCAGTAAAAAATGCAGGCGATAGTTTGACCGACGAACAAAAACATATTGCCGAATTCTGGGATGACCTGGGAAACAGGGTCATTTCAGAAGGGCATATTATGTTTACGGCCAAAAAATTTTCGCCACCGGGTCATTGGATGAATATTGTGGGTATTGCGGCACAGAAGGCCAATGCTGATTTTTCCACTACAGTATATGCTTATGCAAAAACGGCCATTGCTTCTTTTGATGCATTTATTCAGTGCTGGGATGAAAAATACAGAAGCAATGTAGTGAGGCCTGAAACTGTCATTAACAAATATATTAACCCTGACTGGCGGCCTTATTTGCAAACTCCGCCTTTTCCGGAATATACCTGCGGGCACAGTACTGTATCTTCTTCTGCAGCGGAGGCCCTTACCGATGTATTTGGCGACAACTTTTCCTATACTGATACTTCAGAACTTGAATTTGGAATTAAGAACCGTTCGTTTACATCATTTAGGCAGGCGGCAATAGAAAATAACTGGGCAAGATTTTATGGGGGCATACATTATCATAACTCCTGTATTATAAGCACTGAATATGGGAAAAAAGTGGGCGAGCTGGTAAACCAGCGGTTAAAAATGAAAAAATGAGCAACAGTAAGATCAACATCATAACGGGTTTAGCTTTTGTTCTTTTTTTCTGTGGCGAATGCTCCAGAAAAGAAAACGGGGCACCCACTCCGCCGCCTTCTTCCAATGATGTGGTAATGTGGCTGACGAAAGCAGACCAGTCTGTTTTGCTGCAAAAACAATCTGTAACGCTTTCCTTTGGCAGTGTAGCCAACAGTTATCCTAATATAGATGTTGACAGCGCTATAACATATCAAACCATTGATGGGTTTGGATACACATTAACCGGTGGCAGCGCTTATTTTATCAACAGAATGGGGGCTTCAGAAAAACAATCCCTGCTGAATGAGTTATTCGGAAGCGGAATTAGCAGTATTGGAATCAGTTATTTAAGAATCAGTATCGGCGCTTCCGATCTGAATGCTTCTGTATTCAGTTATGATGATATGCCTGCCGGGCAAACCGACCCTACATTGGCAAATTTCAGTTTATCACAGGATACGATTGATCTTATCCCGGTATTAAAGCAGATTCTTACCATTAATCCGGGTATAAAAATCATGGGTTCGCCGTGGAGCCCGCCGGTATGGATGAAAGATAATGGAAGTTCTGTTGGGGGAGGTTTGCTTCCGCAGTATTACAGTGTATATGCACAATACTTTGTGAAATACATTCAACAGATGAGAGCAAAAGGAATTGTCATTGATGCCATCACTCCTCAGAATGAACCGCAACATGGCGGTAACAATCCCAGCATGCTGATGTCGTCTGCACAACAGGCGGATTTTATTAAAAATCATCTTGGCCCGGCATTCCAGGCGGCAGGGGTCACTACAAAAATCGTTATCTGGGATCATAATTGCGACAATCCAAATTATCCGATCAGCATTTTAAATGATGCTTCGGCAAAACCGTTTATTGACGGATCTGCCTTTCATTTATATAATGGTGATATAAGTGCATTAACGGCAGTACACACATTGCATCCGGATAAAAATCTTTATTTCACTGAACAGTGGACCGGCGCCAACGGAAGTTTTGACGGCGACCTGAAGTGGCATATAAAAAATGTGATTATCGGTTCTATGCGAAACTGGAGTCAGGTGGCGCTGGAGTGGAACCTGGCCAGCGACCAGAACTTTCAACCACACACACCCGGTGGCTGCACCGAATGTAAAGGGGCATTGACATTTTATAATACATCGGTAACCCGCAATGTGAGCTATTATATCATTGCCCATGCTTCTAAATTCGTTCCTGCCGGTTCGGTAAGAATTGAAAGTGGTATAACAGCAAACCTTCCCAATGTGGCATTTAAAACCCCTTCGGGCAAAAAAGTGCTGATAGTGCTGAATGAAAGCGTAGCCACACAATCATTTAATATCCGGTTTAAAAATAAATGGACTACCACTTCGCTGCCGGCCGGCGCTGCGGCAACTTATTTATGGTAATAATGAAAATGAAATACTGATGAAAATTACCTTGCCTGTTTTTCTTGGTCTGCTATTGTTTTCCTGTTCTGAAAAAAAAGAAAATGAAACCAATAAACCTGCTTCTGTTTCTGTTGATGGTAAAAAAGTTTTGGTTTATACAACGGCTGACAGTACAAATTACCGGTTGTCGCCGACAGATACTGCATCGTTCAGTGATAAGCCGCAGCCATTCGAAAATGAAGTGATCGTTTTTGTTGACCCGGCTAAAACTTTTCAAACCTTCTTCGGTATTGGCGGGGCCATAACCGATGCCTCGGCAGAAACTTTTTATAAACTGCCGAAAGAGAAACAGCAGGAACTCTTAACTGCCTATTTTGATAAAGAAAAAGGTATCGGGTACAACATAGCAAGAACCAACATCAACAGTTGCGATTTCAGCAGCGATATGTACACTTATGTTACAGACAGCACAGATAAGGAATTAAAGACATTTACTATTGAGCATGATAAAAAATATAAGATTCCTTTTATCAAAGAAGCGATGACAGCCTCCGGCGGAAAACTGAATTTATATGCCAGTCCCTGGAGCCCGCCGGCATTTATGAAGACAAATGGCGAAATGCTTCATGGCGGCAAATTAAAACCTGAATATTATGAAAGCTGGGCGAAGTATTATACCAAATTCATCAAAGCTTATGAAAAAGAAGGAGTGCCTGTTTGGGGCATTACGATTCAAAATGAGCCGATGGCAACCCAACGCTGGGAAAGCTGTATTTATACCGGGGAAGAAGAAAGGGATTTTTTAAAAAATCATTTGGGCCCTACGATGGAAAAAGAAGGTTTAAAAGATAAAAAGATAATCGGATGGGATCATAACCGGGATTTGATATATCAACGGGCAAGTACTTTGCTGAATGATCCGGATGCGGCAAAATATCTGTGGGGTATCGGCTTTCACTGGTACGAGCCCTGGAGCGGCGGAGAACCCATGTATGATAATGTGAAACTGGTGAATGAAGCATATCCCAAAACAAATTTATTATTTACCGAAGGCTGCAAAGAAGCATTTGATATTAATAAAACCGGCAACTGGCAACTGGGAGAAAAATATGCGGCTAATATGATCAATGATTTTAATAATGGCATGGTTGGCTTTACCGACTGGAATATTTTATTGGATGAAACCGGCGGCCCCAATCATGTGCAGAATTTTTGTTTTGCCCCTATACATGGCAATACAAAAACCGGCGAGCTGATATTTACCAATGAATATTATTATATCGGGCATTTTTCAAAATTCATTAAGCCCGGAGCTAAAAGAATTGTAAGCAGCGCCAGCCGGAGCCAGTTGCTTACCACGGCGTTTATCAACCCTGATGGGAAAATTGCTGTGATTGTTATGAACCTGAAGGATAAGCCTGCTGATTATTTGTTATGGGTTAATGGTAAAGCCGCTTCTGTAAGCTCTTTGCCACATTCCATCAACACATTGATAATTGAATAATGCAAAACGACTACATGAAAATAAAATTTCAGAATGAATGGCTATTAACTCCAATGGCTTTTTTTGCTGCGTTTATTTTAATCAGTGCAAGTTGCAATAAAGGAAAAGACCCGGTGACACCCCCACCACCGCCACCGGCAAATTTTTCCATATCCGATTGGTCGGTTGATGGCGTTTCAGGAAAAACAGAATATAAAGGAACCGGACTTTTACCTTTGATAAGATTATCTTTTCCTGTAGCCATAAACAGAAACTCGGCTATTTCTAAAATAAGTTTTTTGGGAAATGTCACTGCAAATTTTGCTTACCAGAACGGGGATAGCGTAATAATACTGCAACCTACATCTCCATTGCAGAACCTGGCCCGGTATAGTGTGTTTGTTGATACCGGCCTGTTGTCTGTCAAGGGGGGAAAATTATACAGCCCGGTAACGATAAGGCTGCTGACCCAATTGGATACTTCAGATAAGTTTCCCATCATAAGCGATAACCAGTTGCTTGATCTGGTTCAGCAACAAACATTCAGATATTTTTGGGATTATGGTCATCCGGTAAGCGGTCTTGCAAGAGAACGAAGTAATGCCACACCCGAAACAGTTACATCAGGAGGCAGTGGTTTTGGCATCATGGCAATACCGGTTGCTGTCAGCAGGAATTTCATAACCCGGGCGCAGGGATTGGCAAGGATGCAGACGATCGTTGCCTTCCTGAAGAACACCGCTCAAAAATTTCATGGGGCTTTTCCGCACTGGCTGAACGGTACAACAGGTGTGGTTATTCCTTTCAGCGCTTTTGATAACGGAGCCGACCTGGTTGAAACATCTTTCCTGATGGCAGGGCTGTTAACAGCAAGGCAATATTTTAATGGCGCCGATGCCGCTGAAACTGCTTTAAGAGCAGATATCAATTCATTATGGAATGCGGTAGAATGGAACTGGTTTCGCCAAAACAATCAAAATGTTTTATACTGGCACTGGAGCCCCAACTTTGGATGGCAAATGAATTTTAAGATTCAAGGGTGGAATGAATGTCTTATTACATACATCATGGCTGCATCATCCACTACCTATGGTATTCCGCAGGTGGTGTATAAAGAGGGTTTTGCCAGAAACGGGGCTATGCAAAACGGGAACACTTATTTTGGCTACCAGTTGCCGCTTGGCCCTTCAAACGGCGGCCCGCTGTTTTGGGCGCATTATTCATTTCTTGGTATCAACCCCAATGGTCTTAATGACACTTATGCCAATTACCAGGCACAGGCGACCAATCACACTAAAATAAATTATGAATACTGCAAAGCCAACCCTGGCAATTGGTATGGATACAGCAGCAAATGCTGGGGCCTTACTGCCAGCGATGTGCCCGGTGGTTATAATGCCAATGAGCCCAATAATGATATTGGCGTTATCTCACCTACTGCCGCTTTATCATCATTCCCATACACCCCTGCAGAAAGTATGGATGCGTTAAAATTCTTTTATTACAAATTAGGCAACAAAATCTGGGGTACTTATGGTTTTTACGACGCATTTAAATTAAATGAGCCCTGGGTAGCCGATTCTTATTTAGCCATTGACCAGGGGCCTATTATCGTAATGATTGAAAACTACCGGAGCGGTTTGATTTGGAATTTACTCACCAGTTGCCCGGAAGTAAAGAACGGAATGAAGAATGTACTGGGTTTTACAGCGCCTTATTTATAGATGAGCTTATGACAAAATCTGCATGTACTGTTTTATGTTTAACGTTGTTGGCAATGGCTTGCAACCAGGGAAGAAAGACCGGTAACCAGCTACAAACAACGACGGTTATTGAAGACACGGCTTTGTTCAGGCAGGTGCAGCAACAAACGTTTCAGTATTTCTGGGATGGAGCAGAACCGGTAAGCGGTCTGGCAAGAGAAAGATTTCATGCAGACGATAACTATCATACGTTTCAGAATAAGAACATAATCACAAGCGGTGGTAGTGGTTTTGGTGTTATGGCGATTTTGGTGGGCATTGAACGGGGTTTTATCACCCGGGAAGAAGGAATACAACGATTTGAAAAAATCATCGGTTTTCTGGAAAAGGCCGACCGTTTTCATGGAGCATGGCCACATTGGTGGCAGGGAGAAACTGGTAAAGTATTTCCTTTTAGCAGGTATGATGACGGCGGCGACTTGGTGGAAACATCTTTTCTGCTGCAAGGCTTACTATGTGTAAGGCAATATTTTAACGATGGTAATGAAACTGAAAAGAATCTGGTGGCAAGGATTGATAAATTATGGAGAGGAGTTGAATTTGACTGGTACAGAAATAATCAAAATGTTTTATACTGGCACTGGAGCCCCAACTACGGATGGGAAATGAACTTCCCGGTAAAAGGATATAATGAATGCCTCATTATGTATGTGCTGGCTGCTTCATCACCGACACATAGCGTTCTTGCCGAAGTGTATCATCAGGGGTGGGCGGATAATGGGCATATAAGGGATGTGAATAAACCAGATGGGATTGCTGCTGGTTATCCATACAAATTACAGATGAAACACCAGGGCGATGCATGGAATGGCGGCCCTTTATTCTGGGCGCACTATTCTTATCTTGGTTTAGACCCAAAAGGTTTGAAAGACAAATATGCAGATTACGGAGAGGAATGCAGAAACCAGGCTTTAATCAATTATCAATGGTGCGTGGATAATCCAAAAAAATTTAAAGGGTATGCTGCAAACAACTGGGGGCTTACTTCCAGTTATTCAATGAAAGGTTATGCAGGCCATGCCCCCACCATGGAAAGGGATTTAGGAGTCATTTCTCCCACTGCGGCTTTATCATCTTTTCCTTTTACACCGGAACAGTCCATGGCTGCGATGAAACATTGGTATAATAATATGAAGGATAAACTCTGGGGGCCTTATGGATTTTATGATGCATTCAGTGAACAGCATGATTGGTATCTCCCTCATTACCTCGCCATTGACCAGGGGCCGATAGTAGTGATGATGGAAAATTACAGAACAGGCCTGTTGTGGAATTTATTTATGAGTTGCCCTGAAATAAAAGATGGATTAAAAAAGCTGGGATTTGAAAGCCCCTGGCTTAAAAAATGAATATGATGTATTTACTTCTCCGAAAATATTTTTTGTGCCTGTTGCTTGCAACAACATTTTTCATATTGAATGCACCTGCACAGCAAAAAACTTATTGCAACCCCATCAATATTGATTATGGGTACACACCTATTCCTAATTTCACCCAATGGGGAAAGCATAGAGCAACGGCAGATCCTGTAATTGTAAATTATAAAGGAGATTATTACCTCTTCAGTACTAATCAATGGGGTTATTGGTGGAGCAGCGATATGAGCACCTGGAATTTTATTTCAAAAAAATTTCTTCGCCCATGGAATGAAGGTTATGATGAACTATGTGCGCCTGCTGTAGGAATTGTAGGAGACACCATGCTGGTGTTTGGTTCTACTTACACCAGAAAATTTACTCTATGGATGAGCACCAATCCCAAAGCCAATGAATGGAAACCGCTTGTTGACAGTTTTGATATCGGCGGTTGGGACCCTGCTTTCTTTACGGATGATGATGGAAAGTTTTACATGTATAATGGAAGCAGCAACGTATTTCCTGTATATGGTGTGGAACTTGACCGCAAAACATTTCAACCCATTGGTGCAAGAATGCCGATGCACTATCTGCAAAGTTGGCGCTATGGCTGGCAACGGTTTGGAGAACACATGGACAACACATTTCTTGATCCCTTTATGGAAGGTGCATGGATAACCAAACATAATGGCAAATACTATTTTCAATACGGGGCGCCGGGTACAGAGTTCAGTGGTTATGCAGATGGGGTAGTAGTTGGCAGCAAACCTTTGTTTGACGGGATAGAAACATTCCCGCAATCTGACCCATTAAGTATGAAGCTGGGAGGATTTGCAAGAGGAGCGGGGCATGGCGCTACTTTCACCGATAACAATGGAAACTACTGGCATACCAGCACCATAATGCTTTCTGTAAAAAATAATTTTGAAAGAAGGATCGGCATCTGGCCTGCCGGTTTTGATCAGGATGATGTGATGTGGTGCAATACTGCTTTTGGGGATTATCCGCACTATCTCCCCTCGCCACGAAGTGGAGAGGGGCAGGGTGTGAGGCCCGGTTGGATGTTACTTAACTACAAAAAATCAATCACTGTTTCTTCAGTACTTGGTTCTTATTATCCTAATAATGCCAATGACGAAGACATAAAAACATACTGGAGTGCAACAACCGGAAACAAAGGTGAATGGATACAAACTGATTTGGGAAAAGTATCAACCGTTAATGCAATACAAATAAATTATGCAGACCAGGATGTAGCTGAAGATCATTTGGGCAAAATAAACGGGGGAGAGCAATACCATCAGTATAAACTGTATTACTCTGTTGATGGAAAGAAATGGACAGTGCTTGCGGATAAAAGCAATAATAAAACGGATATTCCGCATGAATATGTTGAACTGACTGCACCTGTGCAGGCAAGATTTATTAAACTGGAGAACATCCACATGCCTACCGGCAAATTTGCCATTAGCGGGTTGAGAGTGTTTGGCAATGGCAACGGGACAAAACCGGATGCTGTAAAGACTTTTATGGTGTTGCGTACTGAAAAAGACAAACGTAGCGCCTGGATCAGGTGGAGCCCGGTAGATAATGCCTATGCCTATAATATTTATTATGGCACTGCACCGGATAAGTTATATAACTGCTTCATGGTAATGGATAACACCATTAATGAATACTGGTTCAAAGCCATGGACCTGAAGAAAACCTATTATTTCACCATTGAAGCTGTGAACGAAAACGGGGTTTCTGAAAAATTTAAAACAATAAAGGTTGAGTAAGGGTTTCAACAGAATAGGGTTTGCTTTTTTGCTGTTGCTTTTTTTTCAAAGCAGCTGGTCTCAGCCCTTCAGCAATGAAATAGCCGCTTTCAAAAAGCAGGATTCTATTGCACAACCTGCAAAGAATGTCATTTTGTTTGTTGGAAGTTCATCGTTCCGGTTATGGGAGAAAATGGACAGCTTTTTTTCTGGTTACAAAATCATCAACCGAGGTTTTGGTGGTTCTTCCATTCCGGATGTAATCAGGTATGCAGATGATATTATTCTATCTTACCAGCCAAAGCAAATAATAATTTATTGTGGTGAAAATGATTTTGCAGGAGACAGCAGCTTGTATCCATCACAGGTTGTAAAACGTTTTGAGGAGTTATTTACATTGATAAGATCAAAGTTTAAAAAAGTCCCCGTTGTTTATGTATCTATGAAGCCAAGCCCTTCTCGGCAGCATCTCATGTCAAAATTCAATGTGGCGAATGTGATGATCAAAAATTTTCTGAAGAAAAAGAAAAAGATAGCATTTGTTGATGTTTACAAAGCGATGTTGAAAGCTGATGGCACTCCGATGACAGATATTTTCCTGGAAGATAATCTTCATATGAATGCCAAAGGATATGCCATTTGGCAAAAGATTATTGAACCCTATTTATTGAAAAATTAAACAAACAATGATGAAAAGAATTGCAATGATTTTTACTGCATGTTTTCTGATAACTTTTTCTGTTAAAGGTCAGGCAGACCCCAATGTTTCTAAAGTTCTGAAAGAAACACAAATGAAGACATTCATTGATGCCTTAATGAAGAAAATGACCCTGGAAGAAAAGCTCGGGCAATTGAACTTACCGGGGGCCGGTGATATTACAACAGGCCAGGCCAAAAGCTCTGATATAGCACAAAAGATCAGGGAAGGAAAAGTGGGTGGCCTCTTTAATATTAAATCAGTAGTGAAAATAAAAGATGTGCAGCGGGTGGCAGTTGAAGAAAGCCGTTTGCATATTCCTCTTCTTTTCGGAATGGATGTGATACACGGCTATGAAACAGTATTCCCCATTCCTTTGGGTTTATCCTGCACATGGGATATGAATTTAATTGAACGCAGTGCAAGAATTGCTGCAACTGAAGCCAGTGCCGATGGAATCAACTGGACATTTTCTCCAATGGTGGACATATGCAGGGATGCCCGTTGGGGCCGTATCGCTGAAGGTAGCGGTGAAGATGCATATTTGGGGTCAGAGGTAGCGAAAGCAATGGTAAAGGGATACCAGGGAACTGACCTGACGAAGAACAACACCATTATGAGTTGTGTAAAACACTATGCCATGTATGGCGCCGCAGAAGCAGGAAGAGATTACAACACAACCGACATGTCGAGGCAAACGATGTACAATGTGTACTTACCTCCTTTCAAAGCGGCGGCTGATGCAGGCGTTGGTAGTTTTATGGCTTCATTCAATGAGGTGGACGGGATACCTGCCACAGCCAATAAGTGGTTACTGACGGATGTGTTGCGTAAGCAATGGGGTTTCAAAGGATTTGTTGTAACCGATTACACCGGTATCAATGAAATGATTGATCATGGTATCGGCGATTTGCAAACTGTTTCAGCAAGGGCATTGAATGCAGGAATTGACATGGACATGGTTGGGGAAGGTCTGCTTACTACTCTTAATAAATCCCTTAAGGAAGGGAAAACAACATTGACGCAAATTGATGCGGCCTGCAGAAGAATCTTAGAAGCGAAATATAAACTGGGGCTTTTTCAGGATCCCTATAAATATTGTGACGAAAACAGGGCAAAAACAGAAGTCTTTACATCACAAAACCGGAACGAAGCAAGAAGCATAGCAGCGCAAAGTTTTGTGCTTTTAAAGAATGATGCGCCTGAATCTCCCCTCCCTCAGGGAGGGGCGGGGGTGGGCTTACTGCCATTAAAAAAAGCAGGTACAGTGGCAGTAATCGGGCCATTGGCCGATAATAAGGAGAACATGCCGGGCACCTGGAGTGTGGCTGCCAATTTTGACAAAGCCATTTCTCTCTTAACGGGCTTAAAGGAGACTGCCGGAGAAAAAGTAAAATTTTTATATGCGAAAGGTTCTAATCTTGATGAAGACAGTTTGTTTGAAACAAGAGCAGGTATGTTTGGCAAATCATTACACAGGGATAGCCGCCCTGCAAATATTATTTTACAGGAGGCGTTGGATATAGCCAATCAGTCGGATGTGATTATTGCAGCCTTGGGCGAATCATCTGAGATGAGCGGCGAAAGCAGCAGCAGAACAAATCTCGGAATACCCGGACTGCAGCAGAATTTATTAAAAGCACTATTGAAAACCGGCAAGCCGGTAGTGCTGGTGCTTTTTACAGGCCGGCCGTTGGTGTTGAAGTGGGAACAGGAAAACGTACCGGCAATTTTGAATGTTTGGTCCGGGGGCAGCGAAGCAGGTTATGCAATTGCAGATGTATTGTTCGGTGATGTAAATCCTTCAGGAAAACTGACAACCACCTGGCCGCAAAATGTCGGGCAGGTGCCTTTGTATTATGCACATAAAAACACAGGGAGGCCGTTGCAGGGCGAATGGTTTCAAAAATTCCGCAGTAATTATCTTGATGTAAGTAATGACCCTGTTTATCCTTTTGGTTATGGGTTAAGTTATACTTCCTTCAGCTATGGGGATATCAAACTCAGCAATACGCTGAAAGGTAATCAGCAACTCACTGCCTCGGTTACAGTAACCAATACCGGGAAATATAGTGGAAAAGAAGTTGTGCAATTGTACATCCGTGATGTGGTGGGAAGTGTAACAAGACCGGTGAAAGAATTGAAAGGATTTCAGAAGATTGAATTGAAGCCCGGCGAATCCAAAGTTGTTTTGTTCAACATTTCAATTGAAGACCTGAAGTTTTATAATTATGACCTGAAATATGACTGGGAACCCGGTGAATTTCAGATAATGATCGGCAGTAATTCAAGAGATGTGAAAATGGCAGCTGTGAATTGGGTAAAATGATTTGTAATTGATGCATTCAAATGTACAGAACCTTTATTCCGGCTTATTTGCTGATTTTTTTGCATTCTTGCTCATCTCCAAAACAAGAAGAGTGGAAACTGATATAGAATGATGAATTCAATTACACAGGTGTTGCCGATACAGGCAAATGGAATTATGATGTTGGCGGGCATGGCTGGGGCAACAATGAATTGCAGTATTATACCAATGCAGATACAAATAGTGCAGTGGTGAGGGATGGTAAACTGAGTATTAAAGCAAGAAAGCAGATTGTGGGTTTAAATGGATAGACTTCAGCAAGGCTTATTTCAAAACACAAGGAGATTGGCTTTACGGCAGAATTGAAGTGAAAGCAAAATTACCGGGAGGCAGGGGCATGTGACCAGCCATCCACACAATGCGCCGCACTGCTATAACCACTATGCTTAGCCCAGATATGTCAGAACAAGTGGTACGTAAAATAAGCGGTCATGCACTGGCGTAAGGAATTTTATTGCTTAATACTTTGGGCGCAAACATATCAGGACCAGGAAACGGAAAAAATGTTTGCGAAGCTGAGAGAGAAAAAATTGAGTCATATTAATTAGATATTTTTTTTAAATGAGAAATCAATGTCAGACTGAATAAATATATTTGCCATAGTTCTTTCAGGAACCTGACGTGACGAAACGAAACTGATTCACTATAGTTTCACCCAGTGGGAGAGATTATTTTTAAGAGATTGAATTTCAATTCATATTTAACGGGGTTCGAATCCCGTACGGGCTACAAAGCCTTGCCGCTATGCGGCGAGGTTTTTTATTTAGAAGCGTTGCGAATTTATTCGCATAAGCGGATAAATAATAAACATACAGACGCCAAAGGCGTTTGTAAGGCTTTGGGTAAATCAATGCGAAAGGGAACATAAAATAATCCCGTACGGGCTACGATGCCCCGCAATTTTGCGGGGCTTTGTGTTTCTGCATTGGCCAATTTAATCAAATCTGATATATTCAGGCACTCGTTGTTTCACTACCTTTGCCCCGCTTTTACCGGCTGTAGCTTTAGCGAAAGCCGGATTTAAAAATTAAATTTATTTGACATGAGTACAGTTCGGGTTGCCATCAATGGTTTTGGCCGTATCGGCCGCCTTGTTTATCGCCAGATTTACAAAATGGAAGGGATTGATGTGGTGGCCATCAATGATCTTACCAGCCCCAAAGTGTTGGCTCACTTATTAAAGTATGACAGCGCACAGGGTCGCTTTGATGCTGATGTGAAGGCTACCGAGAATTCAATAGTGGTAAATGGAGATGATGTGAAAGTGTATGCGCAAAAAGACCCTTCACAGATCCCCTGGAAAGATCATAATGTGGATGTGGTGCTTGAATGCACAGGCTTCTTTACAGATAAAGCAAAAGCTGAAGCTCATCTAAAAGCGGGAGCAAAAAAAGTTGTTATCAGCGCCCCGGCAACGGGTGATCTGAAAACAATTGTGTTCAATGTAAATCATAATATTCTTGATGGAAGTGAAAACATTATCAGCTGTGCAAGCTGCACTACTAATTGTCTTGCACCGATGGCACAGGTGCTGGATGAAAAATATGGAATAGTAAATGGACTGATGACCACTGTGCATGCATATACCAACGATCAGAATACACAGGATGCTCCGCATCCCAAAGGTGATCTTCGCAGGGCAAGAGCGGCTGCACAGAATATCGTTCCTAATAGTACTGGTGCTGCAAAAGCTATTGGACTGGTGCTCCCCAACCTGAAAGGAAAACTGGATGGAACGGCACAAAGAGTTCCAACACTTACAGGTTCATTAACTGAGCTTACGGTAATTCTTGGCAAGAAAACTACCACCGAAGAAGTAAATGCAGCTATGAAAGCAGCAGCCAATGAAAGCTATGGCTACACAGAAGATGAAATTGTGAGCAGCGATGTAATTGGTATGAGTTTTGGCTCACTCTTCGATGCTACACAAACCAAAGTGCAAACGGTAGGAGATACCCAGATAGTCAGGACAGTGAGCTGGTACGATAACGAAATGAGCTATGTGAGCCAGTTGGTTCGCACCCTGCATTATTTTGCAAAACTCATAGGCAAATAATATTTCAGTAAAAATAAATGCCCTGACACTGAGCTGGCCGAGTGCGGGGCATTTTTGTTTCATTTATTTTTGAGGGTCAAAACAACTATATGTCAAAATTCTCCGAGTACAATTTTAAAGGACAAAAGGCTTTGATCCGGGTTGATTTCAATGTACCCCTCAATGATAAATATGAGATCACCGATGATACAAGAATGAAAGCGGCTGTTCCCACAATCAAAAAAATACTGAGTGATGACGGAAAAGTGATCCTGATGAGTCATTTAGGAAGACCAAAAGGAGGGCCTGAAGAAAAATATTCTTTAAAGCATTTGGTAAAACATCTTGGTGATCTGCTTGGCGGAGTTAC
>Ga0233425_10000163_pt1 | contig 171184 bp, 173 predicted proteins | sample Watercolumn_Towu_2_FD_181712 | JGI IMG/M metagenome (GOLD analysis project Ga0233425, IMG submission 181712) | Freshwater microbial communities from Lake Towuti, South Sulawesi, Indonesia - Watercolumn_Towuti2014_140_MG | ecosystem: Environmental > Aquatic > Freshwater > Lake | place...
ATATAGATTGACGTCGAGTTATTTTGTAGCTGCAAAATACTCCGTTTCTCAATTGGCCAACGTGCGTAGAACGTGGCGATTCCACGCACGTCCATGACGGCCACAAGCGCTTCCGATCGCTTTCGGCTTAGATCATCGCCATGCCGCCGTTGACGTGCAGCGTCTGCCCGGTGACGTAGCCCGCCTCGGCGCTCGCCAGATAGACGCAGGCGGCGGCCACATCCGCGCCGGTTCCAAGCCTTCCGGTCGGGACCATCCGAAGGATCGTCTCTTTCTGCGCGTCGGTAAGCGCGTCGGTCATCGGGCTTTCGATGAAGCCTGGCGCAACGCAATTGACCGTCACGCCGCGCGAGGCGACCTCGGCGGCGAGCGACTTCGACATGCCGATCATGCCGGCCTTGGCGGCGGCATAATTGCCCTGCCCGGGATTGCCGGTCACGCCGACGACCGAGGTGATCTGAATGATCCGGCCGAAGCGCTTTTTCATCATGCCGCGCAGCGCCGCGCGAGAGAGGCGAAAGGCCGCAGTCAGATTGACATTGAGGACGGCGTCCCAGTCCTCATCCTTGAGGCGCATGAACAGCATGTCGCGGGTGATGCCGGCGTTGTTGACGAGAATGTCTAACCCGCCCATCGCCGCCTCCGCCGCCGGCACGAGCTTCTCGGTTTCGTCCTTTTGCGAAAGATTGCAGGGCAGAATATGAGTGCGGCCGTTCAACTCGCCGGCAAGCGCCTCGAGCGCGTCTTTCCTGGTGCCGGAAAGCGCCACGGTCGCGCCGGCCGAATGCAGCGCGCGCGCGATCGCCGCGCCAATTCCGCCGCTCGCGCCCGTGACCAGCGCAGCCTTGCCGTTAAGATCGAACATTTTCGCTTCTCCTCCCGCTCGATGACGCAAGCCTTATAGCTCAGTTGGAGGGAGTGGCCTTTTTTCAGCCGCGGTTCAACGCCACAGATCGGCGATCTGGCGCGGCGGGGACTTGGGCGAGCTGGCCAGAAGCGGCAAAAATCGGCGCAAGCTCGGCTTCGTTTTCGCAAACGTCGGATTCAACGCTGAATTGCCCTGACTGCGCATCGGAAAACGCCCGAAAACCCGATGTGGCGCAACTGCAACAGTGGAAATCTTTTGGGTCATTTGGGCCCGATTTTACCTTCTGTTTGTTGTTTCCCGCGATGTTTTTGACCACACTCCGCCGTGCTTGGGGGTCAGCGTCACTGAATGTCCTAGAGAGTCACGGGACCGACGCGCGCCTATTAATTTAAGTTGGCTCGAACTGAAGGATATAGAGATGAAGACAGCGATCTCGGCTCTGGCTCTGGCGACGGCGCTTTTCGCCGGCGCTGCGAGCGCCGCCGACCTCCCCTCCCACAAGGCGCCTCCGCCTTATATCCCCCCGCCGCCGATCATGACCTGGACCGGGTTCTACGCCGGTCTTAACCTCGGCGGCGGCTTCTATGCCTCCAACTCGTCCAACCAGGGCTGGAACTGGGGCTGGAACAACGGCAACAACAACACCGGCGGCGTCGTCGGCGGCGGCCAGATCGGCTATAACTTCCAGGTCACGCCGATGTTCGTTGTCGGCGCCGAGACCGACTTCCAGGGCACGAGCCTTGGTTCGGGCGGCGGCAACAACAACAACTGGCTGTTCGGCTTCGGCGGCGGCGCTGGTTCGGCCCGCCTGAACTGGTTCGGCACGGTTCGCGGCCGCGTCGGCGTCACGCTCCTGAGCCCGCAACTGCTGGTCTATGGCACGGGCGGCTTCGCCTATGGCGAAGTGCAGCGCAACGGCTGGTGGAACCAGAACTCCGCGGTGCAGACCGGCTGGACCGCCGGCGGCGGCGCCGAGTGGATGTTCTTCCCGAACTGGTCCGCGAAGGTCGAGTATCTGTATACGCAGATCAGCGGCACCGGGAACAACAACAACTGGGCCTGGGCGTTCAACCCCGGCTGGGGCCTGAACAGCACCAACAACCGCACGCGTTTCCACACGATCCGCGCCGGCATCAACTACCACTTCAACTTCGGCTCTCCGGCGCCGGTGTTGGCCAAGTACTGATCCGACAGATCGATCTTACGGTTCGAGAGAATGGGCCCGGTCCTCGCGACCGGGCCTTTTCTTTTGGCCGGACCGTTACGCGAAGGCGCGATAGGCGTCGAAATCGGCGGGCGCGCCGACCGATATGCCGGCGGCCTGCGGCGCGATGCGCTTGAGCAGACCAGCCAGAACCTTGCCCGAGCCGCATTCGATAAATTTTGTCACCCCGTGATCGGCCATATGGGCGACGCATTCGCGCCAGCGCACCGCGCCAGTGACCTGCTCGACGAGCAGGCGACGAATCGTCTCCGGGTCCTGCGTCGGCGCCGCCGTCACATTGGCGACGACCGGAACGCAGGGCGCGCCGATCGCCGCGCCGGCTAGCGCCTCGCGCATCGCGTCTGCTGCGGGCTGCATCAGCGCGCAATGGAAGGGCGCGGAGACCGGCAGCAGCACCGCGCGCTTGATTCCCTTCTCCTTGGCGACGTCGATCGCCTTTTCGATCGCTCCCTTCGCGCCCGAGAGCACCACCTGGCCGCCGCCATTGTCATTGGCGACCTGGCAGACGCCCTGCGCCGCCGCCTCTTGCGCAATGGCGCGCGCCTGATCGAGGTCCGCGCCGAGCAGCGCCGCCATTGCGCCCTCGCCGACCGGAACCGCCATCTGCATGGCGTCGCCGCGAATGCGCAGGAGCCTCGCCGTATCCGAAATCGTCAGCGCGCCGGCGGCTGCGAGCGCCGAATATTCGCCGAGCGAATGTCCGGCGACGAAGGCGGCGTCGCGCGCAAGATCGAGACCGCATTCGGCTTCAAGCGCGCGAATCGCGGCGAGCGAGACCGCCATCAGCGCCGGCTGGGCGTTGGCGGTCAGCGTCAGCTCGGCTTCCGGGCCTTCGAACATGAGTTTCGACAGCGACTGCGAAAGCGCGTCGTCGACCTCCGCGAAAACCGCGCGCGCGGGCGCAAGAGCGTCGTAAAGCGCCTTGCCCATGCCAACCGCCTGAGAGCCCTGACCCGGAAAAATGAAAGCCTTCGCCATGCGTAACCGCCTCGCTCTTTTTCAATTGCGCCGCCGCGAGTGGCATTGCCCGGTCCGGCGTGTCAAGCTGGCCCTCGCCAAGCGCAGGAGCGAGCGATGAGCCGAAAGACATGCGGTTGCGGCGCCGATCATTTCGACCGGCGCGCCGCCCTGGCGACGATGGGCGCCGGTCTCGCCTCCGCCATTGGCGCCGCGCCCGCGCAGGCCAAGGCGAGACGCTCGCCGGTCCGGCCCGAGGACGAGGGCTATATGCGGCTCGCAATCGCGGAAGCCGCCAAGGGCGACTTTCCTTTCGGCGCCGTCATCGTGCGCGAGGGCAAGGTCGTCTCGACCGGGCGCAATCTCGGCGTCACCAACAATGATCCGACGGCGCATGGCGAGATGGTGGCGATCCGCCGCTTCGTCGCCGACAATCCGGCGAAGGAGCTCAAGGGCGCGACGCTTTATACGTCTGGCGAGCCCTGCCCGATGTGCATGGGCGCGATCGTCTGGTGCGGCATCGGCCGCGTCGTCTACGCCGCGTCGATCGAGCAATTAGCGAAACGGCTCGGCCAGATCATGATCGCCTGCACAGCCGTGGCGAAAGCCGCGCCCTTCGCCGACATCGAAATCACCGGCGGCCTGCTCGCCCCGGAAGCGCTCGCGTTGTTTGATAAGAAGTGAGCGCCGTTAAGCCGAAGCGGATCAACCTTTGCCATATTTCGCGAACAGGCGATCGGCGTTCGACCAGTTGATCGCCGCCATGACGGCTTTCACGTAGTCGCCGGCCTTGGCCCCGTAATCCATCTGATAAGCGTGCTCGAACATGTCGAGGACCAGCACCGGATCGCCGCCGGCGATGTTTTGGGTGTGATCGCTTGCCCATGAGTTGATCAGCCGCTTGCCGTGCTTGTCATAGGCGAGAATGACCCAGCCGGAGCCTCCGCCAAGCGCCTTGCCCATGCCAGCGAATTCCGAGCGCCAGCGATCGAAGGAGCCAAAGTCGCGTTCGATCGCTTCACTGAGCGGCGCACCCGGCTTATTCGCCTCGCCAAGGCCCGCGAAATAGACTTCGTGCAGGATCATGGAATTGGTGGCGATGAGCTCTTCGCGTTTGAGGCCGTTGATCTGGAATCCCGGCGCCTTGTCGAAGTCGAGCCCCGCCAGTTGCTCGCCGATGGCGTTCAATCGCTTGACCGCGCCGCCGTAATTGTTCTCGTAGTGCGAGACGAGAATCTTTTCCGACAAGCCTTTGACGCTTTTCGGGTCGAACGGCATCGGCGCGGCGACGTGAACCGCGCTCTTGCGCGTCGGCGCTGCCTTGTCTTCCGCCCGCGCGGTGTTTACGGCGAGCGCCGCGCCCGCAGTCGCGGCGGCGCCGATGAAATGTCTGCGGTCGAATTCGTGCGTCATATTCAGCCTCCCTTGAATTATCGATAAGTGCCGCCCGCGCGTTCCCATACAAAGGCGCGCCTTCACCCGCATTGCGGTCGAAGTTGTTTTGCCTGGCTCTTCTCGCATTGAAGCGTCAGCATGATGAAGCCGGCGATCGCCGCGATGAATCAGTGTCTGCGCCGCGGCCGGCGACGCGCCGATCAGGAACAGCAGGACGCCCGCACCCGTGCAAACAGCGAGCGTGCGCGGGACGCCAAGATTCAAACGGAAAAGCGCGAACGCTGCGGCGACCGCCAGGAGCAACGCCGTGGCGTCGACGCTCGAAAGCGCGGGGACTTCGAACGAGAGGCCAAATCCGCGAACGGGGATAGTCTCGCGAAACAGGGCATGGAGGGCGAACCAGATCGCCAGATTGAGGATGACGCCGACCACCGCCGCCGTGATCGCAGTCAGCGCCCCGGCGAGCGCTTTGTTTCCGCGTATTTTTTCCACAAAGGGCGCGCCGAGGAAAATCCACAGGAAACAGGGGACGAAGGTGACCCATGTCGTCAGCAGGCCGCCGAGCGCGCCGGCGACGAGCGGCGGCAGAGAGCCTGGGTCCCGATAGGCTGCGAGAAACCCTACGAATTGCAGCACGATCACCAGAGGGCCGGGCGTCGTTTCCGCCATGCCGAGTCCGTCGAGCATTTCGCCGGAGCGCAGCCAATGGAAATTGTCGACCGCCTGCTGCGCGACATAGGCAAGGACCGCATAGGCCCCGCCGAAGGTCACCATCGCCATCTTGCTGAAGAACACAGCGATCTGGCTGAACACATTTGCCGGGCCGAGTCCGAGCAGAAGGGCAGCGACGGGGACAAGCCATAGCAACAGGCAAACCCCCGCGACTTTCAGCATATGCGCGGCCTTCGGCCGCGTATGGCCGGGGAGCGTATCGCCGAGCAGGCTATCGCCGTCCGCATCCGTCGCCGACCCGTGTCCGCCGCCGGCGAATTGCGGCAGATGCGCCCTGCCGCCGACATAGCCGACGACGCCCGCCGTAAGCACGATGAGCGGGAACGGCGCATCGAAGAAAAAGATGGCGACGAAGGCGATGGCGGCGAACCCCTGCAGAACATGGTTTTTCAGCGCCCGTTTGCCGACCCGGATCACCGCCTGGACGACGATCGCCAGCACGGCGGCCTTGAGGCCGAAAAACGCCGCCGCGACGAAGCCGACCTTGCCGAACAGCGCATAGACGACGCTCAGCGCCATGATCGCCGCCGCGCCCGGCAGCACGAACAGTCCGCCGGCCATGACGCCGCCGAGGGTTCCATGCATCAGCCAGCCGACATAGGTCGCAAGTTGCTGCGCCTCAGGGCCGGGAAGTAGCATGCAGTAGTTGAGCGCGTGCAGGAAGCGCGTTTCAGACAGCCACCGCTTCTCTTCGACCAGAACCTTGTGCATCAACGCGATTTGGCCGGCGGGACCGCCGAAGCTCAGCAGCGCGATCCGCAACCAAACGCCAAGCGCCTCGCGTAACGAGACGCCGTGATCCGCCGCCTGAATTGTTGTCGGCGCGTTCATGGCGCTTTTCCAGATTTGGTCGCCGGCCAATTGTGCGGCTCGTCTGTCGCATCGCGACACCATCGATAGAAGGCGTCGTAGAGCGTCATGCCCGCTTCGAGCTGTTCGAGATCGTCGGGGTACATGCGCGATAGGCCAAGCGACGCGGCAAGAAGCCCCGCCGCTTCCGGCGCAAGCTCGAGGCGAGCGGTGTCCGCGCCGCGCACAATGACGGCCAGCGTCTGGAGAGGCTCGATCGTGAGGCTCCATTCGTCGAGCATCGTATCGAAGGTGCAGCGTTCGCCTCTATGGCTCCAAAACGCGCCTTCGATGTCGAAGGCGGCGCCGCCATAGCGTTCAGCGACAGCCATCACCTCCGCAGGCGCGACGAAGAGGAATACGGCCGTCGGGTCGATGAAGCGGCGGATCAGCCATGGGCAAGCGATGCGATCGACCTTCGGGCGCGAGCGGGTGACCCAGACGGTGCGCCCCGAAGCGTCGCGCGGCGGCAATTTATTTTCCGGCACGACGGGGCCGCCCGCATTAAGCCATGCGAGATAACCGCCGTTGAGCGCATCAGCGGAAGACGCTCCCGCCTGACGGAGCCAAGCGGCGACCCCTTCGGCAACGCTCTCGCCGCGCTGATCGAAAACGATCGCCGCTCGTCCAGTGAATTCAATCGCCCAATTGGAAACGGCATCCGCGTCTCGACGCAGCGCGCCGGGAATAACGCCAGGATCGGCGGCGTGATCCGCGTCGCCCCGCACGTCGATGAGCGCAGGACAATGGGGGACGCCAATCAGGCGCGCGAGCTTTTCAGGAGAGATCGAGTGGATCGACGACATGATGCGCCCTTGGTGAAAAACCGGACGCGATTCTTGGGCATGTCGCCTCGTGGGGAGATCGCTTCCCCATGAGGATGGTTACATCAAAACGGTCGGAGGCTGTCAACCTGGCCTCCCCGGCCTCTCACGCACCAGCTCCTCCACAACGCCCGGATCGGCGAGCGTCGAGGTGTCGCCGAGCGCGCCGAACTCCCCTTCGGCGATCTTGCGCAAAATGCGCCGCATGATCTTGCCCGAGCGCGTCTTCGGCAGGCCCGGCGCGAATTGCACGATGTCGGGCGTCGCGATCGGACCAATCTCGTGGCGCACCCAATGCACCAGCTCCTTGCGCAGATGCTCGGTCGGCGCCGCGCCCTGATTGAGCGTGACGAAAGCGTAAATGCCCTGTCCCTTGATGTCGTGCGGATAGCCGACGACGGCGGCTTCCGAAACCTTCTCATGCGCGACGAGGGCGCTTTCGACTTCCGCCGTTCCGAGGCGATGGCCAGAGACATTGATCACGTCGTCGACGCGGCCGGTGATCCAGTAATCGCCGTCGGCGTCGCGCTTGGCGCCGTCGCCGGTGAAATATTTGCCGGGAAAGGCCGAGAAATAGGTCTGCGCGAAACGTTCGTGGTCGCCATAGACGGTGCGCATCTGTCCCGGCCATGAATCGGCGATGACCAGCAGCCCTTCGCATTGCCCTTCGAGAACATTGCCGAGCGGATCGACGATTTCCGGCGCGACGCCGAAGAAGGGCCGCGCCGCCGAGCCGGGCTTCAAATCGATCGCGCCGGGCAGCGGCGAGATCAGCACGCCGCCGGTCTCGGTCTGCCACCATGTGTCGACGATCGGACAACGGCCTTCGCCGACGACGCGATGATACCATTCCCATGCTTCGGGATTGATCGGCTCGCCAACGGAGCCGAGCAGGCGCAGCGACTTGCGGCTGGTCTTTTTGATGGGCGCCTCGCCCGCCGCCATCAGCGCGCGAATGGCGGTCGGCGCGGTGTAGAAAATGTCGACCTTGTGCTTGTCGACGATCTCCCAGAAGCGCGACACGCTCGGATAATTCGGCACGCCTTCGAACATCAGCGTCGTCGCGCCATTCGCCAGCGGGCCATAGACGATATAGCTGTGGCCGGTCACCCAGCCGACATCCGCCGTGCACCAATAGACGTCGCCGTCGCGATAATCGAAGACGAGTTCATGGGTGAGCGAGGCGTAGACGAGATAGCCGCCGGTCGTATGCAGCGCGCCCTTCGGCTTGCCGGTCGAGCCTGACGTATAGAGAATGAACAGCGGGTCTTCCGCCTCCATCTCGGCATAGGGACAATCGGCGTGAACGCGCGCCGCTTCTTCTTCGTAACGGAAATCGCGGCCGGGCTGCATGTCGATGTCGGCGCCTGTGCGCGTCACGACGATGACCGTCTTTACCGAGACCTTGTCGAGCGCCGCGTCGACATTGGCTTTTAGCGGAATCTTCTTGCCGCCGCGCAGGCCTTCGTCGGCGGTGACGATGACAGTCGATTCCGCATCCGCGATGCGTCCGGCGAGCGAGTCCGGAGAGAAACCGCCGAAGACCACCGAATGAATCGCGCCGATGCGCGCGCAGCCGAGCATGGCGAAGGCGGCTTCGGGAATCATCGGCAGATAGATGGTGACGCGGTCGCCTTTCTTGACGCCATGCTTCTTGAGCACATTGGCGAAACGGCAGACCTGCTCATGCAGCTCCGCGTAAGTGATGTGGCGCGAGACGGACGGATCGTCGCCTTCCCAGATGATCGCTGTCTTATTGGCGCGCGCCGGCAAATGCCGGTCGATGCAATTCATCGCGACATTGGTCGTGCCGTCCTCGAACCAGCGAATCGAGACGTTATGCGTGTCGAAACTGGTGCGCTTCACCATTGAGAACGGCGTGATCCAGTCGATGCGCTGCGCCTGCTCGGCCCAGAAGCCGTCGGGGTCTTTCAGCGAACGCTCATAGAGCCGGCGATAGCTTTCTTCATCGACGTGCGCGCTCTTCTTCCAGTCGTCGGGGACGGGGTAGATTTTTTGCGACATTCGTTTCTCCGTCCGCGCCCTTGGCAAACGCCAACTCGTCATGGCCGGGCTTTTCGCACGGCTGTCCGGTTCGTTTATTGCTCGATTATGTGCATAGTATTGATTCTATTCGTTTCCAGAGGGTTACGAATCATCTGGACACGGAATCGGAACAACGCTGTGCGCTACAAGAATATCGTTTTCCACGATCTGCTCAAACTGGTTCCCCGAAGCGTCTTCGACAAGCTTGTGAAAGAGCATGGGAGCGACGACCGCCGTGCGCGAAGTCGTCTTTATGACCGACACGGGCAAGCGACTGCGCATCTTGAGCAACGATCGGGACGCGCCAGCCGACGACATCGCCGATCTCTACAAGCGACGCTGGCAAATCGAATTGTTCTTTCGTCTGATCAAGCAGACGCTGAGGATACGCAGCTTCATCGGACGCTCGCAAAACGCGGTTCGCATACAGATCGCGGCGGCCTCGATCGCGCATCTGCTCTTGCGGCTTCTGCGAAATATCGCCAAGTCAAACCACGGGTTCCTCGAACTCGCTCGACTCGTGCGAACCAACCCGATGCACCGCAAATCCTTCCTGAGCCTGAAGGAAATACAGCACACACAACCGCGCGATCACAGACAACACGAGTTCGACTGGCGCTATGCTTGAACCGGACAGCCGTGGCACAAGGCCGGCCATGACGAGCGCGGCCATGACGCGCGCGGCCATGACGAGCGGGAGCTCACTCGTTCGGCGCGAGCATTTTTTCCGGCCGCACGATCGCGTCGAATTCGGCTGCCGTCACCTTTCCTGATGCGAGCGCCTCCTCCTTGAGGCTGGTGCCGTTATGATGGGCGGCGCGTGCGATTTTCGAGGCCGCGTCATAGCCGATCGTCGGCGCGAGCGCGGTGACGAGCATCAGCGAGCGCTCGAGGAAGCGCTTGATATTGGCCTCGTCGGCCTCGATGCCGTCGACGCAGCGGGCGACGAAACTGTTGATTCCATCCGCGAGCAAAATCGTCGACTCAAGCAGCGCGAAGCCGACGACGGGCTTCAACACGTTGAGTTCGAGATGGCCCTGCGACGCGGCGAAGGTGATCGTCGCATTATTTCCGAAGACGCGCGTGCAGACCATGGTCAGCGATTCGACCTGAGTCGGATTGACCTTGCCCGGCATGATCGACGAGCCGGGCTCGTTCTCCGGAAGCTTCAATTCGCCAAAGCCAGCGCGCGGTCCTGAGCCGAGCAGGCGAATGTCGCAGGCGATTTTATACAGTCCCGACGCCAGCGCGTTGAGCGCGCCATGCGCGAAGACGATCGCGTCATGGGTCGCGAGCGCTTCGAATTTGTTGGGGGCGGAGACGAAAGGCAGTCCGGTCTGTTCGGCGACGTCGGCGGCGACCTCTTCGCCAAAGCCTTTAAAAGTGTTGACGCCGGTGCCGACCGCCGTCCCGCCTTGCGCCAGTTCGAGAAGATCCGCGAGCGTCGTTCTGATCCGCCTTGCCGCGCATTCGGCCTGCGCCGCATAGCCGGAAAATTCCTGACCGAGGGTCACAGGCGTCGCATCCTGCAGATGGGTGCGGCCGATCTTGATGATATCGGCGAATTTCACCGCCTTGGCGTTGAGCGCGATATGCAGCCGCTCGACGGCGGGAATCAGCCGGCCGGAAATCGTCGTCGCGCCGGCGATATGCATGGCGGTCGGGAAACTGTCGTTCGACGACTGGCCGAGATTGACGTGATCGTTGGGATGAACCGGGGATTTCGCGCCGCGCGGCGCGCCGAGCATTTCATTGGCGCGATTGGCGATGACCTCATTGACGTTCATGTTGGTCTGGGTGCCGGAGCCGGTCTGCCAGACGACGAGCGGAAAATGTTCGTCGAGCTGGCCGTCGATCACTTCGCGCGCGGCGGCCTCGATCGCGTCGGCGATCTTAGGGTCCAGCAGGCCTTTTCTGGCGTTGACCCTGGCGGCGGCGAGCTTGACGCGCGCCAGCGCATGGACGATCTCGATCGGCATGAGATCGCCGCCGATCGGAAAATTTTCACGCGAACGTTCGGTCTGCGCGCCCCAATAGGCCCAGGTCGGGACGGCGATGTCGCCAAAGGAGTCGCGTTCAATTCTTGTATCTTCGGTCATCGGCTCGCTCGCATGGAAAGGCGCGTTGCGCGCGCTTTCCTATGCGGCATTTCCGAGGAGCGTTCAATCGCGCGAGATTTCCGAGAGTCGCTCCGCGGCGGCCCATTCGCGCCGCTCGGCGGAGGGCGCGGACGACATGAGTTCGGAGAGTCGATTGCGCGCGCGGTTCACCCGGCTTTTCATCGTGCCCGGCGCGCAGCCGCAGATTTCCGCGGCTTCCTCATAGGACATGCCCGAGGCGGCGACGAGGATCAGCGCCTCGCGCTGATCGATCGGCAGTTTCTGCATCGCGTCGCGAAAGTCGAGAAAGTCCATATGCGCATGCTGCGACTCGGGCGCGACCAGACGCGCGGCGATGACGCCGTCGGGATCCGGCGCCTCGCGTCGGCGCTTGCGATATTCGCTGTAATAGATGTTGCGCAGGATGGTGAACAACCAGGCGGTGAGATTGGTGCCTTCCGAGAAGGTGGCGAGGCTGCCCCAGGCTTTGACCAGCGTTTCCTGAACGAGGTCGTCGGCGCGATCGGAGTTTCCACAGATCGATACCGCGAAAGCGCGCAAGCTAGGGATGGCGGAGATGAGCTCAGCCTTCAGTCCCTGTCCCGCTGAATGCGCTTCTTCGCTTGCCGTCACTCACTCTTCCTCGGCGCGTCTGACGTCGCCGAAGAGGATAGCACATTCGTTTCGAGTTGGTTCAAGAGTTTCAGAAACCGATCGGGAACTGGCTGAGCCACCACGTCGTCGTAAAGATTGCGAAGCTCCTTTCCGATCGAGTCCTGGAATTCCACCGTTCTTTGGCGTTGTGCCGGCTTGGCGCTACAACGCGCTTCGGCGCCTCCTCGGCGACGATCGCCGAATTCGTCACGCGTCATTACCCATCCCGTGAACGTCTCCAGCCGGCGCGGGCCGGGTCTCGGAGAATACCGCCCGTCGCCCGCGAAAGCATCATCCTCTGCTTTCGCGCGCGCTACCATATTCTCCGGATTCTTGTTCCCCATGGAGCCCTCTATTTTAATATGCATGATTTCTGGAGCCGCCGCGTTATAGTGCGCCGCAAGGACGATAGGCAAAACGCGCCGCTGAAGGATTGGTTCCCTAAAATGCAAAGCGGTTTTGACGCATTGTCCAAGTTTTGAATCGGCTTAGCGCGCACGCGTCTCCTTTCCGAGGCTCGATGCAGCTGGAGTTGTAAGGCATGTCGGCATCAAAGGAAATTTCCGCGCACATACCCTATTTGAGACGATTTGCGCGCGCATTGGTCGGCGATCGGGAGGGGGGCGACGCCTATGTGCTGGCCACTCTCGAAACCGTCGTCGCGGAACCCGGCCGGATCTCTGATTCAGAAGATCTGCGCGTCGCTGTTTACCGTTTGTTCCTAAACGTCTGGGCGGCGTCGCCGATCAACGCCCACATCGACCGCTCCGGCGCGCTGGAGGAAAACGGCCGGCGCAACCTCGAGGCGATTTCGCTGAAGCCGAGAATCGCCTTTTTGCTGCAGGCGCTTGAAGGATTCGACCTCGACCAGATCGCGCAGACCCTGCAGGTTTCGGAGCGCGAGGCCGGCGCGCTGATCGAAGCCGCAAATGGCGAGATCGCCGACCAGATCGCCACCGATGTGCTGATCATCGAGGACGAGCCGCTGATCGCGCACGACCTGAGGAGCATCGTCGAGGAGCTGGGACATCGCGTGATCGGCATGCCGCGCACCCACGCCGAGGCGGTCGCCGCCATAAAAGAGAATAATCCCGGGCTGATTCTGGCCGATATCCAGCTCGCCGACGGCAGTTCGGGGCTCGACGCGGTCAATGAAATTCTGGACTCTCTGTCGACGCCGGTGATTTTCGTCACCGCCTATCCCGAGCGGTTTTTGACCGGCGAACCGCCGGAGCCGGCCTTTTTGATCGCCAAGCCCTTCAATGTCGAGAGTCTCAAGGCGGTGATCAGCCAGGCGCTGTTTTTTGACCGGCGCGCCGGACGACGCGAGCGGACCGCGCCCTGGGTCGGCATGTGAGCGAGTAAACTGATTGATATTGTTCTGTTTTTTGACAACACCCCTTCCGGAGGATTTGGATCCGGGCGTGGAGATAAATCGTCGCGGCCTAGAAACAATGGCCGCTGCGGCGAGTTATAGCCATAGGCGCTGGGGGAATTGTGAGGCGACCCATGGAGGAAATGAAGAAATCCAGTCGCGGATTCGCATCTATGGATCCCGAAAAGCAGCGCGCGATTGCGCGCAAAGGCGGCCAAAGCGTTCCTGACGAAAAACGCAGTTTTTCGCAGAACCCCGATCTGGCGGCCCGCGCAGGGCGCAAGGGCGGCCAGAGCGTGAATCCGGCCAAACGGAGCTTCTCGCGCGACCATGCGCTCGCTTCCGAGGCCGGCCGCAAGGGCGGACATGCCTCGCACGGTGGCGGCGCCCAAAAACGTAGCGCGCCGCTTTAACAGCGGCGCGAACCTTATGCAGCGAAGGGTTTGGAGCGCTGTGCGATGAGTGAATAGAGCGCGTCGTCATCGCGCGTCACGCGCATTGTCGCGACGAGGCCGGGATCCCGCAACATCCTGGCGGCGCAAGCGAGCGCCTTGAGATGGTCGGCCCCTGAACTCTCCGGCGTCAAGATCATAAAGACCAGATCGACCGGCGCGCCGTCTAGCGAGCCAAAGTCGACAGGCCGGTCGAGTCGGCCAAAAATTCCATAAATTCCCTTTAATTTCAAAAGCTTACCGTGGGGAATGGCGATGCCGTCGCCGATTCCCGTCGAGCCCAGCCGCTCGCGGTGCAAAAGCGCATCGAAAATCTCGCGCGCCGGCAGCCCGCAGATTTTCGCGGCCTTGTCGCTGAGTTCCTGGAGAAGATGCTTCTTCGTCGTCGCCTTCAGCGAGGCGCACACCGAATCCGGCGAAACCAAGTCAGTTGGCCGCATGCGACGATCATCCTGCTTCTCAGTGGAGGTCTAGGGCCGCTAAGGCCTTTGACCATCCTTGAAATTTCAACGTCTCGCTACTTTCGCCAAAATCCGAAGGGACATGGGAAAATGGCAAGATACATGCCGAGAAGGCCCTTATTATGGCCTCGCTGCGACGTTTTTTCCGTCAGCGCGCGTCGCCTTCGGATGCGGGCGTGTCGATCCAGCCGATATTCTCGTCGCCGCGCCGATAGACGACATTCACGCGGCCGGTGTTGGCGTGCCGAAACACCACGACAGGCGCGCCGGTGAGATCAAGGTCGAGCACCGCCGCCGAAACCGACAGCCGGCGCAATTGTGTGGTCGATTCGGCGATGATCGCCGGGCTGAACTCCGGCGGCGCTTCAATTTCCTGGTCGGGCGCCTCGATCACATGATAGGCGACGACCTCGGCCTCGCCGCCGTCGCCCGCGTCATGGCTATGTTCGTGATGGCTCTTGAGCCGGCTTTTGTAACGGCGCAGGCGTTTTTCGATGCGCTCGGCCGCCTGATCGAAACAGGCGTAAGGCTCCTGCGCCCGGCCATCGGCCTGCAGCACGATTCCCGAGGCGAGATGCAAGCTGCAGTCGGCCCGATAGCCCGAGCCCTCTGGCGAAATCGTGACGTGGCCGGTGACGCGACCGTCGAAATATTTGGCCGCCGCCGTCTCCAGCCTCTGCGTCACATGGACGCGCAGGGCTTCGCCGATGTTGATGTTCTTACCGGAGACCCTAAGAGACATTTTCCAATCCGAACTTTCTTTGCGAGCGCCGATACGGTCGCGGAGAAAACGGCCGCGCGCCCACCGCGCCGCCGTCGGACCATCGCATGATGCGCCGATGCGCCTTCCGCCCTGAAATTTCCGCCTGTGGCGTCGGCGGATCGCCGACGATCTGGCCAAAGAGCGGAAATTGCGCGCAGCGTTAGAAGCCCCGGCGCATGAAGTCAATGGAGTCCTTCTCTTAGGGCGCCGCCCGCCGGCCATGCGGTTGATCGCACATTAATGGGCTGTGATACGGGTCTGCGCAAGCTTGGCGCGGCGGCGATCGACCGAAGAGGGAATTCTCAGGCTGTCGCGGTATTTGGCGACCGTGCGCCTGGCGATGTCGATGTCGCTCGCCTTCAGCCGCTCGACGATGGCGTCGTCCGACAGAATATCGTCCGGCGTTTCGCGATCGATCATCTGCTTGATGCGAAAGCGCACCGCCTCGGCGGAATGCGCGGCGCCGCCGCTCGTGGTCGAGATCGAGGCGGAGAAGAAATATTTGAGTTCGAAGACGCCGCGCGGGGTCATCATATATTTGTTCGACGTGACCCGCGACACCGTCGATTCATGCATGCCGATCGCGTCGGCGACGGTGCGCAAATTCAGCGGGCGCAGATGTTCGACGCCATGAGTCAGGAAGGCGTCCTGCAGGCGCACGATTTCGGAGGCGACGCGCAGAATGGTGCGGGCCCTCTGTTCGAGGCTCTTGGTCAGCCAGTTGGCGTTCTGCAGACAGTTCGAAATGAAGCTTTTATCCGTGGCGCCGGTGGCGGCGGCGCTGACCCGAGCCGCATAGCTGTGATTGACCAACACCCTTGGCAGCGCGTCGGCGTTGAGTTCGACGTGCCAGCCGCCGTCAGCCGCCGCGCGCACGATCACGTCGGCGACCAGCGGCTGGATCGGCGCGCCGCCGAATGCCCGGCCGGGCTTGGGCTCCAGCCGGCGCAGCTCCGCCGCCATGTCCACGATGTCTTCATGGTCGACGCCGCACAGCTTGGCGAGCTGCGCGAAATCGCGGCGCGCGACCAGCTGCAGGTTGGCGACGAAGGCCTGCATGGCCGGATCATAGCGATCGCGTTCCTTAAGCTGGATCGCGAGACATTCCGCCAGATCGCGCGCGCCGACGCCGGAAGGATCGAAGGTCTGGATGATCGCGAGCACGCGATCGGCCTCCGCCCGGTCGGCGTCGAGACGGGCGGCGATCTCGCCCAGGTCCTCGCGCAGATAGCCGCTTTCGTCGATCCCGTCGATGACCGCCTGGCCGATGATTCGATGGCGCGGATCGGGGCAGGCGAGCGCCAGCTGTTCGGCGAGATGCTCGTGGAGATTCTGCCGGTCGGCGACATAGGCTTCGAGATTGGGCGCTTCGCCGTCAGCCGATCCGCCGCCGGCCGCGCCTGTCCATGAAGTGGCGGAGAGACCTGCGCCGTCAGGGGCTTCGTCGCGCGCCTGCGCGCCGACCGTCGGACCCTCGGCTTCGAAGGCGTTGCTCATGTCGGCGCCGAGATCGGCGGAGAGCGTGGCGGAGTCGACGGCGAGATCCTGGCGGGCCCAGTCCCCTTCCTGAGGCCCTTCAGAAGCGTCCCCGGCGCTCGACTCATCGCCAGGCGGGGAATTCGCCGCGTCTGCGCCGCCGTCGCCTTCCTGCGCCTCGAGCAGCGGATTGCGCTCGAGCTCGTCATGCAAGAACGCGGAAAGCTCGACATTAGAGAACTGCAGCAGCTTGATCGCCTGGAGCAGCTGCGGCGTCATCACCAGGGCCTGGCCCTGACGCATCATCAATTTGGTGGAAATCGCCATTTCGCCCGATCCACGCGAACGCTTCCAACCGCCGCTTTGCGGCCCGGATTTTGCTTATATCACTTCGGCCGAAGGCGCACAGGGTCAAAAAAGCAGCTTTCCGCCGAGCAAACTGCCCAAGCGTTAGACAGCGAAAAGGGCGGCTCTCGGCGCGAGAAGCGACCTGAAAAAACAGCGTCATAAGGTCGCTACATGCGGAAGTCTTCGCCAAGATAGATGCGTCGCACGTCCGGATTGGCGACGATGTCCTCGGGCGCGCCTTCGGTCAGCACATGGCCGTTGTAAATAATATACGCACGGTCGGTGAGGCCGAGCGTCTCGCGGACGCTGTGGTCGGTGATGAGCACGCCGATGCCGCGCGCCTTGAGATGCCGCACGAGGTCCTGAATGCCGCCGACGGCGATGGGATCGATGCCGGCGAAGGGCTCGTCGAGCAGCATGAAGGAAGGATGGCCAGCGAGCGCGCGGGCGATCTCGCATCGCCGCCTCTCGCCGCCCGACAGCGCGACGGCCGGCGTGTGGCGCATGCGGGTAAGGCGGAATTCTTCGAGAAGCGCCTCAAGCTCCTCCTCGCGCTTCTTGACGTCGGGCTGGGTGATTTCGAGCACGGCGCGGATATTGTCCTCGACCGATAGGCCCCGGAACACCGAAGCCTCCTGCGGCAGATAGCCGATTCCAAGCCGCGCCCGGCGATACATGGGCAGCGGCGTCACGTCGTAGCCGTCGAGCGAAATCACGCCCTTGTCGGGCTTCACCAGCCCGGTGATCATGTAAAAAACGGTGGTCTTGCCGGCGCCGTTCGGGCCCAGCAGGCCGACCGCCTCGCCGCGCGCGACATGAAGGCTCACATCCTCGACGACGCGGCGCGATTTATAAGATTTCGCCAGATTATGGATCGACAGTAGGCCCTGGCCGTCGAATCCGGCGGGTTCGCGGTAAGCGGCATGCGCCTCGAAGCCCGGCGGCTCGTCCGGTTGGAGCACGGGCGCCGGTCCCCAGAAGTCCTTCTCGCGCGCCGCCTCTTCGGCGTCGGCGCCTAAATTTTTGGCGCCGGCGTCGAGCCATTGGCTTTCGGCGATTTCGTCCGGTTTCCGCGACCGGCGGACGCCTTCGGCGAGCCGCGCCAGCGATCGGCCGGCGGCGCGAAAACGCGTCGAAAGGGCGGAAATATAGCTCAAGCGCGCCTTGTCCGTCGCTTCGGGCATCCAAGCTTTGGAAGCGTTAACCGCGCTCTAGCCGATGAGCGCCGCTTCGCAAATATGTGGCGCCCCTCGCCTCGCCGCGAGTCGCCATCAAGCCCAAGGGCGTTTCGCTGCGGCCTGCTTTTCATAGTCGCCAATCTTGTCGGCCTTTTGGAGCGTCAGACCGATGTCGTCGAGTCCGTTCAGCAGACAATGTTTGCGAAACGGATCGATTTCGAACGCGATCACGCCCCCGTCGGGCCCGCGAATTTCCTGCGCTTCAAGGTCGACAGTCAAGGTGGCGTTGGCGCCGCGATTCGCGTCGTCCATCAGCTTGTCGAGCTCGGCCTGGCTGACCGTGATCGGCAAGATGCCGTTCTTGAAGCAGTTATTGTAGAAAATGTCGGCGAAGCTCGTCGAGATGACGCAGCGGACGCCAAAATCGAGCAGCGCCCAGGGCGCGTGCTCGCGCGACGAGCCGCAGCCGAAATTGTCGCCGGCGACGAGAATGCTGGCCTTGCGGTAGGCCGGCCGGTTCAGCACGAAATCGGGGTTCTCGGAACCGTCTTCGCGATAGCGCATTTCCGAAAAGAGCCCCTTGCCGAGGCCGGTGCGCTGAATGGTTTTGAGATATTGCTTGGGGATGATCATGTCCGTATCGACGTTCATGATCGGCAGCGGCGCGGCGACGCCGACAAGCGTGACGAATTTTTCCATTTTCCTCGGGCCAGGGACGACAATGTCCCGGGCCCATGTAGCAAACCGGCCGGTCCGCCGCAAAGCGCCGCTCCGGGCCAGCCCGAACTCTGGCGGGCGTGGCGCTCGCTTCCGGCCGCGGCCCCGCCCGCGCGCTCGCACGGACGCGCGGCCTTCTGCTAACATGTCGACAATGGATGGCGCGCCGCTCGTGAAATGATCCTGCAGCATCTGATCCCGCAGAATTACAATTGGCCAGTCGAAGCGGTCGGCTATCTCGCCGCGGCGGCGAGCGTGTTCGTCTATGTGTCGAACACCATGATCCCGCTGCGCATCGCGGCGATCCTCGCCAATGCGCTGTTCGCCTTCTATTTCTTTCTCAAGGGCCTATATCCGCTCTTCGCGCTCAACGCCTTTCTGGTTCCGGTCAATGTGCTGCGTTTGCGGCAGATGCAGCGCCTCGTCTCCGACATTCGCGCCGCGGCGTCCGAGGATTTCGATTTCGAATGGCTGCGCCCCTATATGAAGCCGCTTAAACTTTCCGAAGGCTTCGTTCTGCATCGCAAGGGCGATTTGTCGGAAGAAGCCTATCTTTTGGTGCGCGGCGACATCCATCTGCGCGAGCCCGACGTGACGCTGAAGCCCGGCGCGCTGTTTGGCGAGATGGGCATGTTCACCAATGAAAACCGCCGCACCGCCACCGCGGTCGCCGCGACCGACGTCGAACTGCTCTGCGTGCGCTACGACGATCTGCTGCAGCTCGCCGCGCAATCCCCGCAATTCGGCTTTTACCTGATGCGCCTCATGGTCAGGCGCATGCAGCACAATGTGGAGTTGGCGCGCGCCGGGAAGGGGTGACGGCCGCGCGAGCGTGCGACGCGCCATGCCGCCTTTGCGCGTCATGCCCGGCCTTGCGCCACTGCTGTCTGGTTGAGTTTTTGTGGACAAGGGCAAGTCTGCTTGGCGCTCGACCTATGCTAAACCGGACAGCAGTGGGACAAGACCGGCCATGACGGCGCACGGGCTCGACGCCTTCCCCTCGCCGCGCATCCGCACTAATTTCGGCTCCTGACCGAGGAGTCACTTCATGGCCGCGATCGACGCCGTCCTCAATACGATAGACGCCAATCTCGACGCTTCGCGCGAACGCCTGTTCGACCTTCTGCGCATTCCTTCGGTTTCGACCGATCCCGCCTTCACGGCGCAATGTCTGCGCGCGGCGAATTGGCTGAAGGATCAGCTCAACGGGCTCGGCTTCGATGCGCAAGTGCGCGAAACGCCCGGCCATCCGATCGTCGTCGGCCACGCCAAGGCGAAGCGCAAGGATGCGCCGCATGTGCTGTTTTACGGCCATTACGACGTGCAGCCGCCGGACCCGCTGGAGCTGTGGGAGAGCGAGCCTTTCGCGCCGCGACTGGCCGACGGCAAGGACGGCCAGGAGAGCAAGGACATCGTCGCCCGCGGCGCCTCCGACGACAAGGGCCAGCTGATGACCTTTCTCGAAGCCTGCCGCGCCTTCGAGGCGAATGGCGGCCTGCCCTGCAACGTCACCTTTCTCTTCGAGGGCGAAGAGGAAACCGGCTCGCCTTCGCTCCCCGGCTTTCTTGCCGCGAACAAGAACGAACTCGCGGCCGCCGATCTTGCGCTCGTCTGCGACACCAGCATGTGGAACGCCTCGACGCCGGCGATCACCGTGATGCTGCGCGGATTGGCGCTCGAAGAGGTGATCATCAAAGGGCCGAGCCGCGATCTTCATTCCGGCATGTTCGGCGGGCCGGTGCTGAATCCGATTCATGTGCTGGCGAAAATCATCGCCGAGCTGCACGACGACGAACGCAAGGTGACGTTGCCGGGCTTTTACGCCGGCGTGCCGGAGATTCCAGAAGACATCGCCGAACAATGGCGGGCCATCGACTTTGACGAAGGCCAATGGCTTTCCGAAATCGGCCTGACCCGCGTCGGCGGCGAAGCCGGTTTCGGCGTGATGGAGCAAATCTGGGCGCGCCCGACCTGCGACGTGAATGGAATCATCGGCGGCTATACCGGCGCGGGCTCGAAGACAGTGCTGCCGGCGCAGGCGTCGGCGAAATTTTCCTTCCGGCTCGTCGGCAAGCAGGACGCCAAAGCGATTCTCGAAAGCTTCCGCAGCTTCGTGCGCGAGCGTCTGCCGGCTGACGCCAGCGCGGAATTTCTTTCGCACGGCGCTTCGAACGCGCTGCAACTGCCCTTCGGCTCGGAGGCGCTCAATCGCGCGCGCCGCGCGCTCGCCGAAGAATGGGGCAAGGAGGCGGTGCTCGCCGGCTGCGGCGGCTCGATCCCGATCGTCGGCGCCTTCAAGCGCGATCTCCATATGGATTCGCTGATGATCGGCTTCGCGCATGACGACGACCGCATTCATTCGCCGAACGAAAAATATTCCTATGCCTCATTCCACAAGGGGACGCGCTCCTGGGCGCGCGTGCTGCACGCGCTGGCGGCGGCGTAATCGCCGCGATGAGAGCGATCGACTCGGGCGACGCTCTTGACTCGCCGAGCGATCGGCCGTCTATGTCGCGGCAGACGGTTCCCAACGGGATCAAAATGGGAATGCGGTGAGCGCGCTGCTTGGCGCGCAATTCCGCGGCTGCCCCCGCAACTGTAAGCGGCGAGCCGACGACCACTAAGCCACTGGCGCCATAGGGCTCTGGGAAGGCGGTCCAAGGCGACAACCCGCGAGCCAGGAGACCTGCCGTCGCTTCGTGGTCACGCGCGAAAGCGTCGGGCGGGGTGCACCGATGCGGCCAAAGCCCCTCGCCTTTTGAAGGCGTAACGGGCGGAGACCTTCGCAGTGACGGCCCACGTTACTGCGAGTCAACGCATATGAAATCCCAATTCACGACAGCCCCGGAAGGCGGCGTTTGCGCCGCCGTGCGGCGCAGTTCGCCCGTCCTGCTCCTTTCCGCGGCCCTCTCGGCGTCGGCTCTCGGCCAAAATGCGCTGCCGGTGATTGAAATAGGCAAGCCGCAGCCGGGCGTCATTCAAGGCGCCGGCGCGCGCGCGGCGGACACACCCGCCGCCGGAAACAACGGGACCGACATAGGACCCGGAAACAACGGCCAGCTTTGCGCCGAAGGCGTCTGCAACGATCCGACTTCCTATGCCGCGCCGATCCAATCGGTCGGCACGAAGGTCAACGCGCCGGTCATGGATACGCCGGTCGCGACGCGGACCGTCACGCGCCAGATGCTCGAAGACCAGCAAGTCATCAGGGTCGACGAAGCGTTGAAAAACGTCAGCGGCGTCGCCTTCTCGGGCGGCGGCGACGCCGCCGTGGGAAATTCATTTCGCCAGATCATTCTTCGCGGCTTTCCGACCCAAAACTTTTTTCGCGACGGTTTCAGAGTCGACAGCTTCGGCCTCAATTTCGCGGGAGCCAGCAATGTCGAACTGGCCAATGTCGAAAGCATCGAAGTTCTCAAAGGCCCCGCGGCGATCCTTTACGGCGCCGTCGAGCCCGGCGGCATCGTCAACATCAACACGAAGCAGCCCTTGGATAAGTCGGCCTTCTCGCTGCAGCAGCAGATCGGCAGCTATTCCGCCTATCGCACCACGCTCGACTCGACCGGTCCGATCACGCCGAACAAGGACCTGCTCTATCGTTTCATCGTGTCCTATGAGAACGACGGATCGTTTCGCGCATTGGACTATAACCGCAACATCATGATCAATCCGATGCTGCGATGGAATGTCAGCGCCGACACCTGGGTCAGGGCGTCGACTCAATTCCAGCAGAACAATTTCAATCAGGACATGTATTGGACGCCGTATTTCGGAATGTTCAATCCTCTGTGGCTTGGGCGCAGCTTCAACTGGGGTCCGAAATCGCCCTATAATGAGCAGCAGAACTTCACCGAACTCACCTGGCATCACGACTTCAACCCCAACTGGTCGATCCAGCAAACCGCCTTCATGCAATTGCTGCGCAACGATTGGGAGGATGCCGGCGGCTTCGGCTTCATCGCCGACTGCATAACGCCCGGAAGCACGTCCTGCTTCGCCTTCCCCTCACCGAACAATGTCACTCTGAATTGGTTCTCGTTTCCGTCGGACAACAGGCAGGCGGAATATGCGACGACGGCCAATCTCGTCGGGCGCTTCAACACTGGCGAGCAGCTCAGCCATACGCTGCTCGCGGGCGCGGACTATTACCGCTACAATTTCCGAGGCAAGAATTTGAGCCCGTTGAACGCCAGTTCAATGGCGATATTCGGCGCGCCGCAGCTCCCGACGCCGATTTCCGGCCTCTTCACCTTTGCCGCGACGGAGCAATATGCGGACAATCTCGGCGTTTATCTGCAGGATCAAATCAAGCTGCCCTTTGGCTTCAACGTGCTCGGCGGCGTGCGTTATCAATATATCAACAGCAGAACCGGAGCCACGGACAATTCGGACTTTTGCGGCCCGTTTTCGTCGAACGCCGTTGCGGGCGTGGTGCTCCCCTGCAACTTCGATACGATCACGAAGCGCGGGCAAGTCGTCAATCAAAGGGTCACGCCGCGCGTCGGCCTGTTGTGGCGCCCGCTCGACTGGGTGAGCTTCTATGGAAATTTCGCCGAGTCCTACAGCCCCAATTACAATGGCAAGCTGGTCTTGGGCTCGGATACGCCGACCCCGCCGAGCGCCGGCGAACAGGTGGAGGGCGGCGTCAAGTTTTCCTGGCTCGACGGGAAGCTGCAAGCGACCGCGGCATATTACCATCTGGTCAAGACGAATATTCCAATCGTTAGCCTAAACGACTTCAATCATGTGATCCTCATCGGCGAAGGGCGTTCGCAAGGGCCGGAACTCGACATCCAAGGCGAAGTCCTGCCCGGCTGGAGCGTAAATCTCGCCTACGCCAACACCGACGCGATCGTCACCAAATCTGATCCGACCAACATCGGAATTGGGGTGGCTGGATCGCCGATTCCCTTCGTTCCGCGAAATGTCGGATCGCTGTCGTCGACATATGAATTCAATAACGGCGACCTAAAGGGCCTGAAAGCGGGACTGCGCTATGATTACACCGGCTATCTTCCCTTCTATCATGCCGCCAATGACGGAACCTATATCTATGGCCAGTCGACGCCGAGCTATGGAATCATTGGCGTTTTCGGCGCGTATGAGCTTAATCTCGCCGATTACAAGATCGTCGCGCAGCTCAATGTGAACAATCTTTTCGACAAGACCTACTTCGTCAACGGCGGTCTGGGACCGCAGGCCTTCGACGCCGCCCATCCCGGCGGCTTCGCCGTGCCCTTTACCAATCCAATTCAAGTCGGATGGAATCTGCCGGGGTACAACTTCAATGTGATCGGCTCTCCGCGGACGTTCCGCGGATCGATCAAGGTGTCATTCTGAATGAGCGGCGGCCCATCATCGCTTGAGGAGGGCGCGAAGCGCCGCTTCCAGGGCGCTGGCTTCCCGCTTTCGATAAAGAGAAAGCGCAATCCCATGTCTCAGCCTGTCGAATTTACGCCAACACGAGTCATCGAGCCCGACGGCGCGGCGCTCGATGTCTTCTCTCTACCGACGGATGCGGCAAGTCTCGAAGAACTCATTCGCGATCTCTTCGAGAACCATTGGCGCGACATCGTCTTTGGGCCGATCATTCAGGGCGCGGCGTGGGAAATCCACGCCGACCGCGCGCCGACCCGCATAGCTCTGCTCGACGGCTATCTCACCGTCGCCTTCGGGCTCACGCATTTTCACGTCTGCATCGGCGAGAACAAGGGATCGCGCAACCGGCCGACGTCGCCCGAACTTGCAAAGCTCAGGCGCACCTCGCGCGCCGAACTCTATCGCAGGCGCAATATAAGCTGCGTGCCGATGTCCTGGGGGCTGCAGTTGTTCAACGGCGCCGGCGAACAGCAGATCAGCGTGCTGCTGCCCAATCCCTTGCTCGATCCGGTCACGGACAAGGTCCTCAAACAGCCGGATTGGTCGCGTCTGGCGCTGTGGGACAGGCTGCGCGCGCGCTGGTTCGGCCTGCATGAACCTGATCCGATCGATCGCGCCGCGACCCGCTTCGAACATGCGTGAGCTTTCCAATGTTTTCTCGCCCGCTTCGCGGCGCTCAACCGAAAGGACACTGATATGACGCTGACGCTTTCCCAAGTTTCGCCCGATCGCCGCTTCGCGCTATGGGCGGCGACGCTTGTCGGCGCGAGCCTTCTGTCGAGCTTCGCGTTCGCCTGCGCCGTGCCGCTCGCCGGCTTCGCCGCGGCGGCGGCGCTGACCTCGACGCGCCGCGCGGCCTTGGCGCTGACCGGCGCGATCTGGTTCGTCAATCAGGCGGCGGGATTTCTCTTTCTGCATTATCCGACCGACGCGATGACTCTGTTCTGGGGCGCCGCGCTCGTCGTCATCGCTCTCGTCGCCTGCGAAAGCGCCGGCCTGCTCGCGCGCCGCTTTCCTGGATTCGCAGGCGGGCTCGCGGCTTTCCTCGCCGCCTTCGTCGTCTATGAGAGCTTGGTTCTCGCCGTCACCGCCGTGACCGGCCCCGGCGTCGAACATTTCACCGCGCCGGTGGTGTCGCGAATCTTTTTCATCAATCTCGCCGCGTTTGCCGCACTGTTGATGTTAAAGACCTCGAGCGCCGCGGCGGTCAATCGCGTTTCGTCGAAGACTTTCGCCTCGCGTCCGATCTAGGCGCGAGGGAGCTGGTGTGAAAGCAGGTCGTACCCCAAAGCAGACCTTCCCGATCCCGAATTTCGGTCACTAATCAGGAATCGTTCCCGCTCACATTCTGATGACATCCGCCAGAATGTCCGTTGTTATTTGGCGGCCCAGACCGTCGAGACCGGGGTAAATGAAATTGCCGTCGATCCCAAGACGGTTGATCTGAGCCATCATGCGCGCTTTGGTTTGGCGACAATTCGGGATCACGATCCGCGAGAGTCGGCTCAACCCTTCATTGATGAGCTCTTGGTTCTCGTCGATTGGCACAAATGGCGAGCATCCATTAGGTAATGGCTGAACCGAAAAGCAGCCTCTTTGCGAAACGATTCGCTGGTCGATGGCCTTTGGGAAATAGACCTCGATGTGATTGATCTTTTCAAAATCGATATCGATCGAATAGACGTAACGCGGCTCCATCACCCAGACCGACGACTCCGTTTGAAGATTTTGCTCCAAGGCAAAATAAAGCGCGACGAGAGGGTTTTCGGTCCAGTCGAGCAGGCGCGTCGGAAGTCCGTGGTGCTGCCCCAAAACCAACCAATCGATTTTCGTGCCGGGCAGGTTGGGCGGATATTGCGCCGCGTGTCGTTGGAACCGGGTTAAAATATAGTCCTCCAATTCATGCCAGCTTCCGAACCTGCCAAGAGAAAGCGCGCTGTTGGGACCAGCCAAACGTCCAAGTCCTGGCGTTAAGGGCCAGCGGTGCGCGTCGGCGTGTCCGCGATAGAGCGTCAAACCGCCTTTCTTTTCGGTTAGTCGAAGGTATTCCTCTAGCGACGACGCAACCGACTCCTCAACTCTCACAAGATCGGAGACGGTTGGGTCTCCCTTGGCGAGCAAATTGGAGCGGAGCGCGCGAGCGGTGGCGCCCACCCTCGCCAAGAGGTCCGGCTTCAGACCGACTTCAGCCAAGGCCGCGATCAAATGGTCGATGGTTCGATTATACAAGAATGTATTCAACCCACCGTCGACGAGCCAGGCGTGTTGTTTGCCATAGTCGGCTTCCGTGTAGGCGGTTTCGTCTCCTCTGGCGCGGGCGACGATCTCCAGGATCATTGTCTGCAAGCTCGAGGAGCGCGGCGGCGCAAAAAGCGCGCTAAGATCCGATCCGTCCCTGGAGCTGAAGAACGCCTTTAATTCAGGGTCCAGCCTCACCCGGCCAAGGAAGACGCCGGTGGCTTTCTGACACGACTCGCGGAGATCGGAGGCGTCCTGATCGGCAGCCGCCAACGACCCCTTCATTCCGGATTCCAACCCCAGAACGGATCGCTTGGAGGCCTCCAGAACTGTCCTGACATGGTCGACGATCTGAGCCGGAACGCCGGCGCCTTCGAGAATATTGATTACAAGCCCAATGACTTTTTCGACATGATGCGGACCCATGCCTTGCGCGCGCAACCGAGCATGAGCTTCATCGAGATCACGCCCCGTATATAAAACGGGGCTCCCGAGGGCCATCAAGAGAAAGCCCTTTTGCTTCGCGCGCATCCTGCGCATGTCGGTGTCTGTGAAGAACGGCGCGAGCTCCTCGTCGCCGATCACTTGGTGATAAAATGCATCGACAATTGTTTCCAGCGCGGCGGAGCCGCCGATCATATCAAGCGGTTTCATTACAAATGAGCCCTCGAAACCGGGGCGATGACGCGGCTCCGCTCTCGCGCTTCGCAACCGTTCTGCGCCGCACCATTTGAAGCGTATCGTGCCACAAAGGGAAAATTTCTCAACTATAATGGCGCCAATCCGCCTGCGAGCGTGCTCGGCGTCATCGCTCTGCTCGCCTGCGAAAGCGTCGGCCAGCTCGCGCGCCGCATTCCCAGCTTGCGGTCTCCGCCGCGACCGACCCCTGACGAAGGTCAGGCCAAAATCGCGGAGACACCCTGAAAGGCGCAAATATTACTGCCGAATGCAGTTCAGTCTCAGTGTTTTGTTCCCGACCGCGCGTGCTTGCCAAGAACGCCAATCTGTCAAAGATTGCGATGGGAACGCGGCGCCAATCGGAAGAATAAGGTCACAGAGCGATGGCTGGCGACGAGAATTGGGTTGATATCTGCTCTCTGGAGGAAGCTTCCAATCGGCCGCTGAGCCGTGTCAAAGCAGGCAACATGGAATTTGCCGTTTCTTTCAAGAACGCAAAAATCGGGGTGGTTTCCAACGCTTGCAACCATGTCGGCGGCCCACTTGGCGAAGGCCGCTTGGACGGGGAGTATATTGTCTGTCCATGGCACAATTGGAAGTTCCATCGTTGCACGGGGATCGGCGAACCTGGCTTCGAACAGGATTGCGTTCCGGCTTATCCGGTGAAAGTCGAAAATGGGCGCGTTTTCGTCGATTTGAACGCCGTCACCAAACGCAAGAAGTCGCCGCACGAGCCGCATCCGCTTGCAAGACAGATCGAACGCGCGCCGGGACCATTGCGTCTCGCGGGCATCGCGACGACGGTGATGGACGCTTCAAATCCCCGATTTTCGGGCTCCGATCATGTCCTCGCTGAAGCCCTCAAAGCCGCCGAGAAACTCGGCGCCGAGACACAGCTGATCAGATTGAACGACCTTAAGTTCCGCGCCTGTGAAGGATATTATTCGAAGTCGGCGCGTGCGTGCACATGGCCGTGCTCGATAACGCTGATGGACGAAAATGATCAGATGGATCGCATCTATGAGGCGATGGCGCATTGGGCCGACGCAATCCTGGTAGCGTCGCCTATTCGTTGGGGGGCCGCCTCCTCGCTCTATTTTAAGATGGCTGAGCGGCTCAATTGCGTTCAGAACCAAATCACAATCAGCAATCGAGTTCTCATACGCAATAAGGTTGCGGGCTTCATCATCGTGGGCGGGCAAGACAACATTCAGGCAGTGGCGGGACAAATGCTTGGATTTTTCGCCGAGCTCGGATTCATCTTTCCTCAGTTTCCGTTCATCGCTCACTCGCGAGGTTGGTCACACGAAGATATGGAGCGAAATGTCGAGATCGTGCGACATTCCAAGGAGCTTGCGGAGGGCGCGGCCACGCTTGCGAAACGCTGTCTCGATCTTGCGGAGAACTTGATCGCGCGTGACCAGGCCCCCGCTTCCATCCAACGCGGCGGTCGCAAGGCGCACCCACTTCGCGCCGAACGACCCGAGGCGCAACTAAAGCCAACGCGTTGATCGCGGCGTTGCGAGCGAGAACGACGGTCTTTCTTCGCAACGCTAGAGTTCGCTTCCGGCGCTTTGCGGAAAATCGGACCGATACGTCTCGCGTCCTGATATCAGCGCCTTCCCATTGGAGACTGAACGTAGGTTCCCACCGATACATTTTGCCGCAATTATTCGCGGCGTTCGACCGAAATTCGCCGAGTTGGAGAGCGATGTTGCTTTGATCGAGATTTGCGGAACGATACAGGGAGGCCGTCAATGCAGTGGCGTAATTCTCAGGGAGGCTACGGCGCAGCCGCGCAAATTGTTCATTGGTTTTCCGTGCTTCTTGTCGGCGTCGCGTGGGTGCTCGGAACTGTCTGCGAAGACCTGCCGCGCGGGAGCGCTCGCGCGCTCGGGGAACAAGTCCATGTTTCAGCCGGCGAGTTGATCGCCATCCTTTTAATCATTCGCGTCGGCTGGCGTCTCTTCGATCCGCCGCCGCCGCCGGAGCCGACGCCGTTGGGAAGCGTCGGCGATGTGGCCGCCAAGATCGTCCATCTTGCGCTATACGCGCTGCTCGCGGCCGTCGTCGCCTTCGGAGTCGTGACCCAATTCGCCGACGGAGACTCGCTTTCCCTGCTTGGGATAGTCGATATCGCGTCGCCATGGATCAAGAACAAAGGCTTTGCGCATGACATGAAGGAAATTCATGAGGCCATGGCCAACGGACTGATCATTCTCGCCACGATCCATGCGAGTTCGGCGCTGGTCCACCACTTCGTTTTTCGCGATCGCACGCTGAGCCGAATGTCGCCGCGTTTGTCGAAGTCCGGATGAGCGAGAACGCCAACGCATACCCCCAAACCCTCACCCGCCCAGCATCCGGTCCGCGTGGCCGCTCTGCTGATCGGCGACTCGCGCCAGAGCGAACAGCAGATCGCTCAGGCGATTGAGATAGGCGAGGACATTCTCCGGCGCCGGCGGCTCCTCCAGCGCGGCGATGCTGCGTTCGGCGCGGCGCGCCACGGCGCGGGCCATGTGAAGGCGGGCGCTGGCCTCGGCCTCTCCCGGATAGATGAAATCGCGCAGCGGCGGCAGCGCGTCGCTGGCGTGGTCGATCTCGCCTTCGAGCGCCGCGATTTCGGAATCGTCCAATCGGATATCAATCTGGCGCGCTTCCGCGCTGAGAATCGCGCTGATCTTGTAGAGCGCCTTTTGCGCGTCGCACAAAAGATTGCTCGCCTCCGGAAAGGCGACGCGCGCGAGGCCAAGGCTCGCCGACAATTCGTCGAGATCGCCGACCGCGGCGACGCGCGGATCGAATTTCGCCGCCCGCCGGCCTGAGAAGAGGCTGGTCTGGCCCCGATCGCCTTTTTTCGTATAGAGCTTCATCGCCGTCCTGCGCGCCCCGTTCTCTCTCGTTATGCCGCCTCGTTATGTCATGAGCGCCCGATGGTCACGCATCAAGCGCCCCGCCCGAAACAGCGCCGCCGAAGGCGCATGGGCAAGGCGCTGTTTGAATAGCGGCTTCGCCCGCCGTGGCGCCATCGGTTTTCTTCCCGGCGGCCCGACATTCGGGAAGAAAAGAGCCGCTGGCGCGTCATTCGGCCACTCGCCTTCCTGCCACGGATCGGCTATGTAAGAAACCGTCCAAACTAGGCGACAGGCGGGACGGGGGCCATGTCGTCGGACTCCGGGACAAGAAAAAATCAAAGGGTTGGAGCATGGTCTATCGGCGTTACTTCGAGGCCGCCGTCTCCCGTCTCAAGGACGAGCGCCGCTACCGCGTCTTCGCGCATCTGGAGCGGGACGTCGAGGCTTTTCCGCTCGCCAACTGGCATCGCGACGACGGCTCGGTGGAGCCGGTGACGATCTGGTGCTCCAACGACTATCTCGGCATGGGTCAGCACCCCGAGGTGATCGCCGCGATGATCGACACGGCGGCGCGGGTCGGCGCCGGCTCGGGCGGCACGCGCAACATTTCCGGCACCAGCCACGCCATTGTCGAGCTTGAGCATGAGCTCGCCGACCTTCACGGCAAGGAGGCGGCGCTCGTCTTCACCTCGGGGTGGATTTCCAATCTCGCGGCGATATCGACCATCGCCGACCTCCTGCCCAATTGCATCATTCTTTCAGACGCCTCAAATCACAATTCGATGATCGAGGGCGTGAAGCGCTCGCGGGCCGAAAAGAAAATCTTCCGCCACAATGATCTCGCCCATCTCGAAGAATTGCTGATCGAGGCCGGCGAGCGGCCCAAGCTCGTCGTCTTCGAAAGCCTCTATTCGATGAACGGCAATATCGCGCCGGTCGCCGACATCGTCGCGCTCGCCGAGCGCTATGGCGCGATGACCTATGTCGACGAAGTCCATGCCGTCGGCATGTATGGCGCGCGCGGCGGCGGCGTCTGCGAGCGCGAAGGCGTGATGGACCGCGTCAATGTGATCGAGGGCACGCTCGCCAAGGGTTTCGGCACGATGGGCGGCTATATCGCCGGCGACGCCGTCATCGTCGACGCGATCCGGTCCTATGCCGCCTCCTTCATCTTCACCACGGCGCTGCCGCCGGCCGTCGCCGCGGCGGCCTGCGCCGCGGTGCGTCTGCTCAAGCGCCGGCCGGATCTCCGCGCGGCGCATCAGCGCGCCTCGCATATCGCCAAACATGCGCTTGCCGCCGCCGGCCTGCCCTTGCTCGACAACGGCTCGCATATCGTGCCGGTGATGGTGCGCGACGCCGAGCTCTGCAAGGCGGCGAGCGACCTGCTGCTCGAACGCCATTCGATCTATATTCAGCCGATCAACTATCCGACCGTGGCGAAGGGCTCGGAGCGGCTGCGGGTCACGCCGACGCCGCGCCACACGCATGAACATATCGCGGGCCTGGTCGAGGCGCTGGTCGACGTCTGGCAGACTCTCGGCATTCCCTTCGTCGAGCCGCCGTCTCATCTCCATGTCGAGGAGAAGAGCGGCGAGAAGTGCAGCTATCCCGAGATCAAGCTCGCGGCGCAGTAACTCTCGCCAAATAGCGCCGGACGCTATTTGCGCCCCACGCTCACATAGGTGAAGCCGCGCTTGCGCACGTCGCCCGGGCGATAGACGTTGCGCAGATCGACAATGATCGGCTGTTTCAGGAGGCTCTTCACTCGGTCGAGGTCGAGCGCGCGGAAGGCGTCCCATTCGGTGACGATCGCCAGCGCGTCGGCGCCCTCCAGCGCCGAATAGGCGTTGTCGTGGAAAGTGACCTCCGGCATCAGCGGACGCGCCTGCGCCATGCTCTCCGGGTCATAGGCGTGCACATGGGCGCCGTCGCCGGCGAGCGAAGCGACGATGGCGAGCGAGGGCGCGTCGCGCATGTCGTCGGTGTTGGGCTTAAAGGCCAGTCCCAGGAGCGCGATTTTCTTGCCGCGCACCGAACCGCCGAGCGCATGAATGACCTTGCGCGCCATCGCCCGCTTGCGGGCGTCATTGACCGCGACCACCGTCTCGACGATGCGCAGACTGGCGCCCTCGTCTTGTCCGGTCTTGATCAACGCCAGCGTATCTTTCGGAAAGCAGGAGCCGCCGTAGCCGGGGCCGGCGTGCAGAAACTTCCCGCCGATGCGCTTGTCGAGACCGATGCCGCGCGCCACGTCCTGCACGTCGGCGCCGACCTTCTCGCATAGATCGGCGATTTCATTGATGAAAGTGATTTTCGTCGCGAGAAAGGCGTTGGCGGCGTATTTCGTGAGTTCCGAGGTGCGGCGGCCGACGAAGACCAGCGGCGGCGCATTGAGCGAGAGCGGGCGGTAAATTTCCTCCATCACCTCCTTGGCGCGTTCGTCCTCGACGCCGATCACGACGCGGTCGGGGCGTTTGAAATCCTGGATCGCCGCGCCCTCGCGCAGGAATTCGGGATTGGAGACGACCGCGAAATCAGCGTCCGGATTGACTTCCCGAATGATGCGCTCGACCTCGTCGCCGGTGCCGACGGGAACGGTCGACTTATTCACCACGACCGTGAAACCTTCCAGCGCCCTGGCGATGGTCTGGGCGGCGGCGTAGACGAAGGACAAATCCGCATGGCCGTCGCCGCGCCGCGACGGCGTGCCGACCGCGATGAACACCGCGTCGGCGCTCTTTACCGAGGCTTCGAGTTCGGTGGTGAAGGAGAGGCGATTCTGTTCGACGTTATTGGCGACGAGTTCGTCGAGGCCGGGCTCGTAGATCGGAATTTCGCCGGCCTTGAGACGCGCGATCTTGCCGGCGTCGGCGTCGACGCAGACGACATTATGGCCGAAATCGGCGAAACAGGCGCCCGAGACCAGACCCACATAGCCCGAACCAATCATCGCAATATTCATGAGCGTTCGTCTCTCACTTGATTTGCGCTCGCCTCCCCATCGAGGGCAAGCCGCGCCGGTGGTGGGGTGAGCAGGGGGCGCGAGACGCGGGGGCGCACGCCCCGCGTCTACGGCGCGACCCTCCCCGTCAAAGGGAGGGCGGGTTACCCCCCGACGCCAAAGGCGGCGAGCGCCGCCATATTGACGATCTCCGTGTCCGTCGCGCCGAGTTGGACGATCTGGATCGGTTTGTCGAGTCCGACGATGAGCGGACCGAGCACGGTCGCGCCGCCGAGTTCCTGTAACATTTTTGTCGAAATAGCCGCCGAATGAAACGCCGGCATGACAAGGACATTGGCCGTGTCGCTGAGGCGCGAAAACGGATAGGCGCCCATCAGCTCCTTGTTGAGCGCGATATCGGCGCCCATCTCGCCCTCATATTCGAAATCCACGCGCTGGCGGTCCAGCACCTTGACCGCCTGATGCACCCGCGCCGTGCGTTCGCCGGGCGGGTACCCGAATGTCGAAAACGCCAGCATGGCGACGCGCGGCACAAGGCCGATGCGGCGCGCCACGCCCGCCGCCTCGATGGCGATCTCAGCCAGTTCAGCGGCGTCGGGCATTTCGGTGATCGCCGTGTCGGCGACGACGACGATTCGGCCGCCGGCGAGAATCAGCGAAGCGCCGATGACGCGGTGCCCGGGCTTGTGGTCGACGACGCGCCGCACGTCCTCGAGCGCGTGGGAGAAATTGCGCGTGACGCCCGTCACCATGGCGTCGGCGTCGCCCTGCGCGACCATCGCCGCGGCGAAATGATTGCGGTCCTGGTTGATCAACCGCTGGCAGTCGCGCATGAGAAATCCCTTGCGCTGCAGGCGCTCGAACAGGAATTGCGCATAGACCGCGTTTCGGTGAGAGAGCTTGGCGTTGTGGATTTCGATCTCTGGCGCCAGGTCGAGGCCGGCGTTCGCCGCCGTCTCGCGCACGCGATCTTCTCGACCGACCAGCACGGCGCGTCCGAAGCCCTGGTGAACGAAGGCCAGCGCGGCGCGGATCACCTGCTCCTCTTCGCCCTCGGCGAAAACGACGCGTTTGGGATCGCGTCGCACCCGCTCGTGAACGGTCTGCATCAGACCCGCGATCGGATCGCGCCGCGCCGACAGTTCGGCGCGATAGGCCTTCATGTCGACGATCGGACGCCGCGCCACGCCGGCGTCCATCGCCGCAAGCGCCACGGCGGGCGGGATAACCGAGATCAGGCGCGGATCGAAAGGCGCCGGGATGAGATAATCGCGTCCGAAGCGCGGCCTCGCGCCGCGATAGGCGTTCGCCACTTCATCCGGCACGTCCTCTCGCGCGAGTTCGGCGAGCGCCTGCGCCGCGGCGATCTTCATCTCCATGTTGATCGTGCGCGCGCGAACGTCGAGCGCGCCGCGAAAAATATAGGGAAAGCCGAGAACATTGTTGATCTGGTTCGGATAGTCGGAACGCCCAGTGGCGATGATCGCGTCGGGGCGCGCGGCGCGCGCTTCTTCCGGCGTGATTTCCGGATCGGGATTGGCCATGGCGAAGACGATCGGATTGTCGGCCATGGCTTGAAGCATTTTCGGCGTCAGCGCGCCTTTGACGGAGAGGCCGTAGAAAATATCCGCGCCCTCCAGAGCCTCGGCCAGCGTGCGCGCCTTGGTGTCGACGGCATGCGCGCTCTTCCACTGATTCATGCCTTCCTGACGGCCTCGGTAGACGACGCCCTTGGTGTCGCACAAGATGACGTTGCGCGGATCGAATCCGAGCGCCTTAGCGAGATCGAGACAGGCGATGCCGGCGGCGCCGGCGCCATTGCAGACGAGCTTTGCTTCGCCGATATCGCGTCCGGTCAGCAGCAGCGCATTGATCAGGCCGGCGGCGGAGATGATCGCGGTGCCGTGCTGATCGTCATGAAACACCGGAATGTCCATGAGGTCGCGGAGCCGCTCCTCGATGACGAAACATTCGGGGGCCTTGATGTCCTCGAGATTGATTCCGCCGAATGAGGGGCCGAGATAGCGCACCGCATCGACGAATGCGTCGACCTCCCTTGCATCGATTTCGAGATCGATCGAATCGATGTCGGCGAAACGCTTGAACAGCGCGGCTTTCCCTTCCATCACCGGCTTCGCCGCGAGCGCGCCGAGATCGCCGAGGCCAAGAATCGCGGTGCCGTTGGTGATGACGGCGACCATATTGCCGCGCGTCGTGAAGTCGAAAGCCGCGGACGGATCCCTGGCGATGGCGAGCACGGGCGCCGCCACGCCCGGCGAATAGGCGAGCGACAGGTCGCGCTGAGTCGCCATTGGCTTCGAGGCGACGACGGCGAGCTTTCCTGGTCGGCCGCGCGAGTGGAAAAGCAGCGCCTCCTTGTCCGAAATCGTCGCGCGCTGCTCGCTTTCCGCCCGAGTCTCCGCCGTATCGTCGGCCATATCCGCCCCTTGTGTTGTTGCAATGCAGCGCGGCGACCATAACCGGAGCGCAGCCGCATCCACAAGCGTTTTGCCTCAGGGACGATTGCGCCCAGCGGAACCCCGGAAGACGTCTCTTGCAGGGCCCTTCTTTTAGGGAGCGCGTGGAATGTTGAAAACCAGTGGCGCGCCGTCTTCTCCACCATCTGAGAGCACGAGCAATCGATAGCGCCCGGGCTTTACGTCGAGCGGCGCGATGGCTTCCGGCTTGAGCCGCTCGCCCTTCTTTGATTTGACCGCGTTGAGATCGAGCGTCGCCAGTTCCTTTACCTGAACGGGCGCGCCTTTGGTCAGGCCCCGCAACTCGACGATCGAATAGTCCGCGGCAGGATCGTCGTCGCTTGGTCCAACAAGGGCAAGCGCTTCGCCATCAGCAATCGCCAGGTCACGAAAGCCCTTGTGGACGCCCAAAGGAATCTTGGTAAGAGACGGTCGCGGACTGCGGCCCTCGAAAAGCGCCGCGGCGTCGACGCCGACGATGAAGGCATTTCCCTCAACATTCGGCGCGCGCAACGCGAAAAACAGCCGCCCGTTCGCCGCCGCCATCCCCTCGATGTCGACCCGATCCGTTTTGCAGCGGCAGTCGCCCGGAACGACATAGGCCGCAAGTTCCGGAAGGTTAAGCATCGCGTCCCACAACCGCTCGCTGTGCGTAATTGTTTTAAGATGGCCTTTCTCATCGGCGGAAAGCCGGTAAACGTTACGGCTATCGGGGTTGTCGCAACATGTCTGGCGCTTAGCGGCGTGTGATCCGGCGACGTAAAAGTATAAATCGTCGACAGCCGCAGCTTCGGCGTCGAGCTCCTTTTCCACGCAGTCGAATTCGAAAGGCTTGCCGATATAGACAAGCCGCTCGCCTTTGATCCGCATGAACGCGCCTTCGCGGCCCTCGTCGACCGCGAGCGCGCATATGCCGTTCCTTGCGCAGGCAAAGCCGCTGAAGGCTTCATTCGCTCTCTTCGCGTCAAATTGGTGTTTCTCAACGTCCCAGGGGGTTTGCGACTCGGGCGGGAGGCGGTCTGCGGCGAAAGCGACCGAACAAACCCAAGCAATGCTAGCAGCAATTGCAACAATAAGATCGACAGCGGCAATCATCAAAGTCTCCAATAAAAGATGAGAATTTGGGAGACCAATCTACGCCCAGGAAGTTATGTCGTCCACATGCGAGTGCGCGTCACGCGTGGCGCTTAAGCCGTAACGCCGCTAGACTGGCGCGGATGAAACACGCCGCGCCCCCGCACCCGCCAGGCCCCGACGACAGAGCGTCGGCGCGCGCGACGCCGATGATTGCGCAATATATCGAGATCAAGGCGGCGAACGCCGATTGCCTACTGTTTTACCGCATGGGCGATTTTTACGAATTGTTTTTTGAAGACGCGCAGACCGCCTCGCGGGCGCTCGGCATTATGCTGACGAAACGCGGTAAGCATATTGGCGAAGACATTCCAATGTGCGGCGTGCCGGTCGAGCGCGCCAATGATTATCTGCAAAAGCTGATCGCGCTCGGACATCGCGTCGCCGTCTGCGAACAGATCGAAGACCCGGCCGAAGCAAAGAAGCGCGGCGCGAAATCGGTGGTGCGGCGCGACGTCGTGCGGCTCGTCACGCCCGGCACGATCACCGAAGACGCCTTGCTCGATCCGGCGCGGCCCAACGCCTTTCTGACGATCGCGCGCTTGCGCGGCGACGACGGGCATTGGCGATACGGTCTTGCAAGCGTGGATATTTCGACTGGCGCCTTCACGCTCTGCGCACGCGAGGAAAGCGCGCTTGGCGCGGAGATCGCGCGTCTCGAGCCGCGCGAAATCGTCGCCGCCGACGCCTTGTGCAGGGACTCTTCGCTTGCCGCGATTTTCGAGGCGGCGGGAATTCCGATCGCGCCGATCGGTCGCGATATTGGCGGCGGCGGAGACGCGGCGCGGCGCCTGACGGATTTTTACGGCGTGGCGACGCTCGACGGCTTTTGCGCCTTGAGCGACGTCGAACTCGCCGCCGCCGCGACGGCGGTCGTCTATGTCGAGCGCACGCAAAAGGGACAGCGCCCGGCGCTTTCGCGTCCGACGAGCCTGCGCGAAGCGACGACGCTCGACATCGACGCGGCGACTCGCGCCAATCTCGAATTGACCCGCACGCTGTCGGGCGCGCGCGAGGGCTCGCTGCTGTCGGTTGTCGATCTCACGGTCACGCCCGCCGGCGCTCGGCTTCTCGCCGAGCGCCTCGCCGCCCCTTTAACGCTGGCGCAATCAATCGCCGCACGGCTCGACGCTGTCGCCTTCTTCCTCGAAGGGCTAGACCTGCGCGGCGCGCTTCGCGCCAGGCTCGCCCGAGCCCCGGATCTTTCGCGCGCTCTGTCGCGACTGTCGCTTGCGCGCGGCGGGCCGCGCGATCTCGCCAGCGTCGGCGTCGCAGTTCAAGCTGCGCGGGACATCGCCCTTCTCTTTGCGCCGCTTGATCCGCCGCCTGAGATCGTCGTGGAGGCGCAAACGCTTTCTCGCGCCGATGTCGCGCTCGCGGTAAATATCGGCGCTGCTTTGAAAGACAATCCGCCGCTCGACAAGCGCAACGGCGATTTCATTCGTGAAGGCTGCGACGCCGAACTCGATGACGCCAGACGGCTACGCGACGAGAGCCGCAAGGTGATCGCCGAATTGCAGGGGCGCTATGCCGAACTCACCGGAACCAAGCTGAAGATCAAGCACAATAATTTTCTCGGCTTCTTTCTTGAGGTTTCGCCGGCGCATGGCGAAAGGCTGCTGCGCCCGCCGTTCGATGCGACCTTCACGCATCGCCAGACCATGGCCGATGCGATGCGCTTCTCGACGCGCGAACTTGTCGAGCTCGAAGCGAAAATCTCGTCGGCCGCCGATCGCGCCTTGGCGCGCGAAGCGGCGATTTTTGATGCGCTTGCCGGCGAGGTCTGCGCCAAGGCGGAAGAGCTGCAGCGCCTCGCCGAGGCTTTCGCCCGGCTCGACCTTTATGGCGCGCTCGCGGAAGTCGCCGAGAAGCGCGGCTGGACGCGCCCCATAATCGACGCCTCGCTCGATTTTGACGTCGTCGGCGGGCGCCATCCGGTCGTGGAAGCGTCGCTTCAATCGCAGGGTAAGGCCTTCGCCGCGAATGATTGCGCTCTCGGCGGCGCCGAGAGCGGCCGGATCGCCGTGGTCACCGGGCCGAACATGGCCGGCAAATCGACCTATCTGCGTCAGAATGCGCTCATCGTGCTTTTGGCGCAAATGGGCGCTTACGTGCCCGCGACATCGGCGCGCATCGGCGTCGTCGATCGGCTGTTCTCGCGCGTCGGCGCGTCGGACGATCTCGCGCGCGGGCGCTCGACCTTCATGGTCGAGATGGTCGAAACCGCGGCGATTCTGAACTGCGCGACGGCGCGTTCGCTGGTCATTCTCGACGAAATCGGCCGCGGCACCGCGACCTTCGACGGGCTGTCGATCGCCTGGGCGACGATCGAACATCTGCATGAGGTCAATCGCTCGCGCGCGATTTTCGCCACGCATTTCCATGAACTGACGCAGCTCGCGAAGCGACTGCCGCGGCTCGTCAATCTGACGATGAAGGTGACGGATCACGCCGGCGATGTCGTGTTTCTGCATGAGGTGATCAAAGGCGCCGCCGACCGCTCCTATGGCGTGCATGTCGCGCAGCTTGCAGGATTGCCGGCAAGCGTCGTCGCGCGCGCGCAGGCGATACTCGCGGAGCTGGAAGCCGCGGATCGCCGCGCCCCGGTCGAGACTTTGATCGACGATCTGCCGCTGTTTGCGCGCATCGCCGAGGCGCCGGCGCCGAAGGACGCGTTGCGTGACGCGCTTAAAGAGATCGATCCGGATCAGTTGACGCCGCGCGAAGCGCTCGCGTCGCTTTATGAATTGAAGAGAAAACTCTGAAGTCACTTTGGCGTCTCACGCCGAGTCAGAACGCTCGTGACTAAGTCGCAGACCGCGACGCGTTCGACACGCACACTCCAATCATGAGCCTTGTTGCGTTGTTTCGTCGACGCCAAACGCGTCGAACGAAGGCGCAATGAAGCGTCCAAGCGCCGTCGCCGCCTGCGGTCTTCGCTTAAGCGTGTCCGCGTCGCATCGGACGGCGCCGTCTACTCAATAATCGGAGAATGGTCATGATTCTCGTGTTGATCTTCGTCGGAGTCGCTCTGACGGCGGCCGGCGTGCTTTCGCTGCTCGACGTGCAGTTCAAGTCGAGCAAGGTGACGGCGGTTGCCGCTTTCTTCGGAGGACTGGCGATGGTCGTCGGCGCCGAAGCCGGATTGATCGGCTCCAGTTCCTCCTTCTTCAAGGCGCAACAGATCCAGACTTCCGCCTGCGAATTGGATGGCGAGTCGGCCTATCCCGAAAGCCGCCGCGTCGATCCGGATCGCCTGATCCGCAAATATATTCTCGGCTGCATGGCGCGGGCAGGCTACGCCTGGACAAGCGCGCATGAACATTGCAAGGAAGCGCCGCTCGCGACCAATCCGCTGTGCTATCTGCCGACGGGATTCTTCGATCGCGCGGTGACGCGCGTTCAAGTCGCCTTCGAATGACAGCGTGAGCGCGCCGCATAAAGCCTAACCACTGTAACGCGCGAAGACGAATTGCGTGTCGCCGTAGCGGCGCTCGTCTTCGCGTGACAGACGCGGCGGCAAATCGATCCGCGCCTTGGCGCTTTCCTCGATGACGACGACGGCGCCCGGCATAAGCCAACCGCCGTCGATGAGCGCTAAGAGCGCCGGCGACGAGAGGTCTTTGCCATAGGGCGGGTCGAGGAAGGCGAGCGAAAATTGTTCTCCCGGCGGCGCCGCGCCGAGCTTCGTCGCGTCGCGGCGGAAGATGCGGGTGACGCCGCCAAGGCCCAGCGCTTCGATATTGGCGCGCAACAGCGCGCGCGCCTCGGCGCCGTCGTCGATGAACAGCGCGCGCGCCGCGCCGCGCGACAGAGCTTCAAGCCCGAGCGCGCCGGCGCCGGCGAAGAGATCGACGACATTGGCGTTCACGACCGGGTCGCCCAAGCGATGCGCGAGAATGTCGAAGACGGATTCGCGCAGCCGCTCTGACGTCGGCCGGATCGACTGCGAGCGCGGTCCAGAAAGCGCTCGACCGCGCAGGGCGCCGCCGACGATGCGCATGGTTTAAGCGCCGCGCGGCTTGCGCGGTCCCTTAGGCGGCGGCCCCTTACGCGGTCCTTTGGGCGGCCCCTTACGCGGCGCGCCTCGACCGCCGGCGGGATCTTTGCCCGGTCCGCCGCGTGGACCCTTGTGGGATCCCTTATGCGATCCGCCGTTTCGCGCCGACCGCGCGTCTGCATCGGCGCCAGGCCGATCGAATTTGCGCGCGGCGGCGCGCGGCGGACGCTTGTCGAATGTTCGCGACCGCTCCTGTCGATTTGCGCCGGCGCCGCGAGTCTCCCGTCGCGCCTCGTCGCTGTCCCGACGCTTGTCAAAACGCGCCTCATCGCGATCAGCCGTGCGATAAGTTCTCTGACCGCTGGCGCGATCGTCGGGCCGCTTCTCGAATCTCCGCGTCTCGCGCGGAAATTCGTCGCGTCGCTCGTCTCCTCGCTCACGCGGCGCGCGCGCCGGACGCGCTTCGTCCAAGCGCCGCGGTCTGTGTTGTTCGGGGGCGGCGCGGTCGTCGCGACGGCGCCTCTCCTCGCCAAGGAAACGTTCGCCGCGGGGCGCGCCGTCGCGCCTTGAGCGCGCCGATCCCGCCTCCTGCCGATGGCGCGGGCCATCGCCGCGCATCGATTCGAAGCGGCGCGCATTGCGCGACGGAGTCTCCCCCTGCGCCTTGCCCCGAACCGGCGTCACCCGCTCGACGGCGACGGCGCGGCCTTTGCGGTCGGCGACGGCGCCGCGCGTCACCCGCGCGCGGGGACCGGCGTCGCGCCGCGCGTCGCCTTCCTCGCGCAGCGCGGAGACATGTTTGCGCGGACGCTTCGCGATGCGCTCGCGACTTTCCTGCTGCTCCTCGGGCGTCTTCTCGCGCAGCGGCGCGGCAAAGTCGACGCCGGCGAGTTCGGCGAGCGATTTGCCCAATTGGTCGCGCAGCGTCTTCAGCCGGACTTCCTCAACCGCGCCTTCCGCGAGATCGCCGAGTTGGAACGGCCCGTACGACACACGAATAAGCCGCGTCACGTCGAGCCCGAGATGCGCCATCACCCGCTTGATCTCGCGATTCCTGCCTTCGGTAAGGCTCATCGCGATCCAGGCGTTGGCGCCCTGCGCGCGTTCGAGCCGCGCTTCGATCGGCGCATAATTGACGCCCTCGATCGTCACCCCGTCGCGCAGCGAATCGAGCCTCGCCTGATCGATCGCGCCATGCGCCCGCACGCGATAGCGCCGGGTCCAGCCGGTCGCCGGCAATTCGAGCGTGCGCGCCAGGCCGCCGTCATTGGTGAGCAGCAGCAACCCTTCAGTATTGATGTCGAGTCGGCCGACGCTGACGAGTCTCGGCAGATCAGGATGGCGCTCTTCGAGATAGGAGAACACGGTGGGACGGCCTTCTTCGTCACGCGCCGTGGTGACATAGCCCGCAGGCTTATGGAAAAGAAAGAGCCGCGTGCGCTCGCGTTCCTGCATCGGCGCGCCGTCGATCGTGATCTTGTCGCTCTCGCGCACATTCATGGCGGGACTGGCCAGCGCGCACCCGTTGACGGCGACGCGGCCTTCCGCGATCCAGCGCTCGGCGTCGCGGCGCGAACACACGCCGGCGCGCGCCATGACCTTGGCTATCCGCTCGCCCTCAAAGGCTTTGTCGTGGGGCGCGGGCGTGGGCGCGACGACTGGCTTTGTTTTCACGGGGCGCTTGCCGCGCTCGCCGTCGGCGCGGGGCGACGCGGATTTGTCGAAGCGGGGTTTTTCGAAGCGCGGCTTTGTCGGCCTTGCGCCTTTGCTCGCGGCGGCGTGCGGCGCGGGCGTCTGCTTGGCGCGGCGACGCAAGGGTCGATCGCCGCTGGCGGAGCCGCCGCGGCTATTGCGGTTCTTTTCAGTCATGGGTTCTGATAGCAGGCGGCAGGCGCGCTTTGAAGCGCGTTCGCTTGAGAGATGAATATGAACGGCAGGGATGCTTTCACCGCCGCCTTCGACGAAGCCCGCGCCGCGGCGGCGGCGGGCGAAGTCCCGGTCGGCGCTGTGCTGGCGCGCAATGGCGCAGTGATCGCGACTGCCGGCAACCGCACGCTGCGCGATCGCGATCCGACCGCCCATGCCGAAATGCTTGTGATTCGCCAAGCCTGCGCCGAGATCGGCTCGGAGCGTCTCGTCGACTGCGATCTCTATGTGACGCTCGAGCCTTGCGCGATGTGCGCGGCGGCGATCAGCTTCGCGCGGATCAGGCGGCTCTATTATGCGGCGAGCGATCCGAAGGGCGGCGCGGTCGAGCATGGACCGCGGTTTTTCTTGCAGCCGACCTGCCATCATCGGCCCGAAGTCTATGGCGGCATTCGCGAGAGCGAGGCGGCGCAGCTCCTGCGCGACTTCTTTCAGGCGCGGCGGTGAGCCTCAAGCCTTAGCGCCGCCTGCGCCAAGCCGCGACGCAGCGTGTCGCGGCAGGCGTCGCCGGCGGCGAAAATGCGCGACGCCTTGAAGAGGTCCAGCGCGAGATATTGATGCACTTCGGGCCTGATCAGCACGTCCGGCGGCCGTTCGGCGATCATCCGCGAACTGATCGCGTTCATCATGATCTGACTGGCGACGATCATCGTCTCAAAGGCGGAGGGCGGGCCCTTGCCGGACTCGACGCCGAAATTGCCGGAGACGTCGACGGCGATGATGATATCGGCAAGGCCCCAGAGATGATCATAGGGCAGCGGATTGACCAGCCCGCCGTCGACGAAATAGCCGTGATCGTTGGCGGCGGCGCGCACCACGCCCGGTATCGCCATCGACCCCGCCACGGCGGGACGCAGCGGTCCCGTCGCGAATACCGCCTCGACGCGGCGGCGGAAGTCGGTGGCGACAACCTGCAGCGGAATGCTCAAATCCTCGAAGCGCTCCGGCATGCCATGCGGCCAAAAGGCTTGAAGAAAGCGCTCGCCGTCGAACAGCAGCGGATGCGCCACTCGGGACAGCAGACGCTTGCGTCCGCGCGCCCGCGCATGCAGCAGCCGGCGGGCGAGGCCGATGCGGTTCTTGAGAACCGCCTGAGCATGGGCGCGCAGTTCCGCGCCGGAAAAACCCGCCGCGTAAGCGGCGCCGATGATTGCGCCGATCGAGGCGCCGGCGATGGCGACCGGCCGCACCCCCATCTCGTCCAACGCCTCAAGCACGCAAATGTGGGCAAGTCCGCGCGCGCCGCCGCCGCCCAGCGCGAGCGCGACGGTCTTTCCGCGGTAGAGGCTCAAAGGAAGTTCTCCAATTCGGCGAGCGTCTCCTTGGCCGCTTCCTCCATTGGAAATAGTCCGCTGTCGATGCGCGCCTCGACGATGTCGTCGCCCCATTCAGCCCAGGCGGCGGCGAGCGCGGGAGACGTGTTCGGGAAACTCGCTTCGCCCGCGACGATGAGCGTCGGCATGGCGAGTTTCTTGCCCTCCGCTCTGTCCGCCGCCAAATGCTCGCGATCCATGGTCGCCCCCGCGCGAAAATCCTCGCAGAAGGCGTGAATGCGCGCCGGGTCGTTGAACGCCTGGCGATAGGCGGCAAGCGCCGCCGCGCCGAAGGGCTCGAGCGATTTCGCCTTGGCGCCGTTCTTCAGCGCATCGTCGAGAAAGCCAATCGGATCGAGTCCGATCAGCTCTTCCGGCTTCGGCGCTTCGGCCGCCAGGAAGCGCGCCCGTCCGACGCGCTGCAAATCGCCGTCGCCGAAATCATCGTCGATCGGCGCGATATTGATGAGCGCGATTTTTTCCAGCCTGCCCGGCTGATCGAGCGCGAGGCGCTGGCCGACGCGCGCGCCCCGGTCGTGACCAACGAGCGCGAAACGCACATGGCCGAGCGACTCCATCGCCGCCACGACATCGCTCGCCATTTCCCGCTTCGAATAATTCTCGCCCTTCTCGCTCGCCGGAGCGGACGACCAGCCATAGCCGCGCAGGTCCATTGCGACGACGGTAAAGCGCATGGCCAGCGCAGGCGCAATCTTGCGCCAAGCGACATGCGTCTCGCCGAACCCATGCAACAGAACCAATGGCCGGCCTTCGCCATGGACTCGGGCGAAGATTTTGCCTGCCGGCGCATCGATCCAATGCGAAGCGAAACCCCGAAAAAAATCTGCGGGACTGGACATTTTTGACGACCATCTCCTTTGCGGCGCGCGTTCGAACGAATGTTATACAATAACAGCGCCAGTGTTTGCGAAATATATATCGACGTTCGTCAAGCGACTATGTCACGAAGATCGCGCGGCTTGTTTGCTTGAAAAGCAGGCTGTAGCGCTTCAATGTTGAGCCGGGTCAAGCAAATTTTTGAAGCAACGCACCACGAGAGAGAGACATGGCAAGCCAGATCGTCAACGAGGTTGTCGCTGCCAACAACGCTTATGCCGCTAATTTCGGGAAGAAGAGCGAACTCGCGCTGCCGCCGGCGCGCGCGTTCGCGATCCTGACCTGCATGGACGCGCGTCTCGATCCCGCGAAATACGCGGGCCTGTCGGAAGGCGATGCCCATGTCATCCGCAACGCCGGCGGCCGCGCATCGGATGATGCGATCCGCTCGCTCGTCATTTCGCACAAGCTGCTCGGCACAAAGGAGTGGTTTGTCATTCACCACACGAATTGCGGCATGGAGCTGTTCTGCGACGAAGTGATGAGCGGCTTGCTCGACGACAATCTCGCGACCGCGAATTTTGACGGCAAGAACTGGTCGAACCCGCAACATGGCGGCGGCTGCTCGGCCGGCCATTTCATCAAATGGCATACGATCAAGGATCAAAAGGAAAGCGTCGCGCAGGATGTCGCGCGCATCCGTTCACATCCGCTCGTGCCAAAGAACATTCCGATCTACGGCTACATCTATGATGTGAAGACCGGCAAGATCAACGAAGTCGCCGAAGCGACGAAGCTCGGCAAGGCGGCGTAGCGCGTCAGTTTTGCCCTGAATGCCCGATCGCGCTTCGCGCGTCGGGGATGACGGAATGCGTCGCGCAATGCCTTCACTGCGCGACGTCTATTCCACCGCGCCGCCGCGGGCGCGCCAGCCGCCGGTGCCCGGCGCGTAGTGACAGACATCCTTCCGCCCTACGCCTTGCGCTTGCGCCAAGGCCTTGGCCGAACGTCCCCCCGCCTGACAAATAAGCACAACGTCGCCCTTCGGAAGCCTCATTGGATCGAAACTTGAAAGCGGCATGTTCTTGGCGCCCGGCACATGGCCCGCGCCATATTCATGCGGCTCGCGCACGTCGACGATCGCGCAGGATTTGTCCGCGACGATTCGGCAGAAATCTTCGTGCTCGATCGTTGGCGGCGCGCCGCCGCCGGCAAGTTTCGACAAGAGAGAGCCCAGAGACATTCTTCGTTCCTTTCTTCTTAAGTTTTCTTTTCGGCGTCGAACTGAGTGAAGGCGGCGAGCGCGTGGCTCGCATACATCACCGACGGTCCGGCGCCCATGTAGATGCTCATCGCGAGCGTCTCCATCACCTCCTCGCGCATGGCGCCGCGCTGTGACGCGGCCTTGGCGTGGAAAGCGATGCAATCGTCGCAGCGCACCGCGACGCTGACCGCGAGCGCGATCAGTTCCTTTGTCTTTGCGTCGAGCGCGCCTTGCGCCCCCGCGGACATCGCCATCGCCGAAAAGGCTTTCATCACTTCCGGCGAGCCGGCGCGTAATTCCCTTATGTCGGCGGAGAGTTTTTTGGCGAGCGCCGCCCAGTCTTCAATCATCAGGCCCTCCTTGTGACTTCATCGTCGCGCAACACGACGTAGATCGCGGGAATGACAAGCAGGGTCAGCGCCGTCGACGAGGCAAGGCCAAAGACGAGGGAAATGGCGAGTCCCTGAAAGATCGGATCGGTCAGGATGAAGGCCGCGCCGATGATCGCCGCGGCGGCGGTAAGAAAGATCGGCTTGAAGCGCACCGCGCCCGCTTCGATCAGCGCCGCGCGCAACTTCATGCCGCGCGCGCGCAAATGCCGAATGAAGTCGACGAGCAGGATCGAATTGCGCACGACGATGCCGGCGAGCGCGATGAAGCCGATCATCGAGGTGGCGGTGAAGGCGGCGTTGAACAAGAGATGGCCGATGACGATGCCGACGAGCGTCAGCGGCACCGGCGCCAGGATAACAAGGGGCAGTTTGAACGAGCCGAACTGCGCCACGACAAGAAGATAGATGCCGAGCAGCGCCACAATGAAGGCCGCGCCCATGTCGCGGAAGGTGACATAGGTCACCTCCCATTCGCCGTCCCAAAGCAGCGTCGGCTGCGAATCATCGAGCGGCTGGCCGTGATATTTGATCGTGGGCGGACCCGAAGGCCCCCAATCGATCTTGTCGATCGCGTCTTCGACCGCGAGCATGCCGTAGATCGGCGCCTCGAAACGTCCGGCGACCTCGGCGCTGACCATTTCGGCGAAACGGCCGTTATGTCGGAAAATCGGATAGGAGCCCTGTTCACGCGTCGCCTTGACGACATCGCCGAGTTCGACATTGGCGCCCTGGCGCACCGTGCCGCCGGCCGGCAGCGGCGTCGACAGGATGCGTTCGCCTGGCGTCATCGCCGCGCGCGGCAAGGCCACGGAAATGTCGACGGGCTTGGCGCCGCCGCCCTTTTGCGAAAAGCCGATCTTTACGCCGCCGACCAAAGCGCCGATCGTGTCGTAGACGGCGCGTTCCTCGACGCCGTGATATTCGAGCGCTTCCTGGTCGATCTCGAAGCGCAGGCGCTCGGCCCGCTGGCCAAAGCTGTCATCCGTATCGACGACGAAATCGACGGCGTCGAAGGCCTTGCGCGTTTTCGCCGCAAGATCGCGCCGCGACTGCGCGTCGGGACCATAGACTTCGGCGAGCAGCGTCGACAGAACGGGCGGGCCCGGGGGCACTTCGACGACCTTGATCGCCGTATGCTCGGGCGCAGGCAGGCCTTCGAGCTTCTTGCGAATGTCGAGCGCGATCGCATGGCTCGCGCGGCTGCGCTCGCCTTTCGGCTGCAGATTGATCGCGAGATCGCCCATCTCGGGCGCGTTGCGCATATAGTAATGCCGCACGAGACCGTTGAAATTGAATGGCGCGGCCGCGGCCGCGTAGGACTGAATGGACGTAAGCTCTGGAATGTCCTTGAGGCGCTCGGCCGCAGCCGTCAGCACCCGATCGGTTTCTTCAAGCGAAGCGCCGCGTGGGAGATCGACGACGACCGCGATCTCAGACTTATTATCGAAGGGCAAAAGCTTCACGCGCACGGTCTTCGTCACGAAAAGCCCCATCGAAAGCAGGGTCGCGAGGCCGACGCCTATAAGAAACCGCCGCGAACGCTTGCGGCCCTGCAGCAAGGGCGTCGCGACGCGCACATAGAAATCGCCCATGGCGCCACGTTCATGCACATGATCGGCGCCGTCGCCGCGCTCCTGCTCGAACCGCCTGCCGGCGACTTTGAGCAAAAGCCATGGCGTAATGGTCATGGCGACGAAGAAGGAGAAGACCATCGCGAGCGAAGCGTTGGCCGGAATAGGGCTCATATAGGGGCCCATCAGACCCGAGACGAACATCATCGGCAGCAGCGCCGCGACGATGGTGAGCGTCGCGACGATGGTCGGATTGCCGACTTCCGCGACTGCCTCGACCGCCGTGTCGATCAGGCTGCGCGAGCCGCGCATATGCCAGTGGCGCACGATGTTTTCGACGACGACGATCGCGTCGTCGACGAGGATGCCGATCGAGAAGATGAGCGCGAACAGGCTGACGCGATTGATCGTATAGCCCATCAGCCATGAGGCGAAGAGCGTGAGCAGAATTGTCGTCGGGATAATGACCAAGACGACGAGGCCTTCGCGCCAGCCGACCATCACGACGATCAGCGCGACGATCGAGACGGTCGCGAGCGCGAGATGGAACAGCAGCTCATTGGCCTTTTCCGTGGCCGTTTCGCCATAGTCGCGCGTCACCGCGATCTCGATATCCTCGGGGACGATGCGGCCCTTCACGGCCTCGAGCCGATGCATGATCTCATCGGCGACGATGACGGCGTTGGCGCCCCTGCGCTTCGCGATGGCGATGCTGACGGCCGGACGCTTATCGAGCCCGCCGACGGCGTTGCGCGTCATCGTCCAGCTACGGCGATCGGGCTCGGCGGCGCCGACGCGCACGTCGGCGACATCCTTCACATAGACCGGCCGCCCGTCTCTTGTGGTGAGCAGCAACAGGCCGACATCGGGAACGCCCTGAAGCGTCTGGCCGGCGACGACCGGCACGGCGCGATTGTCTTCGCGAAACGCGCCGACCATGAAAGAACGATTGGCGTTGGTCAGCTTGTCGATGAGCTGATTGAGCGTCACGCCGTACTGTGACAGACGTTCGGGATCGGGTTCGACACGGATCTGATTGGGACTGCCGCCAACGATGTAACTCAAGCCGACGTCATTGACCTTGATGAGATCGTGCTGCAATTCCTCGGCGACCTGATAGAGGCCGTTGTCGGTCCAGCGATCGGCGCGCTCAGGCTTCGCCGAAAGCGTCAGCACGACGATCGCGACGTCGTCGATGCCGCGGCCGACGATCAGAGGCTCGGGAATGCCTTTCGGCAGATCGCTGATATTGGCGCGTATCTTTTCGTGGATGCGCACCACCGCATTGTCCTGCGGCGTGCCGACGTAAAAGCGCGCGGTGACGACCACATTGTCGTCGCGCGTCTGAGAATAGACATGCTCGACGCCGTTGACGCCCTTGATGATGTCTTCGAGCGGCCGCGTGATGAGTTCGATCGCGTCTTCCGCCTTATAGCCGTTGGCCGACACCATAATGTCTACCATCGGCACGGAGATCTGCGGCTCTTCTTCGCGCGGCAGCGAGCGCAGCGCGATGAGCCCGACGAGGATTGAGGCGAGCAGCAGCAGCGGCGTCAGCGGCGAATTGATGAAGGCGCGCGTCAGCGTTCCCGAAATGCCTGGATGAAACTCGCCGCTCATGGCGTCGAAACCACGTCGCCGTCGTGAAGGCCGGAAAGAATTTCGACGCTGTCGCCGCGCGTCTCGCCAAGCTGCACGACGATTTCTTCGCCGGAAGCAAGGCGGACAAAGTCCACGCCGGCGCGACGATAGACGGCGGCGCGCGGGATGATGATCGTGTCGCGCTTGCCCGTCGTGACATAAACGCGCGCGCGTTCGCCGACGAAATAATCGCCCAGTCCCTGGACGTCGACGTCAGCGATGACGCGGCCGCCCTGGATCTCGGGATAGACGATGCGCACGCGCCCCTGCTTGCGCCCGCCGCCCGCTTCTTCATGCAGGCCCCGGGCGCCGATCTCGACCTTGTCGCCGGCGCGCATGAACCGCGCATGGCGCTCGGGCAATTGCAGGCGGAGAATGTATTTATCTTCAGCGATGGTCGCGATTGTTTCTCCAGGCATCACCACGCGGCCGACGGAGGCCGGGATGGTGAGCACGCGTCCGGGCCCCGGCGCGCGCACCGAGCCTTCCGCGGCCTGTTGTTCGATCACGCCGCGATCGGAACGCAGCGCCGCCAAATTGCGCTCGCCAACGTCGAGCGCGGTCTTCGCCTGATCGAAGAGCGCTTTCGTATAGACGCCGCGTCGAAACAGTTCCTGCGCGCGGTCGAAATCATTCTGCGCCTTGTCGCGTTGCGCCTGCTGCGACTGAATGCGCTGGTCGAGCGCCTGCATCTGCAGGAAGAGCTTCTGGTCGACGATCGAGGCGATTTCGGCGCCGCCGGCGACGTCGTCGCCCTCTTTGATCTTGAGCGCGCTCACCGTGCCGCCGATTCGCGCCCGCGCCGTTAATTGATGCGCCGGCTCGACCGAAGCGACGACCGCCTTGAGGTCCTCGACCGGCGCCAAACGGACCGTCACCTCTCCCGCATTCACGATCGAGGAAATCGTCAAGAAGGCGAGAAGCGCCGACGGCGCGAGAGGCAAGCTGCCCATTGGTTTCATGGGGTCAGTTATATGCATATAATGTAATTTAGCAATAGCGCATTTAATGTCGCAAGCCAGCTTGACAAATATATTCGCTTTTCATAATTTAGTGACCATGAATGTAAATCTGCTTCAGCTGGCGCCGAAGGCGGCGGAAGCCGAGAGCTTTCTCAAGGCGCTCGCCAACCGCCATCGGTTGATGGTGCTGTGCCAGTTGCATGGCGGCGAATTGTCGGTCACCAAGCTCCAGGAGGCGATCGGACTCAGCCAGTCGTCGCTGTCCCAGCATCTCGCGCGGCTGCGCGAAGACAAGCTCGTCAAGACCCGCCGCGAGTCGCAGACGATTTACTATTCCCTGGCCAATGACAACGTCTCGCGAATCATCGGCCTGCTCTATGAAATGTTTTGCGCGGACCAATGCGCCAAGACGGCAAAACCGCGCAAGCGAGTCAAACGGGGCGCCCTTCGTCAGGAGCATTCGCCATGAGCATCGACCGGCTCGTCATGGCCTTCGCCGGCGCCATGGTCTTATTGAGTCTGCTGTTGTCGCAACTCGCGAGCCTCTGGTGGCTCTTGCTCGCGGCTTTCGTTGGCGCCAATCTGGTTCAGGCGGCCTTTACCGGCTTTTGCCCCTTGGCGCTGGCGCTGAAGCGGCTCGGCGCCAAATCCGGCGCCGCCTTCTAGATTTCTACAAACAGTCCACGCCGCGCATAAAAAGCCGCGCATTCGCAATGGGGACCTTGGATCGCTAGCGAACTGAAGAGCAGACGATGCCGTCCGATTGGGTCGAAGAAACACGTTCCCTGCGCAGCCTCGACGCCGCGACGAAGACGCTGCTGCGCGAGGGCGCCGTGCGCAAGCAGATTCCGCGCGGCGCCGTGCTGTTTCGTCCCGGCGACCATTGCGCCCATTTTCCGCTGATCGTCTCGGGCTCGGTGCGGGTGCAGCGGGTCACCGAATCGGGCCGCGAAATCGTGCTCTACAGGGTCGGCGCGAATGAAACCTGCATTCTGACGACGGCCTCGCTGCTTTCCGACGACGCCTATGCCGCCGAAGGCGTCGCCGAGACCGATGTGACCGCCTATGTCGTCCCCGCCGATCGTTTCAGCGCGCTGATGAACGCTTCCCAAGGCTTTCGCGCGCTGGTGTTCGACGGCTACGGCAAGCGCCTCGCGACGCTGATGTCGCGCATCGAGGAAATCGTCTGCACGCGGATCAATGTGCGGCTCGCGGAACGTCTTCTCGCCCTTCGCGACGCCGGCGACAAAATCGTCGCCACGCAGCAGGCGCTCGCCGCCGATCTCGGCACGGCGCGCGAAGTCGTCGGCCGTACGCTGAAAGCATTCGAACGCTCGGGCTGGGTAAAATTGTCGCGCGGCGGCGCGGAAATCGTCAATCTCGCGGCGTTGCGTTCGCTCTGCGATGCGCAGCGTGACTAAGTCGCGGACACGCGTCTCGTGATCGCGCATGTCCTCTCTCATGCTCGGCGTTCGCCGTCGGCACGAAAGATTTGGCGCGCAAGGCGCCGGGGAGGATTGAATGGCGCATATCGTCATCATGGGCGCAGGAATCGGCGGCGTCGCCGCCGCGATCGAAGTTCGAGAGGGGCTTGGCGAGCGGCATCAGGTCACCGTCGTCTCCAATCTCGACAATTTCCAGTTCACGCCGTCCAACCCCTGGCTCGCCGTGCAATGGCGCAAGCCCGATGAGATCAAGGTGCCGCTCGCGCCGGTGTTCAAGCGAAAGAAGATCGGCTTCATTCCCGTCGGCGCCAAACGCGTTCTGCCCGACGAAAATCGTCTCGAACTGGTGAACGGCGAGAGCGTCGCCTATGACTATCTCGTGATCGCCACCGGGCCGAAGCTCGCTTTCGAGGAAGTGCCTGGGCTTGGTCCTCATGGCGGACATACGCATTCGATCTGCACGCTGCAGCACGCCGAGATCGCATCGAAAGCCTATGAAGAATTCTGCAAGGATCCAGGGCCAATCATCGTCGGCGCGGCGCCCGGCGTCTCCTGCTTTGGTCCGGCGTATGAATTCGCGATGATCCTTTCGACCGATCTGTGTCGGCGCGGCATTCGGCACAAGGTTCCTATGACGTATGTCACGTCGGAGCCTTATATCGGCCATCTCGGGCTCGGCGGCGTCGGCGACACCAAGGGAATGCTCGAATCGGCGTTCCGCGATCGCGACATCAAATGGATCGTCAACGCGAAAACGACAGCGATCGAACCCGGACTTCTCAAATGCGCCGAACTGGATGAGAATGGACAGGTCAGAAAAGAACATGAAGTGCCGTTCAAATTCGCCATGGTGATGCCGGCCTTCAAAGGCGTCGACGCGCTGATCGGCGTCGAGGGACTGGTCAATCCGCGCGGCTTCGTCATCATCGACAAGAACCAGCGTAATCCGAAATATCCGAATGTCTTTGGCGTTGGCGTCTGCGTCGCAATCCCGCCGGTCGAGGCGACGCCGGTGCCGACCGGCACGCCGAAGACCGGCTATATGATCGAGTCGATGGTGACGGCGACGGCGCATAATATCGTCGCGCTGATCGCCGGACGCGAGGCGAAGGAAGAAGGCACCTGGAATGCGGTTTGCTTGGCGGATTTTGGCGACAAGGGCGTCGCCTTTGTCGCAAAGCCGCAAATTCCGCCGCGTAACGTCAATTGGTCGAGCGAGGGGCGCTGGGTGCATCTCGCCAAGGTCGCCTATGAAAAATATTTCCTTCGCAAGGTCCGCAAGGGACAGAGCGAACCCGTGTATGAACGTTACATCATGAAGCTGCTCGGCATCGAACGGCTGCGTCGCGCCCTTTCCTGAGGGCGCCGGCGGCCAGACAACACTGGGATGAGGCCATGCGGACACGGCCGCTCGCGCGCGACATCGCGATCGCGCTCGCTTTAAAATTGATGGCGCTTATTGCGCTGTATGTCGCATTCTTCGGTCCCGCACATCGCATTAAGGTGACGCCGACTCAGATGGCGGAAACGCTGTCGGCCGCCGCGCCGCGCTGACATCCGGAGCTCAACATGTTCGAACTTGACGTCGTCACCCTCTCGCGTCTCCAGTTCGCGCTGACGGCGATGTATCATTTCCTGTTCGTGCCGCTGACGCTCGGCCTCGCCCTGCTGCTCGCGATCATGGAAAGCGTCTATGTGATGACCGGGCGAAAAGTCTGGCGCGAGGCGACGCAATTCTGGGGAACGCTGTTCGGGATCAACTTCGCGATGGGCGTCGCCACCGGCGTCACCATGGAATTCCAGTTCGGCACCAATTGGGCCTATTACTCCCACTATGTCGGCGACATTTTCGGCGCGCCGCTCGCCATCGAAGGATTGATGGCCTTCTTCCTCGAGGCGACCTTCGTCGGCCTGTTCTTCTTTGGCTGGAATCGCCTGAGCAAGGTGCAGCATCTCATCGTCACCTGGCTCGTCGCGCTCGGCGCCAATTTCTCGGCGCTGTGGATTCTCGTCGCCAACGCCTGGATGGAGAACCCGGTCGGCGCCGCGTTTAATCCGCAGACGATGCGCATGGAGCTGACCTCCTTCACCGAGGTGTTGTTCAATCCGGTGGCGCAATCGAAATTCGTGCATACGGTCAGCGCCGGCTATGTCACCGGCGCGATGTTCGTCATGTCGATCGGCGCCTATTACATGTTGAATCGTCGCCATGTCGACATCGCGCGCCGCTCGCTCACCGTCGCCGCGAGCTTCGGCCTCGCTTCCGCGCTTTCGGTGGTCGTGCTCGGCGACGAGAGCGGCTATACGGCGGGCGAAAACCAGAAGATGAAAATCGCCGCGATCGAGGCGATGTGGGAGACCGAGCCGCCGCCGGCGTCTTTCACCCTGTTCGGCTTTCCCGATCTCAAGGATGAGACGACGAGATATGAGATCAGAATTCCCTATGTGCTGGGACTGATCGCGACGCGTTCGCTCGATACGCCCGTCGAAGGCGTCAAGGCGCTTGTCGAGCGCGCGCAGGCGAGGATAGAGAACGGCATGGCCGCCTATCAGTGGCTGGCGAAAGAGGGCGGCCGTCCCAACGCCGCCATTCCGCCTGAACTCGAAGCCTCGATGCGCGACGTCGGCCATTCGCTGCTCGTCAAGCGCATTCGTCCGGATATCGAGAACGCGACGGAGGCGCAGATTCATGAAGCGGCGCTGTCGACGATTCCCAACGTGCCGGCGCTGTTCTGGTCGTTCCGCATCATGGTTGCGCTGGGCTTCTATTTCATCGCGCTGTTCGCCGTCGCCTTCTATCTATCGAGCCGGCGACGCCGCGGAAAGCCCTGGTTCCTGCGCCTGACGATGTATAGCCTGCCGTTGCCCTGGATCGCCGCCGAACTCGGCTGGATCGTCTCGGAATACGGCCGGCAGCCGTGGATCATCGACGGCGCGATGCCGACGTTTCTGGGCGTCTCCAACATCCCGGCGTCGAACGTCGCAGCGAGTCTCGCGGCCTTCGTGCTCTTTTACAGCGCGCTCGCCGTCGTCGATGTCGCGCTCATCGTCAAATATGTCCGCATCGGCCCACAGTCCGAGCCTGAGCCTCTAACCTCCGGCGCGCCCGTGCTTCCCGCGCCGGCGCCGGCGCAAACCCGATAGAAAGGCGTAAGCGATGTTCGACTATATGACGCTCCGCCTCATCTGGTGGGCGCTTCTCGGCGTCCTGCTGGCAGGCTTCGCCATGCTTGACGGCTTCGATATCGGGGTCGCCATGCTGCATCCTTTCGTCGCCCGCGACGACACGCAGCGGCGGGTGACGCTGAACACGATCGGCCCGGTTTGGGAAGGCAATCAGGTCTGGTTCATTCTCGGCGGCGGCGCCGTTTTCGCCGCTTGGCCGCCGCTCTATGCGGTGTCCTTCTCCGGCTTCTATCTTGCGATGCTGCTCGTGCTGATCGGCCTCATTCTGCGGCCGGTCGCGATCACCTTTCGCGACAAAAGACCAGGGACCGGATGGCGCGAGACATGGGACTGGCTCTTCTTCGTTTCCGGCCTCGTGCCCGCGCTGATCTTTGGGGTCGCCTTCGGCAATCTTCTTGAGGGCGTCCCATTCCACTTCGATCAGGCGCTTCGCGCGACTTATGAAGGCGGCCTCCTCGGTCTGCTCAATCCCTTCGCCTTGCTCTGCGGGCTCGTCAGCGTGGCGATGCTCATCATGCAGGGCGCGGCGTGGCTCGGCGTGAAGAGCGAGGGCGAGGTCGCCGCCCGCGCCCGCCGATTTGGCGCGCTCGCGGCGATCCTGCTTGTGCTGCTGATTTCCGTCGCGGGACTATGGACCCTGCTCGGCGTCGAAGGCTATCGGATCGCCGGCGCCATCGACCACGCGGGGCCCTCCAATCCGCTCGCGAAAACAGTGACGCGCGAAGCCGGCGCCTGGTTCGACAATTATCGCGCCTATCCCTGGATGATCGCCGCGCCTGTCGCCGCTTACGCCGGCGCGCTGATCGCGACGCTGGCCCTCGCTTTCGCGGCCAAAAGGATCGCGCTTCTCTTCAGCAGTCTTTCGGTCGCGGGCGTCACGACGATGGCGGGCTTCAGCATGTTCCCCTTCCTGCTGCCGTCGTCGTCTCATCCGAGCCAAAGCCTCACGGTATGGGACGCTTCGTCGAGCAAGGCGACGCTCTCTCTCATGCTCTTGGCGGTGATCGTCTTTCTGCCGATCGTTCTCGCCTATACGAGTTGGGTCTACTACGTGCTGCGCGGCGCCGTCAGCGAAGCGGCGATCCGTCGCGGCGACGATTACTATTATTGAGCGGGAGGCGGCGAAGCATGTGGTATTTTTCCTGGATATTGGGGCTGGGGCTCGCTTGCGCCTTCGCGATTCTCAACGCCATGTGGCTCGAGCTCGACGACGACGACAGGCATAAGAAATAGACGGCCGCGCGCCTATGCGACTTAGTCGCTGAGCGAATTCACGCCTAGCGATAGGCTTGCGCGGCCGCCTCAATCAGGGAGACAGCCATGCAAGCCAATATCGGAAAGACCGATCGGATCATCCGCATCGTCGCCGGCCTTTTGTTGCTCAGCCTCGTCTTTATCGGTCCGCAAACGCTGTGGGGTCTCGTCGGACTCATCCCGCTCGCGACCGCCTTCGTCATTTTCTGCCCCGCCCATAGGCTCATCGGCGTGGACACGCTCGGCAAATAGTTTTGTAAGAAGCTTGACGGGCGTTTCTCACGTGCGCCGGCCACGGCGCGGGTGACATTGCAAATGCGGCCGACGCTGGCGCCGACCGCGGTTCAACGCTGGCGGCGAGCGTTAAATCCCAGATGAACCAAACGGCCATCACCTTTCACGCCCGCGGCATGCATTGCCATGGCTGCGAGCATGTCATCGAAGCCGCGCTCAGAAAACTCGCCGGCGTGCGCAGCGTCTCGGCAAGCTATCCGACGGAAACGGTGGTCGTCGACTATAACGCCGACGCCACGAATTTCGCCGCGATCCGCGACAAAGTCGAGCAGAACGGCTACCGCGTCGTTTTGACCGAAGAGGCGAAGCGCCGGCGCTCGCCCTTTGCGAGACTGGCGATCATCGTCGCGGCGCTCGCCGGACTCGCCGCCTTAATTCTCTTCGATATGCGCTGGATCAGCGCCGAGGGCGAGCCCGACATCGCCCAGCATATGAGTCTCGGCCTATTGTTTCTCCTGGGGCTGCTGACCGGTTTTCACTGCGTCGGCATGTGCGGCGGCTTCGTCGTCAGCTACGCGGCGGCCGACGCGCGGGAGGGACGTTCGTCGTTCGCCTCGCACCTCGCTTTCGGCGCGGGAAAGACCCTGTCCTACACGACCATCGGCGCCGCTTTCGGCTGGCTTGGCGCCTTCATCGCTTTCACGCCGATGCTGCGCGGCGCTGCCGGGGTCGCGGCCGGCGCTTTCCTCATCATCTTCGGACTTAACATGCTGGGCCTCTTCGCGCCGCTGCGCCGTTTCCGGTTCGGCCTGCCCGGCCCGCTGCAGAACTGGGTGAACCGCGAGGCGAGCGGACGCCATCGACCATTCGTCATCGGCCTCCTCAACGGGCTGATGATCGCCTGCGGGCCGCTGCAGGCGATGTATGTGATGGCGGCGGGAACGGGCAGCCCTGTCGAAGGCGCGAAGACCCTCTTCGTTTTCGGCCTCGGCACGCTGCCGGTGATGCTCGCCTTCGGCGCATTGACGACGGTGCTGTCAGGCGCCGTGACCCATCGTCTGCTGACGGCGTCCGGCGTGATCGTCGTCGCGCTCGGCGCGGTGATGATCAACCGCGGATTGATCCTCACCGGTTCCGGCGCCGATCTCGCGTCGCTGATAACGAACTGGCGGCGCCCCACGCCCACTGAACCTGTTCCGCCGTCGCCGGAGACGCCTGCCGCGCCGAAGACGCAGACAATCGAGATGGAAGCCAATGGACTCGGCTATAAGCCCACGCGCTTCACGCTGCTCCGCGACGTGCCGGTCAAATGGGTGATCAACGCGACGGAAGCGACCAGCTGCAATCACCGGATCGTGGTCCCGTCCTTGAATCTCGAATTTGATGTCAAGCCGGGACGGCAGACGATCGAATTCACGCCCGAAAAGACCGGCGTCATTCCCTGGAGCTGCTGGATGGGCATGCTGCACGGCGAGTTCGTCGTCGTCGACGCGGCGCCGGCGACAGCGTCTCAGCAAACTGAGCCCGTCGCCTCTTGCGTTCAGAGCGCGACTGTTTCGGCGCAAAGCCCTCCAGCATCCGCCGCCACGCAGACTTACGCCGTGCGACGCGGCGATACGCTGCGCGCCATCGCGAAGCGGCGCTATGGCGACGAGAAGCGCTGGCGAGACATCGCCGCCGTCAATCCCTCGCTTAATCCCAAGAAACTGCGCCAAGGACAAAACATCAATCTTCCGGCCGGCGCACAGCCATGATGATTCATGTCGCGTATCGCGACGCGTCGCGTTACGCTCGCGAGGTCAAATGAAGGGGGAGGCCATGATCAAAAAAATTCTTTTCGCCGCGGCATGCGGGCTGTCACTCTTCGCTGTCGCCGCCATCGCCGGGAACGACGATGACGATACCGAGCATATGAAACATATGAACATGGAGCATATGAAAATGTCGCCGAAGATGAGCGACGCGCGCCAGGAGGTCGATTTTCCTTCGCCGATGCGCGCGAAAATGCTTTCCCATATGCGTGGGCACGCCGAGGCCATCGCCGAAATCCTCTCAGCGCTCGCCAAGGGCGACGGCGCGGCGGCGGCAAAAATCGCAGACGCGCGTCTCAGCATGGCGTCGCCAGGCGCGGCGGCCTGCAAGCCAAACGCCAAGAGCGGCGAATTCGGCGAAATGCCCGCAATGATGGCGTCGCACATGCCCGACGACATGCGCGCGCTTGGCCTGACGATGCATGAACAGGCGGGAAAGTTCGCGCAGGAGGCCGCCAAGATCGGGCCTGGCGGCGACATGCGTCCGGCGCTTGCCGAATTGTCGCAAGTCGTGCAAGCCTGCAACGCCTGTCACGCCGCCTATCGCCTCGACTAGCGCGCGTGCAGCGCCGGGAGAACGGCCGTGCGCGTCGCGACTTGGAACGTCAATTCGGTCAGGCAACGTTTGGCGCCGCTGCTCGCCTTTTTGCGCGATGCGGCGCCTGACGTTCTCTGCTTGCAGGAAACCAAATGCGAGGATCACGCTTTTCCCCGGCTCGAAGTCGAAGACGCCGGCTATAATGTCGCCGTCCACGGACAGAAGGGGTTTAACGGCGTCGCGCTGCTTTCGAAATCGCCGCTTCAGGACGTGATCCTCGGTCTGCCCGGCTTCGACGGTGAGGCGCAATCGCGTTATATTGAAGCGGTCATCGAAGATGGCGCCGGCAGCGTCATGCGCGTCGCCTCGATCTATGCGCCGAACGGCAATCCGCCGGATACGCAGAAATATACGTATAAGCTCACCTTCATGGAGTCGCTGACGCGCCATGCGGAGGCGCTGCTGCGGCTTGAGGAGAAGACGGTTCTCGCCGGCGACTATAATGTCATTCCGCAAGCGCGCGACGTCTATGAGGCGTCCGCCTGGATTGGCGACGCGCTATTTCTGCCGCAGACCCGCGCCGCCTATCAGCGCCTGCTCAATCTCGGCTATGCCGACGCGCTGCGCGCGACATCCGACGAAGGCGGACTCTATACATTCTGGGATTATCAGGCCGGCGCCTGGCAGAAGAATAAGGGTCTTCGTATCGATCACCTGCTGCTTTCGCCGCGCGCCGCCGATCGGCTCTCTGGCGTCGAGATCGTCAAATCGATGCGCGGAGGCGAGAAGCCCTCCGATCACGTCGCGATCTATGCCGATTTCGCTGCTTGATCGAAAGGCCCAAGCGCGACGCCGCTACGCCAGAGCACATAGAATGCAACCGCCAAAATGACCGTCGCGAAGACGGCGTTCAGCGCGCCGCGCATTTTTGACAGGCGTCGCGCGACCATGGCGCCGATCAATCCGCCGACCGCGCCGCCAATCGCCAGCGTTCCAGCAAGCTCCCATTCGACGAGGTCCGAAAGGGCGTAATTTGCGGCGGTCGTCACCGCGAAGGCGGCGACCGCGACGAGCGAGGAGCCGATGGCGTTGAGGATCGGCATGTCGGAAGCGAACATCAGCCCCGGCACGATCAGGAAGCCGCCGCCGATGCCGAAGAAGCCAGAAAGCGCGCCGGCCGTCAGTCCTGCGCCAAGGAGCCGGGGAAAATTCTCGCGATTGAGCCTGACCGCCGGATAGCCCAGCGACCTCCGACGGCGAAGCATCAGATAGGACACGACGATCATCAGCAGCGCGAATAGCGCCAGCAGCTTCTCGCCATTGATGAATTTGCCGAGCGTCGATCCAGCGAATGCGCCGGCGATTCCGAAAAGCGCGAAAACTGACGCGCAACGCCATTTGATCGTCTTGGCGCGCGCATGGTTGGCGAGGCTCATCAGCGCATTGACCGCGACCGCCGCCGCGCTCGAGCCGATCGCGACATGCGGATTGGGAACGCCGACGAAATAGACGAGAAGCGGCACGGCCAGCACCGAGCCGCCGCCGCCGGCCAGGCCAAGCGTAAAGCCGACCAGACCGCCCGAGATCAGACCGAGCGCGACGTCGAGTGGAAGATCTGTCAGCGCCTGCTCCTACGCTTGCTTAATATTAGAACTTGCTTATTTAGATATACCTCATATATCTAAGCAGGCGCAAGCCCGAAAGAACCCAGGAAGCGCAGGAACCCTACAAAATGGAGGAGAGAGCGATGTCGCAGGCGCCGTCCGTGAAAGGCTTCTTCGACGAGGCGACCAGCACGATCACTTATATTGTCAGCGACCCCGCCACCAAGCGGGCGGCGATCGTCGATCCGGTGCTCGACTATGATCCGGCGAGCGGCGTCGCCGATTCGCAGTCGATCGACGCGATTCTCGCCGAGGCGGCGCGCGAAGGCCTAATAATCGACTGGGCGCTCGAAACCCACGCGCACGCCGACCATCTTTCCGCCGCCCAGATCGTCAAGGCGGCCACCGGCGCGAAGATCGGCATCGGCGAACATATCGACAAGGTCCAGAAGCTGTTCAAGCCGGTTTTCGACGCTCAGGATTTAAAGGCTGACGGCGGCGGCTTCGATCGTCTCTTCAAGGACGGCGAGCGCTTCAAGATCGGCGAGATCGATTGCGAAGCGATCTACACGCCCGGCCATACGCCGGCCGACGTCGCCTATAAGATCGGCGACGCGGTGTTTGTCGGCGATACGCTGTTCATGCCCGACTATGGGACGGCGCGCGCCGATTTCCCCGGCGGCGACGCCCATGCGCTCTATCGGTCGATCCGCCGCATTCTGGAGCTGCCGCCGCAGACGCGGCTCTTCATGTGTCACGACTACAAAGCGCCCGGACGGGATGTCTTCGCTTGGGAGACGACGGTCGGCGAAGAGCGCGCCAGGAATGTACAGATCAAGGACGGCGTCAGCGAAGAGGAATTCGTCGCCGACCGACAAAAGCGCGACGAGGCGCTTGCCGCGCCGCGGTTACTCCTGCCTTCGATTCAGGTGAATATTCGGGCCGGCAAGTTTCCGCCGCCGCGCGCGGACGGCGGTCGCTTTCTGACCATTCCGGTGAAGCTCAAAGGCGCCGCGGCGCGCGCCGGCTAAAGAAGGTCAGTTGCGTTCGCGCAGATATCCCTCGAGCATCGAGCCTGCCATCCTGCGGTCGACTTCGCTCGCCGAATTGAGCGCTTCGGCCTGCAAATCGACGATCCATTGGTCGCGGGCGGCGCCGCTCGCCGCGTCGCGCGCCAGGGTGAGATACATCAACCCGCGGGCGCGGTCAGGCTCGCCGCTCGCCTCGCCGGTGAACATCATCCGGCCGAGCATCGCCTGCGCCTGCGGGTGTCCCTTGCGCGCCGCGAGCTCCAGCCAGTTCACGCCCTGCCGGACGTTCTTCTTCACGCCGGCGCCTTCGAGATACATGCGCGCCAGATTGTACTGCGCGTCGGCGGCGCCGAAATAGGTCGCCGCATAGCGGAAGAGATCGAAGGCGCGATCGACATCGGGTTTGATCTTGGCGTCGGGAACGCCGTCGCGCAGATAGACGCCCACGGCGACAAAGGCGCTCGCCGCCATCGACCGTTCGCGCGGATCGGGTTCGTCGTCGGCGTAATGATCGACGATCTGCGAGAAATAATCATAGGCCTTGGCGTCGTCGCGAACGACTCCGTCGCCTTCGGCGTACATCCGGCCAAGTTTCCATTGCGCCAGCGGCTCGCCGCCCTCTGCGGCGTAGCGCAGCGCGGCGACAGAGGTCGCCGAATCGCCGGCGTGGTAGCTTTCCAGCCCCGCCCGCAACGCGGCGCGGGGATCCTTGAACATCGTCAGCGGCTGCGATTGGACTTCGGCGGTCGCGTGCGTCGAATCCAGGGCAGGGGCTGGCGCGACGAGGGCGGTCAGGAGCACGCCGAGGCTTGCCGCCAACAGGCAGGTCGGCAACGCTCCCCGCGCGCTGAGCCGAGAGGTCGAGATCAGCCCCTTATGAATGTCAGCGACCATAATGTTCCGACTTTCCTCAACCAATAAGACGCCCGACGTCGCAAGGCCGTACGCCAGCCGGCACCGCCGATCAGCGAGAGGGAAAGAAGGAACCCGTCGCCGAAAGCGAAGGCCTTCGGCGCCTGTCTCCGCATCTCGAATGAGCTTGTGACATGAGCACTTTAGCTCAGCCTTTGTGTCTGAAAAGGGGCTGGCGGCGCGTCTGTGCCGCGCAGCCCGCTAATCTATTAAACTGTTGCAATCGGATCACACTGCTGTTGCAGAAATGCCGCGCCCGATCTGAGAGGCCCGCGTCGTCCTGACGCAAGGCGAGCCTCGGACGCGGTGATGTTCCGGGACCGCGCCTGTGCTTTGATGCGAGTCGAATCGACCGCTCGCGCTTTCACGGAAACGGCATAAGGAAACCACATGCAGCTTCGACGCCTGACGCTCGCAACGGCTCTCGCCGGCGGCGCCGCATTCTTCGCAACCTTCGCCCTTGCGGCGGGCGAGACCCAGCGCGGCGCCACCATCGCCAAGCGCTGGTGCGCCGCATGCCATGTCGTGGCGTCGGATCAGACCAGCGCCTCGGCCGACGCCCCCTCCTTCTTCGACATCGCCAAACGCCGGACGGATAAAAAGAAGCTCGGCGGCTTCCTGATGGACCCGCATCCGCCGATGCCCGACATGCATCTGTCGCGCAAGGAGATCGACGACATCGTCACTTATATCCGCAGTCTCGATCCGCGACCTCAGCCGCCGGCCGAACCCGACGGCAAGGACAAGGAGCTGCCCAAGAACGGATAGGACCAGTCTCGCTTTACGCCGCCGGGCGTCCGCGTTAGAGCGGGCCATGGCCTATATCGTCAAGGAAGCCTTCAAAACGCTGCAGGGCGAGGGCGTCAACGCAGGCCGCGCCGCGGTCTTCTGCCGCTTCGCCGGCTGCAATCTGTGGAGCGGGCGCGAGGAGGATCGCGCCGCCGCGCAATGCCAATTCTGCGACACCGACTTCGTCGGCTTCGAAGGCGAAGGCGGCGGCAAATTCGCCGACGCCACGACGCTTGCCGGCCATCTGGCGCATCTTTGGGGCGAGGACCGCGAGCGGCGCTTTACGGTGCTGACCGGCGGCGAGCCGATGCTGCAAATCGACGCGGCCCTGCTCACGGCGCTGCGCCTGCAAGGGTTCGAAATCGCCATCGAGACCAATGGCACGCTGCCTGTCATTTCGGGCGTCGACTGGATTTGCGTGTCGCCAAAGGCCTGCGCGCCGCTGGCGCAGACGAGGGGCGCGGAGCTGAAGCTCGTCTTTCCGCAACCAGGGGTCGACCCCTCCGATTATGAGCGCCTCGACTTCGAGCATTTTCTGCTCCAACCCATGGACGGGCCGGATGTTTCGCGCAATACGGAGGCGGCGGTCAGCTATTGCCTGGCGCATCCGCGCTGGCGTCTGTCCCTGCAAACCCACAAGGCGATCGGGGTGAAGTGAGACGTGTCGACGTTCGAGGTCTTTCGCGAATTCTATTTCGAGGCGGCGCACGCCCTTTACGACCCCGAGGCGCCGGAGGGCGGCAAATATCGCAATCTCCACGGTCATTCCTTTCGCGTGCGCGTTACGCTGCGCGGCGAACGCACCTTCGAGGAGGAATGGGTGATGGACCTCGGCAAGCTTGGCCGCAGGCTCAATGAGCTGCGCGAACGTCTCGACCATTCCTTTCTCAATGACCTCGAAAGCTTGGGAAAGCCGACGCTCGAAAATCTCTGCGCCTATATATGGCGCGATCTCGAACCCGACCTGCCGGGGCTGACCGAGGTCGGAATCTTTCGCGACAGCTGTTTCGAGGGCTGCGTCTACCGCGGCGACTGACAGGGATTTTCCCGCGCCGCAGCGAGGTTGTATGCGCTCTGCGGCGCATCGCCGCTATTGCGCAAGGGCCACACGGTCTCTACGGTTGAGCGCTCATTTTGCGCAAGACGCCCACAGAGGCGGCGACGACAACATTCCGCACCAAAGAGTGGGGAGCGAGGGAACCCTGAGGAAATGGCAGACAACAAAGTCATTAGCGCCGACGAGGCGATCGCGCTCATTCGCGACAATGACGTCGTAACCACCACCGGCTTCGTCCAGAGCTGCATTCCGGAAGCCTTGCACGCCGCTTTGGAGAAGCGCTTCGTCGAGACCCAGCATCCGCGCGACCTCACGCTGATCATGACCGCCGGCGCCGGCGACTCCAAGGGCCTCGGCACGGGCCGCTTCCATCACGAAGGTCTGCTGCGCCGGGTCATCGCCGCCAATTTCGGCCGCATGCCGAAAGTCGCCCAGGCCGCGCAGGACAACAAAATCTGCGGCTATAATCTCCCGCAGGGCGTCATCTCGCAGCTCTACCGCGCCTGCGCCGCCGGCCAGCCGGGACTCTTCTCCAAGGTCGGGCTCTATACCTATGTCGATCCGCGCTTTGGCGGCGGCAAGGTGAACGACCGCACCAAGGAGGACATGGTCAAATACCATAACATCATGGGCGAGGAGTGGCTCTTCTATATCGCCACCAAGATCGACGTCGCCTTCATTCGCGGCACATCGGCCGATCCTTCCGGCAATATTTCGATGGAGCGCGAGGCGCTCGTTCTCGACAATCTCGCGCAGGCCATGGCCGCCCATAACAATGGCGGCCTGGTGATCGCCCAGGTCGAGCGCATCGTCGAACAGGGGTCGATCAAGCCCAAGGACGTGCATGTGCCGGGCATTCTGGTCTCGGCCGTGGTCATCGCCGATCCGCCGGAAATGCACCGGATGAATTACGGCGTGATCCACAATCCGGCGCTTGCCGGCGAAATCCGCGTGCCGGTCGAGAAATTCGCCAAAATGCCGCTCGACGAGCGCAAGGTCATCGCGCGGCGCGCCAGCTTCGAACTGCCGCCGAACGGCGTCGTCAATCTCGGCGTCGGCGCGCCGGAAGGCATCGCCGCCGTCGCGAATGAAGAAAAGATGACGCCCTATATCACGCTGACCACCGAGGCCGGCGCGATCGGCGGCGTGCTCGCCGCCGGGTCGAGCTTCGGGGCCGCGACCAACGCCGACGCGATCATTCAGCAGAATCAGCAGTTCGACTTCTATGACGGCGGCGGTCTCGACATGACCTGTCTCGGCATGGCCGAGTGCGATCTGCAGGGCAATGTCAACACCTCGAAATTCGGCGGGCGTCTCAATGGCTGCGGCGGCTTCATCAACATCAGCCAAAACGCGCGCCTCGTCGTTTACGCCGGCACCTTCACCAATGGCGGATTGCGAGTCGAAATCGCCGACGGCAAGGTGAATATTCTGCAGGAAGGCCGGAACAAGAAATTTCTCAACGCCGTCGAGCAGATCACTTTCTCGGGCAAATTCGCGCAAAAGCGCAAGCAGCCGGTCTATTACGTCACCGAGCGCTGCGTGTTCAAACTGGTCGAAAAGGGTCTCGAACTGATCGAGGTCGCGCCGGGGATCGATATCGACAAGGATATTCTGGCGCATATGGACTTCAAGCCGATCGTCGAACATCCCGAATTGATGGACAAGCGCATCTTCATCGACGAGCCGATGGATCTATTGAACGATCTCATCAATCTCAACATGTCGGATCGCGTCACCTATGACGCCGACCGCAATATTCTCTTCGTCAATCTCGAGGGCTGGCACGCCCGCACCAAGAAGGACATCGACGATCTGCGCAAGACGCTGATCGCGGCGTCCGAGAAGGTTGGCAAGCGGGTCAATTCGGTCGTCAATCACGACGGCTGGAAGATCAATGAGGCGCTATACGACGATTACGCCGAAATGATCGACGTGATGAGCCAGCATTACTATCTGACGACGACCCGCTATGCGACGAGCGCCTTCGCGCGCCTGAAGATGAAGGAGGCGCTTTCCAAACGCGGTCTGCAGCCGCATGTCTTCGAGCGGCGCGAGGCGGCGGAGACCTTCCTCGAAGTCGTCAGCAAGGAAGAAGAGAAGGCCCCGGCGTAAGCGGGCGCTTGGACGGCTGGCCGAGTGGGCGGCAGGGCCGCCAGCCTATGCAGCTGAAATAAATAAGGCCCCGTGGCGCGGAAGCTCACGGGGCCGTTTGCTCCTTAAGCGGAAGCAAGTCTGGATTGTCCAGTCTGGGTTCGGGCGCCCGACGCTTGGCCTTTGCTACGGCCGCCCGCAAAATGTCGAATGTTTTCGTGATGGGGCGGATCAGGCAGCTGTTCCTGCCCGCCCAGTGACCGGAACGAAACGCCGGTCAACAGGTCTGACCCGGTGGCGTCATGCTCCTCTCGCAACGATGTTGCTCGGTCCGGCCTGACAATAGGGGAATTGCAGGCCTGTCCAGGATCGCTGTCGCTTCGAGGTCCCGCCCGAGCGAGCCTGCCGATCATGCTGTCCAATCGACAGGTGCGACGTAACGAGAAGGATGAACCTGCTTTCCCATTCGGTCAAGCGCTCAGTCGCCAAAAAAACCCGACGGCAGTTGCGCAGGTTTGATTTGACGTATATAGATATCTTTATATCTCGCGGAGCGATCATGAAGACCGTAGCCAGATTATCCCTCGAACCGACGTTGGCGGCGCTGAACGCCGCCGGAGAGGAGACCCGCTTACGGCTCCTGGCGCTGCTCGCCCGATCCGAACTGACGGTGAGCGAAATCGTGGCGATCCTGGGCCAGTCTCAGCCCCGCGTCTCGCGCCATCTCAAGCTTCTTGTCGAGGCGGGCCTCGTCGAGCGTCGTCGCGAGGGGGCCTGGGCCTTCTTCCGCCTGTCGCCGGCCGGACCAGCGGGCGCCCTGGCGCGCGCCATTGTCGGCTGGCTCGAGACTGACGACGCGCTGCTCGCCGGCGACCGGGCGCGGCTCGCACAGGTGCGTCACGCCCGCGCCGAAAACGCCGCCCGCTACTTCGCCGCCCACGCCGAGGAGTGGGACCGCATTCGCGCGCTGCATGTTCCCGAGGAGCGCGTCGAAGAGGCGATGCGCGACGTCGTCGGCGTCAGGCCAGTGCGCAATCTCCTCGATCTCGGCGCCGGCGCCGGCCGCATGCTGGAGCTCTTCGCGCCTCAGGCGGAGCGCGCCGTCGGCGTCGACCTCTCCTCCGCCATGCTCGCCGCCGCCCGCGGCCGCCTGGAAGAATCAGGCTTCGACAATGTGCAGCTGCGTCAGGGCGACATCTACGCGCTGCCGATCGAACGCAACTCTGTCGACCTCGCGGTCATGCATCAGGTTCTGCATTTTCTCGACGATCCCGGCCGTGCGCTGCGCGAGGCGGCGCGTGTGCTCGCCCCGGGCGGCCGCCTGCTCGTCGTCGACTTCGCGCCTCATGATGAAGAGACGTTGCGCGACAAGCACGCACATCGTCGCCTGGGATTTTCGGACGCCGAAATCACCGGGCTATTGACGCAGGCGGGGCTTGACGTGGTCCAGCGTCGCGAACTCGCCCCCGACGCGAAAGAAGGCGCCAAGCTCACCGTGTCCCTGTGGCTCGCGCGCGATCCGCGCGTCGTCGCCGATCCCCTTCCCGCCGCATCCTATGAGACAGCCTGATGTTTAACGCTCTTCATCCCACGGCGTCGCAAAACCAGTTTGCGATCTCCTACGAATTCTTCCCGCCCAAGACTCCGGAGATGGAGACTCAGCTCTGGCAGACGATCAACCGGCTTGCGGCGCTCAGGCCGCATTTCGTCTCGGTCACCTATGGCGCCGGCGGCACCACGCGCGAGCGCACGCACTCGATTGTCGCGCGCATCGTGCGCGAGACCGACATGAAGCCTGCCGCGCATCTGACTTGCGTCTCCGCGGCGCGCGACGAGATCGACGCCATCCTGCGCGATTATTGGGAGGCCGGCGTTCGCCATATCGTCGCGTTGCGCGGCGATCCGCCGACTGGCGTCGGCACGAAATTCGAGGCGCATCGCGACGGCTACGCCACTTCGACCGATCTCGTGGCCGGCATTCGCCGGATTGGCGATTTCGAGATTTCGGTCTCGACCTATCCCGAAGGCCATCCCGAAAGCGCTTCGATCGAACGGGATCTTGATGCGCTGCAGTCGAAGGTCGATGCCGGCGCGACGCGCGCCATCACCCAGTTCTTCTTCGACAACGACATCTACTTCAGGTTTCTCGACAAGGCGCGCGCGCGGGGAATTACGATTCCGATCGTGCCCGGCATCATGCCGATCCGCAATTTCAAGCAGGTCGCTGGCTTTGCGCGAAAGGCCGGGGCGAGCGTGCCGCGCTGGCTCGCCGAACGCTTCGACGGACTGGATGAAGACCCCGAAACCCGAGCGCTCATCGCGGCGACGACGGCCGTGGAACAGGTGATGAGCCTGGCGCGCGCCGGCGTCAATGAATTCCACTTCTACACCAATAATCGCGCCGATCTCGTCTTCGCCATTTGCCACCTCCTCGGCGTTCGTCCCTTGCGTGAAAAGGCGCTTGCATGACCTTCGAGATATCTCACGGCCCGAAGATTCTAAAAGCTCTCGAAGAGACGGCGTCGCGCCGCATCCTCATTCTCGACGGCGCCATGGGCACCATGATCCAGCGCCACAAGTTCGAGGAGCAGGATTTTCGCGGCGCGCGCTTCCAAGACCACGCCAAGGACCTGCGCGGCAATAACGATCTGCTGACGCTGACGCAGCCCGAGGCGATCAAGGCGATCCATGTCGCCTATCTCGAAGCCGGCGCCGACATCATCGAGACCAACACTTTTTCGTCGACGACGATCGCTCAGGCCGACTACGGGCTCGAACGTCTCGCCTTCGAACTCAATTGCGAGGGCGCGCGGCTGGCGCGCGCGGCGGCCGACGAAGTCGCGGCGAAGACCGGCGTGCGCCGCTTCGTCGCCGGCTCGCTTGGCCCGACCAATCGCACCGCGTCGATCTCTCCCGACGTATCGAACCCCGGTTTTCGCGCTGTCACTTTCGACGAGCTGCGCGCCGCCTATAAGGAAGCGGCGCTCGGCCTGATCGAAGGCGGCGCCGACATTCTGCTTGTCGAAACCGTCTTCGATACGCTGAACGCCAAGGCGGCGCTCTATGCGCTTGAAGACGCCTTCGACGAAGTCGGCACGCGTTTCCCGATCATGATCTCAGGCACGATCACCGATCTCTCGGGCCGGACGCTTTCCGGTCAGACGGCGATCGCCTTCTGGAATTCGCTCGCCCACGCCAAGCCGTTCTCCATCGGCTTCAATTGCGCGCTCGGCGCGCGCGAGATGCGTCAGCATATCGCCGAAATCGGTCGCGTCGCGGATACACGCGTCTGCGCCTTCCCCAACGCCGGCCTGCCGAATGAATTTGGGCTCTATGACGAAAGCCCCGAATATATGGCGGAGCTCGTCGGCGAATTCGCGACCGCCGGCCTCGTCAATGTCCTCGGCGGCTGTTGCGGCACGACGCCGGATCACATCGCCGCGATCGCCGGCGCCGTCAAAGGCGTCGCGCCGCGCGAAATTCCAACGATCGAGCCGATGCTGCGCCTCTCGGGCTTGGAGCCCTTCGCGCTCACCAAGGACATTCCCTTCGTCAATGTTGGCGAACGCACCAATGTCACCGGCTCGGCGAAATTCCGCAAGCTCATCACCAATGGCGATTACGCCGCGGCGCTCGATGTCGCGCGCGATCAGGTGGCGAATGGCGCGCAGGTGATCGACGTCAATATGGACGAAGGCCTGCTCGACTCCGAGCGCGCCATGGTCGAATTCCTGAATCTGCTCGCCGCCGAACCCGACATCGCCCGCGTGCCGGTGATGGTCGATTCCTCGAAATTCGATGTGATCGAAGCGGGCCTCAAATGCCTGCAGGGCAAGGGCGTCGTCAATTCGATCTCGATGAAGGAAGGCGAGGAGAAATTCATCGCCGACGCGCGCAAGGTCCGCCGCTACGGCGCCGCCGTCGTGGTCATGGCCTTCGACGAGGCCGGCCAGGCCGATACGCTGGCGCGCAAGACTGAAATCTGCGCCCGCGCCTATAAGATTCTCACCGAACAGGTCGGCTTTCCGCCTCAGGACATCATCTTCGATCCCAATATTTTCGCGGTCGCGACCGGCATCGAGGAGCATGAGAACTACGGCGTCGATTTCATCGAGGCGACGCGGACCATCAAGCGCGATCTGCCGCATGCGCATGTGTCGGGCGGCGTGTCGAACCTCTCATTCTCCTTCCGCGGCAATGAGCCGGTGCGCGAGGCGATGCATTCGGTGTTCCTCTATCACGCCATTCAGGCCGGAATGGACATGGGCATCGTCAACGCCGGCCAGCTCGCGGTCTATGCCGAGATCGATCCCGAACTGCGCGATCTTTGTGAAGACGTGGTGCTGAACCGCCGCAAGGAGTCTACCGAGCGCCTCGTCGAACTCGCCGAGAAGTTCAAGGGCGCGGGCGCCAGGACGCAGGAGAAGGACGCCGCCTGGCGCGAAGCCGCCGTCGGCAAGCGTCTCGAATATGCGCTGGTCAACGGCGTCACCGAATATATCGAAACCGACGTCGAAGAGGCGCGGCAAACATCGACGCGTCCGCTCGACGTCATCGAAGGGCCGCTGATGGCCGGCATGAATGTCGTCGGCGATCTCTTCGGCTCTGGCAAAATGTTCCTGCCGCAAGTGGTCAAATCGGCGCGCGTGATGAAACAGGCGGTCGCTTATCTGATGCCCTTCATGGAAAAGGAGAAGGACGCGCGCTCTTCGGCCGGCAAGATTTTGCTCGCGACGGTGAAGGGCGACGTTCACGACATCGGCAAGAATATCGTCGGCGTCGTGCTCGGCTGCAATAATTTCGAGATCATCGATCTTGGCGTGATGACGCCCTGCGCCAAGATTCTCGAAACGGCGAAGAAGGAGAAGGTCGATCTCATCGGTCTTTCGGGCCTCATCACGCCCTCGCTCGATGAAATGTGCTACGTCGCCTCGGAACTGGAGCGCGAAGGCCTCGACACGCCGCTCCTCATCGGCGGCGCGACGACGAGCCGCGTGCACACCGCGGTCAAGATCAGCCCGAACTATCGTCGCGGACAGGCGGTCTATGTCACCGACGCGAGCCGCGCGGTCGGCGTCGCCCAGGCGCTCGTCTCGGAAAAATCGCGCGGCGACTATATCGCTCAGACGCGCGCCGAATATGAGCGCGTTGCGGACGCTCATGCGCGGACGCAGGCCGACAAGCTGCGGGTGCCGCTCGCCCAGGCGCGCGCCAATGGCTTCAAGATCGATTGGACGGCATATGAGCCGATCCGTCCGACGTTCACCGGATCGCGCGCCTTTGCAAGCTATGACGTCGGCGAGCTTGTTCCTTATATCGACTGGACGCCGTTCTTTCAGACATGGGAGTTCAAGGGGCGCTATCCCTCGCTCCTCGACGATCCCGAACGCGGCGAAGCGGCGCGCACGCTTTACGACGACGCCCGCGCCATGCTGAAGCGGATCGTCGAGGAGCGCTGGTTCACGCCGAAGGCGGTCATCGGCTTCTGGCCGGCCAACGCCGTCGGCGACGACATCGCGCTCTACAGCGGCGAGTCGCGCAACGAGCGGATCGCGACGCTGCACACGCTGCGCCAGCAATTGCAAAAGCGCGACGGCAAGGCCAATCTGGCGCTCGCCGATTTCATCGCGCCGCAGGACTGCGGCAAAGCCGATTACATCGGCGCCTTCGTCGTCACCGCCGGAGCCGAAGAAGAGAAGATCGCCGCGCGTTACGCCCGCGCCAATGACGATTACGGGTCGATCATGGTCAAGGCGCTCGCCGATCGCATCGCCGAAGCCTTCGCCGAACGCATGCATGAGCGCGTGCGCAGGGAGTTCTGGGGCTATGCGCTGGAGGAAAATTTCGCGCCCGACGCATTGGCCGGCGAGCCCTATGCCGGCATTCGCCCGGCGCCCGGCTATCCGGCCCAGCCCGATCACACCGAGAAGGCGACGATCTTCGATCTGCTCAACGCGGAAAAGCGCACCGGGGTGAAGCTGACCGAGAGTTTCGCGATGACGCCGGCGGCTTCGGTCAGCGGACTTTATCTTGCGCATCCAAGCGCGCATTATTTCGGCGTCGCCAAGATCGAACGCGATCAGATCGAGGATTACGCCCGCCGCAAGGGCATGGACGCCCGCGAAGCCGAACGCTGGCTCGCGCCGATCTTGAATTACGAGCCGGTCGCCGCCAAAGCGGCGGAGTGACGGCGCCACGGGAGTCGTCATTGCGAGCGAAGCGAAGCAATCCAGAGTCGCGGGCGAAGCCTGTATTGCTTCGTCGCTGCGCTCCTCGCAATGACGACGTCTTCGCTCTGAAATGACAGACCAGTTGTTCAATTGGAACTGGCATGATCGACACTTCGGACGATGCCTATGATCTTGAGCGCTTCGTCGCGGCGCAGGCGCCGGTCTATGCGCAGGCGGCGGCGGAGCTTGCCGCCGGCCGCAAGCGCAGTCACTGGATGTGGTTCGTCTTTCCGCAACTCGAAGGGCTGGGCGCGAGCGCCATGGCGAAGCGCTACGCCATAAGCTCGCTCGATGAGGCGCTCGCCTATCTCGATCATCCCTTGTTGGCGGCGCGACTCAAGGAATGCGTTGCGTTCGTCAACAAGGTCGAAGGCCGCAGCGCGCACGAAATCTTCGGCTTTCCCGACGATTTGAAATTTCATTCGTCGATGACATTGTTTGCGGCGGCCGCGCCGCAAGAGCCGCTCTTCACTGAGGCGTTGCGCAAATATTTCGATGGCCGCCGCGATCCCTTGACGCTCGCAATATTAAGCGGTTCGCGTGAGAACCCCCTTTGAACAGGCAACCGTCATGCTGACTCGTAGATCCGCGCTGGTCGGCGCTTTTTCCTCCTGCGTGGCCTTGCCCCATCGCTTGTGGGCGCAGCCAACGTCGGCCGCCCTGGGGGAAAAGCCCGATGCTGTTACGATCCTGCGCGTCGAGCGGCGCAACATCGAAGTGAACGGAAGAGCGGCGTCGGCGCTCGGCATTCGCCAGCCCGACGGCGCGCCGGGCTTGGTTACGGAAGTGGGACGGCGCTTCCGGGTTCGCGTCGACAACGCGCTCGATGCGCCGACTCTCATCCACTGGCATGGCATGGCGCCGCCCTGGCGCCAGGATGGCGTTCCAGGCATTTCCGGGCCGCCGATCTCGCCCGGCGCCAGCGCCGAATATGATTTCCCGCTGCGCTTCGGGGGCACCTTCTGGATGCATTCGCACGAAGGCCTCCAGGAACAATCTCTCCTCGCGGCGCCGCTCATCATTCGCGACGCCCGCAACCCGCCGGGCCAGCAGGAAGCGACGATCATGCTCGCGGATTTCAGCTTCACGCCCGCCGCGCAAATTTACGAGGAGCTGCGGAAGAAGCACGCAACGCTCGGTCTTCGGGCGAAGACAGGCGAAGTTCGAAGGCCCGACCTGAACGACGTGAGCTATGACGCGTTCCTCGCCAACGACCGTACGCTCGCGGACCCCGAAACGATCCGCGTCGAGCCCGGCGAAAAGATTCTGCTGCGCATCATCAACAGTTCCTGCATGAGCGCCTATCACGTCGATCTTGGCGCGCTGAGCGGCGAACTTGTCGCCGTTGACGGATTCAGCGTTCGCCCGATCAGAGGACAACGCTTTCCGATCGCGGTCGCTCAGCGCCTCGACATCCTCGTCAAAGTTCCGCGCGGTCCCGCCGCCTTTCCCCTGCTCGCGATTGTCGAAGGCGAGCGTCGACAGGCGGGCGTGATCCTTGTGGCGGGACGCGGATCGGTGACTCGCTTTCCGGAAATCGCGCCGACGCCTTCGCCGGCGCTCAGCCTCAACTTGGAATCGCGGCTGCGCGCGACGAAGCCGCTCGCCAAACGCGAGCCGGACCGGATTCATCACATCGATCTGACTGGCGACATGAACGGATATGTCTGGTCGATCAACGGCGTCGTTTGGAACAAGGAGATCCCGCCCCTCCTGGTCGCCGAAGGGGAGCGCGTCGAGATCGTGCTCAACAATAAAACGCTCATGAGTCACCCGATGCATCTCCACGGGCACCAGTTCCAAGTCATGGAGATCGACGGCAGGCGATTTCCCGGCGCGGTGCGCGATACGGTGATGGTGACGCCCGGGAGGCGCGTCGTCATCGCCTTCGACGCGAATAACCCCGGCTGGTGGGCGTTTCACTGCCATCTCCTTTACCACCAGGCCGCGGGCATGTTCGCCACGGTGCGCTACGTCTGAACCCGCCGACCCCGGGACTGGCGGTTGGAGACGACTCGCGTCAACTGGGATTTTCGCTCTTCCAGGCTGACAAAGGTTTGATGCAGGCATATTCCCCGCATCGGAATATATCGCTAAAAATATCGGCGTCGCATTGGGGAAATACCCCCGCCTCTCACCCCTTCCCGCTCCCCGCTTGCGGGGAGCGGGAGATAGCCGAAGATCGCGCCATCGTGTCAATCCTTCTCGCTCGCTCTCCTCGCAACATCATCGCGCCTTTTGCATGGGCGCTCGTCTTGGCGCTTGTGCTGTTCTCGCTCTACACGCTGGCGGTTTCGCGCGGCGAGCCGGTCAACGCCATGTGGCTCGTGACGGCGGCGATCGGAACCTACGCCATCGGCTATCGCTTCTATTCGCGCTTCATCGCCGAGCGCGTGCTGGGGCTCGACGCGCGCCGCCGAACGCCGGCGCTTCGCCGCAATGACGGGCTCGATTATGTGCCGACCGACAAATGGGTGCTGTTCGGCCATCATTTCGCGGCCATCGCCGGCGCCGGACCGCTGGTCGGGCCCGTGCTCGCGGCGCAGATGGGCTATCTGCCGGGAACCTTATGGCTATTAACCGGCGTCATCTTCGCCGGCGCCGTGCAGGATTTTCTTATCCTCTTCATTTCGACGCGGCGCGACGGACGTTCGCTCGGCGATCTGATCAAGACCGAGATGGGCCGCGTTCCCGGCGTCATCGCCATGGTCGGCATTCTCACGATCATGATCATCCTGCTCGCGGTGCTGGCGCTCGTCGTCGTCAAGGCGCTTGCGGATAGTCCTTGGGGCGCCTTCACGGTTTTCGCGACGCTGCCGATCGCCGTCTTCATGGGAATCTATGGGCGCTATTTGCGGCCGGGACGCATCGGCGAAATGTCGGCGATCGGCTTCGTTCTGCTGATCGCCAGCATCGCCTTCGGACGCACCGTGTCGGAGAGCGCGCTGCTCGCGCCGCTCTTCAGCTTCAAGGGCGAGACCCTCGCCTTCATGCTGATCGGCTATGGCTTCGTCGCCTCGGTCTTGCCGGTCTGGCTGTTGCTCGCGCCGCGCGACTATCTCTCGACCTTTTTAAAAATCGGCACGATCCTCTCGCTGGCGCTCGGCATTTTCATCGTCTGGCCCGAACTTAAGATGCCTTCGATCAGCCGTTTCATCGACGGCACTGGCCCGGTCTTCGCCGGCAGCGTCTTTCCATTTCTCTTCATCACCATCGCCTGCGGCGCCGTATCCGGCTTTCATGCGCTGGTTTCCTCCGGCACGACGCCGAAGATGATCGCCGACGAGACGCAGACGCGCTTCATCGGCTATGGCGCGATGCTGATGGAATCCTTTGTCGCGGTCATGGCGCTGATCGCCGCAAGCGTCTTGGAGCCCGGCGTCTATTTCGCCATGAACAGCGCGCCGGCGCTGATCGGCGCGACGCCCGATTCCGCCGCGGCGGCGATTTCCGCGTGGGGCTTCGCGGTCACGCCGGAGACGCTGTCGGGCGTCGCCAACGAGGTCGGCGAGAAGACGATATTGTCGCGCACCGGCGGCGCGCCGACTCTCGCCGTCGGCATGGCGCATATTCTTTCTTCCGCCGTCGGCGGAACCGCGATGCGGTCCTTCTGGTATCATTTCGCCATTCTGTTCGAGGCGCTCTTCATCCTCACCACGATCGACGCCGGCACGCGAGTCGCGCGCTTCATGATTCAGGATCTCTTCGGCGCCTTCTTCCCGGCCTTCGGCAATACAAGAGCCTGGGCGCCGAACCTCGCCGCGACCGCTATCGCGGTCAGCGGCTGGGGCTATTTCCTCTATCAGGGGGTGATCGATCCGCTCGGCGGCATCAACACGTTGTGGCCGCTGTTCGGCATCGCCAATCAGATGCTCGCGGCGATCGCGCTGACGCTTTGCGTCGTCGTGCTCTATCGGATGAAACGCGAGCGCTACGCCTTCGTCGCCATCGCGCCGACGGCGTGGCTCTATATTTGCACGCTGACGGCGGCCTTCGAGAAAATCTTTCACGACGATCCGCGCATCGGCTTCCTGGCGCATGCGCGAAAATTCGCAGCCGCCGCCGAGAAGGAACAATTGCTGGCGCCGGCGAAGACGCTCGCCGAGATGCAGCGCGTCATCTTCAACGACTATGTCGACGCGACGCTTTGCGCGATCTATGTCACGCTGGTTCTGGCGATGCTCGGCTTCGCGATCAAAGCCATTCGCGCCGCGCGCGCCGCCGAGCATATCACCACGCGGGAGACCGAGGATGAATTGCACGATCTGCAGCCTGCCAGGGCTTGATCTCAATCGCCTCGCCCGCAAGCTCCGCGACGGCGCGCGGCTGATGGTCGGGCAAGGCGATTACGACGCCTATGTCGCGCATGTGCGTGAGCGTCACGACAGCGCGCCGGTCATGACCTGCGACGAATTCTTCCGCGCGCGCGAGAATGCGCGTTTCGGCGCCCGCGGCGCGCGCGCCTTTCGCTGCTGCTGATCGCAACATGACGGCTTTCGCACGCTGCGATAATGTCGCTCATGGCCTCGCCCGAAACCCGCGCCACGCTTCTTGCGCTCCTCGACTGGCATGTCGGGAGCGGCGTCGATCTCGCGCTCGATGAGGCGCCGCATGACCGCTATGCGGACAGCGTTCGGGCGAGCGTTGCGACGCTCGCCGAAAAAAAGCGGCCGGCCGCGCGACCGACTCCGCCGCCGCCTGCGGCGATGGAGCGCCCAGGCCCCGCGGCGGCGCCGATCGTCGCGCCCGACGAGGCGATTCGCGCCGCAGAGGAAGCTGCGGCTCGCGCGCATAGCCTCGACGACCTCGCCGCCCGTCTTGCCGAATTCGCGCACGCGCCCTTTCGCGACATGGCGCGGCATTTTCTGTTCGGCGCCGGCGCCGCCGACGCGCGGCTCATCGCCTTCGACGCGGCGCCGGGCGTGGCGGAAGAAGCGAGCGGCGAAGCCTTTAGCGGGCTCTCGGCGACGCTCCTCGACAATATGTTAGCTGCGATCGGGCTTGATCGCTCAAGCGCTTCGCTCGCCTATGTCTCGCCGTGGCGGCCGCCCGGCGACAAAGCGCTGACGCCGCATGAAGCGGCGATCTTCGCGCCCTTCACGCGCCGCAGGGTGGAGCTGGCGCGGCCCGATGTTTTACTGCTTTTTGGCGAAGCGCCGGCGCGGGTCATGCTCGCGACGAATGAGCCGGTCGGAAAGCTGCGCGGCAAAATTTATGAAGCGCGCTGCGGCGCGCATGTCGCACGCGCCTTTGTGTTTTCGAGTCTCGAGGCGATGCTGAAAAGCGCGGCGCTGAAACCCGCCGCCTGGCGTGATTTGCGAAGAGCCGCAGAGGCGCTGTCGGCGCCGCGAGCGTGAGACGGCCAGCGCGTTGTCATTCCCGGCGCGCGCTTTGCGCGCGATCCGGCAACTGTGTTTTATGCAATCGCGGCCGCTTTAGGTCGTCATTGCGAGGAGCGCAGCGACGAAGCAATCCAAAGTCCTCGGGCGGATTCTGGATTGCTTCGCCTCCGGCGCGCAATGACGACCCACATTGCCTTGTCATTCCCGGCGCGCTTGCGCGACCGGGAATCCAGCGTTGCAACACAGTCGAATTTCTGGATTCCCGATCAGGCCTTCGGCCTGTCGGGAATGACAGCCGTCACTCCCCGCTACGCGGGAGAGGGGACGCAAACGATCAGTGTTCGCGTCGTTTTGATGGAGTGGCGCTTTCTGCCCCCTCTCCCGCGAAGCGGGGGAGGGTTGGGGTGGGGGCTTCTTACTCCGCCGCTTCGCCCTTCTCGCCGCCGGCGAAGCGGCGAACGACGTAATCGTCGACGATGCGGGTGAACTCCTCGGCGATGCCCTCGCCGCGCAACGTCATCGCCTTCTTGCCGTCGATAAAAACTGGCGCCGAGGGCGTTTCGCCCGTGCCGGGCAGCGAAATGCCGATGTCGGCATGTTTCGACTCGCCCGGCCCGTTCACGATGCAGCCCATCACCGCGACATTGAGCGTCTCGACGCCGGGATATTGCGCGCGCCAGACGGCCATGCGTTCGCGAATATGCGCCTGGATGTCGCGCGCGAGCTCCTGGAACACGGTCGAGGTGGTGCGCCCGCAGCCGGGGCAGGCCGCGACCAGCGGCACGAAGGTGCGAAAGCCCATGGTCTGCAGAATTTCCTGGGCGACGCGCACTTCGAGCGAACGGTCGCCGCCGGGCTCGGGCGTCAGCGACACGCGGATCGTGTCGCCGATGCCATCCTGCAGCAGCACTCCGAGCGCGGCCGAGGACGCCACGACGCCCTTCGAGCCCATGCCGGCTTCGGTGAGGCCGAGATGCAGCGCATAGTCGCTGCGCGCCGCGAGCATGCGATAGACGGCGATAAGGTCCTGCACCGCCGAGACCTTCGCCGAAATGACGATGCGATCTTTTGACAGGCCGATCTCCTCGGCGCGCCGCGCCGACATCAGCGCCGAGCGGACCAGCGCCTCGCGGGTCACGGCGCGCGCGTCGAGCGGCCGGTCCGAGGCGTGGTTCAAATCCATGAGATAGGTCAGCAGCTCCTGGTCGAGCGAACCCCAATTGGCGCCGATGCGCACCGCCTTGCCGTGCCTCGCGGCAAGCTCGACGATCGAGGCGAACTGCCTGTCCTTCTTTTCCTTGAAGCCGACATTGCCCGGATTGATCCGGTATTTGGCGAGCGCCTCGCCGCAGGCGGGATGATCGGCGAGCAGCTTGTGGCCGATGTAATGGAAATCGCCGACCAGCGGGACGCTTACGCCTTTCTGGTCGAGCCGGTCGCGAATATGCGGCACGGCGGCGGCGGCCTCGTCGCGGTCGACGGTGATGCGGACGAGTTCGGAGCCCGCCTGCGCCAGCGCCACGACCTGGGCGACGGTCTGGTCAACATCCGCCGTATCGGTGTTGGTCATCGACTGGACGACGACCGGCGCGCCGCCGCCGACGATGACGGCCTCGGTTCCGCTCCCGATCGCCACCGCACGGGTGCGATGCCGGGGCGCCGGCTCGGCGCCGACCGGATCGGGCAGGCGGGTTTCTTGGACGGCTTCGTTCACGGAGTTCGCTCCGGCGGTCATTGCGGACGCCGATAGGTCGCCCGTAACGGGTTCGAGGTCAAGCGCGCTGGCGATAGACGACCGCGACGACGATGATCGCCAAGGCAAAGGCAAAGGTCATCGCGCTAATGGCGTATTGGCCTTCGGCGACCCCTACGAAGAATTGGCCAATGTGGAGAATGAGTCGATCGGGATGAGGAGGCATGATGGTCTCTTTTTTGGCGGAGGGCGATTCGTTCGAGAGAGAACCATACGGCGCCAAGCGTTTGCGGCTTGTGCCTTCTGATGACAACGTCATTACGTCATGCTAAAAAGCGAAAGGAATCAGCGGGGAGGAGAGTCGTCTTGGCGGCAAATCATTCAACCGCGAAGCGAGAGACGCTCAATCTTCGCGTTAAGCCCGAGGACCGCGAACTCATCGCGCGCGCCGCGACGCTTCTCGGCAAGACCCGAACCGAGTTTCTGCTCGAAGCCGGGCGCCGAGCGGCCCAGGACGCACTGCTCGATCGCACCCTATTCAATGTCAGTCCGCAAGATTATGCGCGCTTCGTCGAGCGGCTCGATGCGCCGCCCGCGCCAAACGAGAGGCTGCGGCGCATGATGACGGCCAAAGCGCCGTGGGAGTGACGATCGGTCCGCCCCGTCCCATCTCTGAAGCCGACGAACTGTCAGCCTTCGACTGCGGCGTTCCCGTTCTCGACGATTGGCTCAGACGCCGCGCGCGCGCCAATCAGGCGAGCGGCGCGTCCCGCACTTACGTCATCTGCGATGGCGCTCGCGTCATAGCCTACTACGCGCTTGCCTCCGGCGCCGTCGCAATGGTCGCAGCGTCGCCGAGGCTCAGACGCAACATGCCAGATCCCGTTCCTGTCGCCGTGCTGGGCCGATTGGCGATCGACCGCGCGCACCAGAAGCAGGGTCTTGGTCGCGCTCTTGTGCGTGACGCTACTCAGCGCGTCCTGCAGGCGGCGGAGGCGATCGGGATAAGAGGCGTCCTACTCCACGCCATCTCGCCAGAAGCCGCAGCCTTCTATCTTGCGCTCGGTTTCGAACCGTCGCCTTTCGAGCCTTTGACCCTCATGACGACGCTGGCCGACTTGCGCGCCGCACTTGGCTAATTTTCCATGGGTTTCGGCGTCATCCAGGCGACTATGGCGCCGCCGGGCTGCTGTAGCACAGCCATGCGGCCGACGCCTGGAATGTCGAAGCCGTCCTTGCAGATTTTGGCGCCGGCCGCTTTGGCCTTCTCTAGGCGCGCATCGACGTCGTCGACGCCGAAATAGGTCAGCCAGTGTTCCGGAACGCCCTCGAATTCCGGACCTTTCATCTCGAACATGCCGCCGACCCGCGCGCCGTCGGAGCTGATGATCCAATATGTGAAGCCTTCCATCGGCATTCCCTCGAAGTTCCAGCCGAGGGATTGGATGTAGAACGTCTTCGCGCGCTCGACATTGCGGACATTGAGCTCGTTCCAGCAGACCGCGCCATGCTTCGGCGCTGCGCCGCAATCATCGGCGTTGGACATGGCCTTCTCCTTTTGTTTCAGTTCAATATAAATCGTCAGAAAAACATTGGACCGACGCGGCCAATTATTTCGGCGTCAGCCCCAGCCGCCGCGCCGTCAGCCAATCGACGAGCCGCGCCGGCGCTAGGCTGGGAAGCGTATAGTCGGCAAAGCGGCTCCTGACGACCGGGATGCGGACGGGCGGCCGCCGGTCGGTCAGCGCCCGCAAGACCGCCCGCGCCACGACCTCAGGCCCGGGCGCGCGGCGGCTTTCCTCGACAAGCCATTTCTGCATTCTTCGACCCGGGGCGACATAGGGCGTGCCCTCGAACCGGCGGAAATCGGTCTCCTCGGCCTTGTCCCAGATCGGCGTCGCGATCATCCCCGGCTCGATCAGGATCACGTCGACGCCATAGACCATCAGCTCCCGGCGCAGCGCGTCCGACATGCCTTCGAGCGCGAATTTCGAGGCGTCGTAGGCGCCAAGGAAGGGCGCGGCGAAGCGCCCGGCGACCGAACTCATATTGACGATGCGCCCCGGCGGCCCGCGCCGCGCTTCGCCGGCGCCGAGCAGCGGCGCGAAGGCCTGGATGACCTGGAGCTGGCCGATGAGATTGACCTCGATCTGGCGGCGGAAATCTTCGATCGGCAGATGCAACAGCGGTCCGGGAACCGCGATGCCCGCGTTGTTCACGAGGCCGGCGAGCGCCTCGGCGTCGAGCCGCGCCTCGACGCTTCGCACGGCGTCGGCGACGGCGTCGGCGTCGGTCACGTCGAAATTTAGCGGAACGACGGCGGCGGCGTGCCGCGCCGCGAGCGCGTCGGCGTCAGCGTCATTGCGGATCGAGGCGAAAACGAGAAATCCGTTCTCGACCAGAAGGTCGACGCAGGCGGCGCCGATCCCGGTCGAGGCGCCCGTCACCACCACTGACTTCACACCCGTTCTCCCAGCGCGGCGACGAGATGAGCGAGCGCGACGCGGGTTTCGCCATCGGCGCGGCCGTCGACCTTGGCGCGGCGGAAATGGCGCTGAAACGCCTCGACCACAGCGACCGTCTGCGCGTCATAGACGCCGGTTTCTTCGATCCCATAGCCGTAAGCGGCGAGGTCGCGTTGGAGCGAGGCGACCTTGGCGCCTTCGTCGCCAGGCGCGACGGTCGACGCGCCTTCGCAGTCGGTTTCTTCGACGATGCGGCCGACGCCGCGCCGGGCAAGCTCCTCCCAAGGAAAAAACTCGCCGGGATCGCGCTTGCGGCCGGGGGCGATGTCGGAATGCGCCAGCACGCGCTCGGGGGGAATGGCGTGGCGCCGGCAGATGTCGCGGGCGAGCGCCGCCGTCGCCTCGATCTGCGCCGCAGTATAGGGGCGGGGGTCGAGATAACCTGGATGAACGACTTCGATTCCGATTGACGCTGAATTCATGTCGCTCTCGCCGGCCCAGAAGCTTATTCCCGCGTGCCAGGCGCGCCGCGATTCCGGCACGAGCTGAATCACGCGGCCATCCTCTTCGACGACATAATGCGCCGAAACCTTCGAGTTGGGGTTGCAGAGCAGGGCCAGCGCCGATTCCCCGGTCTTCATTCCCGTGTAATGGAGCACCAGCGACGAGATCGGCCGCAGACGCGGGCCGTGATTAGGCGAAGGGCAAATTCGCGCGCCGGCGTGATCCGGCGCGAAGAAGCCTTCGCCAAGGCGCCAGGGCTGTGTCGCGGACAGCCATTCCCGCGCGCGGGCCTCGGGGTCGGCGTTGCGCAAAATATCGGTGACGACGCAGGCGCTGTCCGCGCCGGCGGCAAGCGCGGCGATGGCGCGCTCGGGAGTCAGGCCGCCGATCGCGACCAGCGGCGTCTCGCCGATCGCCGCCTTCCAGGCGCCGATGCGGCCGAGGCCCTGCGGCGCGAAAGCCATCTGTTTCAGCAGCGTCGGATAGATCGGCCCGAGCGCGACATAGTCCGCCGCAATGGACAGCGCGCGGTCGAGTTCGGCATCGTCATGGGTCGAGACGCCGATGCTGACGCCGGCGCGGCGGAGCGCCGCGATATCCGCCCCGTCGAGATCGCCCTGGCCGAGATGGACGAAGTCGCAGCCCTCGTCGATCGCGAGCCGCCAATGATCGTTGACGACAAGCTGCGCGCCATGTCGCGCGCAAATATCGCGCGCGCTCGAAATTTGCGCGCGCGTCCCGTTCTCGTCGCGATCCTTCACGCGCAGCTGAACGAGGCTGACGCCCCGCGACAGCAGGCGGCGCAGCCAGTCGGCGTCGTCGACGATGAGATAGAAGGGATCGAGCTTCAGAGCCACCACTCTCCGGTTCCCTCAGGCCGATCTGTCGAAGGGGCGACCGATGACCGGCGTCGAAGGCTCGGCCATGTCGCGCGGGCTCATCGGCTCGGCGCGGAAGCCGGCCCTGCCCGCTTCGATCGCGAGGGCGAAGGCGCGCGCCATCAACACCGGGTCGCCGGCGCGCGAAACGGCGGTGTTGAGCAGCACCGCGTCATAGCCCATCTCCATCACCAGCGCGGCGTGGGAGGGCGCGCCGATCCCGGCGTCGACGATGAGCGGCGTATCCGGAAAATGCGCGCGCAGCGCCCTCAAAGCGAAAATATCATTGACGCCCCGCCCCGAGCCGATCGGCGCCGCCCAGGGCATCAGCACGCGGCAGCCGGCATCGAGCAGCTTATCGGCGACGACGAGATCGTCGGTCGTATAGGGGAAGACCTTGAAGCCGTCGTCGGCGAGAACCCGCGCCGCTTCGACGAGTCCGAAGACGTCGGGCTGGAGCGTGTCCTCCTCGCCGATCACTTCGAGCTTGATCCAGTCGGTCGCGAAGACTTCCCGCGCCATCTGCGCCGTCGCGATCGCCTCCCTGGCGGTGCGGCAGCCGGCGGTGTTGGGCAGCACAAGGACGCCGATGTCGCGGACGAGGCTCCAGAACGCCTCCCCCGCCCGCGCCCCGCCAGCCTCTCGCCGCAGCGAAACCGTGACGATTTCACAGCCCGACGCGCGAATGGCCTCGGCGAGGACGGCGGGCGAAGGATAGCGCGCCGTCCCGAGCAGCAGCCGCGAGGACAGCGCGACGTCGTAGAGCGGTAAGGGGTCGGTCATTCAGCTTCGCTTACCCGCCCTGCCTCGGAGTCACGATTTCGACGGCGTCGCCTTCGCGAAGCGGCGTCTCGGCGCGATCCTTGGCGCGCACGAATTCCTGGTTCAAGGCGGTGCCGACCGTCTTGTCGTCATACCCCAGTTCCTGCAGCAGCGTTTGCAATGTGGTGGCCTGGACGTCCTGCGGCCGCCCGTTGATTTGAATAAGCATCCATCACCTCGGGGAAATACCCGTCGTTTAAGACGACATCAGCAACACGGCGCGCCAACGCCGGCGCGAGCAGGAACCCGTGGCGGTAGAGCCCATTGATATAGAGTGTGCGATCCCGTTTCAAAAGGCGTGGCAGATTATCGGCGAAAGCCGGCCTCAGATCCGAGCCCGTCTCGACGATTTCGGCCTCGGCGAAGGCCGGATGGATGGCGAAGGCGGAATTGACGAGTTCGACGATCGAGCGCGCGGTGACCCGCGCCCGCTCCTCATTCTCGATCATCGTCGCGCCGACCATGAACAGTCCCTCGCCGCGCGGAACGACGTAAACCGGCCGGCGCGGATGCAGCATGCGCACCGGACGCGTGAAAGAAATCTCCTCGCTGCGCAAAATCAGCATTTCGCCCTTGACGCCGCGAAGGCCGGGAAGCGCCTCGCGCGCCGCGAGCCCGCGGCAGTCGACGGTCCAATCCGGAATCGGCGCCGGCGCGGCGCCGTCCTGCGCAAAATGGAAAACGACATTCGGCATTTGCGCGAGGCGCTCGGTGAGCGCGGCCATCGCCGCGCGCGGATCGAGATGCGCTTCCTTGGGAAAAAACAGCCCCGCCTCGAAGCGTCCGGCAAGATCCGGCTCCAGGGCCGCGACTCCCTTGCCGTCCAGCGTTTCGAACTGGCTGGTTCGGCGAGCGAAGTCGAAAAGTTCGGCGCGCTCGCGCCGGGGCGCCACGACAAGGCTGCCGGCGACCGTCGCGACGCCAAGCTCGCGCGACCAGAAGTCGAGCGCTTCTTCGCCCAATGCGGCAACCAAAGGTTCGGCGCTTTCCAATTCGCACCACGGCGCGATCATGCCGCCAGCGAAGCGCGAGCACCCCAAGCCCGGCCCCTGCTCGCGCTCGACGAGCTCGACGTCAACGCCCTTGCGCGCAAGCGCATCGGCGGCGCAAAGGCCGGCGACGCCGGCCCCGATCACGCGCGCCAGCATCGCCGGCGCCCTTTGAGAGGATTTGCTGACACCATCCCTCCGCCAGTCTCAACTGGATCAGGTTCGAAGGGTCGCCGCGCCCGCGCCTCGCGATGCAATTGCGGCCTCTCAGCCCCTTGGCGACGGTTCTGACGCGCGCCGCCGGGCGGGGCTCCCCCGGCGCCCGCAAGCTCGCGCGAAAACGACGCGACAGTCAAGCGTTGCGCGACCGCTTTCTCATCGCAGCGCGGCGCTTCGGCCCTTGCCAGAATTCAACCGATAGCCCAGTTTGAGCGAGACAAAGCGCGTAGAAAAGCGCTGCCTAGGGGGAGAGAAATCATGAGTTTCCGTCGCAAAACGGCCGGCCTCCGCGGGACGTCGGCCCTTGTTGGCCTGCTGGCCTCCACGATCTGGCTTGGCGCGAGTTTCATCACGCCAGCGTCGGCCGCGCAGATTGGCCAATATTTTCCCATTCCGAATTCCTTGAGCATCAGCGGCGTGCCGCGCGACTCGCTCCTCAAACTTCAGTCGAAATGGCTGCAGAACGGCCTCGACAATCTCAAGAAGGCGCGCGCCGAGGCCGAAGCGGCGCTCGAAAAGGCGAAGGCCGGCGCAACCGATCAGGTCGCCGCCGCTGAAGAGAACCTCAAGAAGATCGACGAGATGATCGCCCAGACCCAGGAAGAACTGGCGCTGTCCGATAACAATGATTCGTCGCATGAGATTCAAGCGGAGCGCAAACGCAAGTTGATGCTCCATCTCAATCAATGGATCAACGAGCTCAATCGTCTCGCCACCGAGCAGATGAAAATCGCGATCATGTCCGACGGCGCCGAGGCGATGACGGCGCAGCATCGCAATTATCAATTGTCCGAACAGGCGGACAATCTCGAAAAAGCCAAGACCGACCCGAGCATTTTGGACTGGGCGGCGAAGTAATTCGACGATCTCCGGAAGGTCCCTCTAAAGAAGGTCGTCGACCGGCTCGGCCGGCTTCGACAGATCGCCGTTGATTTTTGCGAGCCGGCGCGTCGCGTCCCTGAGCGCCTCCGACGCCCGCGCCGACAGCGCGTCATTCGCCTTGCGCGCGGCGTCGAGTTCGGCGCGCAAGCCGGCGAACTCTCCTTCCACGGCTTGCGCTTTGGCGCGCGCGTCGGTCGCTTCGTCGGCGATGGCGAGCGCCGCCATCACGATGATGCGTTGCTCGCCGATCTCGCCGAAATTCTCGCGCATCGACTCGATCTTGCCCTCCAGATAATGGGCGATTTCTTCGATGCGCCGCTCCTCGCCGTCCTCGCAGGACATGCGATAGGTGCGGCCGGCGATGGAGAGAACGACGGAGCCCATGTCAGCCCTCCCGAGCCGGCGCCGCCGCAACTGCGCCGAGCGCGGCGGCGACGCCATCGCTCGCGGCCTCAAGCCGCCGCAACACTTCGTCGCGGCTTTTCTCCAAGGCGTTCTGCCGCGCCAGCGCGGCGTCGAGATCGAGCGCGAGTCGCGAACGGTCGTCCTGCATGATGGCGAGTTCTTCTTGAAGTTCGGCGTTGGACAGCTCGTCTTCGAGCCTGGCGGCGACGGTGCGCTCCAATTGCGCGATCGCCATCTGCAATTCGGCGATGTCGGCAGCTAACCTCTTGGCGTTTTCGTCGTCGCGCTTATCTGAATGGTTCATCGCCGGTCGCCGGAGTGGCAAGGTTTTCGGGCGCGGCGAACCCCGCCGGGCGATTCGCCTGCCAGCTGTGTTCCTAGCATGATTCAAGCAAATCGAAACCGCTCGCAATGGCGCGGCCTCATCGCGTTGACAGGGGGACGCGAGGTGCTATCACACGCCAGCCTCCAGAGCCCCGGCTCGATGGGCGAGGGCCGCGGAGAGTTCCTGCGGCGCAAGGAGAATTCTCAATGACGGTAAGAGTGGCGATCAACGGCTTCGGGCGCATTGGCCGCAATATCCTGCGCTACATCGTCGAGACCGGGCGCACGGACCTCGAAGTCGTCGCCATCAACGATCTCGGCCCGGTCGAGACCAACGCCCATCTTCTTCGCTATGATTCCGTTCACGGCCGCTTTCCGCATGAGGTGAAAGTCGTCGGCGACACGATCGACGTCGGCCGCGGCCCGATCAAGGTGACGGCCGTCAAGAATCCGGCGGAGCTTCCTTACAAGGACCTCAAGATCGACATCGCGCTCGAATGCACCGGCCTCTTCACCGCGCGCGACAAGGCGAAATTGCTGCTCGACGCCGGCGCGAAGCGGGTGCTGGTCTCGGCGCCCGCCGACGGCGCCGACATCACCGTCGTCTATGGCGTCAATCACGACAAGATCGCCAAGGACCATCTCGTCATTTCCAACGCCTCCTGCACGACCAACTGCCTCGCGCCGGTCGCCAAGGTGCTGCATGAGGCGATCGGCATCGACAAGGGGATCATGACGACGATCCATGCCTATACCGGCGACCAGCCGACGCTGGATACGATGCACAAGGATCTTTACCGCGCCCGCGCCGCGGCGCTGTCGATGATTCCGACCTCGACCGGCGCGGCGAAAGCGGTCGGACTGGTGCTGCCCGAACTCAACGGCAAGCTCGACGGCTACGCCATTCGCGTGCCGACGCCTAATGTCTCGGCGGTCGATCTGAAATTTCTGGCCAAGCGCGCGACAACGAAGGACGAACTGCACGCCGCGATCAAGGCCGCCGCAGACGGGCCGCTCAAGGGCGTGCTCGGCTATACCAGCGAGAAGCTCGTCTCGATCGACTTCAACCACAATCCGCTTTCGTCCTGTTTCCATCTCGACCAGACCAAGGTCATGGACGGCAATCTCGTCTCGATCCTGTCCTGGTACGACAATGAATGGGGATTCTCGGGACGAATGACCGATGTGGCGAGCGTGATCGGCAAGCTTCTCTAAGCTTTCCCATCATCCGGACGCGGGCCAGACGGTCCGCGTCTTTATTTCACGCCGCGATCTGGACGTTTCATATGGCCGCCTTCCACACCCTCGACGACGTCGACGTCAAAGGAAAGCGCGTGCTGCTGCGCGTCGATCTCAACGTGCCGATGGAGGAAGGCCGCGTCACCGACGCGACGCGCATCGAGCGGGCGCTGCCGACGATCGAGGAAATCACAGGAAAAGGCGGCAAGGTCGTTCTGCTGTCGCATTTCGGCCGACCGAAGGGCCAGCGCGTCGAGGAGGACTCGCTGCGTCAGGTTCTCCCGGCGCTCGAACATGCGCTCAAGCGCAAAATCGCCTTCGCCGACGACTGCGTCGGAGCCGACGCGGCGCGCGTCGTCGACGCGCTCAAGGACGGCGAGGTCGCGCTGCTCGAGAACACGCGCTTCCACAAAGGCGAAGAAAAAAACGCCGCCGACTTCGTCGAGGCGCTCGCCGCGAATGGCGACATTTTCGTCAGCGACGCCTTCTCGGCGGCGCATCGCGCCCATGCCTCGACCGAAGGCATAGCGCACAGACTGCCCGCCTTTGCCGGCCGCGCCATGCAGGCGGAGCTCGAAGCGCTTGAAACGGCGCTCGCCCATCCGCAGCGCCCGGTCATGGCGATCGTCGGCGGGGCGAAGGTTTCAACCAAGCTCGAACTCCTCGGCAATCTCGTCGCGAAGGTCAATTATCTCGTCATCGGCGGCGGCATGGCGAACACTTTCCTCGTCGCGCAGGGCAAGGCCGTCGGCAAGTCGCTCTGCGAACATGATCTCGCCGGCGCCGCGCGGGAGATTTTGGCGAAGGCGGAAAAAGCCGGCTGCGACATCGTGCTGCCGGTCGACGCGACCGTCGCGCGGAAGTTCGAGGCGCACGCGCCCTCGCATATCGTCTCGGTCGATCATGTCGGCGATGACGACATGATCCTCGATGTCGGACCGAAGTCGATCGCCCATGTCGAGGCGCTTCTCGCCAAATGCAAGACGCTGGTGTGGAACGGCCCGTTCGGCGCCTTTGAACTGCCGCCCTTCGACGAAGGCACCAACGCCGTGGCGCAGACCGCGGCGCGGCTGACCTTCGAGGGAAAGCTGCTCTCGGTCGCCGGCGGCGGCGACACTGTCGCGGCGCTCAACCAGGCGCATGTCGCTCAGGAATTTTCCTATGTGTCGACAGCCGGCGGCGCCTTCCTCGAATGGCTCGAGGGCAAGATTCTACCCGGCGTCGCCGCGCTGGCGCGATAGTCGGCGACCGCCGCCGAGCGCGCCCGAACTTTTTTCGTTCGGCGGATAAGCAAACCAACGCGCCGCGTTGGACAGCGCGCGTTGACGGCATTACTTAATAGCGCGGCCCCATCTTGGCCTTGCTCTCGCGGTAACCGGCGGCAAGGAAAGCGTTATCCGGAGGCGAATTTGCCCGGCAGTCCACTCCCCAAGCTCCCCACCGGCATCGAGCACGAAAAACTCGACCGCGACGAGCTGCTTGCCCTACTGCGCGACGTGAGCGAGCAGCGCGACAAATTGCTTTCGCAATATGAATCGATGGCGCTGCAAGTCGACGAATCGGTTAGAGAAATCGCCGCCGATGTGCTGGACGCGCAGCGCAGCGAAATAAAGGCCGAGGCGAGCGAGCGCCACGCGGAGCAGGAGGCGACCCACGCCATGGAGCTTTCGCGCCAACTCGATGAAGAGCGTCGCATGCGGGCCGAGATCACGGCCGAGTTCGCTCGGTTTCGTGATGCGGCGGCGCGCGCGCCGGTTGGCGATCCATGGAGCGTGTTGTGGCGCGCGGCCTCGCAGATCGGCGACGATTGGATCGCCTGGGCGCGGGCGAAAATCCCGTCTGACAGCTGGTTTTTGCCCTGGTTCGACCGGGCGGTCGAATTGGCGAAAACCGTCGGCCGTCTGGCGTTCAAAGTCGCGAAAGCTCTCTTCGCATGGGCGAAGCCGCGCGTCATCGACCTTTGGAAACGGCTGAAAAGCGAACTTCGACGGCGATAGGCAACGCCCGACGTTGATGAACGCCTTTTCGTCACAACCGCCGAGCGAAACGCAATAGTCGAGACACAATCGCGAAAAATCGACGAAGGCGCCGCTGTGGTATGACGCGCCAACCACTTGAAGGTGGGAACTGGTAGCAGGACTCCGTCCCCCCGTTTTCGGCGTCAGCTATCGACTTGCGGCGGACCTTATAGAGGCCGCCGCTTTTCGTTGGGGCGCGTTGCGCGGTCGCCGACTTTTCCAATCGCGTCCGCTTTGTGGGGTCGACTTGCCCCTTTCGCAAACGCTTTTTCGTCACAGCCGTTCCGACGCGCGCAATAGTCGCGACACACTTGCGTAAAAGGGCGAAGGCGCCGATCTGCTACAAGAAGCGCGCCATTCCGATTCGGACTGGTCGCGGGACCTTCAACTCCTCGGTTTGTCGACGTGGCGCAGCTTTAAGACGCGCCGCTTTTCTCGGAACGATCCGGTTTCGACGACGCGTCATTCAGCGGCAAGGAGCGGGCATGTTGCAATTACTGGATGTCGTCGTCGGCGAGATTGATCCGCCGACGATGCATTATCGCGATGGCCGGGCTTATTATTTTTGGGAAGCGCAATATGGCGCCCAATTGGTCCGCGTCTATGTCAGCCGCACGGCGCTGGGACACAGTTTCGACCTCGCGCCCGGCGAGGGGCTTCGCCATGTGCTTTCAAGATCGCACCAAAGAATTCAGGAGGCGGCGAACAACAAATGGCGGCCTGACGACAGCAAAGTGTTTCTCGAAGACGATGATTTTTGATCGCGGCGCGCAGGCGCAAAGCGCCCGCGCAGCGCCTCATTGAGCGCCCGGCGTCGCGGTCGCGTCCCTGACGCATTTCTTGGTGAAGCTTGCCTTGGCGGCGCCGGCCAATTTCTTCTCGACCGCAGCGGCTTCGCAGGATAGGGCGGCGGCGTCCCTTTCGCACTTTTTCATGAAACTGTTCAGCGCCGAGCCGTGCAGCTTCTTCTCGGTCGCCCGGGCGGCGCAGTCCGGAGCGGCCGGCGCCGTCTGCGCGGAAGCAGCCGCGGAACATGCGACGGCGGCGGCGAAGGCCAAATAGGCGATTGTCCGTTTCAACATGTCGTTCTCCTATAAGAACGCGCGCCGCGGCTAAAAGAGCCAAAGAAGCGCGACCAGCGAAGCCATGCCCAAGGCGTCAAACACGATGCCTTCCCAAGTCGGTCCGATCCAGGTTCCCAGCGTGAGAAGGCCGACGCCGGCGACGAGGGCAATAAAAGCTCCCTGGATTGCGCGGCGAGTCGGGGGTTCGGCCATGACGTCTTCTCCATCGCTGCAAGATGGCGATCGGCGGCCTGCCAATGCCGCTGTCGTAATTCCGCAGGCGCCCTCATTATTGAAAAAGCCGCGCGCCTCGTCCAAGCTGCGGAACAAGCCGTATGGGGCCGTCGAGCACGGATCGCGGCAGGCGCAAGCTTACCTAGGCGCGCCTCTGGAAGGGTCAAGCGTCGGCGACCGCTAAAGCAACCGGCGGCGAGCGGCGTCGAAACGCAAATTGCCTTATAACGGCCACGTAGCGCGCGGTTGCCACTTGCAAGGATCGATTTCCGGGACGTTTCGATTGAGCATCAAGATCAAAGAAGGCAGCGATAAATGAAATATGCGATTCACCGGCGCCGCGCCGGACTGTCCATTCTCTTGGCGGGAGCTTCCGCATTCGTCGCCGTCGACGCTCGCGCTTACGAAAACATCGGCGTCGCTTCATTCGTCCGCAATGAAGTGAATGGCGTCCTGCCGACGCGCACGGTTCAGATCAATATCGGCGAAAACGTCGTCCGCGACGAAATCGTGAAAACTTCTCCGGACAGCGTCGCCAAGCTTGTCTTCACCGACAGTTCGAATTTATCGATCGGGCCGAATTCCGTCGTCAAACTGGATCAGTTCGTCGCCGCGGGGGCCTCGAGTTATGGCAAGTCGACGATTAACGTGCTGAAAGGCGCCTTCCGTTTCACGACGGGCCATTTCGATAAGCGCGCCTATGAGGTCAAGACCGGGGTCGCCACCATCGGCGTCCGTGGCACGATCTACGAAGGCCGGGCCGAACCGAATCGAACGATCCTCAATGTGCTAGAGGGCGCGGTGCGGGTCCGCACCTCGGGCGGCGGAGGCTGTAATCTTTCCGCCGGCCAATCGGCGGTCATCACCGCCTCGAATTGCTCGCCGGCGGCCGGCTTCGCTCCGAACTCCCATATTTTTGCGGAACAATGCGCCAAGAGCCCGGCGCTGTGCTCGAAGGAAGAATATTCGCAGCTGCAGCCGACGGACGGGAGCGAGCAAGGATTCACCGGCGGGGATTATGCCGGAATGATCCTCATGCCTGCCGCGGGGATCGGCGGAGGCATCGGCGCATGGCTCGGCAGCCGGCCGCATTCCGGAAACTCAGGCTGGCCGATCGACCCCCCTGCCAGCCCGTGATCTTGATTTCGGCGGCAGGAGGCGTCGCCGATCGCAAAGGCGCCTTGGCAGAGTTTCAATGGCGCGGAGAGCCGCGGCTAAGAACGCCCGCAATATTATGAAAGACGAGTGGAATTTCAAAAAGCGCTTCTAAAACAAACTCTGGCGGAGAGGGAGGGATTCGAACCCCCGATACAGTTGCCCGTATGCCGCATTTCGAGTGCGGTGCTTTCAACCACTCAGCCACCTCTCCGCAGCCATGGGCCGCCGCCAATAGCATGCGCTCGAAGCGGGGATCAAGTCGACAACCCCTCTTCTCGCGAGGCCTCGCTCGGCGCATGAGCCAGCGTTCAGAACAAATTCTGCCCGATCGCAGGACGGCCGGCGCCAAACCTATCCACCGAAAAATATATACATAGATTGACACGTCGGAAAACGGCTGTCACGCTCCTGTCATGAGCGCGACTCGCATTTTTAAGTCCGGCAATAGTCTCGCGGTCAGGCTGCCGCGCGGAATCGCTTTCGACGAAGGCGCCGAGGTCGTCGTGCGACGCCAGGGCGGAAGCCTCGTTGTGACGCCGATTCGGCTCGAGATGGCGGAACTCGTGGCGCGGCTGAGGGCGGCGCCGGCTCCGGTCGCCATGGCGCGCCCGGAATTCAAGCCGCCCAAGCGCCTGTTCGAGCCGCGCTAGTGCGATGGCCCGCTACCTGCTCGACACCAATGTCGTCATCGCCGCGGCGCTCGGCCTGCCCGGCGTTCTCGATCGGCTCGCCGCGCTTGAGATCGGCGATGTGGCGATTTCGGCGATCAGCCTGGCGGAAACGCTCGCCGGCGCGACCGGCGCCGAAACTCACGGACGGCTTGCCGAGAACATCGCGCTCATCGCCAAGAATATCGACGTCCTGCCCTTCGATCGGGGCGCCGCCGACGCCTTTGGCGCGCTGCTTCGCAAAGTCGACGCGAAGCGCCGCCGCACGCTCGACCGGATGATCGCCGCCCAGGCGCTCGACCTCGGCCTGACGCTGGTCGCGGCCAATACCGATGATTTCGACGACATTCCCGGCCTTGCGGTCGAAAAATGGGCGTGAACGCGATTACTCCACGTCCTCGACCTTCTCCGGGCCGCCGCCGTATATACGCTGCGCCAGAGAGGCCTGCATGAAGTCGTCGAGCTCGCCGTCGAGAACGTCGGAGGGCGTTCCCGAGGTGAAGCCGGTGCGCAAATCCTTCACCAGCTGATAGGGCTGCAGCACATAGCTGCGGATCTGATGGCCCCAGCCGATGTCGGTCTTGGAGGCGGCGATCTTGTTGGCCTCGGCCTCGCGCTTTTCGATCTCCAGCTCGTAGAGCCGGGCGCGCAGCATGTTCCAGGCGGTGGCGCGGTTCTTGTGCTGCGAGCGCTCGGCCTGACAGGCGACGACGATGCCGGTCGGCAGATGGGTGATGCGGATCGCCGAATCGGTGGTGTTGACATGCTGGCCGCCGGCGCCCGACGATCGATACGTGTCGATACGGCAATCCGATTCATTGACGTTGACTTCGATGCGGTCGTCGACCACCGGATAGACCCAGACCGAGGCGAAGCTCGTATGGCGGCGCGCATTCGAATCGAAGGGCGAGATTCGCACCAGGCGATGAACGCCAGATTCGGTCTTCGCCCAGCCATGGGCGTTGTGGCCCTTGACCAGAATCGTGCCCGATTTGATGCCGGCCTCTTCGCCCGGCGTTTCCTCGATCACTTCGACCTTGAATTTATGGCGCTCGCCCCACCGGGCGTACATGCGAAACAGCATGCGCGCCCAGTCCTGGCTCTCGGTGCCGCCGGCGCCGGAATGAACCTCTATGAAAGTGTCATTGGCGTCGGCCTCGCCAGAGAACAGCGCCTCGATCTGGCGGGCGCGGGCCTGTTTCAGCAGGCTTTTCAGCGCCTCGACGCCCTCTTTCTCGGCGCCCGCGTCGCCTTCCGCTTCGCCAAGCTCGACGAGGGTCAGCGCGTCGTCGAGTTCGCGCGTCAGATTTGAAAGCGCGCCCATCTGCTCTTCGAGCTGGGTGCGCTCGCGCATGAGCTTCTGCGCGGCTTCGGGATCGTTCCAGAGCGCCGGGTCTTCCGCCCTGACGTTCAGTTCGGCGAGACGCCGTTGCGACGTATCGACGTCAAAGATGCCTCCTCAGCAGTCCGATGGACTGCTCGATGTCGGCTTTCAGCGCAAGCGGTTCGGCGCGCATGATCTTTCCAGTTGCGGGTGTGCAAAGCGGCCCTGCCGCGGTCGGCGCGGAAACTAGGCGGCGAGCGCGCGGCTGTAAACCCCGCTAGTCATCTGGCTGACCTTCAATAACTCCGGTCAGCCGGGCGGTCCTGGCGCTCGCGCCGGGGGCGCGGCTCGTCGTTCTCCGGCGCGCCGGCAAGGCCCCAGCGGCGCATCAGGTAGAGCGCCGTCGCCGAGGCGAGCACGCAAAGGATGGTCGCGTAGAGCGTGCCGTTGTCGTCGTCCGAGAACAGCAAATTCTTGGTGTTCATGCCGAAAAAGCCGGTGACGAAGGTCGCCGGCAGCAGCAGCATCGTCGTCAGGGTCAGCACATAGAGCCGATCGTTGGTCTCCAGGCTGAGGAGCGCATTGAGTTCGTCCTGCAGCAGACGGGCGCGCTCCTGAAGGCTGGTCACGTCCTGGGTCAACGCGCTGGCGTGTTGAACGAGCCGCGCCGCCGCCTCGCGCAGATCGTCGTCTCGCTGCTCGCCGATCTCCTCATCGATGGTTTCGAGCCGCGCCACCGTCGTCGACAAGCCGCTGATCTGGCGCGCCAGGCGCACCGCGTCGCGCCGCGCGAAGCTGAGCGCCGGCCGCGCCTGACGCCCGCGCTGGTCGATGATGCGGTCTTCAACCCGATCGAAGGCGGCGCCGAGCTCCAAGGCTTTGCGCGCCAGCCCGTCGATCAGCGCGTGGATCAGCATTTCGAAGAGATCGATCGGCGAGGCGAGGCGCGCGCCGCGATCGATGACGATGCGCGTCGCCTCGACGCTGTCCATCGGCAGCCGGCGCGCGCTGATGAAGAAACTCGCGCCCGAGGCGAAGCGGACATAATCGGTTCGCGACGTCGGTCCGCCGATATCGCGTTCGTAATCGAGCAGCGCGCCGGTGACGATTCCTTCCGAGTATTCGATGTGCTGGTGGTCGACTGGATCGCAGAGCGAATCGCGCGCGTCTTCGGGCAGCGCCCCGATCCGCGCCAGCAGCGGGCGCGTGCGCACATCGGCGAGATCCATATGCAGCCACAGGAATCCTTCGCGCGGCGCGCCGAGGGTTTCGAAATCCTCGGCGGTTCCCGGCGCGGCTTCGCCGGCGCCGTTGAACCGCAGGAGCCACAGACATCCTGGAATATGCGGATAGGGCGCGATGGCGATACGGTCTGGGATCATGGCGGCGCTCATGCGAAGGCTGGAAAGAGAGCCCGGCCGAATATGACAGGCTTACGACAAGCACGCGTCAATCCTCGGACAGCCTCGTCTTGCCCGGTCCATGCGGCTCGACGAACGCGCCGAAATCATGCGGCTCCTTGCGGGCGCGTCTGAGCGCGGCTTCGAGAAACCGGGTAAAAGCGTCGATGTCGCGCGCCTCGGTCCGGTGATTGATGATCGCGGCGCGGATCGCCGGAACGCCGTCGAGAATCGTCAACGACGGCGCCGCCTCGCCCCGCTCATGCAGCTCCATCACGATTTCGCGGGCGAGCGAGCCGTCGTCATCATCCCTGACCCCGAAGCAGACGATATTGAGCGTCACCGGCGCGCGCAGAACGAAGGCGTCCGATTGGGCGATCCAGGATTCGAGCCGCTTCGCCACGCCGCAGGTCTGCTCGATGCATTGGCCGAGCCGCCTGGCGCCGAAGGTTTCGATGGTGAACCAGGCTTTGAGCGCCCGAAAGCCGCGCGACAGGTCGGGGCCGAGATCGCAAGGCCAGATATCGCCGGCCGCGAGGCCGCGCGGCGCGCGGGTCAGATAGGCGGCGTTGGCGGCGAAGGCGCGCCTATGGGCCTCGGGATCGCGCACCAGAAAGAAACCCGCGTCATAAGGGACGTGGAGCCATTTGTGGAAGTCGAAGGCGATGCTGTCGGCGCGCTCCAGCCCCTTGACCATCGGCTTGAGCGTCGGCGACAGCGCCGCCAGCGCGCCGAAGGCGCCGTCGACATGAAACCACATGTCCTCGCTATGCGCGACGTCGGCGAGCCGATCCAAGGGATCGATCGCGCCGGTGTCGACGGTTCCCGCCGTGCCGACGATCAGAAAGGGCCTGAACCCCGCCGCCCGGTCGGCGGCGATGGCGCGGCGAAGATCGCGCACCCGCATCGCCCGGCGCTCGTCGGAGGGGATGAGGCGCAGATGCCGCGCGCCGAGCCCGGCGAGCTCCATCGCCTGGCGGACGCAATTATGCGCCTCCCGCGAGGCGTAGGCGATGAGCTGGCCCGATTGCGCGCAGAGGCCGTTGAGCCGCACGTCCTTATCGCCATAGGCCTGGTCGCGGGCGACGAGCAGGCACAGGAAGTTGGCGATCGAGGCGCCGGTGACGAAAATGCCGCTCGCCTCCGCCGGAAAGCCGAATGCCTCGGCCATCCAGGCGGCGATCTGGCGCTCGACGTCGATGGCGATGTGATTGCGGCCGCCGCAGTTGGAATTCATGCCGGCGGAGAGCATTTCGGCGATCATGCCGGCCGGGGTGCCGGCGCCCTGGGCCCAGCCCATGAACATCGGATGGGTGTTGCCGGTGGCGAAGGGCTTGATGTAGCGGTCAAAATCCGCGAGCACGGCGGAGAAGTCGCGTCCCTCCTGGGGCAGGCCGCGCTTGAATCGCGCCAGCGCCTCTTCGCTCGGCGCAGTCCAGACCGGGCGCTGGCGCAGATCGCGCAGATGGTCGAGCATCATGTCGAGCGCGCGATGGCTCTCGGCGCGAAATTCGTCCCAGTCTTCAGGGTCGAGATTGACCGGCATGTCCACAGCCTCGCGCGCCGGCGGCGCTGGGGAGGCGCAACGACGGCTGCGATAGGTCGCGCGAAGGCGTTTCACGCTCCTGCAAATAGCCGGGTTTCCCCGTCTGGCGCAACCTCATCTATTTTCCGATGCTTACGGCCACAGACCCGACATGCTCGACCTCGCCTTCCACCCGATCGCCGGGGAGGAGCGGGCCAACCCCTGCGGGCGTGCCGGTGAAGATCAGATCGCCGGCCGCGAGCGCGACATTGCGCGACAGCGCGGCGATGATTTCGGGCACGCTCCAGATAAGGTCGCCAAGATCGCCCTCCTGTCGCAGGACGCCATTGACGGAAAGCGCGATGCGCCCGCGCGTCGGATGGCCGATCGCCGCAACCGGATGGATGGCGCCGATCGGCGCGGAACGATCGAAGCCTTTCGACATGTCCCACGGGCGGCCGGCGCCCCGCGCCGCGGTTTGCAGATCGCGCCGCGTCAAATCGACGCCGGCGGCATAGCCAAAAACGCAGTCGCGCGCCTGCGCGACGGAAATATCGGCGCCGCCGCGGGACAGCGCCGCGACCAGTTCGATCTCGTGGTGAAAATCATGGGTCAGCGACGGATAGGGAATCGTCGCGCCGCTCTCGACGATCGCGTCGGCGGGCTTGGCGAAGAACACCGGCGGCTCGGCGCCTTGCGCCGGCTCCTTCCCCATCTCGCGAGCATGGGCGGCGTAGTTCAGCGCGATGCAGAAAATCCGCCGCACCGGAAACCGCCGCGCGTCCCGCGCGATGGCGACGCTTGGATAGGGCGGCGGCGGGAAGATGAATTCAGCGGACATGTCTTTGATTCCGCCTCCCGGTCAATCGTAATCGGCGGGATCGAAGCTGCGCAGCGTCCCGCAGAATTCGCAGGTGACGCCGATGCGGCCGTCGTCGCCCACCATGTCGCGGCGCTCCCGCGGCGAGAAGCTTTTCAGGAGCTTGTCGATGCGCTCATGCGAACAGCGGCAGAATTCCTCGAGCGCGCGTTCGGCGAAAACCTTGACGCCGCGCTCATGGAAGAGACGGTAGAGCAGTCGTTCGCCCGACAGCGCCGGATCGACGAGTTCATGGTCTTCGAGAGTCGCGGCAAGCGCCTGGCCTTCGGCCCAATGATCGTCGTCGTCTTCCATCAGCTCCAACGCGCCCTCGGGCGCGTCGCCCGGGGGAAGATCGCGGGCGCGCGCGCCGCCAGACGGCAGATATTGCAGGAGCAGACCGCCGGCGCGCCAGCTCCGGCCCTGCGGCGTGACGCTTTCGGCGACGGCGAGCCTGACGAAAGACGGGATCTGCTCGGATTGCTGGAAATAGAGATGCGCCGCCTCGGCGAGGCTCTCTCCTTCGAGCGGCACGACGCCCTGATAGCGTGCGGCGTCTTCCTCGCGCTCGATGGTGAGCGCAAGGTGCCCGCGTCCAAAGAGCGCCGCTGGCGACGGATCGCGCATTTCCGCGACGCGCTCGGGATCGAAACGGGCGAAGCCGCGGAGTTTTCCCGGCGCGTCATAATCGACGACGAGCATGTCGACGGGGCCGTCGCCGCGCGTCTGCAGCTGAAAGCGGCCGTGCGATTCGAGAATCGAGCCGAGCAACGCGGCGAGCGCTGCCGCCTCGCCGAGGAGACGCGCGACCTGCGGCGGATAGGCGTAATGATTGAGGATGGAATCGACGGTGGGGCCGAGGCGCGCGACCCGGCCGCGCAGGTCGAGCGCCTCGACCGCGAAGGGCAATATCCGGTCATCCTCGGAATAAAGCGCCGCCGGCCGGCTCGGCGCCGGATCGCCGCCTTGCGGCATCAAACCTGCCCCGGCGCGAGACACCAGCAGAGCACCCCCTTTTGGGCGTGCAGTCGGTTCTCCGCTTCGTCGAAGACCACTGACTGCGGCCCGTCGATCACTTCCGCGGCGACTTCCTCGCCGCGATGCGCCGGCAGGCAATGCATGAACAACGCATGTTTCGCCGCCGCGCCCATCAGTTTCGCGTCGACCTGATAGGGCGCGAGCGCGGCGCGGCGCTCATCTTCGTCGGCGTCGCCCATCGACACCCAGCAATCGGTGATCACGGCGTCGGCGCCCGCGACCGCGTCATAGGCGTCGCGCGTCAGATTGATTTTCGCGCCATTGGCCTTCGCCCAGCCGACGAGTTCTTCAGAAGGGGCGAATTCTTTCGGCGTCGCGACATTGATCGTGAAGCCCAGCCGGCCGGCGGCGTGCACCCAGCTCGTGAGCACATTATTGGCGTCGCCGCTCCAAGCCACCGTGCGCCCTTCGATCGGACCGAGATGCTCCTCGAAGGTCATGACGTCGGCCATCACCTGACAGGGATGCGACTGTTTGGTCAGCCCGTTGATGACCGGCAGATTGCCGCAGCGCGCCAGCTCCATGAGATCGGGATGGGAGAGAATGCGCACCATGACGGCGTCGAGAAAGCGCGCGAGCACGCGCGCCGTATCGGCGATGGTCTCGCCGCGACCAAGCTGCATTTCCGCGCCGGTCAGCATGATCGTCTCGCCGCCCAGTTCCCGCATCGCGATATCGAAGGAGACGCGCGTGCGGGTCGACGGCTTGTCGAACACCATGCCGAGATATTTGCCGGCGAGCGGCCGTTCGGTCGGCTCGGCGCCCTTGACGCGGCGCGACTTCAGCGATTTGGCGATATTCAGAATGTGGCGCAGCTCTTCGCCGGAATGATCGGAAAGATCGAGAAAGCTGCGCGGCCGCGTCAGCGAATGACCGGTCATCACGCGGCTCCGAGCTTTTCGGCGGGCGCGGCGAGCCGGGCGCATGCGGCGAAGAGGCGCGACGCCGCGGCTGCGATGTCGCTCTCGTCGATGACGAGCGGCGGCAGCAAGCGCACGACATTGTCTCCCGCAAGCACCGTCAACAGGCCTTCCGCCCGGGCGGCGGCGGCGAAGTCGGCGTTGGGAATTTTCGTCTTGAGGCCGAACATCAGCCCTTCGCCGCGAATCTCCTCGATCAGCGACGGATAGCGATCCTCGAGTTCCGCCAGCCGCTCACGCAGCAGCGCGCCAAGACGCGCGACGCGCGCCATGAAGCCGTCGGCGAGCACGACGTCGAGAACCGCGCCGCCTACCGCCGTCGCCAGCGGATTGCCGCCGAATGTCGAGCCATGCGCGCCGAGCGTCATGCCTTTGGCCGCCTCGCGCGTCGCGAGACAGGCGCCGAGCGGAAAGCCGCCGCCGAGCCCCTTGGCGAGCGCCGCGATATCGGGCGCGACGCCGGAGTGTTCGCAAGCGAGAAATTTGCCGGTGCGGCCGACGCCGCACTGCACTTCGTCGAGAACCAAGAGCAGGCCGCGCGCGTCACACAGCGCCCGCAGGCGCGCCAGAAACGACGGCGCAAAGACCCGCAACCCGCCTTCGCCCTGAATCGGTTCGAGCAGCACGCCGGCGGTCTCTTGCGTGATCGCCGCTTCGACGGCGTCGTAATCGCCGAAGGAAACCTGATCAAAGCCCTCGATCGGCGGTCCGAAGCCGTCAAGATATTTTGGGTTGCCGCCCGCGGCGATGGTCGCGAGCGTGCGGCCATGGAAAGCGCCTTCGAAAGTGATCAGCCGATAGCGTTCCGGCTGTCCGTTAACGGCGTGGAACTTACGCGCGGTCTTGATCGCGCATTCCACGGCCTCGGCGCCGGAATTGGTGAAAAAGACCAGATCGGCGAATGTCGCCTGGCAGAGCCGCTCGCCGAGCCGCTCGGCTGGGGGGATGCGAAACAGATTGGAGACATGCCAGGGCGCGTCGGCCGCGCGCTTCAACGTCTCGACGAGATGCGGATGGTTGTGGCCGAGCGACAGCACGGCGACGCCCGCGCTGAAGTCGAGATAGCGGTCGCCGTTTTCCGCGGTCAGCCACGCGCCTTCTCCCTGTTTGAACGCGAGATCGGCGCGCGGATAGGTCGGATAAAGCGCTGACGTCAACAGCCCTGCTCCACGCCTCCTGTCGCCGGCTTCGACCGGTGGAAGCTTAAAAAAACAAAGCGCCGCCCTGTTGAGGGCGGCAGTTCGACGGAGATTTTAAGCGCGCCGCCCGACGCGGTCAAATCCATGACGCCGCAAGATCATTGGCGAAAAAAGCTGCATCGCGGCAAAGCGCGCCGGTGAGTCCTTCCGGCAACAGTCTTTGTGAAAGACTGTTGAGAACGCCAGCGCGCGCTTGCCAGCGCGACTCGCGCGTGATTCAAAGTAAACAGAAAGTTTCTAGTCGGCGCCCGCGTCGTTTGTTCGGGCGCGTTCTCTCGAGTGTTGATGCGCGTCACATCGCCGCTGGGCTTCAAGCCTGCGCAGCGGTCGGAGGAAGAATCCGATCCGCGCTCGACCCGAAAGAATGGAGAAGCCTAATGTCATGGACCGACGAACGCGTCGAACTGCTCCGCAAACTCTGGAGCGACGGGCTGAGCGCCAGTCAAGTGGCGGCCGAACTCGGGCCGGGCATCACGCGCAACGCCGTCATCGGCAAAATCCACCGGCTCGGGCTCGCCGAGCGCGCCAAGACGGTCAGCGCGCAGCGACCTCGGGTCGCCAAGGCGACTCGTCAGCCGCAGCCGCGCATCAACGGCGCCGCGTCGCACGGCAATCTCGCACTTGCTTTCGCGCCGCATGCGCTGGCCGCGCCGCGGCGCGCGCCTGAAGAAGAAGTGGTGATCCCGATGTCGGAGCGCGTCACGCTCATGGATCTGCGCGAATCCATGTGCCGCTGGCCGATGGGCGATCCGACGTCGGCGGAATTCCGCTTCTGCGGCGGCAAATCAAGCATCGGCGGCGGTCCCTATTGCGCCTATCATGCGCGCGTCGCCTATCAGCCGGCCCAGGATCGCCGCCGCGCGCGCGATCAGCTCAGGGCGCAGCGCTACGCGTAGGCCGTGACCGCGGTCATTCGTGACCGAAAGTTTCGTCGAAGGAATAGCCGGCGCCGCGCACCGTGCGGATCGGATCTTTCTCGCGGCCGCGGATCATCGCCTTGCGCAGACGTCCGACATGAACGTCGACGGTGCGCTCGTCGATCTCCGCCGACATGCCCCAGACGCTGTCAAGCAGCTGCGCGCGCGTGAACACGCGGCCCGGCTTCTCCATGAAATATTCGAGCAGCCGGAACTCGGTCGGTCCGAGGTGAATTTCACGCCCCGATCGCCGCACGCGGCGCGTGTCACGATCGAGATCGATGTCGCCAAGGGTCAGTCGCGAGGCGACGCGTTCGGGCCGCGCCCGGCGCAGCAGCGCCCGCACCCGCGCCATCAGCTCCGGCGTCGAAAACGGCTTGACGACATAGTCGTCGGCGCCGACCGAGAGCCCGCGCACGCGCTCGCCTTCTTCGCCGCGCGCGGTCAGCATGATCACCGGCATGTCCTTGGCGCTGTCGCGGGCGCGCAGCCGCCGACAGATTTCGAGCCCGGAAACCCCCGGCAACATCCAGTCGAGAATGACGAGATCGGGCGGCGACTCGGCCAGTCGCAGCTCCGCCTCGTCGCCATTGTCGACATGCTCGACCTGATAGCCCTCGGCCTCGAGATTGTAGACGAGCAGCGTCGCGAGCGATGTCTCATCCTCGACGACGAGAATGCGCGGCGCCCGATCGCTCTTGCCGCTGCGCTGCGCGACGACGGAAGTCACTTCGTTCATTGCGCCGCCTCATCCTTCACGCCGAAATCGGGAACGCGCGATTTCGGCCGCTCGGCGGGCATCGCCTCGCCGGTGACGAGATAAATCACCGTTTCCGAAATATTGGTCGTGTGATCGCCGATGCGCTCCAGATTCTTCGAACAGAACAAAAGATGCGTGCAGAAGGAAATGTTGCGCGGATCCTCCATCATGAAGGTGAGGAGATCGCGGAAGACGGAATCCTCCAGCGCATCGAGATCGGAATCATTTTGCCACACGGCGTGCGCGCGCTCGGTGTCGCGCAGGGCGTAAGCGTCGAGCGCGTCCTTCAGCTGCATCGCCGCGACTTCATGCATTGACTTCAGGCCGACGATGGCGCGCGGCACGCGCGCCTCCGAGACGATCTTGAGCGTTCGCTTGGCGATGTTTTTCGCAAGATCGCCGACGCGCTCGATATCGCCCGAAATGCGGATCGCGGCGATACATTCGCGCAGATCGACCGCGAGCGGCTGCCGCCGCGCGATGGTGAGAATGGCGTTCTCCTCGATTTCGCGCTGAAGCGCGTCGAGCCGAGGATCGCTGGAGACGACGCGGTGGGCGAGGTCGACGTCGAAGCTCGACAGGGCGTCCATCGCCTCCGCCAGCATTTTTTCGGCGACGCCGCCCATTTCAGCGATGCGGCGCCCCAGGGACTCGAGGTCCCGGTCGTAGGATTTCACAATATGATCGCTCATGGGCGCCGTCCTTGAATCGCGGTTAGCCAAAACGGCCGGTGATATAGTCGAGCGTTCGCTTCTCTTTCGGCTTGTTGAACACGTCATCCGTCTCGCCGAATTCGACGAGTTCGCCGAGATACATGAAGGCGGTGTAATCGGAGACGCGAACCGCCTGCTGCATATTGTGGGTGACGATCGCGATCGTGTAGCGGTTGGTGAGCTCGTCGATGAGCTCCTCGACTTTCGCCGTCGAGATCGGATCGAGCGCGGAACAGGGTTCGTCGAATAGGATCACTTCCGGCTGTACGGCGACGCTGCGCGCAATGCAGAGACGCTGCTGCTGGCCGCCAGACAGCCCGAGGCCGCTTGCATGAAGCTTATCCTTGACCTCGTCCCAAAGCGCGGCGCCGCGCAGCGCCGTTTCGACGCGCTGGTCGAGATCGGCGCGCGACAGTTTCTCATAGAGGCGAATGCCGAAGGCGATGTTCTCATAGATCGACATCGGGAACGGCGTCGGCTTCTGGAAAATCATGCCGACGCGCGCCCGCAGGGCGTTGAGGTCGATCGCGGGGTCAAGAATGTTTTCGCCGTCGAGGAGCACCTCGCCCTGGGCGCGCTGTCCAGGGTAGAGGTCATACATGCGGTTCAACACGCGCAACAAAGTCGACTTGCCGCAGCCGGAAGGTCCAATAAAGGCCGTCACCTTGTTGGCGTGGAGCGGCATGCTGATGTCCTTGAGGGAACGATCCGCCCCATAAAAGAAGTCGAGACTGCGCACCGAAATTTTTGTCGGCAATTCCTTCGGGGTTTGGGCGGCGGCGTTCATTTCGATTTCCTCCGTCCGGCGCTCAGGCTGCGCGCGGCGATCGACAAGGCGAGAACTGCAACGGTGATCAGCAGCGCGCCGGTCCAGGCGAGTCCCTGCCAGTCCTTGTAGGGCGACAGCGCGAACTGGAAGATGACGACCGGCAGGCTCGCCATCGGCGCGCCGAGATCGGTGCTCCAGAACTGGTTGTTCAGCGCCGTGAACAGAAGCGGGGCGGTCTCGCCCGAAACGCGAGCGATCGCCAGCAGCACGCCGGTGACCAGTCCCGCCTTGGCGGCGCGATAGGCGACCTGGCCGACGACATGGGAACGGGGCGCGCCGAGCGCCGAAGCCGCCTCTCGCATCGATCCCGGCACCAGCAGCAGCATATCCTCGGTCGTTCTCACAACGACCGGAACCACGAGCAGGGCAAGCGCCACCGCGCCCGAGATCGCCGAGAAGTGGCCCATCGGATGCACGAGGATCGTGTAGACGAACAGGCCGACGACGATCGAGGGGGCGCTGAGCAGAATGTCGTTGATGAAGCGCACCACGATCGTCAGCTTGGAATAGCGGCCGTATTCGGCCATGTAGGTTCCGGCCAGCATGCCGAGCGGCGTGCCGATCGCGACGCCAATAACGGTCATGACCAGCGAGCCGGCGATGGCGTTGAGCAATCCGCCGTCGCTGCCCGGCGGCGGCGTCATCTGGGTGAAGACTGCCGGCGACAGGCCGCGGAACCCTTCGTAAAGAAGCGCGATCAGGATGAGAAACAGCCAAGCAAGGCCAAACATGGCCGCGACCCAGCAGAGCGTGGTCGCAGTGGAGTTGGCGCTGCGTCGAGTTGCGTAAAGCGACATGTGCTCTCCCTTACGCCGACTTTTGTTCGATGCGCATCAGCATGTAGCGCGCGATCGCCAAAACGATGAAGGTGATGACGAAGAGGATGAGGCCGAGTTCGATCAGCGCCGAGGTGTAGAGATCGCCGACCGCCTCGGTGAACTCATTGGCGATGGTCGCCGAAATCGTCGTGCCGGGCGCGAGCAGAGACCCGGAAATCTTATGCGCGTTGCCGATGACGAAAGTGACCGCCATCGTCTCGCCCAGCGCCCGACCGAGCCCGAGCATGACGCCGCCGATGACGCCGACGCGCGTATAGGGCATCACCACATAGCGCATCACTTCCCAGGTTGTGCAGCCGATTCCCGACGCGGCCTCTTTCAACACCGGGGGCACCGTCTCGAAGACGTCACGGGAGATCGAAGCGACGAAGGGCAGCACCATGATCGCGAGAATGAAGCCAGCGGTGAGCATGCCGATGCCGTAAGGCGGTCCCGCGAACAGCATCGAGAACACGGGTATGTCGCCGAAGGCCGCGATCAGCGCCGGCTGCACATGCGTCTGCAGAAACGGCGCGAGCACGAAGAGGCCCCAGATGCCATAGATGATCGACGGAATTCCGGCGAGGAGCTCGATCGCCGTGCCGATCGGCCGACGCAGAGCGTGAGGGCAAAGTTCGGTGAGGAAGATCGCGATGCCGAGGCCGACTGGAACGGCGATCAGCATGGCGATGGCCGAGGTCATGATCGTGCCGTAGATCGCCGGCGCCGCGCCGAAATTTTCGGTGACGGGATTCCATGCCTGGGAGATCAGGAAGCCGAAGCCGAAAGCCTGCATGGCCGGCACGGAGCCATAGATGAGCGACACAATGACGCCGCCAAGGATCACCAGCACGGCGACAGCTGCGGCGCGCGTCGCGTGGCGGAATAGATGGTCGACGCGCGCCAGCCGGCTGAGGACTCGCGTTCGGTCCGCTGCGGCCGAAGGCGACGCCGTCTGCTGCAAGATTATTTCCGACATATTTAACCCCGCCTCCCCGCCGGCTCCGTTCGCGTTTCGCCGGCTTGGCTCGATCGAGAACATGCGCTCAACTCCCGGCGCCGTTCGGCTAGAATATGGGCGCCAATGCCCGCAGGCGACCGCCTGAAGCGGCCGCCTGAGTTGGTTGAAGCAAGCCTCGGCTCGCCGCGTCAGAGCGACGACAGCGGCTTGCCGTCGGGCCCTTTGACATTAGCCCAAGTCTTCTTGATCAGCCCAACGACCGATTTCGGCATCGGAATGTAATCGAGCTCTTCAGCCATCTTGCCGCCATCGGCGAAAGCCCACGCGAAGAATTTGATGGCTTCGGCCGCGGCGGCTTCGTCCTTAGGCTCCGTAGGCAGAAGAATGAAGGTGGCGGCGGTGATCGGCCAGGCCTTCGCGCCAGGCTCGTTCGTCAGGATCTCGTAGAACCCTTCCGCATGAGCCCAGTCAGCGCCCGCCGCGGCCGCCTGGAAGGAGTCAATGCTCGGCGCGACGGCCTTGCCGTCCTTATTGACCATCTTCGTATAGGTCAGCTTATTCTGCTTGGCGTAGGCGTATTCGACATAGCCGATCGCGCCCTTGGTGTTGGCGACGTTGTTCGCGACGCCTTCATTGCCCTTCGCGCCGACGCCGACCGGCCATTCGACGGCTGAATTTTCACCCACTTTCGACTTCCAGTCGGCCGAGACCTTCGAAAGGTAGTTGGTGAAGTTGAAGGTCGTTCCCGACCCGTCGGAACGGCGGACCACCACAATGGCGGCGGAAGGCAGCTTGACTTTGGGGTTGAGCTTCTTAATCGCCGGGTCGTCCCACTTGGTGATTTCGCCGAGGAAAATCTTCGCCACCATCTCGCCGTTGAGCGTGAGTTCGCCGCTCGCCACGCCGTCGAGATTGACGACCGGCACGATGCCGCCGATCACCTGCGGCCATTGGATGAGGCCCGAGGCGGTAAGATCGTCGGATTTGAGCGGCTGATCGGTCGCGCCAAAGGTGACGGTGCGCGCCTTGATCTGCTTGATGCCGCCGCCTGAGCCGATCGACTGGTAGTTGAGGCCGTTGCCCGTCTCTTTCTTATAGGCCTCGGCCCATTTGGCGTAGATCGGATAGGGGAAGGAAGCGCCGGCGCCGGAAATGTCCAGCGCGCTTGCCGCGCCGGCCATGACGGCGAGCGCGAGCGCTGCGCCAGCGCCGCGCCTGAAAATCATCGAGATCATTTGAAGGTCTCTTTCGCTCGAGAACAGACTAAGCGACGCGCGCCCCGCGCCATCGCGCGCGAGAAACTAGCGGTCCGACAATAGGTTTTTGTGACAAAAACAATACAATCTTATGACAAATAAACATTTTAAATATCAGCTTGTTAAATGAATCACGCCGCCTCGCTTCCCGGCAATATGACGCGAAACAGCGTCCCTTCGCCGAGCGCCGACTCAATCGCCAGCCGGCCGCGATGGCGCAGCACGATGTGCTTGACGATGGCGAGCCCCAGGCCGGTGCCGCCCTTGGCGCGGCTCTTGCCTGCGTCGACGCGATAGAAGCGCTCGGTCAGTCGCGGAATGTGCTCCGGCGCGACTCCGGGACCGTAGTCACGCACCGACAGAACGACGAGCGCGCCCTTGCGGACGAGCGAGATGTCGATCGGCTTGCAGGCGCCCTGCTCGGCGCATCCATATTTCAACGCGTTCTCAACGAGATTCTCGATGACGCGGGCGAGTTCATCGCGATCGCCCGGGGCGACGACGTTCGGTTGGAGATCGAGATTGATCGCAACGCCCCTTTCCTCGGCGATCTGCGACAGCGTGTCGACGATATGGGCGACGAGCAGCGTCAGATCGACAGGAGTCGCCGGTCGAAGATGCATATGTTGTTCGATGCGGGACAGGGACAGAAGATCGTCGACCAGCCGCGCCATGCGCTGCGCCTGTTCGCGCATGATGGCGAGAAATTTGTCACGCGTTTCGCTGTCCTCTCGCGCCGGTCCCTGCAGCGTCTCGACAAAGCCGAGCAGCGAGGCGAGCGGGGTGCGCAATTCATGGCTGGCGTTGGCGACGAAGTCGACGCGCATGCGCTCGACTCGCCGGGACTCGGTAAGATCGCGCAGACTCACGATGGCGGCGGGCTCGAATCCTTCGATCTGCATCGGCGCGATATGGGCCTCGAACCAGCATTCGACCGGCAGGCGCTCGACCCACACGGTTTTCTCCGCCTCGCCGCCGCCGAGCACGCGGGCGACCGCGTCGAGCATGTCGGGCGAGCGAAGACTGCGGGACAGCGGCTCATTCAGTCGAACCGCCGGTGAGAGACTCTGCGCCGCCGCGTTGACGGCGACGACATGGGTTTCGGAGTCGATGACGAAAATCGGCTCCGGAAGCGCGTTGATCACCGGCGCCAGGAGATCCATCGCCTGATCGCGCCATTTGCGTTGCTGAGCCGATAGAGTCATGGCGACTGAACCCGCGCCGTTCAATTCGATCGCTCCTCCAGAATGCGCGCGATCGCCTCGCGCAGAGTCGTCCAGCGGCGCGCGCCTTCATCGGCGCCCAGAAGCGCAAGCGCGACGACGAAGGGGATGAAGTAATACACCATGCGAAACAAGAGCAGCGACGCCAGAACGCTTGCCTGCGACTCCGCTGGAATGGCGTGCAGCATGGTTGCTTCAAAGACGCCGATGCCGCCCGGCGCATGGCTGATCACGCCGAGAATGCAGGCGACGATATAGACCGCCACGAATGGCACAAAATCCAGCGGAACGCCGGGCGGAAGCAACACATAGAGCGCGCCAGCGGCGCAGCATAAATCGGCGACTCCGAGCGCGAACTGCGCCACGGTCGGGACAAAGCCCGGCAGATCGAGCGCATGGCCGCGAAGCTCGATCCTGCGCCGATCGAGCGTCACCCAGCCGAAGTAAAAGAGCACGCCGCCAAGGATCAGCACGCCCGGAATGGCGTGGAGAAAGGCTGGCGCGCCGTCTAGCGCGGCGAGCGCGCTCGCGCCGTAAACGAAGCCGACGCCCATCATCAGCGTCATGCCGAGCCAGAAGGTGACGCCGGCGAATACGGTGATATTGGCGACTTGCAGCGCGCTCAGTGAAACCCGCGAGTAAATCCAGTAACGGACGGCGGCGCTGGTGATGATCGGAAATCCAAGATTGAAGGAAATCGCGTAGCTGGCGAAGGAGGCTAGAGCGGCCACGCGATAGGGCGCATGCGCGCGCATATGCCACAAAGCGACGACGTCATAGCCGGTGAGGAAGACATAGGAGAGAGCGGAGAGCGCGAGCGCCGCGAGAATTTGCGTGGCGCTCGTCGCGCGGAACGCGTTCATCAGATCGGCATAGCTCAGGTTGGAGAGCGTCTTGCCGAGAATGTAAGCGGCGAGCGCGAACACCGCGAGACTCGCCCCGACGCCCAGCGCGCTCAACGCGCCTTTGGGCAATCGGCGGCGAAGCGACTCAAGAAATCCAGCGTTTTCTCGTGGCCTGACGACCGGCAGCCCCGGCGCGTCGGCCTGCATCAGTTCGTTATCCCGCTGAGTCACGCTGCCCCCGCGCCAGCCGCCGCCAGGTTCCTGGAGCATTCAATCGACAATCCTCTCAATCGACATTTCGCTTGATGTTCGTTTTTTGTCGCTTCTCGTCTCGTCCGGTTCAATCCCTCAATCATGTCATGGCGATGACTGGCGGGCGATGACTGGAGAGCGCGAGAAACGCAAACGCTCGAGCTTTCCATGAACCTTGGCGTCGCGCGCGTCGGCGTCAAGCCCCAACCGCCATTCAAAACGCAAATCTTGACCTTCAAGCGTGCGTTGCGGCGCCATCGGTTCAGCTGACCTGACAAAGCCCAATGTCGACGGCGCATTTAACGCTATAAGCCGCGTCTAACGGCTGTGCTGGGGTCGTTTCTGTCATTTCGCCACCCCGGATGGTTGAAATGAATCACATGATCGCCATTGTAGGAGGCGACGGCGTTGTCGAACGTCACCGAACCAAGGCGGCGCCAATTCGCGTATTTGCGTCGGGCGAATCCCAGGGCCCCGAATTCATTCAATTCGTCCGTCGCATCTATATCGAACGCGAGCCTGCGCTTGGGCTCCGGGTCTCCCGGATCGAATATCTGGCCGAGAATTTCATTGCGAAAATCGAGTTCGTCGCCTTCGATTCTCGGTTGGCTCGGCGCGACCGACAATCGCATGACTCTCGGCGTCCATGTCGGTTCGCCCTGCGGCTTGCCAAGCTCGGCGATCTGATGCAGCTGGCGTTCGCTGTTTCTCTTGTCGACGAGAGTAAACACTATTCCCTCAATGGCGATGAGAAGAAGGCCTTTGCCGCGTCGCCAGGGCGTCACGCTCGGCGCGTTGTGCAGCCGGGCATCGTTGACGTAGCGCGTATAATCTCCGCCGATGTCTTCCTGGGTAATAAAGCTCGCGGGGCATAGCGGCTCGAGATGGTTGGGGTCGATCGTCGGATAAATCTTTCCAACGAGCGACAGAGACCGTGTTTCTCCACGCCGGGTCGCGTTGCAGCAGGTGGAATAGCGAGCGATAACCAGGCCTTTGCTGCCCTTTTTAAAATAGCCCGAATAGCCGGAATCCTCGGTGATCTCCCACAGGCCGGTCAGGCAGACGCCATTGGGATGCAGGAGACGGCGGTAGCCCAATCGATCCGGACCCCAGCGCAGGTCGGCATGCGAATCGACGATTCGACTGGAAGCCTGCGCGATCTGCGGCGGTCGGAATTTGAGGATGCCGCGCAGCGCGCCGGAGACGGTGACATTAGATTGCGGCATCGGCGGCTCGCCAGCGGCGCCCCAGACCTTCTGATAGGGATTGGCGAAAATCGCATCACGAACTTCCGCGAATCGCGACCCCCGGTAGGCGCGGTCCTCGTCGGCGACTCCCTCGACGCCACAATATGCCGGCTCCATGATGTTCTCCCATCTTCCTCGTTTGCCAACCCGAACAAACGCCAATCAGAGTGTCCGCTGATTCGCCGATTGGGCTCTTTGCGAGAAACGGAAAGCAGGCAATCGCCAGTCCGCCGTAAATTCGTTCAGTATGTTCGCTGCTAGCGCGCGCCCATCGCGCGATCCGGTTCGAACGCAGAGGGGCCGCGCCATCCGAAACAGTATTCGTGTTTTGTCCTATTCAATCCGCCGCAACATATCCGGTGACATCGAATCTCCGAGCAATATGGAAATCCGCCCGTCCAGTTCCTGCTAAATTTATCGGCCGCATTGCGCCGTTCGAACTGGCAGGTTTCCAGCTTGTCGCTCCGATTGTGGCGCCGACGGGTCAGCGGAGCAAGGCGTCATTTGAATCGGAATCGCGGCGCGCTATTTTCCGACAAGCTCCAAAATATAGCTTGCAAGCGAGTCAATCTCTTCACGCGCGAGAATGAAGTTCGGCATGTTCCGGTGCGACGAGCGCAGGAACACTTTGAGCGACAATTCGGTGGTCGACGGCATTTTGGCGACGTCGATGAAACGTGGCGCTTTCGGATCGGGACTCGTAGCCTTGGCGTCGCGTCCGATCGCGTGGCACGACGCGCATTCGGACTTGGCGATTTTCTCGCCGGTCGACGGATCGGCGCTCGCGGCCATCGCCGGCGCCGCAATCAGGGCCAGGGCCAAGGACACCGCAATCCTCATTCGCTCACTCCTCGCCGTTCAGATCCTCGGGACGAGGCTGCAACATGATGTTGTAGCCGGCGTCGACGAGATGGACTTCGCCGGTGACGCCGCCCGAAAGCTCGGACAAGAGATAGAGCGCCGAACCGCCGATTTCATCGAGCGTGATCATTCGGCGCAGCGGACAGTGCTTTTTTTGAAACGAACCCATCGCGCGCGCCCCGGTAATGCCGGCGCCGGCCATGGTCCGTACCGGACCGGGCGACAGCGCATTGACCCGAATGCCGCGATCGCCGAAATCGGCGGCGAGATAGCGCACCGATGAATCGAGCGCCGCTTTCGCCACGCCCATGACGTTGTAATTGGGCATGACATGGGTGCCGCCGCCGAAACTCACGGTCAAGAGCGAACCGCCCTTCTTCATCAGAGCGGCGGCGCGGCGCGCGGCTTCGGTAAAGGAGAAGCAGGAAATCACCAGCGTGCGGATGAAATTCTCGCGCGACGTGTCGGCGTAAAGCCCCTTCAATTCGCTCTTATCGGAATAGGCGATGGAATGGACGAGAAAGTCGATTTCGCCCCAGTCGTATTCGAGACGGGCGAAGACCTGGTCGACGGTGGAAATGTCCTCGACGTCGCAAGGCAGCACGAGACTTGATCCCAGCTCCTGCGCGAGCGGCTTGACGCGTTTGCCGAGCGCCTCGCCCTGATAGGTGAAGGCGAGCGTCGCGCCGTGGCGCGCAAGAACGCGCGCGATGCCATAAGCGATCGAATGATCATTGGCGACGCCCATGATGAGCCCGCGCTTGCCTTGCATCAAATTGCTGGCGACCGTCATTTACAAACGTTCCTCGGAGAGATGGCGCGGCCGTTTTGCATTGCAGTCGCGCGACTGCAAGCAGGCGGATACGCGTTACGCTGTTCCAGAGAGTTGACGCGCTACCGCGCCAGAAAGGGCAATCTAAGTCATCAAGCGTCCGGATGCTTGAACACCAATGTCGCATTGGTGCCGCCGAATCCGAAGGAGTTCGACAGCACCGCGCCGAGCTTCACATTGTCGCGCCGCTCGCGCATGATCGGCATGTCGGCGAAATCGGGGTCGAGCTCCTCGATATTGGCGCTCTCGCAGATGAACCCGTTCTGCATCATCAACAAGGAATAGATCGCCTCCTGCACGCCGGTCGCGCCGAGCGAATGGCCCGTCAGCGATTTTGTCGCCGCGATCGGCGGGCATTTGTCGCCGACGCCGAAAACTTCGCGCAGCGCTTCGATCTCCTTGGCGTCGCCGACCGGCGTCGCGGTGGCGTGAGGATTGATGTAGTCGATCGGGCATTTCACTGTCGCGAGCGCCTGCTGCATGCAGCGCACCGCGCCTTCGCCCGAGGGCGCGACCATGTCGTAGCCGTCGGAGGTCGCGCCATAGCCGGCGACCTCGGCGTAGATTTTGGCGCCGCGCGCCTTGGCGTGTTCGAGCTCTTCGAGCACCAGCACGCCGGCGCCGCCGGCAATGACGAATCCGTCGCGATTCTTGTCATAGGCGCGCGAGGCGGTCGCCGGACGATCGTTGTAGGAGGAGGACATCGCGCCCATGGCGTCGAAGAGGACGGAGAGCTCCCATTCCAGCTCCTCGCAACCGCCCGAAAAGATCATGTCCTGCTTGCCATACTGGATCAGCTCATAGGCGTTGCCGATACAGTGATTGGATGTGGCGCAAGCCGACGAGATCGAATAGTTGACTCCCTTGATCTTGAACCAGACGGCGAGCGTCGCCGAGGCGGTCGACGACATGCATTTCGGCACGGCGAAGGGCCCGACGCGCTTTGGCCCTTTGGTGCGGGTGATGTCCGCCGCTTCCACAAGCGTATGGGTCGACGGGCCGCCCGATCCCATGATGATGCCGGTGCGCTCATTGGAAATTTCCGCCTCGGTCAGGCCGGCGTCGCGGATCGCCTGATCCATCGCGACATGGTTCCAGGCCGTGCCGGTCGCATGGAAGCGCATGGCGCGGCGATCGACGACCGTCGAGGGGTCCAGCGTCGGCATGCCGTGCACCTGCGAGCGAAAGCCAAGCTCGGCGTATTTTTCCGCGCGCACGATGCCGGATTTCGCTTCGCGCAGCGAGGCGACGACCTCCTGCGTGGTGTTGCCGATCGACGACACGATGCCCATGCCGGTGACGACGACTCGTCTCATCTTCTTCTCCTCTGGCGCGCAGGCCGCATGTCCCGCGCGATATTGCTATCCGTTCAGGCAGCCTTCGCCTCGTTGGCGAGGCAGACCTTGAGGTCCTTCGCCTCGTAAATGCGCTCGCCATCCGCCGCCACCCAGCCGTCGGCCAATCCGATCACGAGCTTGCCGGTGCGCAGGCGCGTGAAGTCGACGCCATAGGTGACGAGCTTCGTATGCGGCCGCACCTGGCCGCTGAATTTCACCTCGCCGACGCCGAGCGCCATGCCGCGCCCCGGATTGTCCAGCCAGGCCAGATAGAATCCGACCATCTGCCACAGCGCGTCGAGGCCAAGACAGCCGGGCATCACCGGATTGCCCTTAAAATGGCAGTCGAAGAACCACAGGCTTGGCTTGATGTCGAGTTCGGCCCGCATATAGCCCTTGCCATGCGCGCCGCCTTCTTCGAAAATTTCCGTGATGCGGTCGAACATCAGCATCGGCGGCAGCGGCAGCTGGGCATTTCCAGGGCCGAACAGCTTCTCCTCGCCGCACGCCAGTAAATCCTCGTAGCCGAATGAGGAGCGCCTTTCGCCCATATTTCCTTATTCCTCGCGTTTAGGGCTCTAATGGCCCATCCTCCCTAATCGCCATCCGGCGCGCCCTTATCTTTGTCAGCGCCGTGGCGGGCGCCGCTTCTGGGCGAAGCGATCCGTAACATAGGCTCGCCCGGGCCGAAAGCGTCGTGGCGAATCGACCGCAACCGCCGAGCGACGTTGAATTTCCCGTCATTGTCCCTATGATGCCAAAGGAAAATCGCCAGTAGAAAGCCGCGAATGGACGCCGACCAAACTCCTATCGCTCCGCCCGACGCTTCGCCGCGCAAGCCGGTCGGCGAGCTGCTGGCAGACGCCGGGCTGCGGCCGACGCGCCAGCGGCTGGCGCTCGGCGAATTGCTGTTCGGTCAGGACGGCGACCGCCATGTGACGGCGGAACGGCTATATGAAGAAGCGCTCGCGGCCGATCTCTCGGTCTCGCTCGCCACCGTGTATAACGCGCTGCACCAGTTCACCCAGGCGGGCCTGTTGCGCGAAATCGCCGTCGACGGGGCGCGGGTGTATTTCGACACCAACACCGCCGACCACCACCATTTTCTGCTCGAAGACGACGGAGAACTATACGACATCGCCGGGGCCAATATATCGGTCTCCGATCTTCCCCGGCCGCCGGAGGGTTTGCGCGTCGCGCGCGTTGATGTCGTCGTGCGTCTACGCCGCGCCTGACGCTGCCCTAGTTGAGGAAAGGAAGATAAGCTTCCATAGAGTTCGGCGTTGCTTGAGGGGTGCGCCGACCTCATCGAGAGTCGGGCGGGGCGATGGCGCAGCGGGCGGCGGAAAGAGAATCTGATCTTACCTACGCGCAGTTCAAGGCGCTCGCCAACTCCATTCCCAACCTCGCCTGGATGGCGCGTCCGGACGGTTGGATCTTCTGGTATAACGACCGCTGGTATAAATACACCGGCACGACGCCCGAGGAGATGGCGGGATGGGGATGGCATCCGTCCATCATCCGGATGTGCTGCCCAAAATGCTGGAGCGCTGGACGCATGCGCTCAAACATGGCGAATTTTTCCAGATGATCTTTCCGCTCAGGGGCGCCGACGGACTCTACCGGCCGTTCCTGACGCGCGTCGAACCCTTGCGCGAGAATGGCGCCATCGTCGGCTGGTTCGGCACAAACACCGACGTCACCGAACAGGAACGCGATCGCGAGCGCTTGCAGCTTCTCATTCACGAACTCAATCATCGCGTCAAGAACACGCTTGCGACCGTTCACTCGATCGCCTTGCATTCGCTGCGCGACCTCAAACCCAATTCCGCGGAATTGTTCGAGAACCGCCTGCTGGCGCTCGCCGCCGTGCATGACGTTCTCACGCGCGAAAATTGGACGAAAGCGCCGGTCGGCGAACTCTTGGGCACGGCGATTGCGCCGGCGGGCCAAGAAAATTTCGAAATCTCCGGCCCCGACATCGATGTTTGTCCACGCATCGCGTCGGCTCTGGCGATGACGCTGCACGAATTATGCACCAACGCCGTCATACACGGATCGCTGTCGCGGCCCGGCGGACGGATCGCCGTCGATTGGAGCGTCGACTACGAACTCAGAGCGCCAATGCTCCATCTCGTCTGGCGCGAGCATGGCGGCCCCCCGGTCGCGCCCCCCGCAAAGAAAGGATTTGGCATGCGACTGATCGAGAAAACCATGGCGTCCGACGCAGGCGCTCGGGTCGCGGTCGAATTTCCGCCCGAAGGATTGCGCTGCGCGGTGGACATTCCTCTGGCCGCGGAAGTGCTCAAATGAGCGCCCCGCGGATCCTGATCGTCGAAGACGAGGCCGTCATCGCCATGGCGCTCGAAATGTTCCTCGAGGAGCTCGGCGCGCAGGTCGTCGCCACCGCCGGCAATGTGCAAGACGCATTGCAAAAGGCGACCAGCGAAGACTTCGACCTCGCTTTTCTCGACGTTAACCTCAATGGCCAGAAGGCGCATGTTCTCCCCGGCGTGCTGGAGCGCCGGCATAAGCCTTTCGCCTTCGTGACCGGCTATGGCGAGCAGGCCGTGCTTGAAGCGCACGCCGATGCGCCGGTCGTCTCCAAGCCCTTCAGTCGGGGCGCCATTTCGACGGCGCTCGAGAAACTCAAGAGCCGTCTGCCGGCGAGCCCGTCCGCGTGACTATTCGAATTTCTCGCCCGGATAGACGCCCCAGAGATTTTCCTGCTGCATGTAGCCGTCGAATCCCTTGCCGGCGATGCGGCACCACTGGCCGTCGCAGCCGCGCAAATTGCCGATGACGCCGGGGCCGAGCTTCGCCATCGGGGTCTTATGGTCTTCGGCGAGGAGCAGCTGCGGCTCCTTTTTCCATGGCGCGACCAGGGCGGTGCGCCGTCCCGACAGCAGCGAATGCAGCACCCAGCCCTCCGTGCCTTCCGAATCGCGGATCTTACGCCAGGTTTCAAATTCTGCGGTGATCTCGACCGGCAGCGCGGCGCGTTCGTAAATCCATAAGGTCGGATGTTCCTTGCTCGGCCCCTCGCGCACATTCACGCGATCGGATTTGAGGCTGACGTAGCGCGGCAGGGGAAGGCCGCTGACCGGACCCTTCTGGGGTTCCAGAGCGTGCGCGTGCATTGCGTAACAAAACGCCGAGAGGATCGCCGCGACGAATGCGGCGAGGCGGCCCTGCGGACGAATTCTGAAACGTCTCGAAGCCTCGGCGAAAGCCCTCGAAATTGGCGCAAATTCTGCTTTTATTCGCGACATGGTGGATCGATCGCTCGCTTGTCTTTGGCCTGTCATCTGCTAGGAAGTCGAATGCGCCCGCCAGAGGGGACGTATTGGTTTTGTCGCCGACCGCCGTTAAGACCCGGTTGAAGCCGGCGGAACACGCCGGCGCCTTTTCATCCGCCGCCGCCAAGCGGCGAAGATCATCATCGCAATCGCAGAATCGCTGCTGCAACACAACATAAACGCGGAGGCGGACCAGGGATATGCCGAAAAAGAAGCCGCTCGTTGTCGTGTCCCGCCGGCTGCCCGAGGTGATCGAAACCCGCATGTGCGAGCTGTTCGACGCGCGCCTCAACGAAAGCGACAAGCCGCTTACTCATGACGAACTTGTCGAGGCCATGCGCACCGCCGACGTGCTGGTGCCCACCATCACCGACCGCATCGATTCCCATCTGATCGCTCAGGCCGGCGAGCAAATGAAGCTCATCGCCAATTTCGGCAATGGCGTCGACAATATTGACGTCGCCTCGGCGCTCGACCGTTCGATAACGGTCACCAACACGCCCGGCGTTCTCACCGAAGACACGGCCGACATGACGATGGCGCTGATTCTTTCGGTGGCGCGCCGTCTGGTCGAAGGCGCGAATGCGATCCCGGACGGCTCCTGGCCGGGCTGGTCGCCGACCTGGATGCTCGGCCATCGGATCACCGGCAAGAGGCTCGGCGTCGTCGGCATGGGCCGGATCGGCCAGGCCCTGGCGCGGCGGGCCAAAAGCTTCGGCCTGTCGATCCACTACCACAACCGCCGGCGGCTCGGCGCCGAGATCGAAGAGCAATTGGAGGCGACTTATTGGGAGTCGCTCGATCAGATGCTGGCGCGCGTCGATATCGTATCGATCCACTGCCCGCACACGCCGGCGACCTATCATCTCCTCTCCGCGCGGAGACTTTCGCATCTGCGCCCCCACGCCATCATGGTCAATACCGCGCGCGGCGAGATCGTCGACGAGAACGCGTTGGTGCGCATGCTGGAAGCCGACGAGATGGCCGGCGCCGGCCTAGACGTCTTCGAACATGAGCCCGCCGTCTCGCCGAAATTGTTGAAGCTCGCCAAGGCCGGCAAGGTGACGCTGCTGCCCCACATGGGCTCGGCGACCATCGAGGGCCGCATCGACATGGGCGAGAAAGTCATTATCAATATCAAGACCTTCATGGACGGCCACCGCCCGCCTGACCGCGTCCTGCCGAGCATGCTATAAAGGCGCCGCGCCGCGGACGGGAGGGGCCGGCGCCGGGCGCCTGATGAGAGGATGATTGACGCGATGAAGAGGATTTTGCTCGCCTTAGCCGCCTCGCTCTGCGCCGTCGCGCTCGCCGCCGCGCCGGCCGCCGCCAAGAGCCGCGCAAAGACGCCACAGGAGACTGAGCAGCCGCAGGACGAAAACAAGGAGACCGGCGGCATTCCCCGCTATCAGCCGTTCCCGCACAATCAGAATTTCGTGCTCAAGGAGATCAATGGCAAAGCGCCGCCGGTGGAGATTTGGATTTCAATCGACGCCACGGGCCGCGCCAACGGCTTCTCAGGATGCAAGAACTGGTCGGGGATTTTCGTCATCGGCCCCAACCGGCTCGGGCCGCGCACCATGCCGGCGATCAATGAACGCAAATGCGAAGGTCCGCTCGCGGCCCTCGAACATGACTATTGGGCGGTCCTACTCTCCGGTCCCTATTGGGACACCAAGGGCGACGAACTCATCCTGAAGGGCGCCCAAGGCGGCGTGCTGCATTTCCAGCGGTCGCTGTAACGCCTGCGCCGGTCATCGCGCGGCGCTTGCGCCTGGCAATGACCGCGCATTATTTCACCGGCGAGGCGAGCAGCGGGCACGGGGCCTCGTGCAGCACGCGCTCCGTCGTCGAGCCGCGCAGGGCCTCCAGCAATCCCTGGCGTCCCCGCGTCGGCATCGCGATGAGATCGGTCTTGATCTCCCTGGCGTAGTCGAGAATCGTCTCGACCACCGGCCCCTGGCGCAGTTCGATATGCGGCAGCAGCCCTTCGAATATCGGCAGCTCCTCGCCGACATGCAGCAGCATGACGTCGGCGGCGGGGTTGAGACGATGGGCGATGTCGGCGACATGGCGAAAGGCGTCGAGCGGCGAAACCGTCGCTTCGACCGGCATCAGCACGGTGTTGAGAGACACCGCGCCGGTCTCGCGATCGACGAATCCCTTCTGGTCCTCGCGCAGGAACAGCGCCGGCAGATGAGTCTCGCGCGCCGTCTCCTCGGCGATTGAACCTTCGAGCAGGCGCTCCAGGGCGCTGCGCGGCCGGGTCATCATCACCAAGAGATCACAGAGGTGCCGCTCGGCATAGGCGGACACGCCCATCACCGGCGATTCCGATTCGACCGCGGCCTTGACGAATTTGACGCCAAGCTGTTCGGCCGCCTCGGCGCGCGTCGCGGTCGGCGAAATCATCTTCCAGCGCGCCAGCATCTCGCGCACCTGCGGAAAGCGATCCCAGTCGTCTTCTTCGGTTTCCGGAGCCTCAATGTGCAGAATATGCAACATGCTCTTGCAGGCCACGGCGATGCGCAGCGCATGGGCGAAGGCGTCGAGGCTCGCGAAGGAGAGATCGGTCGGATGAACGATTGATCTGGGCGTGTCGCCATTCATATGGATTTGCTCCTCTGTCCCTTGGCGAAGCCTATACGCGCCGGCGCGCGTGGCAATGACGACCTTCGCCGCAGGCTAATTTTGTTCTTGAAGCGCCTTTTGGACCTGCTCAACGAGTTCGGCCTCGGAAACGGCGAACTGAGCGGGGCGAAGCGCCTTCCATTGTTCGTTGGTGGCGATATTGGCCGCGGCCCTGGCGCCGGCGACGAGGTCCTTGATGGTGACCTCTCCTCGCGCCTTTTCGTCAGAGCCCTGGATGACGACGAGCGGGCTGTCGCGCCGGTCGGCGTATTTCATCTGCGCCTTCATGCCGGCGGCGCCGAGATAGATTTCGGCGGCGATCCCGGCGCCCCGCAGCTGCGCCGCCATGCGCTGGTAGTCGGCGAGCCTCTCGCGGTCGAGGACGAGGATGACCACCGGGCCGACATGCGGACGCGCCGAGACGATGGGACTGCCGATGAGCTTTAACGCGGCGAAGAGTCTTGAGACGCCGATCGAGAAGCCAGTCGCCGGCGTATTTTCCGGCCTGAACCGCCCAACCAGCCCATCGTAGCGGCCGCCGCCGCCCACCGAGCCGAAGCGCACCGGATTGCCCTTTTCGTCGCGGGTCTCGAAGGTGAGGTCAGCCTCGAAAACCGGGCCGGTGTAATATTCAAGGCCGCGCACGATGGACGGGTCGATGCGGATGCGGTCCGGCCCGAAGCCGGCGTCGCGCGCGAGATCCTCGATTTCCAGAAGCTCCTCGGCGCCCTGCGCGCCGACCTCGCTCTTGCCGAGCAGGCCGAAAAGATCGAAGGCTGGCGCGCCGTCGCGATATTGACCGCCGAGGCTGAAGGAAAGGATCGTATCGATCGCCGGCAGGTCGAGCCCGGCGCCCTTGGTGAAATCCCCGCTTTCATCCTTGCGGCCCGCGCCGAGCAACTGCCGGACGCCGTCAGGCCCGAGCCGGTCGAGCTTGTCGATGGCGCGCAGCACGACGAGGCGGCGGCCGGCGTTCTCCTCGCCGGCGAGGCCGATCGACTGCATGACGCCGTCGAGCACCTTGCGGCTGTTGATCTTGACGACATAGTCGCCGCGGGCGATCCCCAGACGCTCCATGGCGTCCGCCGCCATCATGCAAATTTCGGCGTCAGCCGCCGGCGACGCCGAACCGACCGTGTCGGCGTCGAACTGCATGAATTGGCGAAAGCGCCCCGGCCCCGGCTTTTCGTTGCGATAGACCGGACCGACCCGGTAGGAGCGATAGGGCTTGGGCAGCCGGTCGAAATTCTGCGCGACGAACCGCGCCAGCGGCGCGGTCAGGTCATAGCGCAGCGACAGCCATTGCTCGTCGTCGTCTTGAAAAGAGAAGACGCCCTCGTTGGGCCGGTCCTGGTCGGGCAGGAATTTGCCGAGCGCGTCGGTATATTCGATCGCCGGCGTCTCCAGCGCCTCGAAGCCGTAAAGCTCATAGACCTCGCGGATGACGTCGAGCATGCGCGAGGTCGCCGCGAGTTCGCCCGCCTCGCGATCGGCGAGGCCGCGTGGAGTTCGCGCTTCCACCCTGATTTTGGTTTCTTCCTTGGACATCAAAACTTGTTCCGGTGGGCGCGCCACCCTCCCCTTGAGGGGGAGGGTCGGACTGCGCAGCAGTCCGGGGTGGGGTGACATGCGCCGAGGGGCCTTGGCCCCGTTCGGCGCGCCTCCCTCAAGCGAGAGGCGGCGACTCGGCCGCCTTCCTAGCATTTTCCCAGTCGGAGGGAAGCGCCGCGTCCTTTGGCCAGAAGCGCAAATGCGCGGCGCAGCGACGGCAGTCCGAACTGCCGAAGCCGGCGATCGGAATCGGCAAAGGGATTGGCAAGCCATCGAGCGCGGCGTTGAGCGCGCATTCGTCGCCGCCTTCCAGTAGGAAAGCGCCGAGAACCTGCCCCGCCAGGGTCAGCTGATCGACATGCCAATGCGCCGGCTTGTTCTTGCGCATGTGCCGGGCGAGCCGCGCGCGCAATCCACCGGGGCCTTTGGCCGAGCCACAGTAGAGGTAGTCGCCGGGTTCGAGCTTGGCGACGATCTTGCCGGAAGTCGCGGTCAGAGGCGCGCCAAGCCGCAGCCAGAGGACATAGGCGCCAGGGGCCGCAGGCACGTCTGCAGAAGCGGAAAAGATCATCGGACTTTCAGGGGATCTGACGCCAACTTCTCAATGCGAAACTGCCCGAATGAGTAAATCAAAAGCGAGTGAAAACGAAGCGCACGAAAGCGAAGGCTAGCCCAAGCGCCACGCCCGAAAAGCCGACCTCCGTTTTCGACGCGTTATGCAGCAAGTCGAACTGGTAGTAGACCAGCGCGAAAAGCGCGCCGATGACGAGCGCCGCGCCAATGGTTATGACACGGCCTCGTGAAATCGCAGGCATTAACTTTTCTCGCCATCGGACGGCGGCGATGCTGGCAAACAGCAGGCCATAGGCCACGCTGACGCGCTCCGCCCATCCCCAGCCGTCGAGCAAGCAGACGAGGAGCGCCGCCAGCGCAACCAGCGAAATCGCTATCAGCAGTATGGGAAGGCGCGATAGGAAGGAGCTTAACGCGTCGAGCGCGCGCAGAAAGCGATCAGGCGCGAACCGCCAAGCTATGAAAAGCAGCGCCGCCGCCAGCGCCGCGGCGGGCAGCGCCCGTTCCGCGCCGTAAACCAGCGAAACAGGGGACAGGATCAGGATAATCGCGAGCAACAGCGCCGACGGGATGCCGATCCGCAGGCCTGAAACAAACGCCAGCCAGCGATTCTGTTCCGCGAAGAGATTTTGCGGTTCCGACGGCGTGTCGCCCTTGACGATAAAGTCGCCGATCGCGCGCCAATGCCCTTCGCCTATCGCGCCGCTGTGTTCGCCGGTTGCGAACATTTTGGACTCTGTGATCTTTCGGTCCCCCGACGCCGCATCGGCAAAACCATCGAACCCGCCGCCGCCCAGATCAGATATGTAATCAATGCTCTTTGGAAGGAGCGCGACGACCCAATCCGTTGCGCCGCGGGCGTTATGAAAGCGTTGGACCTTCTGCGCCCGGATGTGCTCCGCCCATTTGAAATTCGCATTGACGACGCTGCCCGCGAAGTAAATTTGTCCAAAGCGCGCGGCCGGATAACGCGCCAAGGAATCCGCGGCGAGATAGGTTCCGTTCGAGTGGCCGACATAGTGCATCTTCGCCAAGGGAAAGCGGCTCCGCATCTCGACGTAAAGGTCCATGAACCATTCGACTTTTTGCCGTCTGATCCAAGGCATCACGAACGCGCCCATGGGGAAATAGCCATAGGTAGGCGTGCAAGAGACGAGCGGCCTCCGCTCCGGCTCCTCGTTGCCGTCGCCCGTTAATTGGTTTCCATCCGCTTCCTTGACGTGCAGAGCGATGCGATGAGTCCAATAGCCGTCATCGCGGATCCCATGCATGACGAACACGACATCCTTCACGCGAGGATCTAACTGCGCCTGTCTGTCAAAATAGAAGGACGGATTCTCGGAAAGAGTTTCCAATTCCGATGCGTCCAGCATCAAGGCGTCACGAAAAATCTTTCGACGCTTCTCGAGAACCTCAGCGGGGTCCTTGACTTTGGTGAGGAGAAATCCGCTTCGTCGTCCCAGGGCGTTGCTGAAATCGACCACGCCGCCGTGATCGGTGTCCGCCATCTCCATAAGAAAATACTTCTTATGAGAGCTTTCAAATTCGCCGTCGCGCCACTCGATCGCCTCGACATCCAGGTCCACCTGATCTTGCGGCGACACGAAATTGTCTTTGGCGCCAATGATCTGAACGACGAGCGGACTCGTGGATTGTCCAGCCGGAGGAGGATCGAGATACGTCACCGGTGCGGAAGCATTGTAACAATCACGAAGCTTCTGATTGTGCCACCGCCGATAGGCCATCCAGACCAGACGGGTCTGGGAAACAAAGACGGAGCCCTTGCGCATGTCGAGCATCGTGCGACCTTGCGCGCTTTCCCTCCGTCCCAGCAGTTCCGTCACCCGTCCCCAAAGACCGAGCAAGTTCAGGCCGATCGAATAGAACCAGCTGGTGCGGTCGGAAATGGTCCAACCCTTGTCCCAGGTGGCGAGCAAAATGAGTCGGTCGACTCGCGGAGCCCATTCGCAGGGAAGGTTTTTTTCTTCGCCTCGCTGCTTCGAAATCGCATCCCACAACTCGTCACGTATTTTAAAACCATCCGAATAGTCGGGGGGATTGAGCGAGCCCGCGAGAAACACGCGCCGCGCCAATACGCCGCCGAGGCTGTGACCAATGAATATCACCTTGGCGTATTTATCGCCGCTCTTGCTTTCCCATATTGCGTCGAGCTCGCCGACCAAATTGACGACGGTCGCGCCTGCGCCAGTACTGTCCAGCGGTCGCCCATAAGGCAAGGTCGGCGCGAAGACGTCGACCGTGTCGCCCAGTTCTTTACGCACAACACTGATCAGATCGGCCAGCGTTTCGCGCCCGGACGAAAAGGAATGAAGGATAACGACGAGAATTTTAGCGTTCGGCGAAAAAACAAATTCGGGATCGCCAAATGGCGATTGAGGAGCTGGAGAATTCACCGGCTTGTCCTAACAAAAAGCATAATGACAGCATCGATGCGCTTCGCTTGCTACATCAGCAAGCGAAGTCGGCAAGTCTGGCGCAAATCGCGCGATCCCTCAATAAGGATTTTTTCGCCAGCTGATTATGCGCGCGATCAGAATCTGCTCACGCGATCATCACCCGCGCCGCGCCCTTTTCGTCGCCCAACAGCTCCAACACCTTGGCGACGATCGCCTTGCTGTCGAGCATCGCCCTGGCGATCATCAGCTCGTGCTTGTCGTGGTCGATATAGGCGTCGGGCAGAATCATGCTGCGGAATTTGAACGCGCCGCGCGCGCCGTCGAGCAGCCCGTCTTCGGCGAGCGCCTGGAAGACCTGCGCGCCAAAGCCGCCGATCGCGCCCTCCTCGATGGCGATGAGCGCTTCATGGTTGGCGGCGAGCCGGCGCAGCAGATCGCGATCGATCGGCTTGGCGAAGCGGGCGTCGGCGACGCTCGTTGAAATTCCGTAATTCTCAAGCTCCGCCGCCGCCTTCATCGAATCGGCGAGCCGCGTGCCGAGCGAGAGGATCGCGACCCTCGAGCCCTCGCGCAAGATCCGCCCCTTGCCGATTTCGACAATGTCGCCGCGCTCCGGCAATTCGACGCCCAGCCCCTCGCCGCGCGGATAGCGGAAGGCGATCGGCCCGTCGTCATAGGCCGAAGCCGTCGCCACCATATGCATCAGTTCGCCCTCGTCGGCGGGCGCCATGATGACGAAACCCGGCAGGCAGCCGAGATAGGCGAGGTCGAAGGCGCCGGCGTGGGTCGGCCCGTCGGCGCCGACGAGGCCGGCGCGGTCCATGGCGAAGCGCACCGGCAAATTCTGGATCGCCACATCATGGACGACCTGATCGTAGCCGCGCTGCAGGAAGGTCGAATAGAGCGCGCAGAAGGGCTTGTAGCCTTCGCAGGCGAGCCCGGCCGCGAAGGTGACGGCGTGCTGTTCGGCGATCGCAACGTCGAAGGTGCGGTGGGGAAATGCCTTGCCGAAAATATCGAGGCCGGTGCCCGACGGCATCGCCGCGGTGACCGCGACGATCTTGTCGTCATGCTCGGCTTCGGCGATCAGCGCCCTGGCGAAAACATTCGTGTAGGTCGGCGCATTGGCCTTGGGCTTGATCTGAATGCCGGTCGCGACATCGAATTTATTGACGGCGTGGCACTTGTCGGCCGATTCCTCGGCCGGCCCGAACCCCTTGCCCTTCTGGGTGACGACGTGAACGAGAACTGGCCCGTCGTCCTTGTCGCGCACATTCTTGAGCACGGGCAAAAGGTGATCGAGGTTATGTCCGTCGATCGGCCCGACATAGTAGAAGCCGAGCTCCTCGAACATCGTGCCGCCGGTGATGAAGCTGCGCGAGAACTCCTCGGCCTTGCGGGCCTTGTCGTAGATGAAGCGCGGCAAATGGCTGGCGAGCTGCTTGGCCGCCTCGCGGATCGAGCGATAGGCCCCGCCGGACACGAGGCGGGCGAGGTAGGCTGACATGGCACCCGTCGGCGGGGCGATCGACATATCATTGTCGTTAAGGATGACGATCAGGCGGGAGTGCAGCGCCCCGGCGTTGTTCAAGGCCTCATAGGCCATGCCGGCGGACATCGAACTGTCGCCGATCACCGCCACGACGTGATTGTCGCCGCCGGCGAGGTCCCGCGCCACCGCCATGCCGAGCCCGGCCGAAATCGAGGTCGAGGAATGTCCGGCGCCGAAGGCGTCATATTCGCTCTCGGCCCGTTTGGTGAAGCCGGAGAGGCCGCCGCCCATGCGCAAGGTGCGGATTCGGTCGCGCCTGCCGGTGAGGATTTTGTGCGGATAGGTCTGATGGCCGACGTCCCAGATCACCTTGTCGCGCGGCGTGTCGAAAACATAGTGCAGAGCGACCGTCAGCTCGACGACGCCGAGACCCGCGCCGAGATGCCCGCCGGTGACCGAGACGGCGTCGATCGTCTCATGGCGCAACTCGTCGGCGACCTGCTTGAGCTCATTGGGGCGGAGCTTGCGCAAATCCTTGGGGGTGGCGATCCGGTCGAGGAGGGGGGTCTTGGATGTCGTCAACGGCTCTACTCTGCTCGGTCATCAACAAGCGCCAGAAATCCGAGCATTACCCGCTAAGCGGCGCCCCAGCAAACGCGCCGCAGCATGTACCGCGATTCTGTCGACGACTGTTGCCGAGATGCAACGGCGGGCAAAGGCGGCGGCGGTCAGAAGGGAAAGTCTCCAAAACTGGATTGGTAGGCCGGCTCCTGATAGGCGGGGCGGTAAATCGGTCGCGGCTGGGCGCGCGGCTGGCGCGGCTCGCGCGGGCCTTCAAACTCGTCGCGGGCGATCGCCCGGCCGCCCCCTGCGCCGCCGGTGATTTCGATCGTCGCCCCATGTTGTTCGACCCACTCATAGAGCTGCCGCGCGTTAGGGACCGCGAGCCGCACGCAGCCATGGGACAGCGGACGGCCAAGACCGCGCTCGTAGCTGCCGTGGATGGCGAGGCCCCGCGGAGAAAAGAAGATCGAATAGGGCATCGGCGCCTGCTCATATTCGTCCGAATGATGGTCGGCCTCCATGCGCATGACGCCGTAATGTCCGGTGGGCGTTTCGTAACCTCGTCTACCGCTTGAGATTTTCCAGCTCACCGTCTCGCCCTGCGGGGTGACCGCCTCGAGCCTTTGCGCGGCCAGGTCGATCCGGATGCGAACCGCGGCGCCCGCAGGCTCGGCCATCAGCAATAAAGCTGCGGCGAGGATGGCGAATAAACGCAGAACGCTGGCCATGCCGGACCTAAACACGCCAACGCCCAATCGTAAAGAAGCGGCGATGAATGACCCGGAATTTCGAGCTTTTTCGGTTAACGGGGCGCGGCGCGAAGCAGTCCGCCCAGCCGACAAGTTGAGCCCCCTTCCTGGCGCGCTGCGTCCCGAAACGGCAAGGGCTCGATTGACGCTTCCTTAAGCATGTCATGAGCTTGTCCCGCGACATGCAGGGGCGTCGCCGCAGCGCAATCGAGCGAAAGCCGCGCCCGCCGCGCGAAAGAGAAGCTTGGCGCTTTTGCGCCGGCGCCCTCGCCTTTTTGCGCTTCCTCGCTATAGTGCGCCGGCATTCCTTTGGGACGAATCGCCGTGACGCCTCGATTGCCGCTCCTTACTCGCCGCTGCGTGGCGGCTCTCGCGCTGGCGCTCGTCGCCGGGAGCCTTGGCGCTTGCGGCCGGCGCGGCCCGTTGGAGCTTCCGCCCGAGACCCAGGCGCGCGGCGCCTATCTTCGAGCCCAGACCGAGGCCGCCCAAGCCAAAGCGGCGGCGCAGGGAGCGCCCGCGCCGGAGAGCGCCCCAGCGCCGCCGATCCCCGGAACCATCGGCAATCGACCGCCGGATCAATATCCCTTCCCGCTCGACCCGCTGCTTTAGGACGATGCATCTCTTCGCCTACCGGAACGGCGCGCTCCACGCCGAGGAGATCGCCGTGGAAAGGCTCGCCGATGAGGTGGGGACGCCCTTCTACTGCTATTCGGCGTCGACGATCCGACGCCACTATCGGGTTTTTTCGCAAGCCTTCGCGGGTCTCGACGCGCTCGTCTGCTATGCGGTGAAGGCTAATTCCAACCAAGCCGTGCTGCGCCTTCTCGCAAGGGAAGGCGCCGGCATGGACGTGGTTTCCGGCGGCGAACTGGCGCGGGCGCTGGCCGCCGGCGTCGCGCCGGAAAAAATCACCTTTTCCGGCGTCGGCAAGACCGCGGAGGAGATTTCCGCGGCGCTTCGCGCGGGCATTTTCTGTTTCAATGTCGAGTCGGAGCCGGAGCTTCAAGCCCTCTCCCAGGCCGCGGTCGCGCTGGAGCGCGCCGCGCGCGTGTCGCTGCGGGTCAATCCTGACGTCGACGCGCGCACCCATAAGAAGATTTCCACCGGCCTCGCCGAAAACAAATTCGGCGTGCCGCTGTCGCGCGCGCGCGAAGTTTACGCCTTCGCGGCGAAGCTCAAGGGAATCGAAATCGCTGGCGCCGACATGCATATCGGCTCGCAGCTCACCGATCTCGCGCCCTTCGACGAAGCCTTTTCGCTCCTCGCCGAACTCGTGCGCGACCTGCGCGCCGACGGCCATGCGATTTCGCATGTCGACCTCGGCGGCGGCTTGGGCATTCCCTATCACGAGGGCGACGATCCGCAGTCCTATCATCCCGAGAAATACGCCGAGATCGTGCGCAAGCATTTCGGCGGTCTTGGCTGCAGGCTGGTGTTGGAGCCAGGCCGGCTCATCGTCGGCAACGCCGGCGTTCTCGTCACGCGCGTCATATATGTGAAGCATGGCGACGCAAAAACCTTCGTGATCGCCGACGCCGGCATGAACGATCTCATTCGGCCGACTCTCTACGACGCCTGGCATGACATCATCCCCGTGCGCGAGAGCGCGGACCGAGCCAAGATCGTCGCCGACGTGGTTGGCCCGGTGTGCGAGACCGGCGACTATCTTGCGCATGGGCGCGAAATGATCGAGCCGCGCGCCGGCGAACTGCTCTGCGTGTTGACGGCTGGCGCTTACGGCGCCGTTCAGTCGGGCGCCTACAATACAAGGCCGCTCATCCCCGAAGTTTTGGTCGATGGCGCGCGCTACGCCGTCATTCGCAAGCGCCAGAGCGTCGAGGAGATCATTGCGATGGACAGCGTCCCGGACTGGCTTTAGACGGCGCCGCGCTTAATTCGCGTCCGGTTTTTCGCAAGCGGCGCCGGCGGCGTGCGCCTCGATCCAGTCGCGCACGCGGGGATAAACGTTCGAATCAAGCAGAGCCAGATGATCGCGGCCCGGCGCTGAAAGGAACGTCTTCGGCTCCTTGGCGAGATCGAAGAGTCGGCGCGCGAGGCGAATCGGAATGACGGAATCATTCTCGCCATGGACTATCAGGACCGGCGCGCGCGCCTTGCCGATCTCCCGATCCGAGCGAAACGGATCGCGCACCAGATACTGGACGGGCGCCCAGGCGTATCGCTCCGCCGCCACGTCGGCGATGGAGGAATAGGGGGAATCGAGCACCAGTCCCGCCGCGTGATGCGCGGCTGCGAGATGGGTGGCGACGCCGGTTCCGAGCGACTCGCCCATGATGACGATCCGCTCGGGCGCGTAGCCGAGCCTCAGCGCCTCTGCGTAGGCAGCCTCGGCGTCGAGGAAGAGGCCCTCCTGCGCGGGCGCGCCGGTCGAACCGCCATAGCCGCGATAGGAGACGGCGAGCATGCCGAACCGGTCTTCGACAAAGCGCCTGAATCGGGGAACGCGATCGCGAAGCGCGCCGCCGTTGCCATGAAGATAAAGAATGAACGGCCGGCCACAGTCGGCGGGAAGCCGCCAGGCGACGAGCGTTTCGCCGTCGCGCGTCTTGAGCGTCGTTTCCTGACCCTCGGCAAGCCCCGCCGCGGCGGGATCGGCGCGCCGCGCGTCCGGGCGAAAGAGGAAGTCGCGCTGAAAGGCGACAAGGCCGGCGATCGCAGCGAAATAACCGGCGAAAAGAGCGGCGAACGCATGTCTCAGATAGCGCGTCATGAAGTCCCTAATCGTCACGCGCGCCACGGACGCTGAGGGCGGGGCCATCGTCGCAACGCCAAGCGACGAGCGCGCGCAAAAGAAAATATCGGCCGGCCTCGCCGAAAACAAATTCCGCGCGCCGTCATCCGCCACCGCCAAAGGGTCGTGGAGATCATCGCGATGGACAGCATCTCCGTTTGGATCGGCTTACCCGATCGCATCCGGTTGTATGTGACTTCGGACTGCGGCAAATTTGGCGTCCGTTCTGGCTAGGCGGCGGGAAGTTGCTTTCCAAGCGCAGGGAGGATGGCCGATGCTGTTTGCGATCCATTATGAAATGACGCCCGACCATCGCGACGAAGTTCTCAAGCGCTTTCAGAAATTCGGCGACGCCAATCCGAAGGGGATGAAGGTCATCGGAAACTGGCTTTCGGTCACCCTGCTCGAAGGCTGGAGCATCGTCGAAGCCAATGACGCCGCCGATCTTGGCGCGCTCTTCCATTCCTGGACCGACCTCAACGTCAATCACATCACGCCGGTCTTTGACGAAGACGCCGCGCACAGCTTCCTCGCAGCCAAGAAGAAATAGGTTCGCGGCTTAGAACGCCAGGTCTCCGTGAGAGCGACGATAGTCGCGATACCAGTCGACAAGCGCCGCGACGCCTTCATCAATCGACGTATGCGGGCGATATCCCGTTAGCCGCTCCAGGAGATCGGCGCTGGCGAAAGTGCGCGGCACGTCTCCCGGCTGCATGTCGAGATAGTTGCGCTTGGCCTTTTTGCCGAGCGCTCGTTCGATGGTCTCGATGAAATCGAGGAGCTTTACGGGTTTTCCCCGACCGATATTCACGATGCGATACGGCGCGACCGGCGAAACGCTGTCGTCGCCCGAATCGCGCTCGGGAACGCAATCGATCAGGCGTAGGACACCTTCGACCAAGTCTGACACATAAGTGAAGTCGCGCGACATGTCGCCGTGATTATAGATGTCGATTGCGCGGTCGTTTTCGATCGCGTCGACGAATTTCAACGGCGCCATGTCCGGGCGCCCCCACGGGCCGTAGACGGTGAAGAAGCGAAACATCGTCGTCGGGATCGACCACAGATGCGCATAGGAATGCGCCATCGCTTCGCCGGCCTTCTTCGTCGCGGCGTAAAGGGTCAACGGAAAATCAGTCCGGTCGCTCTCGTGGAAGGGCACGGTCGGGCTTGCGCCATAGACCGAGCTTGTCGAGGCGAACAAGAAATGGCGAGGCTTCAAGAGCCGAGCGATTTCCATGACGTTGAAGGCGCCGACGAGATTGGCGTCGACATAGGCGCGCGGATTTTGCAGCGAATAGCGCACCCCCGCCTGCGCCGCGAGATGGATGATGACGTCGGGCGCCGCCTGTTCGGCGGCGCGGGTCAGCGCCTCCATGTCCTCGAGCATGGCGATCGTGTCGCGATAGCCGTTGGTTCGCAGCAGAATGGCGCGGCGCGCCTCTTTGAGACCCGGATCGTAATAGGGCGTCATGCCGTCGTAGCCGTCGACAAAATGTCCGACCTCCAACAGTCGCTTCGCCAGATGAAAGCCGATGAAGCCGGCCGCGCCGGTCACGAAGACGCGCATGAGCCGCCATATTCCCGCGTGATAAGAGCTTCGCCGTCATGGGCGAAGGCGGTCGGCCTGTCAACGCGCGCACCCGTCGCCTTTGGCTTTGGCGCCGGCGCGCCATATGTTGGCGCGTAAGGCGACGCCACGAAATACTGAGTCGGTCGCAGAAACTTGGCGAGCCTGGAGGCTCGCGATCCAAGGCGCATTCTGGACCGCGAGCCTCCGGGCTCGCATGATTGCGAATAGGGGGACCCGCCATGGCTGATGCGGCCGGCGCGAAGGCGCCGCGCATAATCCACCCGCTCTTCATCCGGGTGACGCATTGGGTGAACGCCTTCGCGATTTTCATCATGGTGCTGAGCGGCTGGCGCATTTACAACGCCTCGCCGCTCTTTGGCTTCGAATTTCCGCGAGGCTTTACGCTTGGCGGCTGGCTCGCCGGCGCGCTCGCCTGGCATTTCGCCGGCATGTGGCTACTGGCGATCAATGGCATGGCCTATCTCGCTTATGGCATTTTTTCAGGTCATTTCCGAAGAGACTTTCTGCCGATCTCGCTCAGGCGCGCAATCAATGACGTCATTCTCGCAGGCCAAGGCCGTCTCGACCATGCGCCGGGTCGCTACAACGCCGCCCAGCGCCTGCTCTATATCGGCGTCATTCTTGCCGTGATCGTCGCCATTTTCTCCGGCCTCGCCATCTGGAAGCCGGTGCAGCTTCAAGGGCTGACGGCGCTGATCGGCGGTTATGAGACAGCGCGACTCGTGCATTTCTTCGCCATGGCCGTGATCGTCGCCTTCCTTGTCGTCCATATTGGCCTCGCCGTCATGGTCAAGGGCGTGCTCGCGCCGATGTTCACCGGCCGCGCGGAGGCGCAGCGATGAAGCGGTCCGGCCTCTCCGCGTTTCGTCCGCAGGTTGCGCGGCTCGAGCGCCGGCTCTTTCTCAAGCAAGGCCTATCGCTGGGCGCTCTGTCGCTGCTTTCGGGCTGCACCTTGAAGGACGACGACGCCGTCGATCGGCTGCTTTTCGCCATGTCGCGCTTCAACGACAAAATGCAGGCGGCGCTTTTCGACCCCGCAAAGCTCGCGCCGACCTATGGCGAGGGCGACGTCACGGCGCCGTTCCCGTTCAACGCCTTTTACGAAGAAAAGGATGTCCCCCGCATCGACGGCGAGAGCTACCGGCTGCGGCTCTCAGGGCTGATCGCCGACAAGCGCCCCTGGAGCTTAAGCGAATTGCGCGCGCTGCCGCAGGCGAGCCAGATCACCCGGCTCGTCTGCGTCGAAGGCTGGAGCGCGATCGGCAAATGGCGCGGCGTCGCCTTGCGCGATTTTCTCGAACGAATCGGCGCCGACCTCACGGCGCGTTACGTCGGATTCAAATGCGCCGACAAATATTATTCGAGCATCGACATGGCGAGCGCGCTGCATCCGCAAACGCTTCTTGCGCTGGATTTCGCCGACGCCAAATATGGCTATCCGCTGCGCCTGCGCATCCCGACGAAACTCGGATTCAAGAATCCCAAATTCATTCATGAAATGTTCGTGGCGAACGACTATCCTGGCGGCTATTGGGAGGACAAGGGCTACAATTGGTTCAGCGGCTCTTGATCCGGACTGGCGCGCGTCTATCTGACCTCGATGCTTTTTTGACTCTCAACGCGCGCGGCGGCAGCTGAGTCGAGGCCGCGCCGTCGAGGGAGGATGCATGACCAATCCTCCGCCCTGCGTAAACGGCATCCTCGCCGCGGTCCTGTCCGCGAGCATCATACCGATTCACGGCGCGCTGGCGCAGGAGAAGTCTCCGACCGCGCAGCGGCCCATCGCGAGACTTCCGGCGACTCTGCCAATCGAGAACGAGGCTTCTCGGAGCGAGGCGACCAAGCCGGAAGATACGAAAACGGGCGACGGCGAATGACGCCGCAATCTTAAGAATTCATTAAGCGCTTCGTCACATTGCTCTTGACTGCGCGAATTCCGTCATAAAATCACCGCAGCGTAGGCGTGACTGCGACGCATCTTCATCGCTGTTCGCCGCTTTGATGTCTGCGGGGTGGGCCGGTTGATTCGGCGGGGGCTCTCATTTTGAGGGGACCATCGAGTGATGAATCAGCGATCCTGCGCAAACGGCATATTGGCCGCAGTGCTTTCGGCGAGTTTCCTTCCCATCCACGGCGCGCTCGCCAAGGAAGAAAAATCCGCAGCGCCCGGCGCCGCCAAACATGTCGCTAAGAAAACCGTGAAGCCGCCTGCGGTAAAGCACGAGGCGAACAAACCGTCGCCGGATGACCAGGGAGGCGCCGGCGACAAGCTGTAGCCGGATCGAGGCGCCTATAGCGCGCTAATAATCGACGCTAACAAGGTAAAGACCGTGCGGCGGCGCGACCTGTCCGCAGCGCGCACGGTCTTTCGCGTGAAGCGCCAACGCGAGATCCTCGATCCGCCACTTGCCGCCGCCGACATGCTCCAGCGAACCAACCATGGAGCGCACCTGATGATGCAGGAAGGAACGCGCCGAAGCGACGATCTCGATGTGTGCGCCGTCGCGGCGCACGTCGAGACGCTCCAACGTGCGCAGCGGCGAATTCGCCTGGCATTCGGAGGCGCGAAAGGTAGTGAAGTCGTGACGGCCGACCAGCGACTGGGCCGCATCATGCATCGCCTGCGCGTCGAGCGGTCGCTTGACGTGCCAGGCGCGGCCGAGGCCGAGCGCCTGCGGCGCCCGGCGGTTGTCGATGACATAGAGATAATGGCGGCGAATCGCCGAAAAGCGCGCCTCGAAATCGTCGCCAACCGCGCGCGCCGACAAAATCGCGATCGGATCGGGCTTCAGATGCGCATTGATCGCGTCGCGCAGCCGGTCGGCGCGCCAGTCGCGGCGGAGATCGACATGGGCCACCTGCCCCAGCGCATGAACGCCGGCGTCGGTGCGGCCGGCGCCCTGCACGACCGCGCGAGCGCCGCCGTTAATCGCGGCGATCGCTTCTTCGAGCCGTTGCTGAACGGAAACGCCATTCGCCTGCCGCTGCCAGCCGACGAACGGTCCGCCGTCATATTCGATCGTCAGGGCGAAACGGGGCACAGCGAACTATCAAAGCCTGTTTTGAATTGCGAAGTTTCATGCACGGGACACGCAGTCACTTTACCTGTGCGGCGCCAGCAATTGCGAAAGAGCGTCGACGAATTGCTCCGCTCTCTCGATCGCCTGTTCGGCTTCGGAGCGGCTAACGCCAACGTTGTCGCCAATCGCACAGTCGGCCACAGACTTGAGACTGTATGCCCGCGCCAAAAAAGTCGCGAGGCCTCGATCAATACCTGGTTCTTCCTTGGCGAGGCGCGCGAATTCGCTGCGAACGCCATTGTGGCTTTTCGCCGCCTTTCCGGTGCGTTCAAAAAATGAACGCCTGCGCAGCGTGGTAGGCGGCGAGATAAGCGGCGCGGCCTGCCGCTTCGGCAAGATCGTTGGCGGCGACGATCTTCGCTTCTTTCCAGGCTTGTTGCGCTTTTGCAAGATAGGCGACAGCTTCGAGCTGCGTCACAGGTCAATACCGTCTCGCCGAAGCTCGTGCATAAGCGGCGTGTGTGCGCCATGAGTTCTAGCGGAAAAAGGCAGCGCGTTGATTACGACTCCGGTGTCATAAGGAATTTCGGTCTCGATTTCGGCGAGACGTCCGCTTTCTTGCCGGAAACTCTTCGGCTCTCTCAGGAAAACCGCGATATCATAATCAGAATCCGCCCGGGCGTCGCCTCGCGCTCTCGAGCCGAACAATATAGCGCGCTCGAGCCGCTCGCCATAAATCCGGGCGAGCGCGGCGTGGAAACGCGCGAGAATCGGGTCGGCAGACGCAAGTTTCATCATGTGGAAAGCCTGCCATAATCACTATGAATTTCACACCGTATTTTCGTCTGGCGCTGGAAGTTGACAGCTTCTAGCGCGTTAGCCAAGCGAAACGCCGCGCGTCAGCCTGCGGCCGCGCGCGAATTCTTCAAAATCCATCTCGCCCTTGCCGGCGCGTTGCACGCGGATTAGCCGCAGCGCGCCGGCGCCGCAGGCGATAAGCCCATGATCGTCGAGCGCGCCCCCTACCGTTCCCGCGCCTTCCTCGACGCCTGCGCGCAAGACTTTGACGCGCTCGGCGCCGTGGCCGAGATCGGCCTCGAAAAAAGCGCCCGGAAATGGCGAGAGGCCGCGCACCAGATTGTGCAGCTCTTTCGCCGGCAGGCGCCAATCGATCCGCGCCTCCGCCTTCTCGATCTTGTGCGCGTAACAGGCCCCGTCTTCGGATTGCGGCGTGAAATGCAGCTCGCCCTTCGCGAGCAGATCCAGCGCCTCGCCAATCAGCGGCGCGCCGAGGTCGGCGAGACGGTCGTGCAATTCGCCCGCCGTCATTTCGGCGTCGATCGGGGTCTTCGCCGTTAAAGCGACGGGGCCGGCATCGAGGCCGGCCTCCATCTTCATCACCATGACGCCGCTCTCCGCGTCGCCCGCCATGATCGCCCGCTGGATCGGCGCGGCGCCGCGCCAGCGAGGCAGAAGCGAGCCATGGATATTGAGGCAGCCATATCGCGGCGCGTCGAGAATCGCCTGCGGCAGCAGCAGGCCATAGGCGGCGACGACCGCGACATTGGCGTCAAGCGCGGCGAACTCAGCCTGCGCCTCAGGGCTTTTCAGGCTTTTCGGCGTGCGGACGGGGAGGCCCAAACTCTCCGCCAGAAGATGCACGGCGGACTTTTTCTCGCCCATGCCGCGTCCGGCCGGACGCGGCGGCTGGGTGTAGACCGCCGCGATCTCATGGCCCCGCGAGACGATTTCGGTAAGCAGACGCGCGGCGAAGTCAGGCGTGCCCATGAAGACGACGCGCATTTTGTTGCGCAATCGTCAGGCCCCGGCTTGTTCCGACTGGCGCTCGGCGGCGGCGCGACGCTCGGCGGCGATTTCGTCGTAGCGCGCCGCCTTGTTGAATTTCTTGACCACCCGCTCGCGCTTCAGGCGCGACAGATGGTCGATGAAAAGTCCGCCTTCGAGATGATCGAGCTCATGCTGCACCACGGTGGCGAGCAGCCCGTCCGCGTCGAATTCCTTGGCGGCGCCGTCCCGGTCGAGATGGCGCACGCGCACCCGCGCCGGCCGCTTCACGTCCTCGTAATAGTCGGGCACCGACAGGCAGCCCTCCTGATAGACGCGCAGCTCCTCCGACGCCCAGATGATTTCTGGATTGATCAGGAAGAGCGGCGATCGCGCCTCCTCGGTCTTGCCGATGTCGACGACGACGATGCGCTTGGCGACGGCGACCTGGATCGCGGCAAGGCCGATGCCCGGCGCCTCGTACATCGTCTCCAGCATGTCGTCGAGCAGACGCCGCACCTCTTCGTCGACCCGGTCGACCGGGTCCGAGACCTTCCGCAACAGCGGATCAGGAAGCGTGATGATTGGCAGAATGGCCATTGATGTTCGCCGTGGCTCTTTGTGTTTCCAAGAGATAGGCGCGACCGGCGCATGCGTCAAATCTAAAGCCGGCGGCGCGCCTTTGCCTGGCCGCCAAAGCCGGCTAACATGGCGTCGCAAGAAACGATCGCCGCCGCGCGGAAGGCGGCGCGCCACCAGGGAGCGCGCGCCATGGCTTTGCTGATTTTTCTGGGGCTCGTCGCCGCCGTCGGCTTCTGGCTGGTCGGCGTCTACAACGGCCTTGTGTCGCTGCGCCAGCGCGGCAAACAGGCCTTTTCCGACGTCAATGTGCAGCTCAAGCAGCGCCACGACCTCGTGCCCAATCTCGTCGAGACGGTGAAGGGTTACGCCACCCATGAGAAAAGCACCCTCGAGGATGTGGTGAAGGCGCGCAACGCCGCCGTGTCGGCGCAGGGTCCGGCGCAGCAAGGCGCCGCCGAAGGCGTATTGACCGGCGCGCTCTCGCGGCTGATCGCGCTCTCCGAATCCTACCCCGAGCTGAAGGCCAACCAGAACTTCCAGCAGCTGCAGAGCGAATTGTCGGATATCGAGAACAAGATTTCGGCGGCGCGGCGGTTCCTCAACAATACCGTCGCCGAATACAACGCCACGCGGGAAGGCTTTCCGGGCTTTCTCATTGCGCAGCGCTTCGGCTTCGAGCCGCTCGACTATTTCGAACTCGACGAGACCCAGCAACGGGCGATCGAAACCGCGCCGAAAGTGGAGTTCTAGGCGCGCGAATGACGAACTGTCGTTCCCGATGGCCGGGGGCTCGATCGGGATTGCAGATTCACTGGAACGCAGTTCGAGCGCTTGCTTGATTCCTGATCGCGCGGTCTCGCGCGCGTTGGGGACGACAGCGGCGACTTTAGCGGAAAATATCATGTTCAAAGCCTACGGCCTTTACTCCTACATTCGCGCCAACGAACTGCGCTCGGCCTTTCTGCTCGCCGGCTTCGTCGTCCTGTTGCTGGCGCTGATGTTTTCCTTCGCGCTGATCATCGAAGCGATGAGCGCGCATCCCGGCGCGCCGTTCGACTATATTTTCATGCTCGCCGTCGATGATCTGAAGCGCGGCTGGCCGATCGGCGTGATTGCGGCGGCGATCTGGTTCGCCATCGCCTATCGCTTCCACCAGAAGATGATCGACTTCGCCACGGGGGCCGCAAATCTATCCCGCGCGGAGTCGCCGCGAATTTATAATCTTCTCGAAAACCTCTGCATCTCGCGCGGCGTGCCGATCCCGGCCCTGCAGATCATCGAGAGCGACTCGCTCAACGCTTACGCCTCCGGTCTGAAAGAGGGTCAGTACAAGATCGCGGTGACCCGCGGCCTGACTCGCTATTTGACCGACGCCGAACTTGAGGCGGTGCTCGCGCATGAACTGACCCACATTCGCAACCGCGACGCCCAGCTTCTCGTAATCGCGGTGATTTTCGCCGGGATTTTCGCCTTCGTCGCGGATCTGACCATTCGCCGCTGGAATTTCCCATTCGGCTTCTCGCCGCATCGTCCGGAACGCGACAATGGCCGCAGGGGCAATGGCGGCGCCGCCCTCGCCATTCTTCTCGCGCTGTTCATTATCGCGCTGAGCTGGGGCGCCTCGGTGCTGATCCGCTTCGCGATATCACGTTCGCGCGAATTCCTGGCCGACGCCGGCAGCGCCGAACTGACCAAAAACCCCGATGCGATGATTTCGGCGCTACGCAAGATCGAGGCGCATGCGGCGATTCCGAAAATGCCGTCGCGCATGCAGTATTTCTTCATCGAATCGCCGGCGCTTCATCCAGGGTCAGGCTGGTTCGCGACGCATCCGAGCGTCGACGCGCGCATCGCGGCGTTGGTCAAATTCGCGGGCGGCCGAGACCTGCCGACCACGCCGGAAGGAGCACTGCTGTCCGAGTCCGCCGATGCGCCGCGCGAGGCCGAAGCCGCCTTCCTGCCCAAGGATGGACACGCGCCGCTGTCGCCGCCGCAAGGACCGTGGGGCAGCGCCAGACGCTGATCAATGCGCGACGCGCGCCTTCAGGAATTTGATCGCTTTCGCGCGCGACTCTCGCGCTTCGGGGAGAAAGCTCATCAGCTGCCATGCGTGCGGCGCGCAGGGCCACATTTCGAGCCTTGCGTCGACGCCCGCCTGCCGCGCGCGCGACACCAGCCGCGTCGAATCATCCCTCAGCGCTTCATCGGCGCCGACATGAACGAGCGTCGGCGGCAGGCCGGAAAGATCGGCGTAGATCGGCGAGGCGAGCGGCTGTCGCGCGCTCTGACGTCCCAGCGCCGCGCGCCCGCCGAGCAATATGTCCTTGCGCGTGAACAAAGGGTCGCGCGCGTCATTCTCGCGCATCGACGCGCCGGTCGCGGCGAGATCGACCCAGGGCGAGGACAGCGCCGCCGCAATCGGCGGCGGCAGGCCTTCATCGCGGATGCGCAGCATCAGAGAGACCGCCAGCCCGCCGCCGGCCGAGTCGCCAACGATGACGAAAGGCCCGGGCCGCGCCTCGACGAAGCTTTTGTAGGCGTGAAGCACATCTTCGAGCGCGGCGGGAAAGACATGCTCGGGCGCGAGCCGATAGGCCGGCGTGAAGACATCGAAGCCGGCGCGGGCGAATGCCCGGGCGGCGTAGCGAAAGAGCCGCGGCGACCCAATGAGGAAGGCGCCGCCGTGAAGATAGAAAAGCGTCGCGACCGCATCGCCCGAAGCGTCAGTCCAGTCGCCGGGAACTTGCCGCGCGTAGGGCGCGCGCCGTTCGGGAGACAATCTTTCGACGATCGCCTGAAGGGCGCGCACGGGCGCCGTCAGCGACTGGACATGCGGCTTCACGAAACGGCGAAGAAAGGCGACGGTCCGCCGCGTCGCCGCGCTCGCGGCGGCGCTCATTTGCTTTCGGCGGGCTTGCGCGGCTCGGAGGCGTTCGAAAGATCGTCGAGCGAGGGATCGTTCAAACCCGCTTCGCGCGACTTGTCGCGCCATTCGCGCGCTTCGGCGAGATTGACGTCGACGCCGAGACCCTGGGCAAGAATATGCGCGAGGCGGTTTTGCGCCACGGCGTTGCCCTTGGCCGCCGCCTTGCGAAACCATTGGACCGCGGCGGCGCGGTCGCGGGTCACGCCGACGCCATTGAATTGCAATACCGCGAATTCGACCATCGCTGGCGCGAAGTCGAGTTCGGCGGCGCGCCTGAACCAGTCGGCGGCGACGCGCTCATCCTTGGCGACGCCTCTGCCGGTCTTGTAGAGAACGCCAAGCGCATAAAGCGAATCCGCGTTGCCCTTCTCAGCGGCGCGTTTGAAATAATCCGCCGCTCTGCCAAAATCGGACGGCGCGCCCTCGTTTTCGAGCGCGAGTTCTCCCAAGAGATGCAAGGCGGCGGGGCGATCCTGCGCCGCCGCCTTTTCGAGATAGGCGCGCGCGACGGCCCGGTCCTTCGGCGCGCCGGCGCCATTGAGCGCGGCTGCGCCGTAAAGATAGGCCGCTTCGCCGTCGCCGGCGTCGGCGCCACGCTTGAACCATTCCATTGCGAGAGAGAGATCGCGCGCCACGCCGGCGCCTTCCAGATAGAGCCGGCCAACAAGCGTCAGCGCCGCCGCGTCCCTGGGGTTGGCGTCGATGCGCTTCTTCGCCTCCTTCTTCGCCGTCGAATAGTCGCCGCGCTGATAGGCGCCGAAGGCGAGATCGGGCGCCGGCGCCGCCTCATTAGCGGCGCGGGCGTCGGGGGGAAGAAGAAGGATGCAGCATGCGACAAGCGCCGTCATCGCGAGCGCGGCGACGCAATCCAGCACGCGCCGTCCGACTCCTCTATTGCTTCGGCGTTTCGCGCCTCGCAATGACGCATTTCCTTCCGTAGGGCGAGGACGGGTTGCGGTCATTTCCCTTCTCCCTTGAGCCGCGCCTGCGCCTCGGCCGCCGCCGCCGCCGAACCGCGCGCGTCGCGCCAGACGGCGTCGTCGAGCAGGATGAAATCGGCGCCGGCCTCCGCCAGCAGCGCGACGTCGGCGAGCGTTTCGGCGCGGGCGACGCAGGGCGTGTTGAACAGCTCCGCCCACCAGGCGACGCGCTCGATCAGCGCGTCGCGGTCACGATCCGAAAACATCACATAATCGGCGCCTGCTTCGCCCGCGCGCATGGCGTCGTCGCGCGTTTCAAGTTCGCCGGCGCCGACAATATAGCGCGGCGAGAGTTTCTTGATCGCTTCGGCGAGCGCGTCGCCGCAGCCCGAAACATGCGCGCCGTCGGCGCCGGCGCGCAGCGCGACATTGGGCGCCGCGGCGACAAGCACGGCGACATTTTTTTCTTGCGCCGCCGGCGCGACGGCGCGGGTGATCGCCTCATTCACCCGCTCATCGGCGCCCGCAAATCGAATGAGCAGGCTCGCGACATCGCCGGCGGCGAGCGCCTCGTTGAGCGCAGGCGCGAAATCCGCGGCCTCCGTGAGCGGCGGAGTGGCGAGGTAGAGTCGCGGCGCGATGTCGTCCATCAGGCGTTCAGCCTGTCGAGCCAGGCCTGCGCCGCAGCGCGCACATTGCCGGGCGCCGTTCCTCCATAGCTCTTGCGGCTCTGCACGGACTTCTCGACTCCGAGCACCTCGAACACTTCGGCGCCGATGCGCGGCTCGACGCTTCGCATCTCTTCCAGCGTCAATTCTTCGAGCCCGGCGCCGCGCGCTTCGGCGAGCGCGACGATACGGCCGGTGACGTGATGGGCCTCGCGAAACGGCAGCGACAGCGCCCGCACCAGCCAGTCAGCGAGATCGGTCGCGGTGGCGTAGCCGGCGCCGGCCGCCGCCTTCATCCGCGCGCGGTCGACGCGCATGTCGCGGACCATGCCGGCGATCGCGGCGATGCAGAGCGACAGCGTGTCGAGCGCGTCGAAGGCGCCCTCCTTGTCTTCTTGCATGTCTTTTGAATAGGCGAGCGGCAGGCCCTTCATGACGACGAGCAGCGCCACGAGCGCGCCAACCACCCTTCCCGATTTGCCGCGCGCGAGTTCGGCGGCGTCTGGGTTACGCTTCTGCGGCATGATCGACGAGCCGGTGGTGAATTTGTCGGACAGCGCCACGAAGCCGAATTGCGGCGTCGTCCACAGCACGAGCTCTTCGGCGAAGCGCGACAGATGCATCGCGCAGATCGCGGCGGCGCTCAGCGTCTCCAGAACGAAGTCGCGATCGGAGACGCTGTCGAGCGAATTCGCGGTCGGCCGATCAAAGCCGAGCGCTTGCGCCGTCATCGCCCTGTCGATCGGAAAGCTCGTGCCGGCGAGCGCCGCCGCGCCGAGCGGACATTCGTTGAGCCGAGCGCGGGCGTCGCGGAAGCGTCCCCTGTCGCGCGCGATCATTTCGACATAAGCGAGAAGATGATGTCCGAGAGTCACCGGCTGCGCCGATTGGAGATGGGTGAAGCCAGGCATGACGCTTTCCGCCTCTTCCAGCGCGCGGCGCGCGAGCGCGCGCTGAAGATCGGCAAGCTCAAGGTCGAGCGCATCGATTTCATCGCGGATGTAAAGGCGGAAATCAGTCGCCACCTGATCGTTGCGCGAACGCGCCGTGTGCAGCCGGCCCGCCGCCGGCCCGATCAGCTCGGCAAGCCGCGACTCGACATTCATGTGTATGTCTTCGAGGGCGCGCGAGAAATCAAAACGCTCATTCTCGACGTCCGCTTTGATTCGCTCCAATCCTTCGATAATCTTCGCCGCATCATCGCGCGTAACGATGCCCGTTTCAGCCAGCATGGCGACGTGAGCGAGAGAACCGCGGACATCCTGCAGGCCGAGGCGCTTGTCGAAGTCGATCGAAACATTGATCGCCTCCAGGACCTTGTCGGTTGCGCTTTTGAAGCGCCCGCCCCATATCTTGCTCGTCATTTTTAGCCTCGGAGCCTGCGCCTGATGCCCAAACCGCCGCCGCCCCCGCGATCGTTCCTGTTTGTCGCGAAGGCGGCCTTTATCACAATGGCGGCAGCGGTGACGTTCCTATACGTGATCGGCAGCATGGGCGGCAAGAAACCGCCTGAGCCGGCGGTCGGCGAAGGCGTGCGGGAGGGCGGAATGATTGAGCCAACCGCGGCGCCCGCGACCGGCGGCGACCCCGCCTGCGCCGCCTCGGCCAAGATCGCTCCCGAGCTAAAGGATCTTGCCAAGGGCGAGGTCGCGGCGATGAATATCGCCGCGAAGCCGCGACCGCTTCCTGACTACGCCTTTAAGGGGCCGGACGGCGCCCCGATCAAGCTCAGCGCCTTTAAGGGCAAGACGACTCTCCTCAACATTTGGGCGACCTGGTGCGTGCCGTGCCGCGCCGAGATGCCAGCGCTCGACAAATTGCAGGAGTCGTTCGCGGGGAACAATTTCGAGGTCGTCGCGATCAACGTCGATACGACGCGTCTTGAAAGACCAAAGGCGTTTCTCGCCGAATCTGGCGTCAAATCGCTGACCTATTACGGCGATCCCAAGGCCGACATCTTCTTCGAGATGAAGCAGGCCGGCAAGGCGCTGGGCCTGCCGACCACGATTCTGATCGGAACCGACGGCTGCCAGATCGGACTGATGAACGGCCCCGCCGCCTGGGACGGCGCGGACGCCAAGGCGCTGATCTCACGCGCGCTGGAGACCACCCAAAATTAGCCGCCGCGTCTGATCGCGATTGTCTTTGTCCCCTTGACCGGCGGGCGGCTCGGCTTCGCGCCGAGGGCGGAACCGACATTATTTTGAAAAGGAGATCGGCGAATGCATGTATCGATCGAGCAGGCGCAAAAGGCGATTGACGCGGCGCGACGGAAGGCGATCGAGCTCAAGACCCAGATGTGCATCGCCGTCGTCGATTCCGGCGGCGTCCTGAAGGCGTTCGAGAGGATGGACGACGCCTGGGTCGGCAGCATCGACATCGCGATGAAAAAGGCCAAGACCGCCGTCTTCTTCGGCATGCCGACCGGTCAGATCGGAAAGCTGTCGCAACCCGGCGGTCCGCTCTACGGCATCGAGCACTCGAACGACGGGCTGATTACCTTTCCCGGCAGCCTGCCGATCGTCGACGCCGACGGCGTCATGATCGGCGCCATCGGCGTCAGCGGCTCGTCGGTCGAAAACGATCACGCCGTCGCGCAGGCGGGCGTCGGGACGCTCGGCGTCTGCGATCTTCCCGAACATCCCTGGCGCACCTGACCGGGTTTAGTCGCGGCGATGCTTCTTGGCCCTTTTCCGCTTCTCTCCAGACGGCGGCGTCGCGCCTGATTGTTGACCCGGTTCGACAGGCGTCGCGGCCGGCGGCGAGGAGTCGGCGGGCGGAACGGCCTCCGATTCCGGCGTTGGCGCTTCATCCGTGGGACCGCGAGGCGGCGCGCTCTCCTCCACGGGCGGCGCGTCGGGAGGCGCCGGCGGCGGCGGCGAACGCGAGGCGGCGAGCCACCAAGAGGCGGCGGCGAGCGTTAAAATGGCGAGCGCCACCAGAAAGGCGATCACTCCGCCGCCAGCCCCGCCGCGTCTTGGCGGGGGCGGATCGCCGTCGGACGCGCCGTCCCTCGGCGCCTCGCTCTTCGACGCGCGCGCGAGCCCTGGCGGACCAGGAGAATGGGGTTGCTCGCCGCGATACTGACTCCATACCCATGCGGCAGGCGGGGACCTGCCGTTGTGCTCATTTCGAGAATCCGACATCAGTCCGCCCTCCCAAGACGCATCATCCGCGCCAGCGCTGCGCGCGCATGTTGACTCGCCTCCGCGATGTCGACAAGTGCGGCTGCATGCGATTCGCGCGGCCGAAGCGACACAAGGGCGGGAACTGCGCTATCTTGACTAAGCCTCACCTTAGACCAGAGCGAGATTAGGCATGACCATCAAAGCTGGAGATCGACTTCCCGACGTGAAGCTGACCGTCATGGGCAAGAATGGACCAGAGCCGGTCAACACCAAGGATTATTTCGCGGCACGCCGGGTGGCGCTGTTCAGCGTCCCAGGGGCCTATACGCCGACCTGCCACAAGAAACATCTGCCGGGGTTCATCGCCAAGGCGGAGGAAATCAAGTCGAAAGGCGTCGACGCCGTGGCGGTCACGGCGGTCAATGACATTTTCGCGCTCGACGCCTGGGTGAAGGAGTCCGGCGGCGGCGGCAAGATCGAAGCGCTCGCCGATGGCTCGGCGGCCTTCGCCAAGGCGCTTGGGCTGGAGCTCGATCTCACCGAGCCAGGGCTTGGCGTGCGCGGCAAGCGCTATTCGGCGCTGATTGACGACGGCGTCGTCAAATGGATCAATGTCGAGGAAAATTCCGGCGAAGCCACCGTTTCAACCGCCGAAGCGACGCTCGCCCAATTATAGGATTCGAATTGCGAAAGGCGCTGTCTTGCCCGATCGAAGGCCACATTGGTCGATAAGGCGCGCCAATCCGGCCCGTCGCGACCGAATCGTCGAGACGACGCGCTCCTCGAGCGCCAAGGAGCGCGCGTCATGAACGCGCGCGCTGGTTTTTGCTTCATCGCCATCGCCGGGCGTTTCCGATGACGCAAGGCGTTCGCGGCGACGATGTCGAAGCGTTGAGAGCGTTGCTGCTGGCGCTGGAGCACGTTCAACGTTCGCCGCCAGAACCGATTTTCGTCGCCGTCGGCGAACTGGCGGGACTCCTGCAGAGGTCGCGCTCACAGATCATCGAGGGCCTCGACACGCTGGTCGACTTGAATTTCATCGAAGGGCCCGGCGCCTATCGCGAGAGCGACTGGCTGTTTCGTCGCCTGACGCGCCGCGGCGAGGTCTTGGCCGAATTGATCCGCGACCCCGACGACTGGCGCGAGGCGCTTGCAGTCTATAGGCCGTTCTTGGCGCGCTGATTCTTGGCGTTTCGATCCTTGCCGCGCTGATCCCATCTCTCCCGAGCGCGACGCCACTTCGCCGCGACTTGCCGGCGTTGCGCCTTGACGAGCTGGCTGAGCTCCACGCGCCAAAGATTGAACCTGTCGTTCGGCGCGAGCGCCATGTAGCGCTCGGCGATCTGCGTGATGACGATATCTGGCTTCACACGTTCGACGAGCCGCCAGTCGACATTGGCCGACCAGACAAAGACGACCTCGCTCGCCGTTTCGGCAAGCTGCGCCGTCAGACGGTCATGTCCGACGCCGGCGAAGGAATCGCCGAAGAGCAAGATCCGAACTTTGTTGGGCGCTTCCGCGTTTCGGTAGGCGACATGCGCGCCGACATGGATGTCGCCGCCATGAACCGGATTTTCGAGAATGCGCGCGACGGCGTTGACGTAGGTCCGTTGCGCGTCGGCGATCCAATCGATTTCGCGAATTTTCTCCCACCGCGGCGGATCGATTTTGCCGCCGAGATCCATGATTTTGTGAAGCGTGTTGCACGGCCGATGGGGCAATCCCTGGTTCGGCGTCAGATGAAGCGCCTCGCACAACAGGCGATAGGCGAGCAAACTGCCTTCCGGCGTCCAATGCGTGTCGCTGCGCCAGTAGAGCTCGACCTCGTCGCGCCGCGCGCGCATCGGCCAAACGAGATCGACCCATCCGGCGGCGCGCGCATCGCCATGAAAGAGCTGTTGCAGGCGGATCGCCGGCGCGAGATCGACATTGACCAACGGCGTCGCCTGCTTGTGCCCGTAGATCGTCAGTTTTTCCGGCGCGATGAGATGGGCGTAGGCGACGCCGAGCGCGTCGCAACGACGCTTTCGTTCGAGAATCGCGTCGCGCCATCGGCGCAGATTCGTGTCCGGCAGATGCCCGCCGTTACGCTCATAGAGCGTCGTGACGAAATTCGACCCGCCGGTGAGGAACAACCATCCCTCGCGGCCTTCGTGAATGATGAGTTCGGTCACGGCGGCGAATTCGCGATCGGCTCGACCGCGGAATCCGCCGCGGGTTTGCGCGCGTAAAGTATAGTTGCGGCGGCGAGTTCGAAAAGCTTCTCGCGCGGCAATTCCCGCGCCCAGGGCTTTTCAAGCAGCGGGCCGGGATAGGCGATCAGATCTTCAACGCGCGTGCGCAGGAACTGCTTGCGCGCGCGCGGCGGCAGACCTTGCGCCCAGGATCGCAATTGCCATGCGATCGCCCAGACCGGATGGGTGGGATTGGTGACCTCCTGACGCTCAATGGTCAACCGCCCTTCGAAAAGCGTGCGCAGCCCTTCATGCGTCATATTGAAATAGTGATGCGGATAGCCGTGCAGAGGCTGAAGAAAAGGCACGCAGCATTTCAGCCAGCCGCCGGGCTTGAGCACGCGCGCGATTTCGGCGGCGCAACGAAACGGATCCTTCACATGCTCCAGAACGGCGATCGAGATGACGCCGTCAAAGGCCCCATCCTTGAACGGCAGGCGATGCGCCGCGCCGACGACGTCGGTCGTCGCATAATCCATCATCTCGAAATTCACGACATTGCTGTAATACACCGGTCGGTAGCCGGCGCCCACGTCGAGGATCAAGCCCTCGGCGAGACCTTCGATCCATCCGACGGTTTCATCGTCATAGCCGTTCTCGCTGATCGGCATGTCGTCGTCGCCGGCGTCCACGCCAGGCGCCGCCTCATCGGCAAATATGAATTTGCCCGAACTGGACAGCGGCGTGTCGGGATCGAGCAACAACGGCCGCACCGCGGCGAGCTTTCGCGCGCGGAGAGCAGGGATGTCGCTCGCACGCTGCTGGCGGCGCTCCTGGACGCGGCCAAACGCATCGAAATGGGCGCGCCCAGTGGCGAATTGACCAAGTTCGATCGCCCGCCGCACGTCGGGATTCGCCGCCAGATAGCGCGCCTCGTCGAAATTCTCTAGCGTCGCGGGCTCGTCCTCGGCGACCTTCTGCCGGCGGCCCTCAATATGGCCGAATTTCCTGAAATGACTCCATCCCGACCTGATTTTGCCGAGGCGAACCGCCTCAGCCACGTCGGGATTGACGGCGAGATAGGCCTGCTCGTTGAAGGTTTGCGGCGTTGGCGTCTCTTGCAGCGCCACCGACTCGAGGGGATTTTTCATACAGACGGCGAGATGCTACTCAATAGTCGGCCCGCCGGATTGTTAGCACAGGCGGCGGAGCGCGAAAACCGCATTGGAGCATCTGCCCTGGAGCATGGCCAACTCGTAGCCGGCGCGACGCCTTTCTTCCGATCACCCTCGTTTCGGAACCATTCATGAAGTCCAGCAGCGACCAGATCGATCCAGCAGGAGAGGCGCCGATCGCCGTCGAAGCCTTCTATCGATACGGCTATGAAGGCCGTGAGATGCTCGCGATACGCGCGCCCTTTGCGATGGGCGCCGACGGCGCGGATATCATCGGACGCGCCATCGAAGCGAACGGGCACCGCTACGTCGTCAACTCGATCGCCCGGCAAATCTCCGGGCCGATCCATCCGGGCGAGCCATTCGGCGTCGAACTGCGCGGCTGCGCCGCGCGTGAAGAGTCCGCGGCCTGAACGATGACCAAGATTTTGGGGCTGGGGCACAGCCATATCGTGGCCATCGCCAAAGGATGTTACGAACTGCAGCATGAGGGATTTCGGCTCGGCGGAGCGCCGCTCGAGTCCCGATTCGTCTATCTCTACGACCCTGAACTCTCGCCGACTCTGACAGAGGAGAGCGTTTCTGCGCGCCTCAATCCCCGCCTCCGCGGGATCATCGAAGAGGAGCGGCCGGACGGCATCGTATTGTCGGTCGGCGGCAACGAGCATATTGCTCTTTCGGTGACGCAGCCCAAGGAGCGTTTTGACTTCATTCTCGGGGCGGAGCCTGAACTCGAACTCGAGCGCGGCGCGGCAGTTTTGCCGGAAGCCGCCGTCCGCGAGACGTTGCGGGAAAAAATGGCGCCGACGCTTTTGACCATCGCGGCGATCCGGAACGAAACCGGCGCGCCCATCGTTTGCATCGAGCCGCCGCCGCCCTTGCCGAATTCGCGCGTCGTGCAATGTCCGCAGGAGTTTTTCCGCCGATCCTTCGATCCGCGCCGGCTCTCGGGAGACGTCTTTCGCTATAAGATGTGGCGTGCTCAGTCTGCCCTGTATCGTGAAATCTGCATGAGAGAGGATATTCTTTTTTTGCCCGTTCCGGCCGAGTTCTTGGCTCCGTCCGGGATGTTGGCGGAGATCGTTTGGGGCGCCGACGCCTCTCACGCGAACGCGCTGTTCGGCCGGCGGATGATCCAGGCCGCCGCCCGGCTTATTGAGCCTCGGCTCAGCGGTGGACTGCAATGAAAACGCATCCCTATTCGAAACGTCCGGACTACGCCCTTTGGCGTCGCGCGGTCGCGGAGGTCGCTCCAGGCGAACTCGATCCGGTCGTGGAGGCGCCTTTCCGGCTGGGCGTTCGGGAAAAAATCGCGACCGCGGGGAGCTGCTTCGCCCAGCACATCGGCCGCTACCTGAAGTCGAGCGGCTGCAACTATCTCGTCACCGAGGCGCCCCACGCCTTTGTCAGTTCCCAGGCCGCCGACGCGCTCAACTATGGGCTCTATACCGCGCGCTACGGCAACATCTACACGAGCCGGCAGCTGCTGCAGCTCTTTGAACGCGCCTATGGACGATTTACGCCGAAGGAAAACTGCTGGCGAGAACGCGGCGGGCAGGTGATCGACCCGTTTCGGCCGCAAATACAACCCGGCGGATTCAATTCTGCCCGCGAACTCGATTATGATCGGGAACGCCACTTCGAGGCGGTGCGCAGGGCGTTCGAAACGCTCGACGTGTTTGTGTTCACGCTCGGGCTGACCGAGCTTTGGCGTTCGCGCGAAGATGGCGCGGCGTTCCCGCTCTGTCCGGGAGTCGCGGGCGGCGACTACTCGCCGGCGCGACATGAGTTCGTCAATCTTGGCGTCGACGAGATCGTCGCCGACATGACGGAATTCATTCGCCGGCTGCGCGCCGTCAATCCCGCCGCGCGGGTCATTTTGACCGTCTCGCCGGTGCCGCTCGTCGCCACCGCCGAGACGCGTCATGTGGTGGCGTCGACCATGTATTCGAAATCGGCGCTCCGCGTCGCCTGCGATGTGCTTTCGCGCGCGCTCAGCCAGGTCGCCTATTTTCCTTCCTATGAAATTGTCGCCGGCGGCTATGCGCCGACGGATTATTTCGCGCCGGACCGGCGCAGCGTCACGCAGGAAGGGGTGGCGCATGTCATGCGGGTGTTCGAGCGGCATTTCATCAAGCGCAACGCCGCCGGCGAAGCGTTGCGCGGCGCTTTGCGCACGCTCGGTCCGATGCGTTCCGCGCCGGTCGAAGACCCGATCGCCGCGGCGATGCGCCTGATGTGCGACGAAGAGGCTCTGTCGCTGGAGCACATCGAAACCGCGTCGGGCGCCGAAGCGCCGCCGCAAACCGAACCGGCGCCCCAGAACATGTCAGGCGAAGAATTTGCCGCGCAGGAACCGCTCGCCGACAAGCCCGAGCATGAGGCTGATCCCGCCGACCCAGTAAATCAGCGATTTGTTGATTAGCTCGGGATCGTAGCTCGCATAATAGGCCGACCGCAGCCACTCGATGAGCTGCGTCAGAGGATTATACGCCATGTATTCCCGGGCATACGCAGGTATCGCGCTCGGCGGCAAATAGGCGCCCGATATCACGTAAAGGCCCACCATGACGAGGAGGAAAAAAATCAGAAAGTAAGACCCGACAAGCGCGCACATGACGACGTTGAGAAATCCGAGCCCGATCCCCAGAAAGACGGCGGCGCCGATCGCTTTTGACGCTTCGGCCGCGTCGGTAGGCGTGAGGTCGACATCGAACAGGCTGACGATAAACGCGAACAGCGCGAGCACGATCACCGCGTTGAGCGTTTCGAGGATGCAACGACTGAAAATGAGATGGATCGGCTGAATGACCGGAATGTTCAACAATTGACGATTCTGCGGAATGCCCATCGCCAATAGTCGCGCGGGATAGAAGCACAAAATATAGGGCACGACGCCGGTCGCCACAAATATTGTCGGGCTGTCGCCAATAGGCGCAATCGAAGCCCTGACCAGGTAAGCTAGCGTGATGATGCCCATATGCGATAAGGGCCACGCGATGGCGATCAGATAGCCGATATGGCTGCTTCCGAAACGCGAGCGCATGTCCTGGATCAAGACGGCGCGCATGATGCGGCAAAATTCCGCGAGACGACTGCTGAGCCTTGCGCAGCGCTCCTCTAGAAGCCAGTTAAGCGCCAAGCTCGTCACTTCCTGCTCCGTCGTCCGTGCACAGCGAGAAATTTCTCAGAACATGGGCGGAAGAATGACGCCAAGGCCGCGCCAAGCGGCACTGCACGATGCGCTCGGCATGTCGGTCGCGTCCGACGCGCCGCAGTTTCATCGCTTAAGGATCAAAGGAGTCGAAATTGTGATATGTTGGCGCCGCAGCATGAAGCCCCGCTCCTGCGCGCGCCAGACGGGCGCCTTCATCAACGGCGGCGTTCAATTGGTCAGCGCCGGGCTTTCGCGATAGAGCGATGGGAAGAGACGCTTGAGATTGTCGATCTTCGGCTGATCATTGTAGACGATGTAAGGCTGCGTCGGATGGCGGACGAGATAGTCCTGGTGATAGGCCTCCGCCGGATAGAACGCCTTTAAGGGTTCGAGCGTGGTGACGATCGGCGCTGAAAAGACCCTCGCGTCGGCGAGTTGCGCGATATAGTCGCGCGCGACCTTTTCCTGCTCCCTGTTCGCGACGAAAATCGCCGAACGATATTGCGCGCCGACGTCCGGCCCCTGGCGGTTGAGCTGCGTCGGATCATGCGCGACGGAAAAATAGACGCGCAGCAATTCGCCAAGACTCACCCGCCTCGGATCGTAAGTGATTTCAACCGATTCGGCGTGGCGCGTATCGCCCTGCGAGACCTGGTCGTAATCCGCCGTTTCCCTCGCGCCCCCCGCATAGCCGGAGACGGCGCGCGAGACGCCCTTGACCCGCTGAAACACGCCCTGCACGCCCCAAAAGCAGCCGCCGGCGACGACGAGCTTCTGTTCGCCGGTCGCCGTCTGCGGATCGTAGAACGGGGCAGGCAGAACAACCACGCGCTCCGCGGCGCCGGCGCTCAGGGGCGCGAGAAGGATCAGCGCGGCGGCGACGATGGCGGCAAGGACGGCGAGTCTCATGGCGATAATCCCTACGCCTGTCCGCGCCCGACGAAACGCAGCGCGACGCCGTTGATGCAATAGCGCAGCCCGGTTGGCCGCGGTCCGTCGGTGAAGACATGGCCGAGATGCGCGTCGCAGCGCTTGCAGGAGACCGCGACGCGTCTCATGCCGAAGGACATGTCGGCGCGCTCGGCGACATTGGCTTTCGACATCGGCGCGAAAAAGCTCGGCCAGCCGGTGCCTGAGTCAAATTTGGTTTTCGAATCGTAAAGCGCCGTGTCGCAACCGACGCACCGATAAAGTCCGTCGGCGTGATTGTCCCAATCGGGGCCGGTGAAGGCGCGTTCGGTGCCGTCCTCTCGAGTCACTTCGAAGGCGAGCGGCGAGAGCCGCGCGCGCCATTCCGCCTCAGACCTGACGATTTTCTCGACGCGCGACAGTCCGAGGCTCTTGCCGTAGGCGTCGAATGTCTCAATCTCGACCGTTTCGGCGGCGGCCTGCGCCTTCGGCGCGACGGCCATCAGAACGGCGCATGATAATAGGCTGCGGCGGTTCACGATCGGCTCCTGCGTTTTTGCTTCTATTCGCGCGCGGGCCGGAAAGGTTACGTAGACGCTCGCATTTTTTGCAAGATCACCTGCGTCCGAAGAGCTTTTCGATGTCGGCGAGCTTCAGCTCGATATAGGTCGGCCGCCCGTGATTGCACTGACCGGCGCCGGGCGTCGCCTCCATCTCGCGCAGCAGCGCGTTCATCTCAGGCGCCGAAAGCCGCCGGCCGGCGCGTACCGAATGATGGCAGGCGCAGGTCGCCAGCACATGATCGAGCCGGCGCGAAAGCCCGCGCGAGTCGCCATCCTCGGCGAGAAGATCGGCGATATTCTCGACGAGACGCTTGCAGTCGATCTCGCCAAGCAGCGCCGGCGTCTCGCGCACCAGCACGGCGCCGGGGCCGAAAGGCTCGAGCGCAAGGCCAAGCGCCGCAAGCTCGCCCAGCGCCGGCGCCAGCGCGTTCATCCGCGAGTCGTCGAGCTCGACGACGGCGGGGATCAGCAGCATCTGTCGCGCGACGCCGCTTTCCGCGCGCTGGCGCTTCAGCTTCTCGTAAACGATGCGCTCATGCGCCGCGTGCTGGTCGACGATGACGAGACCGTCCTGAGTCTGGGCGATGATATAGGTTTCGTGCAATTGCGCGCGCGCCGCGCCGAGCGGCGACTCAGCTTCCGGCGCGGGCGCGTCATGGGCGCGCGAATCGGCCATCGGCGCGCCGGCGTCGAATGAGGTCTGCGGCGAATCTTCGAAGCCTGAAGGGGCATAAGGCGAACTCGCGAGGCTCCAATTCGCCGGCGCGGGCGCACGATATTGCGGGCCATTGGCGCGCGCCAAAGCGTCGATCGCCGCCCGCGCGCCCACATCGCCGCTGCGGCGGCTTTTTTCGGCGAGCGCCTGTTTCAGCGCGCCGACGACGAGGCCGCGCACCAGTCCGGGATCAGCGAAGCGCACCTCCGCCTTCGCCGGATGCACATTGACGTCGACGATGCGGGGATCGCAGTCGATGAAGAGCGCCGCCACGGGATGGCGGTCGGCGCTGAGAAAATCGAGATAGGCGGCGCGGATGGCGCCGGCGAAGAGCTTGTCGCGCACCGGCCGTCGATTGACATAAACAAATTGCATCTGGGCGTTGCCGCGACTGTAGGTCGGCAGGCCGGCAAGTCCAAAAAGGCGCACGCCGTCGCGCGCGGCGTCGAGTTCAAAGGCGTTGGCGGCGAAGTCCTCGCCGAGAATTTGCACAATGCGCCGCGCCTGATCGTCGCCGCAGGCGGGGTAATCAAAGAGCGCGCCGCTGTCGGCGGAAAGCGCAAAGCGCGCCTGCGGATTGGCCATGGCGAGGCGCTTGACGACATCGACGATCGCCGACGTCTCGGCGCGCTCGGTCTTTAAGAATTTCAGCCGCGCCGGCGTCGCCGCGAACAGCGCGCGCGCTTCGATCTTGGTGCCGCGCGGCCAGGCGCAGGCGGAAAGACCGCGCTTGTCGCCGGCTTCGACGCGGATCGAGAAACCGTGCGCGGCGCCCGCCGCGCGGGTTTCGATCGAAAGATCCGCGACCGCGGCGATCGACGGCAGCGCCTCGCCGCGAAAGCCGAGCGTGGCGATATTGGTCAGATCGCCGTCGGGGATTTTCGAGGTGGCGTGGCGCTCGATCGCGAGCGCGAGATCATGCTCGTCCATGCCGAATCCGTCGTCGATGACGCGGATCAGCCGCTTGCCGCCAGCTTCGATCGCCACGTCGATGCGCGTCGCCCCGGCGTCGAGCGCATTCTCGACCAGCTCCTTGACGGCGGAGGCCGGCCGCTCGACCACCTCGCCGGCGGCGATGCGATCGACGAGGATGGGATCGAGACGGCGAATCGGCATAGCGATCGGTTCTGGCGAATCGGCTCAGCAGGCCAGGGTTCGGGATTATAGCGGTTTTGGCGGATCAATCGCGACGAACGGCGCAAGGTGCGGTGAACTCATCGGGGATGGAAGCCGAAGCCTCCGCAAGGGCGTCGGATTCGGTTCACGACAGGCCGCCAGCCCGGAAATTTCTTAGCTTAACCCATTAAGACTGAATTGAACCCGCCCTCATGTATGCTAATGTCATACATATGAGAGAACAGCCCCTGAGCAGCTCCGTCCTCAGCGTTCGGGTTTCCCCCGACGAACGCGCCCTTTTGGAAGAAGCGGCGGCGCAAGCGCACACGAGTTTGAGCGAATTCATGCGGCGGCGCTCGGTCGAGGCGGCGGAGGCCGAAGTTCTCAACCGCTCCATCATCACCGTTCCGGCCAAAGACTGGGAAGCGTTCGAAGCGTGGATTAATCGCCCTGCAGAGCCGGTTCCTGCGCTTGCGGAACTCGCGCGCCGCACCCCGTCTTGGGAGCGCTAGAGTATGGCGGCGGTTACGCCGCCCCGTCCGCTCGCTGAAAGCGACGACCGCGCCTCGTTCGACTGCGGGCGTGAATCCCTCAACAACTGGTTTCAGCGCCATGCGTGGGCGAACCACGCCAGCGACATGTCGCGCGTGAGCGTGATCGCGGATGCGGCGACGGGGCGCGTCATCGGCTATGTCGCCCTCAGCGCCGCGCAAATCGAGCGGGCCTATCTGCCCAAGCCTCAGCAACGCAACCGCCCTGACCCCGTGCCCGTCCTGCTGCTCGGGCAACTTGCGGTCGATAAGGCCTATCAGGGCAGGGGATATGCCGTCGACCTGCTGCGCTACGCTCTGAAAACCGCGCTACGGGTTTCCGAGAGCGTCGGGAGCATGGGCGTGATTGCGCATCCGCTCGATGACGGCGTGAGGGGCTTCTATGCAAGGTGGGGATTTCAGGAGCTGCCCTTCGACCCGCGCCGCGCGATGATTGTCCGCATGGCGGATTTGCGGATGCATTTCAGCGACAAAGCCTGATTGTCTAATTGCTGGTAGTGCAGCATTTAGGTAATGCCTTCCTCACGCTTAGGCGCAGAGCGCCTTTTTGGGAAAACGCCATAAATTTAGGAGGTCAAATCTGTCTCTCCACTCATGGTCAGAAATGTCTTGGAGAGGGGGTCGCATGTGTCCTACGAATAACCACACATTCACTGATAGCACGTATTGCGTTATCAGCACGAAACACCATGCAGGCGCCCTAGTCATTTACGTCTCCCCATAAGGGGGTAAGTCTGTCTTGCTTGGGGCCAAACCAACGCGCATATTTTTCTCATGACGAACGCAACCAAAATTCCAAATTCAGGAGCTGAGGTAATCCAGCTTCCCATTGGCAAAAAAGAGCGGCGGCGTGCCGAGCACAAATTCGGCGCGGCTGTGATGAAGCATGGCTATACGATGCTTCCCAATCTGCTGCTGCGGGCACAAGGCCGTCTAAAAATCGGCCATGCAGAATTTAACGTGCTTGTGCATCTAGTCGAGCATTGGTGGGATGCTGGTAAGAATCCTTATCCCGCAAAGGAGCTGATTGCGCGGCGCATGGGCAAAAGCCCGCGTATGGTGCAGCGTTATCTTACGAAGCTTGAAAAGGCCAAGCTCATCAAACGCGAAGAGCGGTTCCTCGGCCATAGAGGCCAAACTGCAAATGGATATTCGCTCGACGGACTGGTCACAAAACTCAAGGAGATTGAACCGGAGTTTAGTAAAGCCGCCGAGCAAAAGAGACTGCGCCAGAAGAAGGTCGAAACTGCATCTTCTGGCGCTGCATAAGTTTCGCGACGTAGCTCAATGGATAGAGCTCCCGCCTCGCTGCGAAATCCGCCCTGACAGTCGGAGAGTAGGGGAGGGAAGATACGGGTTCAAGTCCCGTCGTCGTGCCCAGTTTTTTCCTGCACTTTTTGGCGGGCGTTCCACGTTGCAATGAGAAACGTCGCCATAGTGCCCGCAAGATTCACAGCAAGCTCGGCATGGCGAGATTGAGGCCGCGCGCGAACGGGGCCTTGACTGTGCGCATCGCCGAGCTTGTTTCTGATGGAGCCAATCGACTCCACAATCGACTGGCAACTGCCCAAGATTTGCTTGAACACCTGTTCTGTATGGTCGTCTGGCGCGAGTTTTAGGAGCTTCGCAAGTCTTCGGTAAAGCGACGGTAGCTCATCCTCCTCTTTGTAGGGTTCCTTCGCCTCATGCAGGAGCCATTTGCAAGTGTCCTCAAGCAATGTTCGAGCGAGTGTAATTGCTGCACGAGGGTCGGCAGCGCGACGGGCGAGGGCTTCCTGCCAGCGACCAGAGATTTCATCCGGACTAAAGGCATGAAGCGTTTTCGTGATTTCGCCGTCGGCGGGTGTTGCTCCAGCAGAACCGATATAACGAATCTTATAGATTGGACTTCCGGACATTTTTCCGGCTTCGTCGAAGCGAAAACCATCGTGAACGAGATGGCGATTTAGCCGCGCCGCAAGGTCAGACTGTTCAGGAATCTCTCGCGTAAGCGGGTCCAGAACAGCTTCCAAAAAACGAAATAATTTTGATTGGGAGCAATCGTAAATGCTCAACAATTCTAACACTTGGCTATTTTCTAGGTCATCATTTATAAAAAAGTGGCGACGCAAGTAATCTCTCATTTGGTATTCATTAAGCCTCGGCGAAGGCGAAGCCATGGTGTCGATTGGCCAGAATTTTCTCAACAAATCGACGTTGTCCAGTGCGCCCGCAAGGGGCACATTGTTAAGCTCTGCAACGATGCGACGCCGCGTAAGCTGCGTTACCTTCGGGTCGCTGTCTTCGTCAATCTTAGCTAGAACTTCCTCAAGTTCTTGATGACCTTCATCGTCTTGAAGGGCACGAGCGATTTTCAGCACTTCCCCTGAGGTAAGGGATTGAAGACGCTGCATTACATATCTGTATTTGCTACTGAAAGCCTCGTCGTTTGTTCCTTCAGCTAGGCCATAGCGAAGGCAGACGCTTGGAACGTTGTATGCCTTTTGGTCAGAGATAATTGACGCGATTAAATGCCGTAGATTCCTGATGGTTTCAGGCCTTAGCCGTGCTTTGCAGTCGCTCATGGCGTAAGCCTCAAAATCGCGCTTCTGCTGACAATGTAGCGCCGCGCGACGTCGGCTTGCGAGGCCCTGCTTTGGCAAGCTCGCGCAAGGCCTCCTCGCGCTGATGGCGGGTGAGCTTGGGCAGTCGCCCGATGTGAAGGCCCCGCGCCTTGATCAGTCAAGTCGAAGCGCGTGCTTTCCTGGACAACACCGCCCGCGGGCGAACTTCAGGAAAGCGGCGCCAGCACCAGCGCCAGATTTTCCACTGCTACTACTCGCGCCCTGGCGCCGGGCGCGAGGCTCTCGACCGGCGAATCATGCGCAAGCCGGGTCTGCCATTCGACGCCGGACCAGAAGACGGTCCCGCGGGTTTTCGTCACCTCATGCGTCAGCGTCACTTCGCGGCCGATCAGATCGCTGCTTTTATCTTCTTCGATGTCGGCGTTCTGGAACCGCTGCAGCGGCTTCCTGCCGACGATCGCGATCATGAGGCTGGCGCCGGCGACGATCGCCGTGGTTTCGATGAGCGACGGCCGCCAGCCGGTTATGTAAAGAACCGCGCTCGTCAGTAACGCGCCGACCGCGACGAACATCACTGGCGAGAGGCCGATCACCACAATGTCGAGCCCGAGCAGCGCGAGGCCGGCGACGAGGCTCACATTGGCGGGATCGTAAAAGAACGCCGGCTCCATGCGTTTACTCTCCCGATTGCCAGGGCTGCCCGCCGCCCGCGCGCCGCTCTGGATTCGCCGCGCCGCCAGCATTGACCATTTTAAGCACCGCCATCGCCTTGGCGAGCCAGCCGGCGGGATCGGCGCCGTCGCCCATCAGCACTAAGGAATTGCCGGCCTTGGCGAGCCGGCCATATTGTTCGATCGCGCTTTTCGCGACTTCGAGCTGCACCGCCTGATCGCCGCCGATTTGCGTGATTTGCGCGCGCACCAGTTCGATCGCCTTCGCCTGGCCTTCGGCGCGCAGGATCGCCGCCTGTTTCTCGCCCTCGGCGCGATTGATCTCGGACTGTTTCACGCCCTCCGATTCGAGCACGGCGGCGCGCTTGTCGCGTTCGGCCTTCATCTGCCGCTCCATCGACTGGCGCAGCGATTCGGGCATGGCGATGTCCTTGATCTCATAGCGCGTCACATGCGCGCCCCAGAGCTGCGCCGCGTCGGAGACGGCGCGCACCACCCGCTCATTGATCTCGCTTCTATTCTCGAAGGTCTTGTCGAGCTCCATCGAGCCGATCGCCGAGCGCATCGAGGTCTGCGCCAGATTGATGATCGCGCGGCGGATGTCCTGCGCGCCGTAAGCCGCGTCCTTGGCGTTGACGATCTTGTAATAGAGAATGCCGTCGATGGTGACGGTGGCGTTGTCCTTGGTGATCGCGTCCTGCTCCGGCACGTCGATCACCTGTTCGCGCAGATCGAACGTATAGGCGACGCGCTCGACGATCGGCCAGACGAAATTGACTCCGGCGGTCAGCGTCCGGTTGTAGCGCCCGAGCCGCTCGACGACGAGGACGGTCTGCTGGCGCACGAAGCGCACCATCGTCGACAGCGCCAGCAGCGCGACATAGGCGAACCAGAACAGCGGATTTTGGAGAAGGCCGATCGGCAGGCCGAGATTGAATGAGCGATCGAGCATCAAGAGGCCGATCGCGACGGCGCCGACGATAAAAAGCGCGAAACCCATGAAACTCCCCTCTGCACGACGGACGGCTCGAAGGCCGAGCGCGCTCCTTAGCCGACGGCGCTGGTCCTGGCCGTTTGCCGCCGCACGCGCGCGCATCATGAGGGCGTCGCGCGCCGAGCACAATTCCATGACGGGGCGAGACCGGCCGCTCCGCTCACGGGTCTCGCCTTCGCCGCGATCGAACGCCCCAACGGACCGCGAGCTTCCAAGCTCGCTTGCTTATTCTGCGCGCCTGGAGGCGCGCGGTCCGTTTTCCGCCGCGGTCCATGCGCGCTCAATGATCGCGTCGCCACCAGCTTTCGAGCGTCGGTCCGAACATCGGCGAAGCGTAGCGCGGCAATCGCGCCGGACGGGCGATCTCGGTCGAATGCGCCAGCCATTGTTCGGACGCATGAAACAGCGGCACGACATAGAAGCCGGACAGCAGCACCCGGTCATAGGCGCGCACGGCGGTGACGAAATCGTCGTGGCTCGTCGCCGCGAGCAAAGCGGCGATCAGCGCGTCGATCGCCGGCGATGACGCGCCGGCGAGGTTGAAGGAGGCTTCCTGGTCGGCGCTCGCCGAACCCCAGCGCATGCGCTGCTCATTGCCCGGCGAGGCCGAGGCGATCCATTGGCCGATCATCATGTCGAAATCGAATTTCTGGCGCCGGCGCTGATATTGCACTTCGTCGACGAGACGCACGCGGGCGTCGACGCCGATCCGCTGCAGCGACGAGGCATAGTTGAGCGCCAGCCGCTCCTGATTGCGGTCCTTGACCATGATCTCGAATGAGACCGGCGCGCCATCCTTGCGCAGGGCGCCGCCCTCGATCGCATAGCCGGCGCTTTCGAGCAAGGCGAGCGCGCGCTTCGCCATCTCGCGGTCGCGGCCCGTGCCGTCATTGACCGGCGGGCGCCAGCGTCCCTCCAGAATGTCGGCGCGCACGGCGCCCGGAAAGGGCGCCAGCAGCGCGCGTTCGGCGGCGGACGCCGGGCGGCCGGAGGAGGACAATTCCGATTCGTCGAAGAAGCTTTTGGTGCGCGTATAAAGTCCGGCGTAGAGATTGGCGTTGATCCATTCGAAGTCGAACATCATGCCGAGCGCTTCGCGCAGCCGGATATCCTTGAACATCGGCCGGCGCGAATTGAAGACGAATCCCTCCATGCCCTTGGGCATGTCGTTCTTTAAAGTCTCCTTGACGACGCGCCCGTCAGCGACCGCCGGGAAGTCATAGCCGCTCGCCCAGCGCGTCGTGCTGGTTTCGTCGCGGTAATCGAGAAGGCCCGCCTTGAAGGCTTCGAACAGCGAATTGCCGTCGCGATAATATTGGATGTCGACCTCGTCGAAATTATTGAAGCCGCGCTGGCTCGGCAGGTCGGCGCCCCAATAGTCCTTGTTGCGGCGCAGCAGGAGCCGCTCGCCGACCTTGACGTCGTCGATCACATAGGGGCCGGAGCCGATCGGCTTCGCCAGCGTCGCGTCGGCAAAACGCTCGACGTCGGTCGCATGTTTGGGCAGCACCGGCATGATCGCCAGAATGAGCGGCAGCTCCCGGTCGCCGACGCCGGAAAGATCGTAATGCACGGTGAGGGCGTCCGGCGCGTCAATTGACTTGACCAGCCCGTAGGCGATGCGCTGCTGCGGTCGGCCCTTGATCTTCAAAAGGTCGAAGGAAAACAGCACATCCGCCGAGGTAATCGGCGTTCCGTCGGAAAAGCGCGCCCGCGGGTCGAGATGGAAGGTCACCTGCGAACGCGCCGGATCGATGTCGATCGATTTCGCGATCAGGCCGTAAAGCGTGAACGGCTCGTCCAGCGAGCGCGCCATCAGGCTCTGGAAAACATTGCCGACAAGCCCCTGCGCCGCCGATCCCGACTTGAGATTGAACGGATTGAGGCTGTCGAAGGTCCCGGCCATGCCGACGCGAAGCCTGCCGCCCTTCCGGGCCTGCGGCTCGGCATAGGGGAAGTGATCGAAATCGCTCGGCAGGCCCGGGGCGCCGTGCATGGCGATCCCATGCGTCGGGCTGGGCGCTTCGGGGACGGGCGGGGACGGGACCGCGCCGGCGCAAGGCGCGGAAATCATTAGCGACAGGGCGAAGCTGAGGGCGCGGCGCCCCAGCATGGGCTGCTCGCCGCAGCCGCCGGCGGGGCGTTTCGCGGGTATCGGGCGAATCTTCATCGGCGGACCATATTCCAATGTCCTGCCGCCAGAAGCGAGTCGCGCCCAAGTTTTTGGCGATTTTTTTGCGACGGAATTGCAAAAAATGCGCCCTCCCCAAGCATTCGGCGCGCCGTTCGGCTGGAATTTACTGCCGCGACCATGTAAGAGCGTTGCCGTCGCCTCGTCGGCGTCGCGCAATCGCGCTGGAACACGGGCTGTTCAAGTTCCACGGCGCTACGGCGTGAAGGCGGCCTCCCGCGATAACGCGACCTTAAAACGATCCGGAGCCGGAGGACGCCGGCCAGCAGGACAATCGAAAGGAACTTCCGATGTCGACCCATTTTTCGCGTTCTCGCGCGATAGCCCTTGCCGGAGCGTTGCTGTTCATGGGCGGCGGCGCATGGGCTCAGCAGGCCCCCGCGGGCGGCGCGGCGCAACAGCAGCAGCCTCAGGGCCCGATCGCCGCCGACCTCGTCGCCGTTCAGCCGGAATGGACCAAAGTCTGCGGCTCCGATCCGCAGACCAAAAAGGAAATGTGCTACACGACGCGCGATTTTGGCGTTTCGGCGAAGGAAGGCGAGGCCCCGCAGCCGCTGCTGGCGCTCGCGATCTATGATCCGAAGGGCGACGATCAGAAGATCATCCGCCTGCTTCTGCCGCCGGGCCTCCTCCTGAAACCCGGCTTCCGCTTCGCGATTGACAAGGGAACGCCGGAAAGCGGCACGTTCGAAATCTGCTACCCGAACGGCTGCTTCGCCGAGGCAAAGGTTAAAAAGACCGTTGTCGACGGCATGAAGAAGGCCGAAAAAATGTCGGTGGTCGTCAAGAACCAGGCGAACAACGAAGTCACCTTCTACCTGCCGCTGGCCAATTTCGGCAAAGCCTTCGACGGTCCCGCGATCGACCCCAAGGTGCTCGAAGAACAGCAAAAGAAGCTCCAGGAAGAGCTGCAGAAGAAGGCCGACGAGGAACGCAAGAAGCTCGAGGCTCAAAAAGGCGCCGCGCCGGCCGCGCCGAAGAAATAACCGAGAAACAAATTTCCATCATAAAAACCCGCGCCGGATTTGGTCCGGCGCGGTTTTTTTGCGTCCTTTCCGACGTCGCCGGAACCCTTATCGTCGGCGCCGATCTTGCGTGAGGGCGAACCGTCGCGCGTCACTTTGACGCAAAGCGGAGGGCCGGTTTATATAGGGCGGTCGGCCCAACTTGCGGCGAGGTCAAACAGCGCATGTCTATCGCTATCGTTATGGTCCTGGTGGTGGCCGGCTCAATCCTGTTCCATGTGTTGAGTCCTTGGCGGATGACGCCGATCGCGTCGAATTGGGGCTTCATCGACGACACGATGGGCCTCACCTTTCTGGTGACCGGCGCAGGATTCGTCGCGGTCATTTTATTCATGGCCTATTGCCTCTACCGCTTCCGCCATGCGCCGGGCCGGCGCGCCGCCTATGAGCCCGAGAACCAGAAGCTCGAAGCCTGGCTAGGAATCGTCACGACGATCGGCGTCGTCATTCTTCTCGCTCCCGGCCTGCTGGTCTGGGGCCAGTTCATCACCGTGCCCAAGGACGCGATGGAAATCGAAGCAGTGGGCGTCCAGTGGAACTGGAGCTTTCGCCTCGCCGGCCTCGACCATCAGCTCGGCTCGAGCGACGTTCGCTATATCGATACGACCAATTCCCTGGGCCTGAGCCCGGCCGATCCCAAGGGCCAGGACGATCTCCTGGTCACGAACGGCGAATTGCATCTGCCGCTCGGCAAGCCGGTCAAGGTCCTGCTGCGTTCGATCGACGTGCTGCACGACTTCTACGTTCCCGAAATCAGGGCGAAAATGGATCTTGTGCCGGGCATCGTCACATATTTTTGGTTCACGCCGACCAAGATCGGCGAATATGAGATACTCTGCGCCGCTTATTGCGGCACAGGGCACCCGCAGATGCGCGGCAAGCTGATCATCGAATCGGAAGCCGACTTCGAGGCGTGGCAAGTCGCGCAGCAGACGTTCGAGCAGTCGCGCAAGAGCGCCGCAAGCCAGGACAAGCGGGCCTCGGCGCAATGACATTGACGAAATCCCGTCGTCGCGCCGCTTTGACATTCATCGCCGCCGAGAAGGCGCCGCTGCGGCGGCGCTCGTCCGATCGCCGAAAGCGCGATCGGGGCGAAAGGAGGATCATTAGATGACCGACGCCAGCGTACCACAGAACGTCGCGCCGCCGCCGGCGGAAGTGGAAGACGTCGAACTTTATCACGCGCACAGCTGGATCACGAAATATGTGTTCTGCCAGGACGCCAAGGTCATCGCCATTCAATATGCCGGCACAGCCATCACGGTCGGCATTCTGGCGCTTGTGCTGTCATGGGTGATCCGGCTGCAGCTCGCCTTTCCTGGCGCGATCCCCTTCATTGACGCCCAGGTCTATTATCAGTCCGTGACCATGCATGGCATGATCATGGTCGTCTACATGCTCACCGCCATCTTTCTCGGCGGCTTCGGCAATTATCTCATTCCGCTGATGGTCGGCGCGCGGGACATGGTGTTCCCTTACGTCAACATGCTCAGCTTCTGGGTCTATCTACTCGCGACCCTGGTTCTGGTCTCGAGCTATTTCGTGCCCGGCGGACCGACCGGCGCCGGCTGGACTCTCTATCCGCCGCAATCGATCCTGACCGGCACGCCCGGCTATGATTACGGCATCATTCTGATGCTCGTCTCCTTGATCCTGTTCATCATCGGCTTCACGATGGGCGGGTTGAACTATGTCGTGACCGTGCTGCAGGCGCGCACAAGAGGCATGACGCTGATGCGCATGCCGCTCACGGTCTGGGGAATCTTCGCCGCCGCGGTGATGGCGCTTCTCGCCTTTCCCGGCCTCTTCGTCGCCTGCGTGATGCTGCTGCTCGACCGCACGCTCGGCACCAGCTTCTTCATGCCGGCGCTCGTCGAACTCGGCGAGCGCAAGGACTATGTCGGCGGCAGCCCGATCCTGTTCCAGCATCTATTCTGGTTCTTCGGCCATCCGGAAGTCTATATCGTCGCGCTGCCGGCCTTCGGCGTCGTGTCGGATCTTATCAGCGTGCACGCGCGCAAGAATATTTTCGGCTACCGGATGATGGTCTGGGCGATCATCGCGATCGGCGTGCTCAGCATGGTGGTCTGGGGCCATCATATGTATGTCAGCGGCATGGACCCTTGGTTCGGGTTTTTCTTCGCGGTGACGACGCTCGCGATCGCGGTGCCGACGGCGCTGAAGGTATACAACTGGGTGCTGACCCTCTGGCACGCGGACATCCACTTCACGACGCCGATGCTGTTCGCCCTCGGCTTCCTCGTCACCTTCGTCAATGGCGGCATCACCGGCCTTTATCTCGGCAATGTCATCGTCGACGTGCCGCTGTCGGCGACGCTGTTCGTCGTCGCGCATTTCCACATGGTGATGGGCATCGCGCCGGTGCTGGTGATTTTCGGCGCGATCTATCACTGGTATCCCAAGATCACCGGCCGGATGATGGACGAGCGGCTGGGCAAGATCCACTTCTGGATCACCTTCCTTGGGGCCTATGCGATCTTCTTTCCGATGCATTATCTCGGCGTGCTCGGCATGCCGCGGCGCTTCTATGAAATGGGCGAAACCGCTTTCGTTCCGGCTTCGGCGGCGACGCTCAACATCGTCATCACGATCATCGCTGTGGCGGTGGGCTTCGCTCAGTCAATCTTCTTCTACAATCTGTTCAGGAGCCTGAAATATGGCGCGCCGGCCGGCGGCAATCCGTGGCGCGCGGCGTCGCTCGAATGGCAGACTCCCGAGACGCCGCCGGGTCACGGCAATTGGGGCAAGCATCTGCCGGTGGTCTATCGCTGGCCCTACGCCTATAGCGTTCCCGGCGCGCCGGAAGATTACCTGCCGCAAAACGCGCCGCCGATGAGTGGAGAACATTCGCCATGAGCGTGATGGGGCTCTTCTTCATCGCGATCTTCTCCTTTGCGATTCTGTGGCTGGCGCGCCAGGGCGTGTTCGCGGCGCACTGGCTCGAGGAAGGCGAGGTGGCGCGTCATCACGGCGGCGCGACCGAGCCGCCGCCGGCCGGAAGAGTTGCGCTCGCCATTTTTCTCGCCGTCGCAGGCTGTCTGTTCTCGTTGCTCGCCGCCGCATTTTATATGCGCGGCGACGCCCCGGATTGGCAGATGCCGCCGATCCCGGGCGTTCTCTGGTTCAACACCGCCATTCTCGCGGCGAGCAGCGTCGCGCTGCAGCTTGCCGTCATCGCCGCCCGTCGCGGCGAATTCGAGCGGGTCAAGACCGCCCTGCTCATCGGCGCCGCGACGGCGGGCCTGTTCATCATCGGCCAGATCTGGGCGTGGCGCGAACTCATCGAATTGCGATTCTTCGCCTCGAGCAACGCCGCAAACGCCTTCTTCTTTCTGCTGACGGGCGCGCATGCGCTGCATCTTGTCGGCGGACTCGTGGCGCTGGCGCGAACCACCGACAGGGTTCGCGGCGCGGGCCGCGTCACCGGGGCGCTGACGGCAAGCATCGAGCTTTGCGCCATTTACTGGCATTTTCTGCTGTTCGTCTGGCTGCTGATGTTCGCCATGCTGATCGGCTGGACCGATGGATTTGGCGTCATCTGCCGGCGTCTGCTTTCGTAAGAGGGAATGCGCCATGACGGCGGAAAATGTAACGACTGAGCATGTATCGACTGAGCATGTAACGGCTGAAGAAACCCTGCGGAGCCGCGTGCTCGGCGTGATGGCCGACTGGTCCTCGGATCAGCGCTCGTTCAAGAGCGCCTCCTGGGGCAAGGCGATGATGTGGATTTTCCTCGTCAGCGACACCTTCGTCTTCAGCTGCTTTCTCATCTCCTACATGACGGTGCGCATGTCCACCACGGTGGAATGGCCGCATCCAAGCGAAATCTTCGCCCTCGACATCGGCGGCAAGAAGATTCCGCTCATCCTCATCGCCATCATGACCTTCGATCTCATCACCAGTTCGGGCACGATGGCGATGGCCGTGAACTTCGCCTATGCGCGCGAGCGCCGGAAGGCCGCGCTTTTGATGCTGGTGACGGCCTTTTTCGGGGCCGCCTTCGTCGGCATGCAGGCCTTCGAATGGAGCAAGCTCATTCATGAGGGCGTGCGGCCGTGGGGCAATCCGTTCGGCGCGGCGCAGTTCGGGTCGAGCTTCTTCATGATTACCGGCTTTCACGGATTTCACGTGTCGGTCGGGGTGCTGTTCCTGCTGATCATCGCCCGCGCCGTCTGGCGCGGCGATTATGACGTCGGACGCCCCGGCTTTTTCACGAGCCGCAAGGGCCGTTATGAGATCGTCGAGATCATGGGCCTATATTGGCACTTCGTGGATCTCGTCTGGGTCTTCATCTTTGCGTTCTTCTATCTGTGGTGACGCTTCCAACAGGGAGCACAGGGAGATAAGTATGACGGCGATGACGGATGATACGACGCATGCCCATGCCCATGCTCCTCTCGCGCACGCGGCCCCGCCCGCGGCGCAGGCGCATGGGCAGCAGCATCCGATCAAGCTCTATCTTATGGTATGGGGGCTGCTCTTCGTTCTGAGCGCCTGCTCCTATCTCGTCGATTATTTCGACGTGCACGGCTATTTGCGCTGGTTCCTGATCGTCGTGTTCATGCTGCTGAAGGCGGGATTGATCGTCGCGGTGTTCATGCATATGGCGTGGGAGCGGCTCGCGCTCGTCGTCGCGATTCTGGCGCCGCCATTGGCGGTTCTGGTGCTGATGGCGATGATGGCGTGGGAAGGGGAATACACGAATTATTTGCGAGTCTTCTTCTTCGGCGCTTGATCGAGCCATAGGTCGGCTCCGCCCTTAGCCGGAGAACGGCGCGAATGAGAAAAAACGGTCAGCGCGCCGCCAATAAGGCGATCCTCATCGTCCTGTCGGCGCTTTGCTTCGTGATGATCGTTTTTCTCGGCGCCTGGACGCTCGTCGCCCATTTGCGATAGAGCGCGCGACGAGAAAGCGCGCGGCTTTTATCGCGCGCGTCCCTCGGCTTTTCGCACGATCAAAAGATCGTCGAACCAGATAACGCCTGAAAGCAGCTTCTCGGAGGGCGAGCGCGCCGCGAGCTGGAGCTCGATGATTTGGGCGACGCAGCCGGTCTGCGGAACGACCAAGGCGAGTTCAAAGTCGCGCCAAGAGGCAAATGAGCCGAGCATCATTTCGCTCTGGCCGAGAAGCGCGCCATCCATGCATTTGACGCTCCATTGGACGCCGCGCGGTCCGCGGATTTCGCCCATGAACGAGCCTTTGAGTGCATAGGCGCCGGGCGCCAGCATGATTGCTTGCGACACGCCCGGAACGTCGGCGCGCCCCGGGCCGAATTGGATGACGAGCGCGTGATTCGTCGCGCTGTCCGGCCGCGACGCGAAATCCACGACGACATTTGCGCCAGATGGCGACCGCCAGTCGAAACGCGACCCGGAAGGCGCGCCGTCGAAGCTCCCGTTAAAGATATGACCTGCCGACTCCAATTTCGCTACCGGCAGAAATTGCAGCCAAACGTAATAGGCGAGCTCATAGAGCTTGTGATCGAAAAGGAAGGATTCATAGAAATTCAGTTCGTCCGTCGTCGGCGGCGCCGGCGAATCCTTCAAACTCAAGAACAGTTGGAGCGGCGTGCGCGCATCGGTGAGCGCGGCGCCAAGTTCGCCAAAGAATGCGCGCCGCCAATTCGGATTTGCGGCGAGAAGCCGGATGATTTCCGGCTTGGCTTCGGATGTCTCCGCCATCCTCGCCAGAATCGGCGTCACATAGCCGATGAGCTCCGGCGTCGATCGCAGCAACGCATCCGCGTAATAGGCGGACGACCGATGGCTTTTCCGTTCGAACGCCTTGCGCATCATCCAGTCGACGGCGATTCTTTCATGGAGCGAGCGCCGCGCCGCGGCGTGCATGAAGGGCTCGGCGTTCCTGCCCGATCCGTCGATTTCCGCGATCTGACCCAACAGGCGATAGGCCAGAGCCGAAAGCGGAATGTCGATTAGAGCCGCTTCGATCTGCGCGCGCAATTCATCGATCCGGGCCCGCGTCGGGCGGGGCGAAGACCCGGGCGCGACCCCCTGTTCGATGCTCATCGGAAGAAGTTCGTCTGCCGCCAAGCGCAGGATCGATTGTGAATCGCCTTCGCGGATGTCGAGAGCGGCGCCTGGCGAAATCGTCGAAAGATAAGCAACATAGCTATGAGAAATGACAAGCCCGCAAAGCATCAAACCAAAAAAGCCGAAAATCGCGATGCGCGATCGGCTGAATCGCTGAGGAGAAAATGTCACATCGCCGTCGAACGGCTTGAATGAGCGCACGACCTGACTACTCCAACGCCATTCAGCGGGCGCGTCGGCCCCACCCCAACGTGATAACCCGCCACACGCCTCTCGGACGGTTCCTTCGCGGGTCGCTCTTGCGCTTCTTCACCATTTTCTCGCCGAATCTCATTCCTCGCGAATCGCTCTCCTTCGCGCCTGCCGCGGCGCCGCTTCTACCGCCGCGCGCTCCAGGAATGCGCGAGACCGAAGCAGGTTCGGCCTTGGCGTTCAAGACGGCGTCATAGGCGGCGCGGCGCTCTGGCGTCTTGAGATCGTTCCAGGCTTGAATGACTCGTAAGAAGAACGTGGTCCTCTGCAATTCCTCGCATATGTCGGAATGCAGCCAACGACACAGCAGCGCGAGATTTCGGCGCAGTTCCGCCGCGGACGCATGTCTTGAGGCCCCCAACACACGGTAACTGTCGGCTTGGGGCGCAAACATCGCCTGTTCCAGATAGAACGCCGCCGCTTCCCGCAGCTCATCGGGCGGCTTTTCGATCCGCGCCGCATCGAAGTCGATTGCGCCGCGTTCATTTGCGGCGATGCGAAGCAACAGGCCGACGCCCGCCGACAAGGGTTCTTTTCGCAACTGCGAACAACCCGATGGCATCGCCATGACGTATATTGCGGCCCGCAGCGCCGCAAGCTCTTCGTCAACCGACGGCCGCGTCATCGTTCAACTTCTTCAGCGCAGCTTTGCCGCGCTCTTTGTCGGGATGACGCTTGTTCTCTAAGTGATACTCATAATCGTATACTCTTTCATAGCCATATCCATAGCTCGCTTTCCGCGCGTCGAACTTGCTGAGGACGAGGCCGACCGGCCTCGCACGCGCCTGGGCCAGCCGTTTGAGCGCGTTACGAACGCCGCTTTTGCTTCCCTCTCCGCCCGCGATCACGAACAGCGCGGCGTTCGCGGTATTCGCCAGCACGAGCGCATCGGCCATCGCCCCGACCGGCGGACCGTCGATGACGACCAGATCGAACGCCTCCCCGCCGACCGTCAGCAGCGACGCGAACCGAGAGCCGTTGAGTAATTCCACCGGATTGGGAGGGATCGGACCGGCGGTCAAAACATAAATTCTGTCGTTTACGCCATCCTGCCGCCGAATGGCGTCGCGCATTTCGCAATTTCGGGTGAGAAAGTTCGACAAGCCCTTGCCGTTATCCAGTCCGAACTGCTTGTGCAGGGACGGCCGCCGCAGATCGGCGTCTATGAGCAATACTTTGAGGCCAATGGCGGCGAACTGACGCGCGACGGCGAACGCCGTGCTCGATTTTCCTTCCGACGGACCCGCGCTGGTGATCAGCAGCGACTTTGGCAGCCCGGCCGCGGTCGAAAATTGCAGCGACGTGCAGGCGGAGCGATAGGCCTCCGAGATCGACGATCGCTGATCCGCCATTTGCGCCGCAAGCTCATCCGGATTCTTGATTAAGGGGACGACGCCAAGCAGGGGCAGGCCCGTCGCCCGCTCGGCGTCGGACGGCGAATAAATCCTGTCGTCGAAATATTCCAGCGCGAATGCGCCGCCCAACCCGAATGCGAGCCCAAGCGCAAAGGCCAGTAACAACGTCCTGGACAGGTTCGGGGCGCTCGGCGCGCCGGGTCGTTCGGCGGCGTCGACAACAAATACATTGTTGGCGCCGACGCCGCCGGCGACGTCGACTTCCTTGTAGCGCTGCAGCAGATTTTCATAAAGCGTGCGCGTGGTATCGACTTCGCGCTTTAGAAGATTGTACTGGATGCTTCGCTTCTGCAGATCGAGCGTTTCCTGACGCAGATTCTCGACCCTCTGCTTCATTTCGTTTTCTTGGTTAAGCGACGCCTCGAAGGCGGACTTGAGCGAGTTTTTGATCGTCTTGATCTCAACGCCGAGCTGCCGATCTAGTTCTTTGATCTTGTTCTTGAGTATCACCATATCAGGGTAGTCGGGCCCAAAGGTCTCCGCCTTCTCCTGATATGCAGTCGCCAATTCGTTGCGCCGGCCGCGCAAATCCTCAATGCCTCGATTGCTCAATATCTGAGGAAGATCGATTCCCGAGGCGTTTTGCGCCTGACGCCACAATTGTTCGGCTTTGATCCGCTCCGCCACGATGCCGCCCAGCGCCGCATTGGCGGCGGCGAGATTGCTTTCGGCGATTGATGTCTTGTCAGTGGTCGCGACGATCTGCTCCTTCTCGGCGAAAGCGAGTTGCGCT